>ENA-UEQN01000001-UEQN01000001.1-human-gut-metagenome-genome-assembly--contig:-NODE-1-length-375796-cov-22.752834_pt1 | contig 375796 bp, 277 predicted proteins | sample MGYA00242940_ERZ507944 | MGnify/ENA primary metagenome ERZ507944 (study PRJEB26167, sample SAMN06115449) | human gut metagenome | host: Homo sapiens | place: China:Fujian | collected 2015-08-20... | reverse complement strand
CGCATTCAGCGTCACGAGTTCCGGGGCAAGACCGTCGTGCTGAAACTCAAATACGACGACTTCCGCCAGATCACCCGTTCGAAGACGCTCTTCACGGCCATCGACTCCGACGAAGCGCTCTGCCGCGTATCGGAGGAGCTGCTCGCGGGTGTCGATTTCCACGGCCGCAAGGTGCGGCTCATCGGCCTCACGGTGGGCAACACGCCCGAAGCCTGTGCCGACTGCGTGCAGTTGCGCTTCGACTTCGGCGAGGAGTGACCGTTTCGTCGGTGCTCGGCGAAGTATTGTCTCGAGAACTTTTTCGCTGTATTTGTCCCCGTATCGAACTGATTATTCGGGAGTGCTGTTGCTCTCGCTTTTGCTCGGGCTCTGCCCCTGCGAAAAGGAGGAGAACGTAGGCGAGGTGATTCCTCCCGCCGATCAGGGTCAGTCGACCGTCGTCTGCACGAAGAGCCGAGCTCGTATTGGAAGGGGGCAGCGACCGGCTGCGCTGGCCTTACGTGTCGGGCACCGTGCGGCTTTACCAGCCCGACGAGGTCGGGGAGTGGATGCTCGTGCAGGCCGCGGGCGGCGATCGACGTGACGCCCGACGGCCGTTTTCCCGACATCCGCCTGCGTGCGGCCGGCGACGCCGGACTGATCCGGGGTTGCATCCGGGTGCGGTCGGGGCGTGCATGCGCACCGGTCTTCGTCGGGAGTGAACCCTGAGAGCGAGCCGCTGCCGGCAGGCGGTCGTTTTTTGCCGGCGATTTTTTTCCTTTTTCGGTGAAATGTCGTAATTTTGCACCACTGTTGAAGATAATAACGAAAAGATAACTGTCATGGGACGAGCATTTGAGTACCGCAAGGCGCGCAAACTGAAACGGTGGGGCAACATGGCCCGCACTTTTACCAAAATCGGCAAGGAGATCGAAATCGCCGTCAAGTCCGGCGGCCCCGATCCGACGGCCAACGTCCGCCTGCGTATTCTGATCCAGAACGCCAAGGCCGAGAACATGCCCAAGGAGAATGTCGAGCGGGCGATCAAACGCGCCATCTCGAAGGATACGTCCGACTACAAGGAGGTGGTCTATGAGGGATACGGCCCTCACGGCATCGCTTTCCTGGTGGAGACCGCCACGGACAACACCAACCGCACGGTGGCCAGCATGCGCATGTATTTCAACAAGTGCGGCGGTGCGCTGGGCACGTCGGGCAGCGTGGCTTTCATGTTCGAGCACAAGTGCTCGTTCAAGTTCCGCGTACCGGCCGGCACCGATTTCGAGGAGCTGGAGCTGAACATGATCGATACGGGGGTGGACGATTTCTGTCCCGAGGACGAGACGACGGTCACGGTCGAAGCGCCCTACGAACAGTTCGGTACGATCCAGAAATGGTTGGAGGACAATGGTTTCGAGATCGTATCGGGCGAGTCGCTGCGGGTGCCTACCGACACCAAGGAGCTGGACGCCGAGGGGCGCGAATCGATCGAGAAGCTGGTCGAGAAGCTCGAAGAGGACGACGACGTGGTGAACGTCTACCACAACATGAAGGAGGCCGACGAAGAGTAGCGGCCGCTCTCAACGGATTTTACGGGCCGTCCTCCCTGCGGAAGGACGGCTTTTTCACCTCTAAATCAGACAACGGCATGAAAAAACTGTTTCGTTTCGCGCTTTGCGCATTCGCTCTGCTGGCGGTGCTGACGCTGCGTGCACAGCCCGAAGCACCCAACTTTCCGTTGCCCGTCCGGCCCGATACGCTCCGTATCCTGGGCGTGGGCAACAGTTTTACCGACGACGGCATGATGTACCTGCCCGAGCTGCTCGAAGCGGCCGGCATCCGCAACGTCGTGCTGGGACGGCTCTATTACCCGGGCTGTTCGCTGCGGCAGCATTGCGAGTTCGATGCTGCCGACGCACCGAAATATACCTATTATAAGTCGGAGCGCAACCGCTGGACGACGGTCTCCGAGGCGGCCACCCTGCGCGAAGCGGTCGGCGACGAGCGGTGGGACGTACTCGTCGTGCAGCAATCCTCGGCTTATTCGGGAATCTATACGTCTTATCATCCGTGGCTCGAACGACTTATCGAACGGGTGCGTTTCTACTGCCCCAATGCCGGCGCCTGCGTGGCGTGGCAGATGACTTGGGCCTACGGCTCGGGCTCCGACCACGGTGCGTTCCCGAAGTACGACAACGATCCGCAGCAGATGTATGCGGCCGTCGTCGACGTCGCGCGGCGTGTGACGGAGGAGTGCGGGATCGAAACGGTGATTCCCACCGGTACGGCGATCCAGAACCTGCGGGCGGGCGAGTTCAACAATCCGCCGTCGGATTTCACGCGCGACGGCTACCATCTCGATTTCGGCTGCGGTCGTTATACGGCGGCCTGCACGTGGTTCCAGGCGCTCGTGGCGCCCTGTCTGCGCACCGATATCGGAGGCAATACGTTCCGTCCCGATCCGAAGGGACATATTCCCGTGACGGACGAGAGCGCCGCGGCCTGCCAGCAGGCTGCGCGGAAAGCCTGCGTGCGCCGTTTCTCGGTGTGGGAGTAAGTCGGGTTCGCCGGCGGCGAACGATAAGGGAGACGTGTCGTACGCACGTCTCCCTTTTTTCGTGTGTCGCCGCAACGGTTCTCAGAAGCGGATTTTCGCCCCGACGAACCAGCTGCGCGGCAGCGACGGCCCGTAGACGTAGCCGGAATCGCGCTCCCAGCCCTGGTCGAAATCCGACTGGTAGGAGTCGAAGAGATTCTGCACGCCGGCATTGAGTTGCAGGGTGAGCGTTCGGAGGATCGGGAATTCGTAGGCCAGTTTGACGTTCAGCGCGAAGAAATCGGGCGTGGTGACCGCCACGTCGACCGGCGTGCCCGAACCTGCGGCGTGCTGGACGAGCATCTCTCCGGTGTAGGTGCCCGACAGCGAGATGTCGAACCGCCGCACGGGGACGAAGTTGGCCGTCAGGTAGCCGTACCAGTCGGGCGAACGGAACATGCGGTGTTCGTCGGGCGCGTCGTCGCTCCAATGCTGGGCGTGTTCGTAGCGGCTGCGCTGCCATGTGATGCCGGCCTGCAAGTCGAACCAGCGGGAGAAGGCCGCTTTCGCCTCGACGTTGACGCCTGCCACGGTCGCTCCGCCGCCGTTGTAGCGTTCGAGCACCGTTTCGCCCTTTTCGTTGGGTTCGGGCAGGTAGCGCGTGGCGAAGATATGGTCGAGTGCGGTGTAGAAGCCTTCGACGAGCAGGTTGGTCTCCACGCTGCCGAAGGAGCGATAGAGGTCGATCGAGGCGCTGAGGCTGTTCGAACGCTCCTCGCGCAGGTCGGGGGCGAGCTGCGTGACCACGCGTTCGCCGCCCACGAGGGCGATGTGCAGGTCTTCGTCGAAGGTCTGCGGTGCGCGGAAGCCGCCGGCGTAGTTCAGCCGCAGGTTGATCTGTTCGGTGGGGTTGTAGCGCAGGTTGATGCGCGGCGAGAAGATCACGTGGTCGACCATGTTGTGGTGATCGAACCGGCCGCCGAGCAAAAAACTCCATTTGCGGGCCTTCCACTCGTTCTGGATCACGCCGCTGAGGATGTGTACTTTCTGATTCGTGCGCATGTCGTAGCCGATCGTCACGTCGTCGATGTGGTCGTAGCTGTGCTCCACGCCGAGCGTCAGTTCGGAGGGGAGAAACAGCAGCCGTTCGAACCGTTGCAGGAACTGCGCGCCGCTGATGACCGTCAGTCCGTCGGTGCGGCCGTAGGCTTTGCGGGCGTTTTCGAGCTCTTCGTCGGTCGCGCCTTCGCCCGTGCCGCCGTAGTAACTCTTGCGCGTGGTCTGCTGCACGGCCGAGTAGACGCTCAGGTGGCGCGTACGGTCGTCGCGCGAGAAGAGGTCGAAGGCCACCGACGCGCCGTTGATGTTGTGATCGGTCTGCTCGGTGATGTTGGCTTCGTGCGCCGGCAGGTCGAGCCGGTTTCCGCCGCGGCGGAACTCGTTGATGCCGTGGTATTCGAGCGTCAGCTTCGAGTGGTCGCCCGTGCGCAGGTAGGAGCGCATGCCGAACATCTGGTTGCGCAGGTTGGGCAGTTCGGTGTAGCCGTCGCCGTCGTGGTCGTAGCCCGAACGGTAGCGGTTCTGCCCGTAGACGTAGATGCCCGCCTTGCGGTTGTTGCTTACCAGCGAGGCGTTGATCGTCGTGTTGTTGTCGTAGGCGCCGCTGCATCCCACGGACATGAGCGTATGGCCGATCTCGGCCCAGTCGCGCAGCGGCTCCTTGGTGATGATGTTGATCGTGCCGCCGATGGCCGACGCGCCGAAGAGCGCCGATCCGCCGCCGCGGATCACCTCCACGCGCTCGATCATGTTGGCGGGAATCTGTTCGAGACCGTAGACGCCGTTGAGGGCCGAGAAGAGCAGCCGCGAGTCGAGCAGGATTTGCGAATAGTGGCCGTCCAGACCGTTGATGCGTACCTGCGCGAAGCCGCAGTTCTGACATCCGTCCTCGACGCGCACGCCCGGCTGGAAACTCAGACCGTCGGCCAGCGTGGCGGCGTTTGTCCGTTCGAACAGCTTGCTGTTGAGAATGTTGACCAGCGACGGCGTCTCCTTGCGGATGACCGAGTTGCGGTCGATCTCGACCACCACTTCGCCGACGTCGACGGCCTGCTCTTCCAGTTCGAAATTCAGTTCCGTGGTGGAGTGGGCGCCGAGCGTGACGCTCCGTTCGGCGGATTTGTAGCCGACCGACTGCGCCACGACGGTGAGCGGTCGTCCTACCGGCAGGTTGCCCAGCAGGTAGTGGCCCGAGACGTCGGTCGTGGTGCCGATCGTCGTTCCCTTGACGGTGATGGTGATGAAGGGGAGGTGTTCGCCGCTGCGGCTGTCGACGACGTGGCCGATCAGGATGGCTTCGGTCTCCTTTTTGGCAGTGGAGTCTGCATATGCCGTAAAGCCGCCGAGCAGCAGGCCCAGCAGCAGAATATATGATTTCATGCGATGGATTTGATGGATAAGGAATGTCCGGATACCGATCGCGGGATCGGTTGTACGGGCCGGATGCGTACATCCGGCGTCGGAATGTCAGACCGCGGCGGGAGGTGCGCGCAGGCCGTACCCGTGGAGGACGGGCGAAGAGCCTCCGGCGAGATAGCATCGGTAGAGACGCTCTTCGAAGAGGGTGACGAGCGTCGGCAGGAAGGACTCCGCCTCGGTGCAGGCCGCCAGGTGGAAATGGCAGATCAGGCAGTACTCTTCGACGGTGGCGTCGCTGCCCGAAGCGGCGCATTCGGCCCGCGAAAGCGGGTCGTTGGCGTGCACGTCGAGCGCCTTGCCCACGTAAACGTTGGCGATGGCCAGCGCCATCATCGCGGCAAGCAGGATCTTATAGCCCGTTTTTCGTCTCATCGATTGTCTGAATCGACGGCAAAGGTAACAAAAAACGGCGATTAACGAACGAATTCGGAATTTATTCACCGGAAATCGTCTTCGAATCCGTTCGGTACGGGAGAGGCCGGGCCGGATTATCTTCTGCCGTCGCGCGGGCAGACCACGCGCAGCAGGCCGGGCAGGCAGCGCACGTCGAGCGGGAAGCGGGCGCCCCGCTGGCCGTCGACGTCGGTGGGTTCGTCGATGGGCGAGGAGATCTGCAACGTCGCTGCGCGCAGGTGCCGGACGCTGCGGGGATGGCCGCCGCAGAGGTAGCGTACCATGGCGAAGCAGGATACGAGGAAGTTGCGCTTTTCGAGCAGCAGGCAGTCGAATATTCCGTCGCGCACGCTCGACGTGTTGGCCAGCCGGAACCCGCCGGCCGTTTCGCCGTTGAAGACGAGTGCCATGAGTGCGTTGAAATCGAACTCCCCGTTCTCGGTGCGCACATGCAGCGGAATGGCGTGCATATGGCGCAGCTCCTTGATGCCCTCCATGATATAAGCCAGCTTGCCCAGACGGTGCTTGCGTTCGTCGGGCGTGCGCTGCGAAGTGGTGGTGAAGATGCCGAACGAGAAGATGTTGACGAAATGCAGTCCGTTGACCACGCCGCAATCGAGCGCCTGCACCTCGCCCGTGACGATCTGTCGGGCCGCTTCGAGCGGGTTCTTGGCCATGCCGACGATGCCGGCGAAATCGTTGGCCGTGCCTGCGGGGATGATGCCCAGTTCGAGCGACAGCCCCCGTTCGCGCATCCGGTTGACGACGTAATTGACCGTGCCGTCGCCGCCGGCGGCGACGACCATCCGGATGTCGGGATGCGCGTCGAACGGGTTGCGTCCGAAGTCGATCTTTTCGGGCGTGAGTTCCCACCCGTTTTCGGAGAAGATGTCCACGATGCCCCCGACGTTGCGGGCGATGCGGCCGCGTCCTGCGGCGGGATTGTAGAGAAAGAGCGCTTTTTGCATGGATAGGTTAACGTTTCAACAGTTTTTCGAGGGCCGGCGAAGCCCATGTTTCGTAATCGTCGGGGGATTCGTCGCGCTGTCGCCCGTCGGCCTTCTCGGTAGCGAAGATGAAGTAGGCCATCACCCCTTCGCGTTCCAGTTCGCGGGCCTTCGCCACGGCGCGTTCCGAGCCGAGCGACATGAACATCGTCCCCAGCGCGTCGGCGCGTGCGGCATTGTCGCAGAAGACCGTGGCCGAGAGCAGCCGCGAGACGGCGCTCCGGCCTGTGACGGGGTCGATCGTGTGTGCGATCTTGCGGCCGTCGGGGGTATAGTAGAAGCGGCGGTAGTTGCCCGAAGTGGTGTAGCTGATGTCGGTCACCTCCGCGATACGTTGCAGATCCCGGTCCGAGAAATTGTTGTCGTAAGGGGTTTCGATGCCGATGCGCCATTTTCCGCCCTGCTCGTTCACACCCCGGCAGCGGCCGCTGCCGGCGATCGTCACCAGGTAGTTCTCCGAGCCGTTTCGTTCGAGCATGCGGGCGATCAGGTCGACCATGTAGCCCTTGCCGATCGAGTTGAAGTCGAGCTGGATGCGCGGATCGTCCTTGACGAGCCGGTTCCCTTCGATGCGGATTTTGCGGTAGCCCACCAGCGGCAGGATCGAATCGATGTTCGGTGTTTTCTGTCCCTCTTTTCCGGCGAAACCCCACGCTTCGACGAGCGGTTTGACGGTGATGTCGTACATGCCGTCGCTCAGACGGCTCACGGAGTCGGCGGCCAGAATGTTGTAGATCAGGTGGCTGTCGAGCGAGTCGCTCTCGCCGCGGTTGATGCGGCTCAGCAGCGACGTCTCGTCGAAGATCGACATCGAATGTTTCATCTCTTCGTCGAGCGCCATGACTTCGGTGTAGATTTCGTCGGCCGGCAGGGTCGTCCGGGCTTTGATGCGGAAGGTCGTTCCGAGTACGGAACCCTCGACCGTGACGTAGTGCGTCGACGGGCGGCAGCCGGCCACGCAGAGCAGCGCTGCGAGGAGCAGGACGAGGCGGTATGCGGAGAATTTCATCGTATGGAAAAGTTGAATCCGCGACAAAGATACGGATAAGCGAGGGCAAAAACAAACTCGTTTGCATTTTGCCGGGCGGGAGTATCCAAGGCGCAAGCCGAATATGGCGAATTTCGCGGGAATCGACGCACGAAGCGCGGGCGGAGTATGCTTTTTTTCGGCCAAACAATTGGTTTCTAAATAAATTTAGTGTACCTTTGCGCCACGCTCTGGCGTGATTTCATAGTAAGGGGAATGCGTCGTAGAGTGGAACGAATAAATCTTTCAAAATGGCTTATTTAACAGCAGAAAAAAAGCAGGAGCTTTTCGGTCAGTACGGAAAGTCCAACACCGACACGGGTTCGCCTGAGAGCCAGATCGCGTTGTTCTCTTACCGTATCAGCCACCTTACGGAGCACATGAAGAGCAACCGTCACGACTTCGGTACGCAGCGCGCGCTGCTGCGTCTGGTCGGCAAGCGCCGCCAGTTGCTCGAGTACCTCAAGGAGATCGACATCGAGCGCTATCGCGCCATCATCAAGACGCTCAATCTCCGTAAATAGTACGGGTGCCGGAAAATGGGGCAGTCACTGCGGGTGGCCGCTCCATTTTGCATGAAAATTCAAGATTCGAAGTATATTATTGACGTTATGGAAGAAAAGAAGCTGTACAACGCCGTTCAGAAGTTCATCACGCTCGCCGACGGACGCGAGATCATGATCGAGACCGGCAAACTGGCCAAGCAGGCCGACGGCTCGGTTGTCGTGAAACAGGGCGATACGATGCTCCTTGCGACGGTCGTGGCCGCCAAAGATGCAAAACCCGACACGGACTTCATGCCGTTGCAGGTGGAATACAAGGAGAAATACGCCGCATGCGGCCGCTATCCGGGCGGTTTCATGAAGCGTGAGGGCAAGGCCAACGACAGCGAGGTGCTCGTAGCGCGTCTGATCGACCGTGCGCTGCGCCCGCTCTTCCCGTCGGACTACCACGCCGAGGTCTACGTGACGGTCAACCTCATCTCGGCCGACAAGGACATCCAGCCCGACGCGCTGGCCGGTCTGGCCGCCTCGGCCGCACTGGCCGTGTCGGACATCCCCTTCGGCGGCCCGATTTCGGAGGTGCGCGTGGCGCGCATCAACGGCGAGTACTGCATCAACCCGACCTTCTCGCAGATGCCCGACGTCGACCTGGACATCATGGTCGGCGGTACGATCGACAACATCCTGATGGTCGAGGGCGAGATGAAAGAGGTTTCGGAGGAGGTGATGCTCGGAGCGATCAAGTTCGCGCACGAGGAGATCAAGAAGCACTGCGCCGTACAGATCGAACTTTCGAAGGAGCTGGGCAAGGACGTGAAGCGTACCTACTGCCACGAGGTCAATGACGAGGAGCTCAAACAGACGATCATCGCCGAACTCTACGACAAGGCCTACGCCATCGCCACGAGCGGCACGATGAAGCACGAGCGCGAGGATATGTTCAATGCATTGGAGGCCGAGTTCGCCGCCCGCTACACGGAGGAGGAGCTGGTGGAGAAGGCCCCGCTCATCCACCGCTATTTCCACGACTACGTGCAGAAGAAGGCGATGCGCAACATGATTCTCGACGAGGGAAAGCGTCTCGACGGCCGTCGCACGGACGAGATCCGTCCGATCTGGTGCGAGACCGACTACCTGCCCGCAGCCCATGGTTCGGGCCTCTTCACACGAGGCGAGACGCAGGCGCTGGCCACTGTTACGCTCGGCACGAAGATGGACGAGAAGGTCAAGGACGAGGTGCTCGTGCAGGGTACCGAGCAGTTCGTGCTCCACTATAATTTCCCGCCCTTCTCGACGGGCGAGGCGAAGGCCGCCCGCGGTCTGAGCCGTCGTGAGATCGGCCACGGCCACCTGGCATGGCGCGCCCTCAAACCGATGATTCCGCTGGGCGAGGAGAATCCCTACGCCGTGCGCGTCGTGTCGGACATTCTGGAATCGAACGGTTCGTCGTCGATGGCCACCGTTTGCGCCGGTACGCTGGCCCTCATGGATGCCGGCGTGAAACTGCGCAAGCCCGTGTCGGGCATCGCCATGGGTCTGATCTCGGATTCCGAGAGCGGCAAGTGGGCCGTGCTGTCGGACATCCTGGGCGACGAGGATCATCTGGGCGACATGGACTTCAAGGTGACGGGTACCCGCGACGGTATCACCGCCACGCAAATGGATATCAAGGTCGACGGCCTCTCCTACGAGGTGCTGGCCGCCGCGTTGGAGCAGGCGCGCAAGGGGCGTCTGCATATTCTGGACATCCTGACCGACTGCATCGCCGCGCCGCGCGCCGACTACAAGCCGTTCGTGCCGCGTCTGGTGCAGATCCACATCCCGAAGGATTCGATCGGCGCCGTGATCGGCCCGGGAGGAAAGGTGATCCAGGAGATTCAGAAGCAGACTGGTACCACCATTACCATTACGGAGGACGACCAGAAGGGTATCGTCGACGTCTTCGGTGTGGAGAAATCGGCGATCGACGCTGCGTTGCAGCGTATCAAGGAGATCGTTGCCGTGCCCGAAATCGGCGAGACCTACCACGGTAAGATCAAGTCGATCGTGCCGTTCGGCGCGTTCGTCGAGATCATGCCCGGCAAGGAGGCGCTGCTCCATATCTCGGAGATCGACTGGAAACGGTTCGAGACGATGGAGGAGAGCGGCCTGAAAGAGGGCGAGATGATCGACGTGAAACTCATCGGCGTCGACGAGAAGACCGGCAAGCTGAAACTCTCGCACCGCGCGCTTCTTCCGAAGCCCGAAGGATATGTCGAGCGTGAACGCCGTCCGCGGGGCGACCGCGAGCGTCGCCGCGACGACCGGCACCGCGACTGATCCGTCGGATGCGTTCCGACGCGAAATAGACGGCGTTTTCGTGCGCCGGCGATCGAAAACCGCTTCGAACGAAAGTTCGAGGTGGTTTTTTTACGGAAAAAGTTGCATAATCTGCATGGGTTTTATATATTTGCATGTATTCTGCTGCAAACGGCCTCGGGAATGGGGTACGTGGAGCGGAGGCAAACGGAAAGAGACGAAATCAATGCACAACAATTTTTAATAACTAATTAATTATGAAGAACTTAGTAAAAATTAGCTTGGTTCTTGCCGCAGCTGCCTTGACCTTGTCGGGTTGCAACTGTTTCAAGAAGATGGGTAAGAAACAGGATGAGGTTACTTACTCGTGCACGCCGAAGGTGCTGACGCTCAACAACGGCGTCGTGAGCGCCGACATTACGGTGAACTTCCCGGCAGCTTACTTCAACAAGAAAGCTACGTTGCGTCTGACGCCGGTGATCGTGTTCGAGGGCGGCGAAGTGGCCGGTACTCCGAAATACGTCCAGGGCGAGAAGGTGAATGACAACTATACCGTTATTTCGGCCGACAACGGCGGTACCTACACGCAGCATGTCGAATTCCCCTACGACGACCGTATGGAGCAGAGCGAGTTGCGCGTTTTGATCGAGAGCAAGTGCAACGGCGCCAGCGAGTACGTGATGTTCAACGCCGCTACGGGCAAACCCGTGACGAAGGAGGAAGCGGCCGTGCTGGCCAATCCGAAGTCGGCCGAGGCCATGGCGCTGCGCGCTCAGTGCGGCGTGTTCATCGCCGAGGGCGTCAACACGATGCAGAAGGATTTCAACTTCGGCGACGCTGCCGCTACGGCTGCCAACAACTACAAGCGTACGACGAATCAGGTAGACAAGGCCGAGATCCTCTACAAGATCAACAGCTCGGTGGTGAACCAGAAGGCGCTCAAAGAGAACGAACAGCTCTCCGAGTTCGAGAAGACCGCTGTGGCCAACAAGGAGAACGACCGCATCGCGCAGAGCCTCTATGTGAACGGCTACGCTTCGCCCGACGGTCCTGAGAAGTTCAACGACAAGCTGGCCAGCGCACGTAGCGAAACCGGTCGCAAGGCCGTCGAGAAGATCCTGGCCGAGTACGGTTTCAATATCGACGCTGCCGGTTACGGCGAGGACTGGGAAGGTTTCAAGGAGATGGTCGAGAAGTCGAACATCCAGGACAAGGATCTGATTCTTCAGGTGCTGAGCATGTACGATTCGTCGGCCGAGCGCGAGAACCAGATCAAGAACATGTCGTCGGTTTACGGCGAACTCAAAGAGGACGTGCTGCCGAAACTGCGCCGCGCCCAGCTGGTCAACAACATGGAGATCACCGGTAAGAGCGACGCCGAGATGCAGGCGCTGGTCAACAGCGGCAAGCTCGATGAGCTGAACAACGAGGAGCTGCTCCACGTCGCCACGCTGATTGAGGATAATGCCGTGAAGGCGAAGGTGCTGGAGTACGCCGCCAAGAAGTACGACGATTCGCGCGCCTACACCAACCTCGGTGCCGCCTATCTCCAAATGGGCGACGCCGACAAGGCGCTGGCCGCATTGACGCAGGCCGTGAAGCTCGGCGGCAACACGCAGGAGCTGAACTCGAATCTGGCGCTGGCCAACCTGGCTGCCGGTAACGTGGACGAGGCGAAGAAATACGCCGCTGCCGCAGACGCTCAGACCAAGAGCCTGATCGCTGCCGCTCAGGGCCAGTACGGTGACGCCGCTGCCAAGCTCAAAGGCTACAACGCTGCCGTGGCTGCCGTGATGAACAACGACCTGTCGGCTGCCAAGAAGGCGCTGGCCGGCGAGAACTCGGCCGACGCGGATTACCTGCGCGCCGTGATCGCAACCAAGGAGGGCGATATGAAGACTGCCGGCGCCCAGTTGAAGGCTGCCGTCGCCAAGGATTCCGCCCTGGTGAAGAAGGCGTCGAAGGATGTCAACCTCAAGCCCCTGTTCAAGAGCGGTTTCAAGTTCTGAGAATACGCTGCTCTCCGATAAGCGGGGATGTACGGATTACGAATTCCGGGTTCGGTTCGAGCCCGGAATTTTTTTGATATTTTGGTCGGAATTCTGCGTGTGTAGCGGAAAAATGGTTATATTTGTATAGTGGAGAAAACTGTCTTGTTATGGAGTACGCAAATCATCTATCGGAATATGCTCCGGCCCCGAGCGAAGCGCAGGTGGCCGAAGAGGTCGCACGCATTCGGGCAGCCGCGAAGGGATACGAAACGGACGAGGTTTACAGGCTTTGCTATTCGGCCATCGACCTGACGACCCTTTCGTGCAGCGATTCGGTGGAGTCGGTGACGGCTTTTGCACGGAAGGCCGTGGAGTTCTATACGAATTATCCCGCGATCGCCAATGTCGCGTCCATCTGCATCTATCCGCCGTTCGTCGAAACGGTCGGGCTCGCCGTGGACGATACGCCGATGCGCATTACGAGCGTCGCGGGCGGATTTCCTTCGTCGCAGACCTTTCTGGAAGTGAAGATGCTTGAAACGGCGATGGCCGTCGAGAACGGAGCCGACGAGATCGACATCGTCATCAACGTCGGCAAGATGCTCGAAGGACATTACGACGAGGTGGCCAACGAAGTCGAAGTGTTGCGCGGTGAGGCCGGCGAAGACGTGGTGTTGAAGGTGATTCTGGAAACGGGTGCGTTGAAGACGCCCGAGCTGATCCGCCGCGCCGCGTTGTTGGCGATGTTCGCCGGCGCCGATTTCGTCAAGACGTCGACGGGCAAGATCGACGTGGCGGCGACTCCCGAAGCGGCGGTGGTGATGTGCCGTGCCATTCGGGACTACTACGACAAGACGGGCCGCATGGTCGGCTTCAAGCCTGCCGGCGGCGTACGTTCGGCGGCCGACGCGGTGCTCTACTATACGGTCGTTCGGGAGATTCTGGGCGAGCGGTGGCTCACGCCGCAGTTCTTCCGTATCGGTGCGTCGTCGGTAGCCAACGCCCTGTTGTCGGCGATCGTCGGCGAGCCGGTCAAATACTATTAGCCTTTCCTTCCCGCGGGGCAGGGTTTCGGTGCATTTTCGTGCGCCTTTTCTCGCTTCGGCATGGTTCGCCTTGTTGCGGACGGTGCTTTGCGGAGGGGGGATGACGATAGCGGCGGCAGATGTACTATCTGCCGCCGCTTTTTGGGGACGGGAACCGAACTCGCATTCCTCCGAAGAGAGCGAAGCTGTGATGGAACTCCTCTTCGTTTGCACGGTATCTTCACGGAACACGCCTTCATACGGGGGATTGTCGTAAATACCTAAAAAACGGTATTGTACGTCGTCTCTCATTGCTGTAAATTCGTAATACGTTCGTACGAGCTTTCAGTCTGACCTTTTAATTCGTATCGTTATGAAAAGTACAGCGATTTTTTTCGTGATTTTTGCGGGTTCCGTATTCTGCTCCTGTTCGAAGGCGGAAATTACTGCGACCCCCGTTTCGCAGACCCGGGCAGGAGATAATGAAGTCTCGCTTTTATTTACGAAGGATAATTTGAGCGAATCGCAGGCAATCGAATTCGCTACGCATTTTTTGAAAAAAACGCCGTTTTTTTATACATGGGATGTACTTCATTTTCTTCCTCGAAATTATATCCAGTATAACGAGCCTTTTGAGGTGTGGTATAGCGGATTTACGATTCATTTTCGCGGAATCGATGTCGGTATTGCCGGTCCCGTGACGGCGGACCGCGTGAAATTCGGCATATACGCGGGACAAGTCGTGAGGGATGTGCAGATTTATTCGGCGGGGGAGAAACCCGAAATCGGGGAGGTCGTCTATGAGGAGCGGGACGGAAGAAAAGTTCCCGTCGGAAAGAGGTACCAATACGATACGAATTCCGAAGGCAGTAATTGTTGGATTCTTGTCCAATGGGAGAGTGTCCGCGATTTCGAAACGTGCATCGGATATTGAAAACCTGTCGAACCCATAATTGTCGGATCGAATGAATCGGAAACATTTTCTGCGAATCCTTTCTGCCGCTCTTCTTCCGGCGCTTCTGTCGGCTTGCGCGGCGCAGCGCCCTGAGCTCTATGCCATGCGTAACGGCGGCAGTCATCAACCGTTTTATTTTACGGATCGTTACGGCGAACTCGCCTTCCGCGAGTTTTACGACTGGGCCGGTCAGTTCGTCGGCGATCGTGCCGTCGTCGAACGGGACGGCAAATGGGGGTATATCGACCGGAGCGGCGAAACGGTCGTCCCGTTCCGGTACGATTGGGCCGGAAGTTTCGGCCAATACGGTTTCGACGAGGAGGTGGCGATGGTGAAGACGGGGACGGATCGGGATCGGATTCCCCTCTACACGCCATGTCCCACGGCGTTGATCGATCGCGACGGCGAACGGATCACACCCGTCTACGGTTTCATGACCCCGATTGTTGGCGGGGTGTCGTTCGTCAACGACGGACGGAAGTTCCACGGCGTCGGGCGGGACCTGCTCGCTTCCGACGGGAAATGGGGCTGTGTCGATCGTCGGGGCCGGTTGGTCGTCGCCTGCGAGTACGAGCTGGCCTATCCCCTGTTCGATCGTTTCGCCTTCGTGCGTAAAGATGGAAAATGGGGCGTACTGGATCGACGCGGCCGGTTGATCGTTCCCTGCCGCTACGATGCGGGGTATTATCGAGCGGGAATTTATGTGCTCGACACGCTCTTCGATACGCAGGACACTCCGCCGACGGACGGTGCGAATCCCGCTGTGCGCGGCGAGTTCGAAGAGGGGCGCATCTACATGATCGCGGACGGGTGTGCGGAGGCGTTCGACATGAAGGGCCGGAAGATCGGAAAATAGCTGTCATGCCGGATGGATCGTTCGCCTCGACGTCGCTCTGCGATGGGGCGGTAGACGCCCGTGGCACCGCGGGAGAGAGTCACTCTCCGAAAATCCGGTTGAGGGTTGCGGCCAACCGGTACGACGCCTTGCGGAGCTGCTGCTCGGCCAGCGGTGCGGCTTTTGCCATGAACTCCTCGCCCAGCGTGTCGCCCGGCGCTACCCAGTCGATCGAGGGGCGTACGTCGCGTGCGGCGTCTTCGAACCACTGGCGGTACGATCCTTCGGTCATCCGCCGGATTTCGCGCTTGGAGGCGTTGTCGAGGTAGTCGGCATAACGTTCGTAACTCCATCCCGGATGGATTCGGGCGATGACGCCCGAATCCCAGACGCTGTGCAGCGTTTTGGGTTTGCCGAAGAAGGTCACGTCGAACTTCCCTTCGTTGTGGGCGTCGGTGTACCGCACGTGTGCCGGACAGTGGAAATCGGCGACCATGTGTACGATACATTTTATATAGGTGAGTACCACCGAATCGTCCAGCTCACGGTAGTTCTTCAATGCTGCGGTCAGCGTCTCCGCTCCGGTCACGCCGTCGCGTCCCTTGCGGTATTTCTCCCGCACTTCGGCGGGGGAGTTGCACTCCGCGTCGGCGATCGAGGCGTGCCAGCCGCGGAAAGGTTCCTTGTAGCGCGGGTCGGCGGCCACTTCGTCCATGAAAACGGCGTATTCTGCGAGCGGCGTGCTGCCGGTGTATCGTTCGATGGCCGCTTTGGCCTTCGGGGTGAGGTGGCGTTGGGCTACTTCGGCGATCGCGCGATGGCCGACCGTTCCCCATGCCGCGCAGTCGGCGTGCAGGCCGAAGGTCAGCAGGAGCGAGAGAAGCAGAAAGGGCTTTTTCATCGGTTATAGGGATTGTAGTTGTCGGTGTCGGTGCGTTGCTCGCGGAAGATGTTGAAACGCGCCAGCAGCGGATTGCGGCGGTCGAGCAGCCAGAATTCGACGAGCAGCAGCGCGAAGGCGATCGCGATGAGGTACTGGAACTGTTCGTTGTACTCTTCGAAACGGACGGTCGACAGTTCCGACTGCTCCATGTCGTTGATCGCGCGTACGATCTCGTCCAGCCCGATCGACTGCTTGGTGGCGCGGATGTAGGCCCCGCCGGTGATCCGGGCGATCTCCTGCAACATCTTCTCGTCGAGTTTCGAGACCACCATGTCGCCCTTTTCGTCCTTGATGAACTCCCCGCCGATCTCGATCGGGGCGCCTTCGGGCGTGCCGATGCCGATCGTGAAGATCCGGATACCCTGCTCGGCGGCCCGTTCGGCGGCCTGCATCACGTTGCCCTCGTGATCCTCGCCGTCGGTGATGAGGATGATGACGCGCGAATCGCCGCTGCCGCTCGAAAAGGACATCTCGGCCAGCGACAGCGCCTTGCCGATCGACGTTCCCTGCACGGAGGCCATCGAGGGCGAAATCCGTTTGGCGAAGGCTTTGGCCATGCGGTAGTCGGAGGTGATCGGCAGCTGTACGGTTGCGTCGCCTGCGAAGACGATCACCCCGACGCGATCCTGTTCCAGTCCGTCGAATAGCTTGTTGATCGCGTATTTCGTCCGTTCGAGGCGGTTGGGCTCGAAATCTTCGGCCAGCATCGAATTGGAGATGTCCACCGCGAGCATCATCTCGATGCCCTCGCTCTTCTGCTCGCGCAGCTTCGAGCCAAACTGCGGCCGTGCGGCGGCGAGGATCACGAGGATGACGGCCGTCGTGAAGAGGATGAATTTCAGTTTCATGCGGCCCGTCGAGGCGTCGGGCATAAGCGTGGCTACCGTCGCCGGGTCTCCGAAGCGGGCCAGCCGCCGCCGGCGGTCGTAGAGCGCCCATGCGAAGAGGGCGATGAGTGCGGGCGCGGCCAGCAGCAGATAGAGGTATTCGGGATGTGCGAAACGAAACATTACGGAATGCGTTTAAGAATCAGGGTGCGAATCAGAAATTCCGCGGCGAGCAGCGCCAGCGCCGCCAATACCCACCGCAGGTACTCTTCGGTGTAGGTCGTGAAGTCGGCTACCTCGACTTTGCTCTTTTCGAGGCGGTTGATCTCGTCGTAGATCGCGCGCAGCTTCTCGTTGTCCGTGGCGCGGAAGTAGCGGCCGCCGGTGGCGTCGGCGATCTCTTGGAGGGTCTTTTCGTCGATTTCGACCTTGGCCTGCACGAAGGTCATGTTGCCGAACATGTCGATCGCGGGCGTGGGGGCCGTACCGCGCGATCCGACGCCGATCGTGTAGACCCGGATGCCCTGCTCCTTGGCGATTTCGGCCGCCATGACCGGAGCGATCTCGCCGCGGTTGTTCACGCCGTCGGTCAGCAGGATGATGACCTTCGATTTGGCATCGCTCTCGCGCAGGCGGTTGATGGCTGTCGCCAGTCCGTTGCCGATGGCCGTGCCGTCCTCGATCAACCCACTGCGCACGCGCCCCAGCAACGTGAGCAGCGTCGACTGGTCGGCGGTCAGCGGGCTCTGCGTGAAGGCTTCGCCCGCGAAGACCACCAGTCCGATCCGGTCGCCGTAGCGGTCGGAGATGAATGATCCGGCCACCTCCTTGGCCGCTTCGAGGCGGTCGGGGCGGAAGTCGCGCGCCAGCATCGATCCCGATACGTCGAGCGCCAGCATGATGTCGATACCGTCGGTATTGGTGCGGGTGTTCTGTTCCGCCGACTGGGGGCGCGCCAATGCCACTACGAGCGTCGCCAGCGCCGCCATGCGCAGCACGAAGGGGGCATGGCGCAGGTAGTAGCGAACGGTACGCGGCGCTTTGAGCACGCCCGCTACCGACGAGATGCGCAACGCCGCTCCGCCCTTCCGCAACCGGTAGAGGTAATAGCCTGCCGCCGGCAGGAGCAGCGTGAGCAGCCACAGCAGATGTGGATTATGAAACGTCATTTCAATCGACAGTTAACGATAATCGGTAATCGGCGGTCGCCGGAGCCGTTCCGGCACGGGGCGGTACGACCGCTCCCGACGAATGGCTGCTTCTGCGTGCGGAACGCCGCCTGCGCCGATCCCCGTTTCTTGGTTCTTACGTGTTTTTACCAGTTTTTCTTCAACCGTACCACGGCGCCGGCCTTCTCTTTGAGCTTCTCCTGCGTCCTGTCCTCCTGCGCCTGGATGGCGTCGAGCATCCGTTCCTGTTCGGAAGGCGAAATGCCGGCCGGCTGGGGTCGGCCCTCGCCCTCCTGCTCCTTGTCGGGCCGGCCGTCCTGCTGCTGGTCGTCGCCTTGCCCGTCACCCTCCTGCGGATCGTTCTGGCCCTCCTGCGGATTCTGCTGGTTCTGGCCGTTCTGCTGGTCCTGGTTTTGATCGTCCTTGTTATCTTTATTGTCCTTGTTGTCCTTGTTGTCCTGATTCTGCTGGTTCTGATCGTCGAGCAGTTTCTTGACATAGGCGTAGTTGAACTTGGCCTGCGGATCGTCGGGGTTCAGGCGCAGCGAGTTCTTGTAGCTTTCGAGCGCTTCGGCGTATTTCTGCTGCCGGAACTGCGTGTTGCCCAGATTGTAGAAGGCCTGCGCACGATCGACGGGCGCAGCCAGCGAATCGGCGGCGGCCTGTTGCTGTACCTGTGCCGCCTGGTCGTACATCTCCTGCCGGTGAAGGGCGTTGCCCAGGTTGTACTGCGCTTCGAACGACGAGGGGTCGGCGCCCAGCGCACGCATGTAGCGTCCGGCGGCGTCCTGATAGTTGCCCTTTTCGTAGGCGCGGTTGCCCTTGCGCACCTGCCGGCGTTCGGGGTACTGCTGTGCCGCGGCGTCGACGGCCAGCAGCGCGAGAACGAGTAGGATGAAAATTCTACGCATGGCTGTCGTTTTTAGGCGTCAGGTCGAGCGGCTCCTCCGCTTCGGCCGAAGGTTGTTCCTCGACGGGTTTGGTCTCCTCGACGAAGTAGTAGGCCCACTGGTAAGCCTCTTCGTTGCGAGCGGCTTCGGGCGTCGCCTTGGCGAATTTCACCAGATCGGCTTCGCGCAGCAGCGCCGTGAGCTCCATGGCGCTCTTGCGGGGCAGGTCGAGCGGACGTACCGCATCGATGATCTCGTCGGAGGTCATCTCCAAGGCGCCGATGCCGTAACGCCCCGCCAGATAGCGGCGCAGGATGTCGGTCAGCCCCGAATAGTAGGCCTTGTGTTTGTTGTTCTGCCACAATTTCTGGTTGTGAAGCCCTTCGAGCGCGCGGATCGCCTCGACGTGGGGCGGTGCGGGCGGCGCGGGTTTGAAGAGGTCGCTCAGGTGTTTGCCGCGCTTGGACAGGTGATAACGCAGCGCGAAGAGCAGCGCCGCGAGGTTTAGCAGCAGGAACAATCCGCCGAAAAGGTATCCTGTGATCTCCTCGGCGCGCAGCGGCAGCGTCCGCTGCGGTTTGAGGTCGTAGATCGTCTGCTTGGCGGTGTCGATCTGGAACGTTCCCACGTCGAGCCGCAGCGAATCGGAGGTGTAGAGCGTGTCGACGATGTTCTTGTCGGCATAGAGCACGCCGGGACGCCCCAAATTGTAACGTCCTTCGGAGAAGGCCTGCATGACGTAGCGTTTGCGCAGCCGGAGCCGCCGGCCCTCCCGCGAGAGCGTGTCGACGGGCAGCGACTGCACCACTTCGAGCTTGTCGTCGTTTTCGTAGAGCGGGAATTCGGTCACCTGCACCTGGTCGCGCTCGACGTCGATTTCGAGCGTGAAGGTGTCGCCGATGCCGATGCTGTCGGGGACGATGCGCGCCTCGACCGTCGGGGTCTGGGCGGAGGCCGTCGCCGCAGCGAGCAGGGCGGCCGCGGCCGCTGTGAGGAATGCCGGTCGTTTCATCGTTGCTTGAAGAGTTTGATGAGTTCCACCACGTAGTCTTCATCGGTCGAGATCGTCGCCGTGTCGATGCGGTTGTGTTTGAGTAGCGAGTCGATCGCCTCGCTGCGCTGCCGCCATGCGCGGGCGTAATGGTCGCGCACGGCCGCCGACGAAGTGTCGACCCAGACCTTGCGCCCCGTCTCGGCGTCCTGCAACTCGGCGATGCCCACGTCGGGCAGTTCGGCTTCGCGCGGATCGAAGACGCGGATCCCCACCAGGTCGTGTTTGCTGCCGGCGATTTTCAGGGCGTTGGCGAACTCCTCGCCGTCGCGTGCCGGATCGAGGAAATCCGAGAGCAGGAACGCCGTGCAGCGCTTCTTCATCACGGCCGTCAGGAAACGCACCGCCTCCGACAGCGCCGTGCCCGTCGACCGGGGCCGGAAGCCGATCAGCTCGCGGATAATCATCAGGATGTGGCTGCGCCCCTTCTTGGGCGGGATGTACTTCTCCACGCGGTCGGAGAAGAAGATGCAGCCCACCTTGTCGTTGTTCTGGGCGGCCGAGAAGGCCACGACGGCGGCGATTTCGGTCAGAATGTTCTTTTTGAGGAAGTGGGTCGACCCGAACATGCGCGAGGCCGAGACGTCGACCATGAGCATCATCGTCAGCTCGCGCTCCTCCTCGTAGACCTTGATGTGGGGCGAGCGCGAACGCGCCGTGACGTTCCAGTCGATGTCGCGCACGTCGTCGCCGGCACGGTACTCCCTCACTTCGGAAAACGACATGCCCCGTCCGCGGAAAGCCGTGTGGTACTTTCCGGCGAAGATCTCGTTCGACAGGCCGCGTGTCTTGATCTCGATTTTGCGGACCCGTCGCAGAATATCGTTTTCGTTCTCGATCATCGTGTTACGGGACGATTACGTTGTTCAGGATGTCGGTGATGATCTCCTCGGTGGTGATGTTTTCGGCCTCGGCTTCGTAGGTCAGCCCGATACGGTGGCGCAGTACGTCGTGGCAGACGGCGCGCACGTCTTCGGGAATCACGTAGCCGCGGCGGCGGATGAAGGCGTAGGCGCGGGCGGCCTTGGCCAGCGAGATCGAGGCACGGGGCGATCCGCCGTAGGCGATCAGCGTCTGCAACTTCTGGAGGTTGTATTCGACCGGTTCGCGCGTGGCGAAGATGATGTCGACGATGTATTTCTCGATCTTCTCGTCCATGTAGACGTCCTCCACCACGCGGCGCGCCTTGACGATGTCTTCGGGTGCGATCACCTTGTGCGGCGAGGGAAGCCCTTCGCCCGAGAGGTTCATCCGCACGATGTCGCGCTCCTCCTGCTTCGTGGGGTAGGAGATTTTGGCTTTGAGCATGAATCGGTCGACCTGCGCTTCGGGCAGCGGGTAGGTTCCCTCCTGTTCGAGGGGGTTCTGCGTGGCCAGAACCAGGAAGGGCTCGGGCAGCTTGTAGGTGTCGTCGCCGATGGTCACCTGGCGCTCCTGCATCGCTTCGAGCAGCGCCGACTGCACCTTCGCCGGCGAACGGTTGATCTCGTCGGCCAGTACGAAGTTGGCGAAGACGGGGCCTTTGCGCACCATGAACTCCTCGCTCTTCTGCGAGTAGATGAGCGTACCGATCAGGTCGGCCGGCAACAGGTCGGGCGTGAACTGGATGCGGGCGAAATCGGCGTCGACGGCCTTTGCGAGCGTCGTAATCGCCAGCGTCTTGGCAAGACCCGGCACGCCTTCCAGGAGGATGTGGCCGTTCGACAGCAGACCGATCAGCAGCGTGTCGATCAGATGGGTCTGACCGACGATCACCTTGCTCATCTCGGCGCGCAGCGTGTCGACGAAGACCGACTCCCGCTCGATGCGTTCGTTGAGTTCCTTGATATTGATGACTTCACTCATGGATGTTATGTTTTTTTAGATGTTATTGCCGTACTGTTTTTTAACGAATAGTATGCAAATTTATTATAAAAACGCAGAAAAATGAATTTTTCCCGTCGAAATCGACATTAAAATCCCGCGAAAGAGCCGTTTGCTCTTCCTTCGGACGTGTCGCGTCCTCCCTTCGGCGATATGGTTTTACGATATATATTTCGTATATTCGCCCACACTGCGATAGTGCAGCGAATTTCATAAATTTTATCCCGATGGAAAAACTTAGGTTCATGAGAGGTGCGGCAGCGTTGTTGGCGGGTTCCGCAATGCTTTTCGCATCGTGCAGCGACGACGATGCGCCGATGCCCGATCCCGAATTGACGTTGACGCCCGATACCGAGATCTCCCTGCCGGTCGGGGGGGGGAGCGTCGAGGTGGCCGTGTCGACTAATCTCGGCAGCTGGACGGCGTTGTCGAATGAGACGTGGTGCGAGGTTACGCTCGCCGAAGGCAAATTCACGGTGTCGGCCGATGCGAACGATGCGCTGGCTGCGCGTCCGACGGCGACGGTTACGGTCACTGCGGGCGAAGGCGAACGGAGCATCACCCGCGAGGTGCGGGTGACGCAGGGGGCTCAGACGTTCACCGACCTGAGTGCGGCGGGCCGCGCCAACTGCTATATCGTCGCCCCGAAGTCGGCGTCGGTCTTCGATGCCGCTTACAAAGGCAACTCCTCCACCGAATCGATCGGTGCGGCCGAGGGTGCCGAACTGGTTTGGCAGAGCGCGCAGGGTCTCGTTACGCGGGTAGCCTACGCCGCCGACGAGAAGAAGATCATCGTCGAGACCGCCGACAAGAGCGGCAATGCCGTCGTGGCGGCCGTCGACGAGTCGGGAACGATCCTGTGGAGCTGGCATCTGTGGATCGTCGATTACGATCCGTCGGCGTCGCTCTTCACGACGGCTCCCAATGCGTCGGGGACGACGTGGAGTTTCATGGACCGCAATCTGGGTGCGCTGACCGTCGAGCGCGGCAGTTTCGATTCGCACGGGCTGCTCTACCAGTGGGGGCGCAAAGATCCGTTCCCCGGTACGACGGCTTTTACGATCATGAACGAGGATTACACCTACGAGGTCGACGGTGAGCCTGAGGTCTACGACATCGACAACCGCGTGTTGCCGAAGTTCGGTCTGACGGCGGAGTTCCACGGGACGATCGAGAAATCGGTCCAGAATCCGGCGGTATTCTATGCGATGACCTACAAGCATACGGGCGTGGAGGACGAGTACGGCGAAGAGATCGTCGAGAACGACTATAAGACCGGCGACTGGGTCGACGTGTCGAACGACGACTACTGGGGCGGCGAGAGCCGGAAGAAGACGATCTACGATCCCTGCCCCGTGGGCTATAAGGTTCCGGTCTGCGACGCCGACGGCAATACGCCCTACGCATGGCTCGTCTATACCGCAGGGAAGTGGGACGAAGCCAATCGCGGTTTCGAGCAGGAGGGACAGTGGTTCCCCACGACCGGTACGCGCGCCTACGCTTCCGGAGGGTTGGATTATACCGAGGCCAATCCTTACAGCGGCTTGTGGATCGGAACGAAGGGCAAGGCTTCGGACAATTTGGAACTCTATCCCGATCTTTACGGTCAGTATATGTTCATCATCGATAGCAAGCGAATGCTCAAAGTCAGCAAAGACAAGCGTTCGCAGGGCATGTCGCTGCGTTGCGTGAAGGAGTAGCTTTCCGCCGCAATCCGGTTTTACGGGGAGTGCCGCCGTCGGGCCGGCGCTCCTTTTTCGCTTCCTGCGCGGGTGCGGTTTCCACGGGTGCGTGCGGGCGCCGTCCGGCTTGCCTTCCCCTGAAAACGAAGCACCGCACCGACACAGGGTCGGTGCGGTGCGGAGAAATCGTTGAACTTCGTTCTTCGTTTTCCCGCCCCGGCATAGCCTGAACAAGTTCGGCTCTGCGCTCGGCTTAGTGAAAACGTTCGACTGCGCGTTTAGCGTGCGCCGAGTTTCTGGTCGAGCATGTAGACGCCCACCTTCTCGCCTTCGATGGCTTTGAAGCCTTCGAGGATGCCGCGGGCCGTATCTTCCTCCTCGACCTGCTCGTTGACGAACCATTGCAGCATGTTCGCCGTTGCGAAATCCTGCTCGGCGGCGGCCAGCTTGCACAGATCGTGGATCATCGCCGTCACCTTCTGTTCGTGGGCGAGCGTGTCCTCGAACATCGCCACGACCGACGGCCATTCGGTCTGCACGGCGGCGATGGGAGCCAGCACGACCTTGGCGTTCTGCGATTGGAGATAGCCCGCCAGCTTCTCGGCGTGCCCCTGCTCCTCCTTGAACTGGTGTACGAACCAGTGTGCGGAACCTTTGAACCCTTTGTCCGCCGCGTCCATCGACATCGAGAGATAGAGATATGCCGACCAGAGTTCGGCATTGATCTGGGCGTTGATCGCCTCCTGCATTTTTTTGCTGATCATAGTTGTATCGTTTAATGTATTAAATTTTCTTTTGTACAAAGATAGCGAATTATTCGATACGCGGTTCTGTTTTTCATTCATATCTTTTTATGGAGCTATAAGTCGGGCTTATGATGCGCCGGCAACGGTCCGATGATCGGGGATGAGCGGGAGGAGCCGTAAGTCCGGTGCGGTTTCGGCGTGCGGAGAAAAGCTTGCGGCGGGACTTCGCACGCCGGAGGCCGCGGTTCGCAGAGCCGGAATCGTCGTTCGCCGAAGGATCGGATACCGCCGCGAGGATCGGCCGCCGGCATCCGAATCCGCTGTTTGTGCCGTCGTTCGGAACGTTTTTTTCGGGCGAAGTGCCCGACTCTCGGAATTTTTTCCTATCTTTGCAGGCCAATTGTGGCGGAACAAAAAACATTATCAACAATGAAAGTTTGCGAAATTACAGGCAAGGTCGCGGTGATCGGCAACAATGTCTCTCACTCGAACCGCAAGACCAAGCGCAAATTCAGTCCGAATTTGAAGACCAAGCGTTTCTGGTCAGAGGAAGAGGGCCGCTGGATCACCCTCAAGGTGTCGGCTGCCGGTATGAAAACAATTAACAAGAAGGGTCTCGCAGTGGCTCTGCGCGAAGCTGCCTGCCCCAAGAAGATTTACTAAACCGTATTGACAAATGGCTAAGAAAGGCAATCGCGTTCAGGTCATCCTCGAATGCACCGAACAGAAGGAGAGCGGTGTTGCGGGCATGTCTCGTTACATCACTACCAAAAACAAGAAAAACACCCCCGACCGTCTGGAACGTAAGAAGTACAATCCCTATCTGAAGCGGGTGACGTTACACCGTGAAATCAAATAATCGAGCGTTATGGCAAAGAAAGTAGTCGCAACCCTGAAAACCGGCACGGGCAAGCAGTTTACCAAGTGCATCAAAATGGTCAAGTCGGAGAAGACCGGCGCCTATATGTTCAAGGAGGGTATCATTCCCAACGACCATGTAAAGGAGTTCTTCGCAGAGAAGAAATAAACCGTTCCGACGGTATTCGTGGTTAAGGGCATCGGCCCTTAACACAAAAGGCATCTCGACAAGGGGTGCCTTTTGTGTTTTTGTACGGACGGGCTGCGGCGGGGCGGACGCTGGATGCCGGCTGTCGCCGGAACGTCCGGACGGGCGGGCGGAGGTTTTAGGCGTGTGAGGGATGGCGGTGCGGGCGGAGTTCGTTCGGCAGGTCGTGTGCCGTGAGGCGTCCGGAGAGGACGAGGTTGGGGTTCGTTGCCGGCGGCGAACCGCCGGTACGCTGAACGCGGCCGGAGGTGTACTTATACATCAGTGTGGAGAGGCGGTTCGTGTCGTCATTTGCGCGTGCCGAGCAGGTGCGTGGGGTTTCGTGTGACATCGAACCTTTTCGTTAAGCCGAACGCAGAGCCGGACTTGTTCGGGCTGTGCCGAGGCGAGAAAAGGAGCACGAATGTGAACGTTTTCGTTAAGCCGAACGCAGAGCCGGACTTGTTCAGGCTATGCCGGGACGGGAAAACGAAGAATGAAATTCAACGATTCACCCCTGCCGCAAACCGTCGCGACAGGGGTGAGGTTGGGAGTGCCGTCGGAAACCCGCCGGCGGGAAGAGCCGTCCGGCCTCAGAATTTGTGCATGGCCCGGACGAGGAACGAAATGTTCTTCGACGTCTGTTCGACGAAGGGCGGCTCGATCCCCATGTGGGTCGTCATGGCCGTCCATGCGTCGTCGCCTTCGGTCGAGGAGAAATAGTACATCAGCCGGTCCATCTTCACTCCGCCGTGCTCTTTCAGACGGTTGTTGAACTGTTCGCGGGCCTTGCGGTCGAACTTTATGCGGCCGTTGTTGTAGAGATGGCCGATGCGCAGCACCTCGTTGATCGCGGGCAGATACCACCCTTCGCCGAGGTCGCGGCACCATTTGAAGGCGGGATAGTCCTCCCACCGGACTTTTCCCTCGTCGGCCATGCGGGCGAAGGCGGCCTGGTTGACCGCTCCGTCGTGTTGGTCGTCGAGACCCAGCCGCACGGCGTCGCTCTTCTTGAATTCGCACCAGCGCAGATTGGCCTGCGCGATCGACATCACGATGCCGTGCCCTTCGGCGTCGACCTCGATGACGATGCCCCGCACGCCGTTCTCGTCGAAATAATCGCCTGGCTGGTAACGTCCCGCGAAAGCGCTCGGCGCGGATCGCTTCGACTGTTTCTGCGGTGCGGGATTCTTCGCCTCGGCCGCCAGACGGTCGTAATCCTCCTGCGAGAAGATGTCGGTCGAACCGTCCTCGAAGCGGATGTAGACGACGTTCGCGACCGACACCAGATAGGTCGGGCCGTCGAGGTGCGACGCCTTCTTGTATTTGATGTCCTTTTCGCCGATTTCGAGCACTTTGGCTTCGACGTTCGTGCCGTCCTTCTTGACGATCAGATCCTGTGCCGCTGCGTCCCAGACGCCGCACGACAGGAGAAACAGGAGGGAAATAAGTCCTTTCTTCATGGGTTTACATTTAATTTTCAACAGTTTTCTGCATCCGGCGGGCCTTGCGGGGAGGTTTCGCCGTCTCCCGGTGCGATGTTCCGGCCGCCGTTCGCACCGTCCGGCATCGCCTCTGCGGGTCGGAACCGCGATTATACGCTTTACAAATATAACTAATTTTGCGAATAGTTATTATCTTTGTCGCAAGAATAAATGCCGGCGGGGCGGAACCGTGGTGCGATGCAGCCGTGCAGGAGTCCGCCCGTCGTCCGGCTAAAACCGATTTTGTTATGGGATTTTTCGATCTGTTCAGAAAGAAACAGGATACGCCGGCCGATACTGCCGCCGGGGCGGCTGTCGAAGCACAGCCCGAACAGCGGCGCGAGGAGTTGAACGCCGGACTGGAACGCACCAAGACGGGCCTTTTCTCGAAACTGGCGCGTGCCGTAGCGGGCCGCTCGACGGTCGACGCCGAGGTGCTGGACGATTTGGAGGAGGTGCTCATCACCTCCGACGTGGGGGTCGAGACGACCGTCAAGATCATCCGCCGCATCGAGGAGCGCGTCGCGCGCGACAAGTACATGAACGCGGCCGAATTGCGCGGCATCCTGCGCGACGAGATCGCGGCGCTGATGGAGCAGTCGCACGCTTCGACCAAGGATTTCGGGCTGGAACTGCCCGAAGGGACGCCTTACGTGCTGATGGTCGTGGGGGTCAACGGCGCAGGCAAGACGACGACCATCGGCAAGCTGGCGGCCAAGCTGACCGCTGCGGGCCGCAAGGTCTACATCGGCGCGGCCGATACGTTCCGTGCCGCGGCGATCGACCAGCTGGCCGTCTGGGCCGAGCGGGCCGGTGCGACGATGATCCGTCAGGAGATGGGCTCCGATCCCGCGTCGGTGGCTTACGATACGCTCCGCTCGGCCGTTGCGAACGGGGCCGACGTGGTGCTCATCGACACGGCGGGGCGTCTGCACAACAAGGTGGGGCTGATGAACGAGCTGACCAAGATCCGCAACGTCATGGCGAAGGTCATCCCCGGTGCGCCGCACGAAGTGATGCTCGTGCTGGACGGTTCGACCGGTCAGAACGCCTTCGAGCAGGCCCGGCAGTTCACGCAGGCCACGCAGGTCACGTCGCTGGCGATCACCAAGCTCGACGGCACGGCCAAGGGCGGCGTGGTGATCGGTATCAGCGACCAGTTCCGTATTCCGGTGCGTTACATCGGCGTGGGCGAGCGCATCGACCAGTTGCAGCTCTTCGACCGCCGTGCGTTCGTCGAGGCGCTCTTCGGCGACGAGACGAAATAAGGCGCACGGGATGAAGAAGATCAACGTCATAACGCTCGGCTGCTCGAAGAATACGGTCGATTCGGAGCACCTGATGGCGCAATTGGCTGCGGCGGGCTATACCGTCGCGGCGGACAGCGACCGTACGGATGCCCGTGTGGTAGTGGTCAACACCTGCGGCTTCATCGGCGACGCCAAGCAGGAGTCGATCGACATGATCCTGCGCGCCGCCGCGGCCAAGCAGGCCGGTCGGATCGACCGGCTGTTCGTCGTGGGATGTCTTTCGGAGCGGTATGCCGACGAGCTGCGCCCCGAACTGCCCGAGGTGGACGAGTTCTTCGGCGTGAAGGACTGGGAGGGCGTCGTGCGGGCGTTGGGCGGCGAGTGGCGGTCGGATCTGGCCACGGAGCGGCGGCTCACGACGCCGCGTCACTACGCCTACCTCAAAATCGGCGAGGGGTGCGACTGGAAGTGCGGTTACTGCGCCATTCCGCTCATCCGCGGGCCGCACGTCTCGGTGCCGATGGAGCAGGTGCTCGACGAGGCGCGGCGGCTGGCCGCCGGCGGCGTGCGCGAACTGATGGTCATCGCGCAGGACACGACCTATTACGGGGTCGATCTCTACGGCCGCCGCCGGCTGGCGGATCTGCTCACGGAGCTGTGCCGCATCGGGGGCATCGAGTGGATCCGCCTGCATTACGCCTATCCGACGGGGTTCCCCGACGACGTGATCGAGGTCATGGCGCACGAGCCTAAAATCTGCAAATACCTCGACATTCCCTTCCAGCATATCTCCGATGCGCAGTTGAAGGCCATGAAACGCCGCCACACCAAGGCCGACGCCTATCGGCTCGTCGAACGGCTGCGTGCGGCTGTGCCCGACATCGCTCTGCGTACGACGCTGCTCGTGGGCTATCCGGGCGAGACGGAGGCCGATTTCGCGGAGCTGTTGCAATTCGTCGACGACGTGCGTTTCGACCGGCTGGGCGTCTTCGCCTATTCCGAGGAGGAGGGTACCTATTCGGCGCTGCATTTGAAGGACGATGTGCCCGACGAGGTGAAGCGGCGGCGCGTGGAGCGGATCATGGAGCGGCAGAAGGCGATTTCGCTCGACAACAACCTCCGCCGCGTGGGGCGTACCGAGCGCGTGGTGGTCGACGCGCGGCAGGGCGACTATTACGTCTGCCGCACGCAGTACGATTCGCCCGAGGTCGACCAGGAACTGCTGATTCCCGCCGGCGGCCGCCGGCTTCGGCGCGGCTGTTTCTACGAGGCACGCATCACGGCAGCCGAGGAGTACGACCTCTACGGCGAACTGACCGAACGGCGAAAACGGTAGTGCAGAGGGCATTCCGAAGCAGCCGGCGGTTTCGGCCGTCGTGCCGGCCGAAAAATATCTTCGGCCGTTCTTTCGTTTTTCCGTAAAAATTTTTACCTTTGGGATGTTAATGTTGTAACGACGATCGTTCATGGCGGCTCAGGAGATCATAGCGAACCTCGCGGTGCAGGTGCGGCGGCTGATGGCGGAACACGCCAAGCTGCGCGGACTGTGCGATCGGATGAAGACCGAGGGCGACGCTCTGCGCAAGGAGAACAGGACGTTGCAGGAGCGGGTGCGTTCGCTCGAAGAGGAACTGTCGTGCGTGCGGCTGGCCGAAGGGCTTGCCGGCGGCGGTCGGAATCGGGAACGGGCGCGGGCGCGTGTCAACCGTTTAGTGCGGGAGGTAGACAGGTGCATTGCGTTGTTGAACCGGCAGCAGGAATAACGAAACCGTAGCGAATGGCCAAGCAGAACATAACGGTAAAAATCATCGGGAAACCCTATCCGCTGGCGATCGACGGCGAGAAGGAGGAGTTGTATCGCCTTGCCGAGCGCGAGATCAACGCATACGTCACGCGCATCGAACAGGCGCACTTCAAGGGGTTTTCGAAGGAAGATTGTCTGGCGATGGCCGCTTTCCAGATCGCGGTGGCGAAGCTGGCGCTGGCGCAGAGCCGCGAGGTCGGCGACGAGGAGGTGAAGACGCTCGCCGCGCTGGGCGGAGAGTTGGAGAGCTATCTCGATGCGTTGCGCTGACGGGCGCGGGATCGGTGAATGAAGAGGCGTCGGACGTCGAGGTCCGATGCGTCGGCAGAAAGAAAAGAGAGAGACGGGCGCTCCGGCGCGAACAATAATCGCAGGTCGGGCACCGTTCTTAAAATGAAACGTTTGACGACGGATTGCGTTCTTTAACATACACAGAAATAATCTACCCGCATAGATTCCTTCTAGCTTTGCGAAACTGAACACTTATTACATTGGGGTCAACTTACGCGAATGTCTCAAAATCAGGCCTTGACCCTTCGGGGTGCATCCTCCGGGGTGCCGTTGGAAGATTGCGAACCCGAAGCCCCCACACATGACTTATCGGCAGATTCGTCAAACAAGAGCAAGGAATCCTATGCGGTTTTTTATATGTATACCTATTAATTAACTATATTAACTAACACAACTCGAAACCATGATTGCCATTGTATTATCGAGCGTCGTTTCGGCCGTTGTGTGCGTCGGTATCTATGTTCTGGTGACCCGGTTTATCACCAAGAATACCATCCGCGCACAGCGTGAAGCCGCCCTCAAAGAGGCGGAGGCCGAAGGCGAAATGATAAAGAAGGAGCGGATTCTCCAGGCCAAGGAGAAATTCATTCAGCTCAAAAGCGACTACGACCGTCAGGTCAACGAGCGCAACCAGAAGCTCGCGCAGAGCGAGCAGCGCGCTAAGCAGATCGAGGCCAACCTGCTGAATCAGCAGCGCGAATTGGAGAACCGCCTGCGCGAGAACGAACGGCTCAAAGAGCAGATGGAAGCGCAGCGGCAGCTGCTGGAACATAAGACCGAGGAGATCGACCGCCTGATGAAGGAGCAGAACGCGCGTCTGGAACAGATTTCGGGCATGAGTTCGGAGGATGCCAAGAACATCCTGATCGAGAACATGAAGGCCGAAGCCAAGAGCGATGCGGCCGCCTACATCAACGAGACGATCGAGGAGGCCAAGCTGACGGCCACGAAGGAGGCCAAGCGGATCATCGTCACCTCGATTCAGCGCGTGGCCACCGAGACGGCCATCGAGAACGCCGTGACGGTCTTCAATATCGAGAGCGACGAGGTCAAGGGCCGCATCATCGGCCGCGAGGGGCGCAACATCCGTGCGCTGGAAGCGGCTACCGGCATCGAGATCATCGTCGACGACACGCCCGAAGCGATCATCCTGAGCGGCTTCGACCCCGTGCGCCGCGAGATCGCCCGTCTGGCGCTGCATCAGCTCGTCACCGACGGCCGAATCCATCCCGCCCGCATCGAGGAGGTGGTCGCCAAGGTGCAGAAGCAGATCGAGGAGGAGATCGTCGAGGTCGGCAAGCGCACGGCCATCGATCTGGGCATCCACGGCCTGCATCCCGAACTGATCCGCCTGATCGGTAAGATGAAGTACCGTTCGTCCTACGGGCAAAACCTGTTGCAGCATGCCCGCGAAACGGCCAATCTGGCCGGTATCATGGCCTCCGAACTGGGGTTGAACCCCAAGATCGCACGCCGTGCCGGTCTGTTGCACGACATCGGCAAGGTGCCCGACGACGAACCCGAACTGCCGCACGCAATCATCGGCATGAAGCTCGCCGAGAAATACAAGGAGAAGCCCGATGTCTGCAATGCGATCGGAGCGCACCACGACGAGGTGGAGATGACATCGATCGTAGCTCCGATCATTCAGGTGTGCGACGCCATTTCGGGCGCCCGTCCCGGCGCCCGCCGCGAGGTGGTGGAGTCCTATATCAAGCGGCTCAAGGAGATGGAGGAGATCGCCCTCTCGTATCCGGGCGTGCAGAAGACCTATGCCATTCAGGCGGGCCGCGAGCTGCGCGTGATCGTCGGCGCCGATAAACTCTCCGACCAGGAGTCCGAAGGATTGTCGCGCGACATCGCCAAGAAGATTCAGGACGAAATGACCTATCCGGGTCAGGTGAAGATCACCGTGATCCGCGAAACGCGCGCCGTAGCCTACGCGAAGTAGCGCCGGTTCGCCGGACAGGCCATTGGGCCGTATCGACGAACCTTCCCGAACCCCTCCTTGCGAAAGGAGGGGTTTTTGTTGTGCAGGTGAAGATCACGGTGATCCGCGGAACGTGGGTCCCGGTTGCTTGCCGAACGGGCTCGACATTGCCGGACGACGTGTCGATCGTTCACCTCCGCGGCAGCGGGCGGTTGCGGTCGAGCGCGGCCAGTACGTTGCGGCGCACGGCGCGCAGCGACGGCGGCAGGAGATCGGGTTCCAGCAGCTCGACCAGCGTCCGGAATTCGTGCAGCAGGTCTTTCTGGGTGCGGCACATTTCGCAGGCGAGCTTCATGCAGTACATGCGCACGGCGTGCGGCTGCGCGGGATCGGTCATCGCATCGAGGCAGAAATCCAGAAAGTCGACCCGCAGCGGCTCCGGCTGCGGTTGCCGGTAGAGAAGCGCGAGCAGCAGCCGCCGGCGTCCCGCGTGCGGGCAGTCGAGCGCCGCGGCGACCAGTTCGTCGTAGCGGTCGCGGAGCACGGCGTCCCATGTCGGGGCGAGGTGGCACAGCGTCCACGCAGCTCGGTAGGCGAGCGGCTCTTCGCCGGCGGAAAGCAGAGCGTAGAGTGCCTGTACTTCGTCGGCCGAACGTACGGCGGAGGCGATGCGCCGCACGGCGGACGGATGCGTGAACCCCAACAGTTCGTCACGCAGCTCCGCGACGGTTCGGGAGCTATCGTTCGACCGGTTCATAGTCGATGTGCGACTCCTCGTCGGTGCGTTCGATCTTCATGATGACCGGCCGCAGACCGTCGTTGCAGGAGCAGATCGCCACGCCCTCCCGATCGATCCAGTCGCCGTAGTAGAAGACGCCCGCTCCGTGCGACAGGGCGAAAACGTACTGGTAGACCGCTTTCCACGCTTCGTCGCAGAAGCCTTCGGGTTTGGCGTAATCGGCGTAGAAGACCTGCCCTTCGCGCATCATCGGGCAGCGGGTGAAGCCGGGGGCGGCGTACTCTTTGGCCAGTTCTTCATCGAGGGTGGTTTTGAGAATGGTGATTTTGCAGCGTTTCATCCTGTGGGATCGTTTGTTTTTCGTAAAGATATGCAAAGTCGCGGGGAAAAGCGACGCTTCGCAAGTTTAAAACGGGAAATTATAAATTCTGTTATGTCATCCAGAGGGCGGCGGAATTCCGGCGTAAGGACCGACTGCTGTCGTATTTGCGGGGCGGAGTCTGCGGAGAGGCCCGCCGCGGGCGGTGTCTGCGAGGGCCCAAGCCCCGCGCGGCATCGAATCCGGCCGCCCTTTCCGCCGTAATCGGGCCGGCTGCGAGTAGTTACCGTCGTCTTTTCGGATCGTCCTCCGAGGTGCGGCAGCGCCCGTTGACGGCGGTCGAGCCGTCGGATCGTACTTCCATGTCGAAGCCGACGGTCGCCTCGTCGATCGTGAGTCGGGGAATTGGGACGAGCGTCAGCAACGGCACTTCGACCGGCTGCCCGTCGGAGGTCGTAAAGGCGATGCGGGAGGATGCGTCGACGGGACGGCCGACCGCGTCGGGGTGGGCCGCCGGATCGTCCGGCAGCGGGGCCTTTCGGGGATCTTCGTGCATGGGTCTATTCGTTTCGGGGTGTATCCTGCCGCAGAATTTCGTCGCGCAGCAGGGCGATGGCCTGTCCCGACGCACGATCGATGATCTGGCCGCGGTCGCTGCCCGACTGCCGGCAGACGGCGACGGTTCCCTGCGGGCCCGCCACGGCCATCCAGACCGTTCCGACCGGACATTCGGGCGTGCCGCCCGCGGGGCCTGCGACGCCGGTGGTAGCCACTGCATAGTCGGCGTGCGCCGTGCGCCGCATTCCTTCGGCCATGGCGCGGACGACGGGTTCGCTCACCACGCCGTAGCGGTCGATGTCGTCGAGGCTTACGCCCAGCAGGTCGTGTTTCGCCTCGACGGTGTAGCTGACCACGCCGCATCGGAAGTAGGCCGAGGCGCCGGGCATGGCTGTGAACCGGGCGGCGATGGCGCCTCCCGTACAGCTTTCGGCCGTGGCGAGCGTCAGGTGGCGCTGCGTGAGCAGGTCGTGGACGACCGACTGGATCGTGGCCGTTTCGTAGCCGAGGATATATTCGGGAATGATCGTGCGCAGCTTCTCGAACTGCGCTTCGATTTCGTGCGCCACCTCTTCGCCTTCGACCTCGTAGGCCGACAGCCGCAGCCGCACCTTGTCGGGCGAGGGGAGGTAGGCCAGATGCAGGTAGGGCGGCAGGGCGGCCTCCCAGCCGGCGATCCGTTCGGCGAGCATCGACTCGGCCAGTCCCGAGGTGATGAGCGTGCGGTGTACGATCTGCCGCAGGGCGAAGCGGGCTTTGAGACGCGGCATCACTTCGTCCTGCATGAGGTGTTCCATTTCGAACGGCACGCCCGGCAGCGAGACCACGACACGGCCGTCGCGTTCGAACCACATCCCCGGCGCTGTGCCGTGGGCGTTGAACAGCACCGTGCAGCAGGCGGGAACGAGCGACTGTCCCCGGTTGAGGTCGTTGTAGGCGATGCCCCGGCTTTCGAGCATCCGGCGCACGTGCCGGGCGACCCGTTCGTCGCGCACCAGTTCGCAGCCGAACAGCTCGGCGAGCGTACGTTTGGTGATGTCGTCCTTCGTGGGACCGAGGCCGCCGGTGAGGATCGTCACGTCGCTGCCGTCCATGGCGCGGCGGAGCGCGGCGACGATGGCGTCGCGGTCGTCGCCGACCGATTCCTTTTCGGCGACGACGATGCCCGCCGCGTTGAGGTGGCGGGCGATGGATGCGGAGTTGGTGTCGACGATCTGTCCGATGAGGATTTCGTCGCCGATGGTGATGATCGTGGCTTTCATGGAGCGTATCAGTTTTCTGCGGCCTTCTTTTCGAGCAGTGCGCGGCAGATTTCGCGCACGTAGCCCGGGCCGTTGTAGATGTAGCCGGTGTAGATCTGTACCAGCGCAGCCCCTGCGTCGAGCATGGCCCGCACGTCGTCGGGCGTCATCAGACCGCCGACGCCGATAATCGGGTAGGTTCCCTGCGAACGGGTGTGGATGCGGCGCACGACTTCCAGTGCCCGCTGCGTGAGCGGCTGTCCGCTCACGACGCCGGCGCCGATGCGCGTCGCTTCGAGCCGGTCGACTCCTTCGCGCGAGACGGTGGCGTTGACGGCTACCATGCCGTCGAGCGGCGTGTCGAGCATGATGTCGGTCATCAGGTCGATCGTCTCGTCCGAGAGGTCGGGCGAGACTTTCAGCAGGATGGGGCGGTACTGGTTCTGCCCGCGGCGGAATTCGAAGAGCGGTTCCAGAATCTTCGTGATGTTTTCGCGCGTCTGGTACGATGCTGCCTTCTGCCCCGGATCGCAGGCGACGTTGATCGTGAAATAGTCGGCGTACTGGTAGAGGTTGCGGAAGCATTTGAGGTAGTCGGCCGGCGCCTGGTCGCAGGGCGTGGCCGTGTTCTTGCCGATGTTGCAGCCGACGATCGCCTCTCCGCGCGGCTGTCGCAGGTGCGCCACGGCGCGGTCGAGACCGTGGCTGCAAATGCCTACGCGGTTGAGCAGCGCGCGGGCCGCGTCGAGCCGGAAGATGCGCGGCTTGGGATTGCCCGGCTGACGCTTGGGGGTGATGCTTCCCACCTCGACGAATCCGAAACCCATGGCCGACAGTTCGCGGTAGATGTGGCCGTAACGGTCGAATCCGGCGGCCATTCCTACGGGATTCTTGAAACGGATGCCGAAGACTTCGCGTTCGAGCGACGGGTCTTCCGTCGCATAGAGTTTGTGCAGCAACCACCGTCCGCCGGGTACCTTACCGAGCAGCGAAAGGGTTGCCGTCACGATGTGATGGGCCTGTTCGGGAGGCAGGGAGAAGAGCAGGGGTTTGATGAGTTTGCCGTACAGCATGTACCGATGAATTAACGGTGCAAATATAGGTATATTTTCACAATCGACAACGGACGATCGACAATTTGCCGGCGGCCGCCGCGCGGGCGGGACCTTCGTCCTCGTTCCGCGCAGGGTGTCCGCATCGCCGTCTCCTTCCGGCGGGACGAGGGCGTTCGCGGCGAAGGCGGCGGTTTCCGATCACCGGCTCAGAAATACTCCTCTCGGTAGGAGTAGCCGTTGCGCAACGCCTCGAATCGTTCGGGGTGGCGTTTGAGCGTGTCGCTCTCGGCGGCGATGTCGTAGCGTGCGCCGATGGTCGCGGCCAGTTCGTCCCAGCCGATCGGGCGGGGATGCGACGGCGCGACGGCGGGGTACCATCCTTCGAGCGGCAGCGCGAAACGGCGGGCGACGGCCCCGACGGCCATGGCCGTGGCGTTGGCCTTGCCCTGCGCCGAATAACCTGCGATGTGGGGTGTGGCGAGGATCGCCCCCGCCAGCAGCCGGCGGTCGATGTCGGGTTCGTGTTCCCAGACGTCGAGGACGTAGGGACGGCCGCTGCGGAGCAGCGCGTCGCCGTCGACCACCTCGCCGCGCGACGAGTTGATGACCACGGCCTTCGGTTTCAACCGGCGGAGGAGGGCTTCGTCGGCCATGCGGCGCGTCGTGGCATCGAGCGGCGTGTGGAACGTGACGAGGTCGCAGTGCCGCGCCACCTCCTCCAACGGGACGAAGTCGCCGCCGCCTTCGCGTACGGCACGCGGCGGATCGCAGGTCAGCACGCGGAATCCCCACGATGCGGCGTACCGGCGTACCAGCTCCCCGACGTGTCCCGCGCCGACCACTCCCAGCGTCTTTTCGGCCGGATGCCACCCGTCGCGCTGCGAGAGGTGATGCAGTACGGCTGCGATCCATTGCAATACGCCGCGGGCGTTGCAGCCTGCGGCCGTTGCTACGCCGATCTGCCGGCGCCGGCAGTAGTCGAGGTCGATATGGTCGAATCCGATGGTCGCCGTGGCGATGAACCGCACCCGCGAACCGTCGAGCAGCGCCGCGTCGCAGCGCGTGCGGGTGCGGACGATCAGCGCGTCGGCGTCGCGCACGTCGCGCGCCGCTATTTCCCTGCCCGGAAGATAGCGTATCTCGGCGTAGGGTTCGAGGACCCCTTCGAGAAACGGGATGGCGTTATCGATGACGATTTTCACTTTTCACCATGTATAATCGGGACAAAGGTAGGAAAATTTGAAAGGTTTCGTATCTTTGACTCCGCCTTAGATACTTCGTCTCGGCATAATCAAGCTGACGCTTGCTTCTGCGCTCGACTTTTCGTATCTTTGCGGAGATACGTCGCAAACACCCTGCCGGTTCGCGGAGCCTGCGGATGTCCCGTTGCGGTGCGCTGGTACCTCCGGATGCGATATGACGATTTGATATGAATACACTCGATACATTCGACCCCAATGGGGTAGGGCTCGACAACGGGGCCTATTTCGGCCTGCCGTTCACGCCCGACGAGGCGAGGCTGGTGCTGATTTCGGCGCCGTGGGACGTTACGGTTTCCTACGGTACGGGGACGTCGGAGGCGCCCGACGCCATTATCGAAGCCTCGATGCAGCTCGACCTCTGCGACGCTCTGTCGCCCGGCGCGTGGCGGCTCGGCATCGCCACGGCCGACATCGACTACTCGCTGTTGGAGACTTCGCAACGGCTGCGCTCGGACGCCGAGCGGGTGATCCGCCACCTCGAAGAGGGCGGGTCGGTCGCCGACGATGCGGTCTGCCGCAAAATCCGCCGCGTGAACGAAGGCTGCGTGCAGATGAACGAAAATATCCGTGCGCAGGCCCGTGCGTGGCTGGCGCAAGGCAAGCTCGTCGGCCTGGTCGGCGGCGACCACTCGACTCCCTACGGACTGGTGCAGGCGCTCGGCGAGCGGGGCGAAGGGTTCGGGATTCTGCATATCGACGCCCACTGCGACCTGCGCAGGGCCTACGAAGGGTTCGAATACTCCCATGCGTCGATCATGTACAACGTGCTGCGCGACGTGCCGCAGGCGGAGCGGATCGTCGAGGTCGGCGTGCGCGATTATTGCGACGCCGAGGCGGAACTGGCACGCTCTTCGGAACGCATCCGCATGTTCGACGACACGCAGCTCTCCGCGGCAGCCTTCGAAGGCGAAACATGGGGTGCGACCTGCCGCCGCATCGTGGCCGAACTGCCCGAACGGGTCTATGTCAGCTTCGACATCGACGGCCTGTCGGTCGAATACTGCCCCCATACCGGTACGCCCGTCGCAGGCGGGCTGACCTTCAATCAGGCCGTCTACCTGCTGCACGAGACGGTGCGTTCGGGGCGCCGGATCATCGGTTTCGACGTGGTGGAGGTCGTTCCCCGTCCCGGGAGTTCGATCGACGCCTCGACGGGTGCGCGCATCCTCTACAAACTTTGCGGACTGACCCTTAAATCCGAATTATGAGCGATCAACGTACACCTCAGGATCATGCCGAACTCTTCTCGCGGTACAGCTGGGTGCGCAAGCGGCACCGGCTCGACGAACGGCGCCGGCGTTTCATGCGCGTGCCGTGGGCAGGCGGCGCGGTGCTGATGCTCTGCGTGGCGGCGGCGATGCTGCTGGCCAATCTGCCCTCGACGGCGATGTACTACGAACACGTGCTGAGCACCGACCTGTCGCTGCTGATCGAGAGCCCCGACCATGTGGTCGATCTGGTTTTCCCGCGCGACATGAACGTCGAAAAGCTCATCAACGACGGACTGATGGTGATTTTCTTCTTCGTCGTGGGGCTCGAAATCAAACGAGAGATCGTCTGCGGCGAACTTTCGACGGCGCGCAAGGCGATCCTGCCGGTCATGGCCGCGGCGGGCGGTATGCTCGCGCCGGCGCTGATCTATCTGGCCTTCAACCACGGCACGCCGGCGGCGCACGGCTGGGGAATACCCACGGCCACCGACATCGCCTTCGCCATCGGCATCCTGTCGCTCATGGGCGATCGTGTGCCCGTCTCGCTCAAAATTTTCCTCACGGCGCTGGCCGTCGTCGACGACCTGGGCGCGATCCTGGTAATCGCCATCTTCTACGGCGGTGCGGTGAAATGGGGTTTTCTGTTCCTCGCACTGGCCATTATGGCAGGGCTTTACGGACTCAACCGTCTGGGCGAGACGCGGATCTCCTATTTCCTGATCCCGGCCTTCGTGGTGTGGGGACTTTTCTATTATTCGGGCATCCATGCTACGCTGTCGGGCGTGGCGATGGCGATGATCATTCCCATGCGCCCGCGTTACAGCAAGCCCTATTTCTTCCGCCAGCTGCGCAACTTCACCCGGTCGCTGGAACGGGTGCGCGAGGAGGACGAACGTTTTCCCGATGCCGAGCAGCGTTATTACCTGCAACGCATGAAGGACCTCTCCTACAACTCGATCGGCATGAGTTACCGTCTGGAAGATCTGCTCGCTCCGTACGTCACGTTCATCATCATGCCGATCTTCGCGTTGGCCAACGCGGGGGTGCGCATCGATCTGGAATACCTCGATATTTTCCGCTATTCTTCTGAGGGCGGAGCCGTCGGCATGGGCATTTTCTTGGGGTTGCTCGTGGGCAAGCCGCTTGGAATCTTTCTCACGAGCTGGGCGGCCGTCAAGTCGGGGTTTGCCGAGATGCCGGGCGGCGTTTCGTGGCGGATGCTGCTGGCCGTGGCTTGCCTGGGCGGTATCGGTTTCACGATGTCGATCTTCGTCGACGCGCTGGCTTTCGACGAGGAGTTCTTCGTCAATCAGGGCAAGATCGCCATTCTGTTGGGATCGCTCGCCTCGGCCCTGCTCGGGGCGCTGCTGATCCGTGTCACGATGCCTGCGGTAAAGAATTAAAACGACCAACGATATGAAACGATTTACGATCCTTCCGATCCTGATGCTGACGTTGTGGAGCGGTTGTTCCAAAAGCGGCGGCGGGGTGAAATTGCACACCGATACCGATTCGGTGGCTTATGTCATCGGTCTCAACGTGGGTGCCAACCTGCTGAAAATGGATTCGACGCTGAATGCCGCGGCCGTCTGCAAGGGAATCGCGGATTATTTCGCCGGCCGGCAGTCGATGACCATGGAGGAGGCGCAGACCTTCTACCTGCGTTATGTGAACTATGCCGTGCCCGAGAAGATCCGCGAGCAGGAGCGGCGGTTTCTGGACGACGTGACTTCGGGTCAGGGGTTCAAGAGCAGCGAATCGGGTCTGCGGTACGACGTTACGCGCGACGGCGACCTCAAACGGACGATCGCCTCCGACACGGCCCGCATCGCCGTTCGCATCAAGGCGTTGCGGCGCGACGGCGGGGAGATTTACTCCTCCTACGAGCGTGGCGATACGTTGCGCACGCGCCTCGATTCGCTTCCCGCGGGGTTGCGCGAGGGGTTGAAGCTGCTGGGCAGCGGCGGTGCCGTGAAATTGTGGGTTCCTGCCGCGCTGGCCTACGGTGCCGAGGGCGACCGGACGTTGGGAGTGGGGGCCAACGAGACGCTCTATTACGAAGCCGAACTGCTCGACGTGCAGGCCGATGCGCCCGCCGGAGGAAAGCCCGGCGGCCGTTAGGCGGATTTTGCGGGAAAAACTGCGATTTGCCGCCGACGGACGCACGAATATCGATTAATTTGTATATCTTTGTATGCTTGTGCACTATGAAACTTTATAAAAACTTTGATACGCAAATGAAAAAACTGTTATCGGTTGCGGCGCTCGCGGGTGCCGTGTTGCTCTGCTCCTGCGGCGGCAACAAGACGTTGAAAATGGGCAGTCTGTCGAAATTCGACTCGCTGTCGTATGCATTGGGAGCCAATATCGGCTACGGAATGCAGTACGAGATGAGCGACATCCCCTTCAATTTCGAGGAGGTGAACAAGGGCATCAAGGAGGGCGCGCTCGACAAGTCGAAGCAGAAGCACGAGGATGCCATCGACATCCTGCGCGATTACTTCATGAACAAGCGCGGCGCACGCGCCTTCGCCATCCAGCAGAAGAAGGCGATGCAGGCTGCTGTCGCCGCCGATTCGACGGGTATGCTGAAAGACACGCTTCCCGCTGCGGAGCCGATGTTCCTCACGCCGGGCGAGTGCGACTCGGTGTCGTACGCTTTCGGTAACGACATCGGTAACAATATCAAGTCGAGCGACATCCCCGTACAGATCGTATGGATCACCGAGGCGATGGCCAACGTGCGCGACAGCGTCGCCAAGATGGACGAGATGATCGTCCAGGGCTATCTGCAAAACTACTTCATGGTCGTCCGTCCGCGCGAGAACGCCGAGGCGTCGGCGAAGTGGCTGGAAGGCATCGCCAAGAAGTCGGGTGTCGAGAAGACCGAATCGGGCCTGCTCTACAAGATCGAGCGTCCGGGCGACGCCGACACGATCGCCGTCGACGACCGCGACGTGGTCGTGGTGAATTACGAGGGCAAGAACCGCAAGGGCAAGGTCTTCGACTCGTCGTACGAGCGCAACGAACCGGCCGAGTTCCCGCTCAACCGCGTCATCAAGGGTTGGACCGAAGGCATGAAGCTCGTCGGCAAGGGCGGTAAGATCACGTTGTGGATTCCGGCGGAGCTGGCCTACGGCGAGCGCGGCGCGGGCCGCGACATCGGGGCCAACGAAGCGCTCGAATTCAGCGTGGAGGTGGTCGACGTGAAACCTTACGTGGAACCCGCTCCGGCCGACAGCACGAAGGTGGCCGAGCCGGCGAAGAAGTAATCGCCGTCGGCGTGTCATACGGGAAAAGTGTCTCTTCGGGAGACACTTTTTTCGATCATTGTTTTCAACCGATTTATTGATGATATTATGGAATTCGAAGGAGTCGTATATAAGATCATGCCCGTGACGCGGGGTACTTCCGCGCGGGGCGAATGGCAGCGTCAGGACGTTGTCTTCGACTACAACGACGGCGGGCAGTTCTCCCGCAAAATCTGCGTGACGTTTTTCAACAAGGAGAGCGACGTGGCCAAACTGCGCGAAGGAGAGACCTTCCTCGTGTCGGTCAACATCGAGTCGCGCGAATACAACGGCCGCTGGTACACCGACATCCGCGCCTGGCGCGTGCAGCCCAAGCAGCAGCAACCGCCGGTTCCGATGACCGATGCGCCGCTGCCGTCGGACATTCCCGCCGAAGGCGGTTCGTTCGGAGGAGGTGCCGCCGCCGAGGTGGACGACCTGCCGTTCTGAGCGGGAGGGGGGGGGTATTTATAACGGACGGCGGGCGGAGTTTGAAGAGAACTCCGCCCGCCGTCCGTTTCGTGTACCGTTGCGGCAGTTCGTTCGCCGAGTTGGTATGAGGGCAGCGGTTATTTCTCTGTCGTGTTGCCGTCGATACCGAATGTCGAGACAATCACCATCTTTTCGTCGATGTTGTTCGGGTTCGAGACCGTGATGCCGTACTCGCCGACTGGCGATTCGTCGAGCGTGAGGTAGTAGGAGCTTTCGCCGTATTTACGGGCCGAGAAGGACAGATAATCCATGTCGTTGCTTGTGACGTGGAAAGTGCCTGCGGCTGCGATGATGGCTGTGCGCCGTTTCTTGGCGGGTTTCATGCGGAAGATCCGCACGATCGACATCGGATCGGCGGCATTGTCCTTGACCCGCACTACCAGTGCGATCGGACGGGCGTTGTCGAAGCGGACGTTGGCACGTGCACCTTCGATGAGTATTTTTGTTTTGGCTTTGTTCACGGCGAATCCCGCGACCAGGACGCTTCCGCCCGTTCGGGTCTGGACTGTGTGTTTTTCCAACCGTTTGGAGGAGCCGTCGGGATAAACTCCCATTACTTCACCTTCGAATTCGGGTTCGAGGGTCTGTGCCGTTACATTCCCCCCCCCTCCGCTGCGACAACCGCTACGACTGTCAGCAGGAACAGAAATTTTTTGAGCATTTGTTTGAGTATTGAGTTTTATGTCGATGCAAAGATAGCATTTTCTTCGGTTTTTCAAACCGATCGTTCGAATTATTCAATATGTGTGTATCATTGGGGGGGGGCAAAAAGAGACGCTTCCGTCCGAATCGGACGGAAGCGTCGGATGACGTAACGTGCGGAATGCTTATTTCGCAGCGTTCTTCTTATCGTAGCGTTTTGCGTAGCGGCTCATAAACTTATCGACGCGACCGGCGGTGTCTACCAACTTCATCTTACCGGTGTAGAACGGGTGAGAGGTGTTGGAAATTTCCATCTTATACACGGGATAGGTTTCGCCGTTCACTTCGATGGTCTCTTTTGTCGAAACGGCGGACCGACACAAAAACACGTGGTCATTCGACATGTCCTTGAATGCCACCAAACGATAATTCTCAGGGTGAATACCTTTTTTCATTTTCGTTTTGTTTTTGTTGAAAAATTCAATCGTGGGGCAAAGGTAATAAATTATTTTCAAATTCGTTCCCTGCCGGCGATTTAATTTCATGTCTGGCCGCAAAAATAACCCGCCGTGTTTCGTGTCTTTAATTTCTGCGTCGCTGTGCGACGCCCCTCCGTCCTGCACGACGGCTGCATTCGGGCATATTTTGTCTTGTATTGTTCGGACTTGCGGTCTGTACACGTCTCACATCCTGTCGGGACTCTGCGGCGCCATGGCACCGCGCGGGCCGCAGCCTCCGCCCGCGGAGGCCCGCTATCTTGACGTGCTCCGCAGAGTTCTACCCCCGCAGAGTCGGCGACACAGCCAAAGCGTACAGTCGCTCCGCCTTGCGGAAAATCGGAAAGAAGAACGGGCGGGGCTGCGCCGTCGAAAACGCGGCGCGAGCTTGTCCATGTGGCGTTTTAGGCGCAAGCCGGCGGGATTCACCGAGCTTTCTGCCTGGCGGATGCCTTCGGCGCCGCCTTTCGGCAACAGTGGGGATAAATAGTTTCTTGCAGGAAAACTGAATCGAAATTTCGGGGCACTCTTCCTCTGCCGTCGGGCCGCTGGTTGTCGGAGGTTTCCCGACGATGCGGTTCGGTGTCGGGCGTGCGGTGCGTGCGGAATTCGCGAAGTGCAAAATGCGGGTCGGCGAATTGTGAATTCGGAATTGTTTTTTTATCTTTGCAACCGTATCGTCGGGTTTTCCCGATTGGACGGACCCATAGCTCAGTCGGTCAGAGCAGCGGACTCATAATCCGAAGGTCGTGGGATCATGCCCCTCTGGGTCCACGAATAGTCGAAGGCCTGCATTTCTTGCAGGTCTTTTTTCGTTTTGGTCGCTGCCCTCGCGGCAGGGACTTCGACGATGCGGGACGGAATCGTTCCGCCGGACGATCGCCATTCGGCGTTATACGTGCCGGATCGCAGGCGTTCGTTGCACCCCGCACGGACGGTCCGCGTGCGTGCACGATCGCCGTACCGGTGTGTCCGCCCGTTTCGAACGGCCGCGGAAAAAGGTCTTACCGCCGGCGGTAAGACCTTTTTGTATACGTGTATCCCGTAAATCCGCCGAAGCATCCGCGGCATGACGCCTTTGCGGGTGGATTTCGGCCGGCATGCCGCCGGAAGGGGAGGGCGCCGCTACCGGTGGCTCAGGTCGAATTTCGGCCGGTTGCGCCAGCGGAAGACCGGATAGTCGTCGAAATCGTCGTAGAGCGGGGTCAGCGGTACGGTGCGAACCCCCTCTTTGGCGACCGTCACCGCCACGATCTTGATGCAGGGATTGTCGGGCAGCGTCAGCGTTTTGGCTCCCGGGACGATGTCCAGACCGTATTTGTAGAGGTAACAGTACTGGTAGGCGATGTTGCGTTTCGGTGCGTGGCAGTGCGACGCGAACCATGCGATCGGATCTTTGCGCAGGTAGGGGTTGTCGACGGCCAGCGTCTTATAGGCAGTGCTGTCCGGCACGATCGTTTGCGCATAGTGTTGTCCGACGAATCCTTTCCATTTCGCGATGTCGAGCCATTGCTCCGCACCGTCCACCTCGAAGCGTCCCGCGGCCTCCTCTTCGGCCGCTGCCAGCAGGTAGATTCGGTCGTAGTCGCCTGCCGGCAGCGTGATCTGCTGGCCCCGGCATTCGACGGCGTTGTCGGCCCCCTTTTCACGGCCTCGGATCGCGAAATCGATCCCTTCGCTCGTGATCGTATCGGGAAGCATCTCTGCCGGCAGAGTCTGCTCCGAGCGTCCCATGCGTCCGTCGCTGCGGACCGCATCGTCGCTCAGAATATCGGCGTCGTATGCGAGCAGAAGTTGTTCCTGCACAGGTTTCGCCGGGGCGGACGTGTCGGCGAATCGCACGGCGAACGACCGGATGCCGAACTTGCCGATGTCGAAGGTCAGTTTTCCGTTCCGGACGGTCGCTTTGCCGATGCGCCGTTCCTGTCCGTCGACTTCGAAGGCCTCCGCGACTGCCGACGGGAATTCGATCGTCGCACCGTCGCACGCCTTGCCGAAGAGTTCGTTGACGCGGACGATGTAGTAGGAGCCCTCCTCCATCTTCTTGAAGGCCATGATGTCGATCTGTCCGGTGGAGGGTACGGCCAACGCGATCCGGCGGCCTCGGTCTCCGTCGTGCCGTTCGGTTGCGAAGGTCAGCAGAGGTTGGTTGAGGAACTTGGCCTGCCACGGCGTGCCGTTGTCCCAGCCGCCTTCGTGGCCGTAGAGCGCGTATTTGACGTCGTGGATGCCGAAGTCCTGCGTCGCCTGGTAGGTGAAGCGCGGAACGTTGGCTTCGGGCGTATACATGAGCGTCAGACGCAGCGTATTGTCGTCGGGCTTGTCTGAACCGTAGCGGCAGTCTTCGAGTACTGAGACGCCGAAACGGCCGCTGCGGTCGGTCAGGTCGAACCATTCGCGCGAGGGAACCTCGAATTTCAGCGAGTCGTTGTTGCCGCGTTCGACCACGGCCGTGTTGAGCGAGTAGGAGGCTTCGGGGTTCGCCGCCGCCAGCGGGAAGGCGGCTTTCAGGCTTACGCCCGTCGACTGCCAGTCGATGCGGTTGTCGACCTCGATGCGTCGGCCGGCTTCGCCCGCTGCGAGCGATATGCGTTGCACGATGCGCGAATCCCGGCCCTGACGGCTCACTTCCAGCGTCGCGCGCACGGGTCCCCGCTCGACGATACGCACGGCGGCGTTCTCGTCCATGAACGCCACGGGCGCCTGGCGGCGGTCTTTCCAGTCCATGTTCCAGGCCGGCCACTGGCGAGGGCTTTCGTGCAGGAATTCGAGGCGTGCGGGCGCCGTCAGCAATTGGCGGCCGAGCCGCTTGTCGAAGATCGATTCGATGTCGCCGTTACGGGCGATCACCACGCGGTAACAGGCGTTTTCGAGCGTGCGTCCGTCGACCTTCAACTCCGCCGGAGCCTGTTCGGGTTCGGCAGAAGGCTCCACATCGAATACCTCCATGCTCATCGGCTTCATGCGGCAGCCGAAGACGAACCCGATCCGATTGCCCTCGCGCGATACGATCTGCGACGGTAGGATGTTGCCGTCGGCGTCGCGGACGATCACCGACCGCGTATCGGCCGGCAGCGCCAGCGTCGCCTCGGCGATGTCGTCCCGCTCGGCCGCCACGGGGTTGTAGACCACGAGGGGGTGTCCTGCCGTGCGCGTATCCATGCGTGTGGCCATCCGGCTCACCGCGTTTTCGAGCGTGGAGGCCAGCAGGTTGGCCGCCACGAACTCGTCGTTCCACGAATATTCGTAGGCCTGCGGGATCGCCGTGCCGGGCAGGATGTCGTGCATCTGGCTGCCGAGGATGAGTTCCCACGCCGGATTGATCTTCTCGAACGGGTAGCGGGCGATTCCCGCGGCGTCGGCACCGGCCGCGACCTGTTCGGCGGCTTTGGCCAGCAGCTCGTTCTTGCGGTTCATCCGCTTCATGAAGACCTGCGAGGTCGTGCTTCCGGCGCTGTGCTCGATGAGCAGCAGGTCGCCCGCGTAGACCGGAAGTTTTCGTTTCAGGGCCGGCGTGAGGTCTTCGAACATCTGCTGCGACGAGGTGAGGCGGACGTCGATCTCACTGTCGGGGTTGCCGATCGATCCGACTGCGTTTTTCACGTCGTCGGGACGCGGCGAGCCGCCCCGGTCGCCGACGCCGTAGTAGCGGTAGTCGAAGTGAAGGCCGTGTCGGGCGATGTTGGCGTCGATGCGCGCGATCCACGCCGAGTCGCGGTCGAGCCGCTCGGGGATGCGTCCGGCGTATTTCGTCGCGTTGAGCGCCGCCACGACGCCTTTGCCGTCGGGGCCCTGCCAGAAGCCTACGTTGAACGGGATGCCGGCGGCCGAGCGCCACGTGAGTTTCTGCGTGGAGAATCCTTCGATGCCCGCATGGGCCAGTACGCTCGGCATCGAGGCGACGAAGCCGAAGCAGTCGGGCAGCATGTAGTCGATGCTGCGGTAGCCGAATTCCCGCTCGTAGTAGGCGTTGCCGTAGAGGACTTCGCGGATCATCGACTCGGACGAGGAGACGTTCACCTCGCTCTCCTCGACGCAGGAGCCTCCGGCGATCCACCGCCCCTGGCGCACGTAGCCGAGCATCTTGGCGTAGAGGTCGGGGTAGTACTCCTTCATCATGCGGTAGCGGCGTGCCCCCGTGAAGGTGAAGATGTAGTCGGGGTACTTCTCGAACAGGTCGAAGTTGCGTTCGAGCGTGCGTTTGAGGAAGACGTCGATCGTCTTGGTATAGTCCCAGTTCCACTGCGTGTCCAGATGCACGTAACCCACGGTGTAGAGCGTGCGCCCCCGGTTGAGGTCGGGCTTGTCGCCGTCTTTCCGCGTTTGTGCGAGCGCAAACGTATGCGCAAACAGAAAAAGCGATGCCAGAAAGATAATTCGTTTCATATTAGGTTGAAAATGATTGGATTGCTTATTTCTCGCCGTGTGCGTGCGCGACCGAGTTGCAGACGATGAGCTGCGGCGAGAGCTGGATCTTCGCATCGTCGTTGCCCGTGCCTTCGATCCGTTGCAGGAGGATCTTTACGGCCAGGGCACCCATTTCGCTGATGCGCTGGCTCACGCGCGTGATGGCCGGATCGAGGTAGTCGAGGTAGGTGTAGTTGTCGAACGAGACGACCGAGATGTCGTCGGGAATCCGGAGTCCCGACTCCTTGATTGCCTTGATCGTCCCCAGCAGGATGGTGTTGCTCATGGCGAAGATCGCCGTGGGGCGTGCCGATCCGCTCAGCTCGAACTTCGTTTCGAGATACCCGTTCTGGATCGAGAAGTCGTTGCCCGCGATGCGGGCGCGATCCTCCAATCCCGCCTCGCGCAGTGCGTCGAGATAGCCCCGCTCGCGTTCGCGTGCGGGCATCGAGTGGGGTACTCCCCTGATACATAGGATGTCCCGATGGCCGAATCCGATGAGATATTTCGTGGCGTTGAACCCGCCTTCGTAGTTGTTCGTCGTGACGTAGGGGAGCGCCGTCGGTTCGAAATAGCGGTCGATGAGCACCACCGGCGTGCGGTTGCGGTCGATCGATTCCAGCGCGTCGGGTTCCTGCCCGCTCGGCACGACGATGATGCCGTCGACCATGCGCGATACGAGCGATTCGACACCGGCCCGTTCGAGGTCGGGGGCGCCCATCGTGTCGACCAGCACGGTCGTGTAGCCGAGCCGGCTCGTTTCGCTGATGACGGTGCTGGCGATGTTGGCGAAGTAGGGGTTGTCGATCCCCGGCACGAGCAGTCCGATCGTGTTGGTTTTCTGCGTGCGCAAACCTTTGGCCAGCAGACTCGGCTTGTAATTTCGACTGTTGGCCTCTTCGGTGATGAGCTTGACGGTTTTCTCGCTGATCCTGTACTTGTTGGCTTTGCCGTTGAGCACGCGGGAGACCGTCGAAACGGAAAATCCGGTTCGTCGGGACAACGTTATCAGAGTCTCTTTTCGCATCGGTGAAAGGCCTGTTTCGGGGTGTGAAGATCGATTTTCTGGCACAAAGATAGGATTTTTTCATAAAAAAGACGAAATATGTTTTTTTTCTGACTAAATAGCGTATATTTGCACAAACGTTTGCGTCGCGCGGAAAAAGACTACTTCAACAAGTGAACTTATAATTCTTCAGGATGGAAAAAATCATGGTGATCGGCAGTTCGAACACGGATCTGCTGATAAAAACGAATCGTATTCCCGACCCGGGCGAAACGGTGCTGGGCGGGACATTCATGATGAATGCCGGCGGCAAGGGGGCCAATCAGGCCGTGGCGGTCGCCCGGATCGGCGGCGGCGTGAAGTTCGTGGCCAAGATCGGCGACGACATGTTCGGGCAGCGTTCGCTCGAATCCTACGCGCGGGACGGCATCGACATCTCCTATATTATAAAGGACGGGGCGGCCCCGTCGGGAATGGCGCTTATCACGGTCGACGCTGCGGGCGAGAACTGCATCGTGGTGGCTCCGGGCGCCAATGACCGGCTGACTCCCGCCGACATCGATGCGGTGGCGGATGCGATCCGCCGTTCGGAGTACCTGCTCATGCAGTTGGAGATTCCGATGCCCGCTGTCGAGTACGCTGCCGCGATCGCCCGCGAGGCGGGGACGAAGGTGATCCTCAATCCCGCTCCGGCTGCCGTTCTGTCGGACGGGTTGCTGTCGGGGCTCTACATGATCACCCCCAATCGCAGCGAGAGCCAGTTGTTGACCGGCGTGGTCGTCGACGGCTGGGAGGGCGCCGAGCGTGCGGCCGACGTGCTGCTGGCGCGCGGCGTCCGCAACGTCGTCGTTACGCTGGGTTCGCTGGGGGCGCTCGTCCGCTCCGGCGAGGTGTCGGAGCGTATTCCGGCGCACAGGGTCGACGCCGTGGACACTACCGCGGCCGGCGACGTTTTCAACGGTGCGCTGTGCGTGGGGCTGGCCGAGGGGCGGACGCTGGTCGAAGCCGTCCGTTTCGCCACGCGCGCCTCGGCGATCTCCGTGACCCGGATGGGTGCGCAAAGCTCGATCCCGACGCGTGCCGAACTCGATTCGCTCGATTGCCCCGAACCGTAATCGTTACCGGCTTTTTCGATAAGCCGAAAGCGAAGCCGGATGCAGTTCGGGTTATGACGAAGCGAGAAAACGAAGAAAAACCAACTGAAACACCAACTAAAACTTCAACCTATGTTTATTGTCGACAGTTACGCACTGGCCGTCGTCTTCTGTTTCGTGACGATGCTGTGCTGGGGCTCCTGGGGCAACACCCAGAAAATGGCCGCCAAAACCTGGCGTTACGAACTCTTCTACTGGGACTATGTGATCGGCATGTTCCTCTTCGCGCTGATCCTTTCGCTGACGATGGGCAGCTTCGGTTCCGAAGGCCGGCCGTTCCTGCAAGATCTGGGACAGGCCTCCGGAGCCAATATCACGAGCGCACTGTTGGGCGGCGTGATCTTCAACGCATCGAATATCCTGCTCTCCGCCTCGACCGCGCTGGCCGGCATGGCCGTCGCATTCCCGCTGGGCGTGGGCCTCGCGCTGGTTCTCGGCGTGATCATCAACTATGCGGGTGCGCCGAAAGGCGATCCTGTGATTCTGTTCGTCGGCGTGGCGCTGATCGTGGCGGCGATCGTCTGCAACGGCATCGCTTCGGGACGAATGCAGAAGGGTGCGGGCGGCAACTCGAACAGCCGCAAGGGCATCGTGCTGGCGATGGTGGCCGGCGTGCTGATGTCGTTTTTCTACCGGTTCGTCGCCGCGGCGATGGATCTCGACCATTTTGAGAACCCCACGGCCGGCATGCTGACGCCTTACAGCGCGCTGTTCATCCTTTCGGCCGGCGTGCTGCTGAGCAACTTCGTCTTCAATACCTGTGTGATGAAGCGGCCGTTCGTCGGTGCGCCCGTCTCCTATCGGGAGTATTTCACCGGCAGCGGCACGACGCATCTGGTCGGGATGCTGGGCGGCGCCGTCTGGTGTCTCGGCACGGCGTTCAGCTACATCGCGGCCGGCAAGGCCGGTGCCGCGATATCGTATGCGCTGGGGCAGGGCGCTCCGATGATCGCCGCGGTCTGGGGCGTCTTCATCTGGAAAGAGTTCAAGGGCGCCGACCGCTCGGTCAATACGCTGCTGGGCGTGATGTTCCTCTTCTTCATCGCGGGGTTGGGGCTGATTATCCTTTCGGGCGGCAACTGATCGCGGGCACGGAATCGCTGTTTTCGTTGAGCCGCGCGTAGTGCCGGACCTGCTCGGGCCATGCGGGCGGGAAAACGGCTGTTGAAAACGAACCGATAACCAAAATCTCACTACGATATGAAAATGAACTGGAAAAACTCAATGTTTGCGTCGTTGGCGGCCATCGTGCTGCTGGTGACCGGTTGCGGCGGCGCGACGGCCGATACCGTAACGCTGTCCAGAGAAGTGCTGCTGGACAAGATCAAGGGCGGTTGGGCCGGACAGACTTTCGGCTGCACCTACGGGGGCCCGACCGAATTCAAGTACAACGGGACGATCATTCCCGACGAGTACGAGATCCCGTGGCCCGACAACTATATCAAATGGTGGTACGACAACGAGCCCGGCCTGTACGACGACGTCTACATGGATCTGACCTTCGTCGAGGTTTACGACAAGTACGGACTCGACGTGCCCGTCGACTCGATGGCCAGTGCCTTCGCCTATGCCTCCTACAAGCTGTGGCATGCCAATCAGGCGGCGCGTTACAATATTCTCAACGGAATGAAAGCGCCCGAAAGCGGGCACTGGAAGAATAATCCGCACGCCGACGACCTCGATTTCCAGATCGAAGCCGACTTCGCGGGACTCATGTCGCCCGGTATGCCCAATTCCGCCGCCGAAGTGTGCGACGGCATCGGCCACATCATGACCTACGGCAACGGCTGGTACGGCGGCGTCTACGTGGCGGCCATGTATGCGCTGGCGTTCGTCTCGGACGACATCGAATATATCGTCACCGAAGCCCTGAAAACGATTCCGGCCGAGAGTACCTATCACCAGTGCGTCTCGGACGCGATCCGCTGGTCGAAGGAGAATGCCGACTGGAAAACCACGTGGAAGCTCATCGAAGAGAAATGGTGCGACGAGATCACCTGTCCGAAGGGGGTGAAAGACCCGTTCAACATCGAGGCTTCCGTCAACTCGGCCTATGTGGTCATGGGGCTGCTCTATGGCGCGGGCGACATGGATCGCACACTCGAAGTCTCGACGCGCTGCGGCGCCGATTCCGACTGCAATCCCGCTACGGCGGCCGGTATCCTGGGGACGATGCTCGGTTACAGCAACATTCCCGAGAAGTGGATGAAGCCGCTGCGCGAGGTGGAGGAGATCGATTTCGCCCACACCGATATTTCGCTCGACAGGGCTTATGAAATGAGTTTCGGTCAGGCGCTCCGGATGATCGAGCGGGGCGGCGGCAAAGTCGGTGCCGACGACGTGGCCATCCGTGTGCAGACCCCGCAGCCGGTGCGTTTCGAGCAGAGTTTCGAGGGCCTTCGTCTGGTCTACAAGAAGACCGACACCTATCGCAACTTCAAGAAGCAGTTCGTCCACGAATTCAACGGATCGGGTGTCGTGTGTACGGGGCGCGTGCGTGCCAAGAAGGGGATGAACGACTATGTCGCCCGTCTTGAAGTCGAGATCGACGGGCGGAAGGAGATCGTGGAGATGCCTGCCGATTTCGCGCGGCGCCGTTTCGACATCTACTGGAACTACGAACTTCCCGAAGGAGACCATACGATGAAGATCCGCTGGCTCAATCCGGTGGAACACGCCAACGTCGTCATGGACGGGATATTGGTCTATGCGCGTAAATAGTCGGGGGAAGCTATGAAGCGCATGTCGGGATTTTTCGCCCATGGCCGGACTCGTCGGCGTACGGATTTCCTGTGAAACTGTGCGCAAAGGTTTGCGCAAAATCGTGGGCGGAATTTTCCGGCAGAATGCGGGTCGTGCGATCCGGCGACCGGCCTGATGCGTACTTCGGGTCGGCCGCCGGCGGACGGCGCGGACGTTCGGGTAACGGGCTGCGGGCCGTCGGAATACGGCGATCTAGGCGGCATCCGTCGGAGGATGAATCAACCTATAAACCAACCAAATAGAAACAGATGAATAGACAACTACCAATCAGGTCATTGCTTTTTGCCGTGGCGCTGGCTTTCGTGTCGCAGTCGGTTTTCGCCCAACAGATGCGGATTTCAGGACGCGTCTGCGACTCGTCCGGACCGGTGATCGGGGCAGTGGCTGTCGTGAAGGGGACGATGCGAGGCATCTCGACCGATTTCGACGGTCAGTATGTCATCGACGTGGCCCCCGGCGAAACTCTCGTCTTCTCGTACGTGGGGTTGCAGAGCGTCGAGGTTCCGATCGACGCTACGACGAAATCCCCGCTGAACATCACGTTGCAGGAGACCTCGACGGTGCTTTCCGACGTGGTCGTCGTGGGATACGGCAAACAGACCAAGCAGAGCGTCACCGGAGCCATTTCGCAGGTGAAGGGCGACGAACTGATGAAGGCCGGCGGCGTGACGAACGTTTCGAGCGCCCTGACCGGTCTGGTGCCGGGCCTCGTCACGCTCAACTACTCCGGAAAACCGGGACAGGACGATGCGGAGATCTTCATCCGCACGGTTTCGACCTGGAACGACGCTTCGCCGCTGGTGCTCATCGACGGCATCGAACGCGGCATGAACGACATCGATCTGGGCGAAGTCGAGAACATCTCGGTGCTGAAAGACGCTTCGGCGACGGCCGTGTTCGGCGTGCGGGGCGGCAACGGCGTGATCCTCATCACCACCAAACGCGGCAAGGAGGGCAGCCCGACCTTCTCGGCATCGGCCAACGTCACGCTGAAAATGTCGTCGAAACTGCCCAAGAACGCCGATTCGTATACCGGACTGTGGTACCGGAACCAGGCCATCGAGAATCAGGTCTCGATGAACGGAGACCTCTGGAGCGAATATACGCCGACCGAGATCCTGCGCCGCTACCGCGACGGCGACAACCCCTACCTCTATCCCAACGTCGACTGGCAGAGCGAGATGCTGCGCAAGCATTCGTGGTCGCAACGCTATGCACTCGACGTGCGGGGCGGTACGAAATTCGTCAAGTACTACGGCTCGCTGGCCTACGTGTACGACGGCGACGTGCTCAAAGGTCAGGACTTCGGCCAGGGCTATGTCCCGAAGAACGACTACAAGCGCTTCAACTTCCGTACGAACCTCGATTTCCAGCCCACAGCCACCACGACGATCAGCGTGGATATCGACGGCGCGTGGGGCATCGAGCGCACGACGACCGCCACGCCGGCCTACCTGTGGCCCGGCATCTACTCCAAGGGTCCCGACCAGTATCCGGTGCGCTACGAGGACGGGACGTTCGCCAACAACGAATCGGGATACGCGATGTACAACCCCGTGGAGTATTTCAATTTCAGCGGTCTCGAACGGCATACGCGCATGGACATCAACACCTCGTTCACGCTCAATCAGAAACTCGATTTCGTGACGAAGGGGCTTTCGTTCCGCGCGATGGCCAATTTCCAGAACTACTACTGGAGCATCGGGCCCAACATCACGGCCTCGCGCCCCATTACCAAATACATCGACTGGAAAACCGGCGAGGAGACGATCAACTATCCCTCGGACTATACGAACTCGAAATACGGCTTCGACTACGTGCTCGGCAAATATACGCTTTCGACCGAAAACATCTGGTCGAGCGGCGGCTCGCCCAAGATGTCGAAGAACCTGATGTACCAGGCGCAGTTCAACTACAACCGCACGTTCGGGCTCCACAAAGTGTCGGGGCTGATCCTGTTCAAGCGCATCGAGAATGCGGCGGGCTCCGCCTTCCCGAGCTACCGCGAGGAGTGGGCCGGGCGTGCGACCTACGACTTCGACAACAGGTACCTGTTCGAGTTCAATGCGGCCTACAACGGCTCCGAGAAATTCGCCAAAGGCAACAAGTTCGGGTTCTTCCCGTCGGCGGCCGTCGGCTGGATACTCTCCGAGGAGCCCTTCTTCCGCCGCAGCGAACTCAAACGGTTCGTCGACCTCTTCAAGTTCCGCTACTCGTGGGGAAAGGTCGGCAGCGATTCGGGAATCAACCGCTGGCTCTACATGACGCAGTGGAGCAAGGCCACTTCGACGGCGTGGCTGGGCAGTCCGAGCGCTTCGCGGCCCGAGTATTCGGGGTTCCACATCACCAACATCGGCAATCCCGACGCCAAGTGGGAGACGGCCGTGAAGAACGATTTCGCCGTGGAGGCCTCCTTCTTCAAGAATACGCTGTCGCTGACCTTCGACTACTACTGGGGGCGCCGCTACGACATCTTCATGAGCGCCAGCCAGCGCAACATTCCGCCCTGGTTCGGCGCCGATCCCGTGGCCGCCAACATCGGCAAGACGAAGGAGCGCGGCTGGGAGCTCGAAATGCGCTACAACAACTCGACCAAGTTCGGCCTCAAATACTACGCGACGGCGATGTTCTCGCACGGAAAGGACGAGATCGTCTACATGGAGGATCCCGAGTTCACGCCGGCATACCAGAAGAAGGCCGGTTACCAGATCGGCCAGCAGACCTCCTATCTCCACAGCGGCGTAATCACCTCGTGGGACCAGATGTATACGGGGGCAGCGGTCGAGAATACGTCGGGGAACAACGTCGGTATGCTCCAGCTGATCGACTACAACGGCGACGGCGTGATCGATACGAACGACATCGTTCCCTACGGTTATCCCAACCGTCCGCAGTATACGATGAATTTCACCGTCGGCGCGGAGTGGAAGGGCATCAGTCTCTCGGTGCAGCTCTACGGTACACGCAACTGTACGCTGGTCAGAAGCGCGGGCGAATTCTCGTCGCCGCATTACTATACCGTACTCGACACGAGCATCATGGGCGACATGTGGCTTCCGGGGTCGCAGGAGGGCGGAACCTATCATCATCCCGTGTACAAGGGCTCCGGCGCGAGCGTCCATTCGGGCAGCTTCAACATGGTCGACGGCACGCAGTGGCGTATCAAGAACGCCGAACTGGCCTACACCCTCACGGCGGAGCGGCTGCGTAAGGCGGGAATCACCTCGTTGCGGTTCTACATATCGGGCAACAACCTCTGGCTCTTCTCGCACCTGAACGAAGACCGTGAAACGGGCGGTACGCGCACCAACGACAATGTGATGAAGTACCCGCTCACCAAACGGTACACGTTCGGGGTGAAGATCGAATTCTAACTGTGCAAAAGGCCAAAAAGATGAAAAAATTGAATACATTCAGGAATATCGCATGGGGTGTGTGCTCTCTGGGAGCCCTGCTTCTGGCTTCGTGCGAAGACTATCTCGAAAAGACCCCCGATTCGAACGTCGACGAGAAGATCGTCTTCGGCAACTACCGCAATTTCCAGGGGTATCTCGACGAACTCTACGGCAAGGGGCTGATCTCCTATTACGTGACGGGTTCGAGTCCGTGGACGTCGAGCTTCGATTTCGGCGACGATACCTACTGCAACCAGACCTTTCCCGTTTCGTACGCGCTGACCCGGGGCGATTACATGTGGATTTACAGCAACCGCGACCACAATCCCTTCATGGATATGGTCAACGCCAGCGGTTCGCTCTCGCACGCAGGACTGTGGCATCAGGCGTGGCGCAATATCCGCCGCTGCAACGAGGGGCTCGAAAACTTCGATCTGCTGGTCGACGCCACCGACCAGGAGCGGAAGCTGCTGCTGGGACAGATCTATTTCTTCCGGGCGTGGAACCATTTCGAAGTGGCCCGGTTCTGGGGCGGAATCCCTTACGTGAAGGTGCTGCTGGGCGCCGGCGACAATCTGAAACTGTCGCGCCTTTCGTACAGGGAGACGCTGATGAACGTGGTTGAAGACCTCGGACTGGCTGCGCAGAACCTGCCTGACAGGTGGGACAATCCCGAAGTCAATACGGGACGCGTCACGCGCGGCGCGGCCTATGCGCTCATGGCCCGTGCGCTGCTCTATGCGGCCAGCCCGCTCACCTCCCGGATGGAGGGGCGCGGCGCGGTGTACGACGAGGAGCTGTGCCGGCAGGCGGCCGAAGCCGCCTACGAGGTGATCGCCTCCGGCGTCTATTCGCTCGTGCCGTGGGAGGATTACGACCATATCTTCACCGATACCCGTCCCGGTACGAACGTGGTCTACTCCTCGGAGACCATTTTCCAGAAGATTCACAACAGCCGCGGTGGTCAGAACCAGGTAATCAACGGAATCGGCCGCGTCCACACCAGCGGTCGTTTCGGCGGCAACAACGTATGCACGTTCCCGACGGCCAACTTCGTGAACCTCTACGAGACGGCGACGGGCTATCCGATTGACGATCCCGATCTGCCGGCCGGCGATTTCGACGAAAAGCTGCCCTGGGCCAACCGCGATCCGCGTCTGATGAAGACGATCCTGACCGACGGGGTCAAGTGGGTGTCGAGTGCTTCGGACGCCAGCGCTTATACGCAGCTCTATTCGAGTCCGAGCCCCGGTCTCGACCGCGACGGCAACGCTTCGCTGTCGGGTTATCTGATCCGCAAATTCACGCCCTATATGGTCAATAACCGCGAATCGGACAATACGGCCTGGAACAATTTCCGCTTCTCCTGCCCGTTCATCCGCCTGCCGGAGGTCTACCTGACCTTCGCCGAAGCGGTGAACGAGGTTTGGGGGCCGAATACGGCGCCCGATTTCGCGAACGGGCTGACCGCAGTCGAGGCGGTCAACACGGTTCGCCGCCGCGTGAAGCTGCCGATTGCCGAAAATGTCACTCTGCCCTCCGAGTTGCAGACCTACGGCAGCGAGTCGTTGCCCGACGTGTTGCCGAAATTCACGGCCGACGCCGCTACGTTCCGCGAGCGGATCCGCAACGAGCGTTCCGTCGAACTGGCGTTCGAGGGGCACCGCTGGCACGATATACGGCGTTGGTACGTGGCGCATCTGGACAAGTACAAGATCCGCTACAAGGCCGAATTCGACAAGGAGCACACCTTCTACCGCGAGGTGGAGCTATTCACCGCGCAGTTCGACGACAAGCACTATTGGTTCCCGTTCCGCCGCAGCGACGTGGAGCAGTACGAGGGTTTCGAACAGAATCCGGGTTGGTAACATTCCCAGAATCCCAAACTAAATGAATCCATTATGAATAAACGAACATACATACTCGTATTTCTGCTGCTGCTCGCCGGGTTCACGTCGGAACTGTCGGCCCAGAAAAAGCCGAAAAAGGCGAAGCAGGAGATTTCCGTCGTGTCGGGGCAGGTGGTCGATTCGTCCGGGATTCCTGTCGCCGGAGCGCTGGTTACGGCTATGGAGGGCGCCTATTTCGCCCGTACGGACGCCGACGGCGCATTCAGCGTGAAGAGCGGTGCGGCCGATTACATTCTGATCGAGGCCGAGGGGTACGAACCGAAGGAGGTCTATCTGCCCGATCTGGCCGCCGGACAGGCGATCGCACTCGAAGCTTCGCCGTATCGCAGCGGCAGCGCCGACCGGGTCGAACTGCCGTTCGGGACACTGACCGACCGCCGCGTGGTCGGTGCGGTCAACGACATCGATATGGACCGCTATAAGGATAAACTCAGCGATTACGGTCTGGACGGCGTGTTGCAGGCCGAAGGATTCGGCGTGTTCGGCGCGAAGGACGTCCGCGGCATGGGTTACACCATTCTGATCGACGGTCTGGTGCGCGACGGTTCGAATTCGGTGGCCTCGCTGAGCGACATGCTCAACGCCGATGAGGTCGAGCGGATCACGGTTCTCAAAGATGCCGCGTCGCGGCTCCTCTACGGTTCGTATGCCGACAAGGGCATCATCCTGATCAAGACGCGGCGGGGCGAAGCCCACAAGCGCATCATGAATTTCTCCTACGAAACGTCGTTCGGCATTCCCAAGGCACAACCCGAATACCTGCGTGCGGCGGATTACATGATCCTCTACAACGAAGCGCTGCGCAATGACGGCGGCAATCCGATGTACAGCTACCAGGATATCGAGAATGCGCGGGCGGGCGTGGATCCGGTCAAATATCCCGATCAGGACTATTACAGCAGCGAGTTCCTGCGCGGTTTCAAGCCGCAGAATCGTGTCTCGGCCGAGTTCATCGGCGGCAGCCGCGTGGCACAGTATTATCTGAACGCAGGGTTCTACAACACGAAATCCATCGTCTCGATGGGCGAATCGGACAAGCAGCGCACCAACCGGTTCAATGTCCGGGGCAACGTCGACGTGAACATCAACAAATATATCAAGGTGTCGCTCGATGCCGCCGCGATCTTCAACTCCTACCACGGGCCGAACTGGAAGAACGGCAATTTCTGGCGGCTGTCGACCGAGAATCCGGTGAACTCCTATCCGTTCCTGATCCCCGTCGACCGACTGGATATGGAAGACGAATACACCAAGACGGCACTGGAAGACGCGGAGCTGCAACGCTCGGTGATCGGCGGCAAATATCTGGTGGGCGGTAACAACAACAATAATCCCAACTACCTGCGCAATCCCTACGGCGACCTCTATCTGGGCGGTTACGCCAACACGATGGACCGCATGGCACATATCAACGTGGGCATCGACGTCGATTTCTCGTGGCTGACCGAGGGCTTGTCGTTCAAAACCTATTTCGGTACGGACAACTACAACAAGTACACCACCACGCAGAATAACAGCTACGCCTCCTACGAACCCGCGTTCGGCGACGACGGCACCATTCGGATCGCCAACATCTACGGCTCGAACGATTTCGTGGGCAGCCAGACCATGACCGACACGGGTTTCTACCGCCGTCTGGGGTGGAACAACGCGCTGTCGTACGACCGGACCTTCTCCGGCCGTCACCAGCTCAGCGCCGTGCTGATGTCGACCATGCACCACTACAAGGAGAGCGGGGCCACGCACGCCGAGAAATCGGTGAATTTCGGCGGCCGCGTGAACTACGCCTTCGCCGACAAGTACGTGGCGGAGTACAGCGGCGCCTATATCGGTTCGACCTTCCTGTCGCGCGGCAACCGTTGGGGCTACGCGCAGGGCGGAGGTCTGGGGTGGATCGTCTCCGAGGAGGAGTTCCTGCGCGGAAGCCGTTGGTTGAATTATTTGAAAATCAAGGTTTCGTATGCCAATACGAAATCCGATTCGGGCATGTCGAACTACATCGACACGGATATTTACGATCCGGGTGCCAACTACAACTACGGCGACGGAACCGGCCAGAACGCTCTGATGACGCTCCAGCGGGGTAATCCCGCCATTTCGTGGGTGCAGCGGCACGACGTCAACGTCGGCATGGAGTTCTCGCTCTTCCGCCATGCACTCTCGGGTGAGGTCAACTATTTCAACTCGCTGCGTTTCGACGAGATTACGCGGCGTACCTCGCAGCTGCCCGGCGTGCTCGGCAGTAGTGTGTTCATTCCGAACGAGAATTACAACAGCCGCCGCCAGAGCGGTATCGAAGCTCGGATCACCTATCGCCGGTACTTCGGCGATTTCGGACTCGAAGTGGGCGCCGACATGATCTGGTACAAGCCCCGATATGTCAAATATTCGGAGATCGACTATCCCGAGCATCTGAGCTATCTCAGCCGGGCGGGCCGGCCGACCGATGCGATCTGGGGCCTGCAAGCCGACGGGTTCTATACGCAGGAGGAGATCGACCTGATGAACGCCGGCGGCGCGATCGCCCGTCCTACCTACGGAACGGTGCAGGCCGGCGACATCAAGTATCGCGACGTCAACGGCGACATGCGCATCGACGACGAGGACTTCACCGTGATCGGCAATACGCACGCACGGTTCGCCTATGGGCTCAACGTCACCCTCACGTGGCGCAATTTCGAACTGTTCGCCTACATGAGCGCCCAGACGGGGGCGACCAAAGACTATCGGAGCGACGCGTACTATGCGGTCTACGGGCCCAACGCCAAGTATCCGGTACACCTGATCGGCCGCTGGGCCTACGATCCCAGCCTCGGGATCGATACGCGCGCTACGGCGACCTATCCGCGTCTGACGGCCAGCTCGTCGGGGACGACGCACAATTACGGCAAGACGTCGACGTTCTGGCTCGCCCGGCAGAACTACTTCTCGATTCCGGCCGTCCAGCTCTCTTACCATTTGGGCGACAAGCTGATGAAGACGCTGCGCCTGAAAGACGTGACGATCTATGCGCGTGCCACCGACATCCTGCTGCTCTCGCCTTCGCGGGATCGGATGATCCTGAACGTGGGCAGCGAGTTCCAGTACGCATGGGTACACCTCGGAGTGAAACTGAAATTCTGACCGCAAAATCAAGATCGTTACTATGAAAAAGCTATATCACCTGTTTCTGACTTTCGCCCTGCTGTCGGCGGCGGGCTGCAACGATTTCCTCGATCCCGACGACGACAACAGCTACAAGGGCGACGAACTGCTGACCTACATCCAGCGTGCGGAGGGGGTTCTGCTCAACGCCTACGCCTCCGTCCCGAACGCCAACCAGATCAGCGTCATGACGGACGTGGCGACGGACAACGCCGTGTGGAACACCTCGTCGGGCAATGCTTTCCGCAATATCGTCAGCGGCGAGTGGAGCTCCACGAACAATCCGTTCGACAAGTGGTCGTCGGCCTACACGGCCATCGGCTACTGCAACCTGTTTTTAGATGAACTCGTCGATCGGGTGGAGTGGTCGTACTCCGACGCATGGCTGTGCGAAGCGTTCCGCGAACGGCTCACGGCCGAGGCCCGCGGACTGCGCGCCTACTACTACATGGAACTGCTGACGGCACACTCCGGTGTCGGCGTCAATACGGGCCGTCTGCTCGGCGTGCCCATGATCATGCACCCGATCGACGTCGAGGAGGGCGATCTCGATTTTCCGCGCGACACGTATGAACGTTGCGTGGCGCTCGTGCTCGAAGATTTGCAATTCGCCATCGATCATCTCCCCTACGAGTACAAAAACAACAGCGAGAAACCCGAAGAAGATCGGGTCTACGGAGCGCGCTTCGCCAATCGCCTGTGCGGTCGCATCGCCATGGCGTTGAAGGCCCGTCTGCTGTTGCAGGCCGCAAGTCCGGCCTTCAATCCCGACAACGATGCGGCGAAATGGGAGGCGGCGGCCGTCGCCGCCGCCGAGCTGATCGATGCGTCGGGCGGCATCGACGCCATCGACAAGAGCCGCATCAAGTTCTGGCTCGACGACACCAGCCGGGAGATCGTGTGGCGCAAGGACTACTATACCGGCCGCGACTGGGAGACGACGTGTTTTCCGCCCTCGTTGCTCGGCAACGGCCGCATGAACCCCACGCAGGATTTCGCCGATGCGTTTCCCTATCGAAACGGCGTTCCCTACGTCCCCGGAAACCCGTCTGATCCCGACGATCCGTACGCCGGACGCGACCCGCGGCTGGACGAGTACCTGATCCGCAACGGGAGCCTGTTCAAGGACAATGTCATCAATACGGTCGACGGCGACGTCGACGGGATCGACCGCAAGCCGTCGAGTTCGACGACCACGGGTTATTACATGAAGAAACTGATGAACCCCAGCGTGAACCATACTACGGGATCGGTCGTGACCACCCGCCACTTCCACACGCTGCTGCGCATGACCGAGGTCTACCTGATCTTCGCCGAGGCGGCCAACGAGGCGTGGGGCCCCGACGGACAGGGTACCGTGGGCTACTCCGCGCGCGACGTGATCGCCCGGATCCGTTCGACGGGAGGCATTACTCCCGACCAGTACCTGCCTACGGTGGCTACGCAGGCCGATATGCGCAGACTGATCCGCAACGAGCGCCGGCTGGAACTGGCCTTCGAGAACCAGCGTTTCTGGGATGTCCGCCGCTGGAAGGACGAACAGGCCATGATGCGGGCCGCAACGGGTACGCGCGACGGAGGCAAGACCGCATTCGAGGTCGAGTCCCGCGTCTTCATGGATTATATGATCTACGGGCCGATCCCCTACGACGAACAGATGAAGGGGCTCGAACAGAACCGAGGATGGTAACAATTAAAACATCGCATAGCTTATGAAAAAAGCAATTATGGCATTGGCCGCCGCCGGATCGCTGTTGGCTTCCTGCACGAACGAGTCGATCGCTTTCGACGATTTCGAGCGGCAGACGATCTACATGCCCTATCAGTATCCGGTCAGAACGCTGTCGCTGGGCAACGACCGCATCGACAATTCGCTCGACCGGCAGCATAAGTTCAACATGGGCGTCTGCGTCGGGGGATATTACAACAGCAACAAACAGGACTGGCGGGTCGATTTCGAAATCGACCCCACGCTGGTGCCCGACTATTTCTACCGCGGCGACGCGAAGGTGGAGGCGCTGCCCGAGGAGTATTACGTGCTCACGCCGTCGTCCCGCGCGATCATCCCCAAGGGGTCGTTCAACGGTCTGATCGAGGTACAGCTCACCGATGCCTTCTTCGAGGACCCGAAGGCACTGACCGGCGCTTACGTGATCCCGATCCGGATTACGGGATCGCCCGATACCGAGAATATTCTCTACGGCAAACCGGTCGACGGGAAGGAGGATTCGGCCGATATCCACGTCTCGGAGGATTGGAGCGAGAAACCGATGCATTTCGCCCTGTTCGGTGTCAAGTACGTCAATCCGTGGCACGGGTCGTGGCTTCGCCGCGGTGCGCTCATCGTGCGCGACCGCAGCGGCGCCGTCATCGAGGAGGAGTGCGTTACCTACCGCGAGGAGTTCGTCGAGCAGGACGAGGTCGTGAAGCTGACCACCACGTCGCTGACCTCGCTCGAAACGGAACTGTCGGTCGGCGCCGAACGCTGGACGCTGGCGCTTTCGGTCGACGAGCAGACCCGCCGCATGACCGTCGCTTCGACGCCCGCTTCGGCCATTGAGGTGTCGGGCACGGGTTCCTACAAGGAGAATGGCGACAGCTGGGGCGGAACACCCGAAAATCCCACGCCGCGCGATGCCGTCTACCTGAATTATTTTTACGAACGGGAGAACGGGCAGCGGTGCGAGGTGCTCGATACGCTGGTCTTCCGCGACCGCGGTATCGTCTTCGAGGCCGATCGTCCTACGATTAAGTAATAACCTTATAACACTGACCGATATATGCGATTGTCCAATTTCACATTTCTGTTGTGGGCCTCTCTGTGCCTGTTGTGTTCAGGGATCGGATGCTCCAACTCGTCGACCTACGAACCGCTGTGGAACCCTCCGCAGCAGACCGATCCGGAGGAACCCGAGGAACCGGACGACGTTTCGTTCGTCGTGTATAACCATTTGGCCGACTCGCCCGACGTGAACGTTTCGACGGTGTGGGAGGTGACGCTTTCCCAGAACGGGGTGGAGAAGGAGTGCATGGTTTTCCAGAGCACCTGTCCCGTATACGATCCCTCGAAGGGGATGATCGGCAGCGACCGCACGGCGCTCGAACTGGTGGCCGGCCGCACGATCAGCTGGGCGAACTTCTCGTTCGACGGCGAGGTGACGGTGACGGCGCGGATTCTCGATCCGTCGCGGGTGCCGATGTCGTCGTCGGTGGCCGTCTACCCGAGCCGCAAGCACGTGTCGCCTTCGCTCTCGGGCCAGTCCGTGACCTTCACCCTGACAGAACCCGGACAATACTCGGTGGAGGTCGGCGCGGAGGGCTATCGGAACGGGTTGATGATCTTCGCCAACCCGCTCGAAAAGGATGCCCCGAAGTCCGACGATGCCGCCTATCGGCGCGTCGAAAACGCGACGGCGGCCGACATGGCCGCCCTGCCGGCCGACCGGTCGGGGATCTATTTCGCCCGGGGCGTGCACGACATCGGCAAGTACATCGTGCCGGCACACGTCAAGAACATCTACATCCCGGGCGACGCCTACGTCTACGGCACCCTCGTCGTGGAGAATAACCCCGGCGTGAGAATCTTCGGGCGCGGTACGCTTTCGGCCGCACGCCTTCCCTACCGTGCCTCCCACAGCATCGAAGCTACGGGCGACAGCAACGGAATGGTCGTCGAGGGGATCACGATCGCCGACTTCACCCATTTCTCGGTACGCCTGATTACGACCAACAACCGTGTGGAGTGGGTGAAGACGATCGGCGCGTGGACCTACAACTGCGATGGTATCTCGGTGTTTCATTATTCGACGGTGAAAAACTGCTTCATCTGGGCCAACGACGACAGCATCAAGGTTTACCGCGACGGGATCACCTTCGAAGATATCGTCTGCTGGCAGCTCACCAACGGCAATATCATCCAGATGGCATGGAACGACGCCGACGCGAAGGACGTAACGGTCCGCCGCGTCGACATCCTGCATGCCGACTGGAACAACAACCAGTTCAACCGCGGTGTCCTCGGATTCGTGGGGAATCGCTACGAGTACGAAAACAACGACAATTACTTGGAGAACTATCTCATCGAGGACGTCGTCACCGAGACGCCCGTGCCGGTCGTCCTGCGCGTGTCGCCGCAGGCCGGTTATGTCTCGACCGTCGACGGACTGACGCTCAGGAATTGGAACGTCCGCCAAAGGGACAACGGCTACAAGAACTATCTCTATTGTTCGTCGCCCGACCACCCGTTCCGCAACATCGTCTTCGACAACTTCGTGTTCAACGGCACGAAACTGACTGCCCAGAACTGGGAACAGTCGATGAACATGCAGACGCAGTTCATCGAAACGCCTACATTCAAGTAACCAATACCCAAAACTTCAGACGATATGAAAAGTCTCAGATCTTTTCCGAAACTCATTTCAGCCGTACTGCTCGTCTGTGCGGCATCGCTCGCGTGGAGCTGCTCGGACGACGATACCGGCGACGACGCCTTCATCCCGACGTTCACGCTGCCCGAGCAGCCCGTCATCAAGAACAATTACGCCTCGCAGAACAATACGATCACCGTGGTGGCGTCGCACGACGTGTCGTGGACGGCGGCCAAGACCGACGAACAGGCCGACTGGCTGACGATCACGTCGGCCAGCGGCAAGGGTAACGGCAACATCGTCTTCACGCTCACGGAGAAGGATACGCCGGGCAGGCGTTCGACCACGATCGCCGTGACCGGCACTTCGGAGCGCGATTCCCGGACGCTTTCCGGCACGGTGACGGTCGAGCAGATGGGCTCGGAGCCGACGATCGTCATGGAGCCTGTCGGCAGCGTGTCGCTGCCGTGGACGGGCGCCGAGGCCTATACGGTGCAGATCGTCTCCAACGTGAACTGGCGCGCCGAACTGACCGTCGTGTCGGGCGGCGAGGGTTGGATCGCCAAGACTGCGCCTGCGGCCGACGTCGAGGGCGACGGCGCCGTGGTGCTCTCCGTGTCCGAGAACGAATCGACCGAGAGCCGTCAGGCGAAGCTGACGGTGGTCTATGTCGACGATCCGACCGTGAAGGCGGAACTGACGATCAACCAGCAGAAACAGGGAGAACGCCACCGGATCGAATTCGCGGGCATGACCACGCTGCTCGGTAACGACGGCAATACGACGCTCGAATACGCACCTGCCGGCGGCGGCGAGAGCGTGATCCTGAACGACGTGGAGGTGGAGGTCGGCACCGACCTCACGACCGTGTACTACATGGAGGAGATTCCCGACGGGGAGTACGAACTGAAAAAGGTGGGATCGGTGGAGATCAATGCCCTGTTCACGCTCAGCAACGGCCAGATCAGCTATGTCGAGCGATGGAATCCCGCGTTCGGCTGTTTCGGTGGCGAAAGCGAGGAGCGCCCGATCGCGATCGGGAAGAGATCGGATCTCGAAGCGCTGGCGTCGTCGGTCAATGCGGGCGAGTCCTATGCGGGCATCTATTTCGTGCAGATGGCCGATATCGCGCTGGGCGGCAGCTGGACGGCGATCGGCACTTCCGATAAGAAGTTCAGTGGCAACTACGACGGCCGCGATTTCGCGATCACCGGCTTGAAGATCGCAGCCACCGCGGCCGGACAGGGACTCTTCGGCTATGTCGGCGGCGTCGCGGCCTCGGAGGACGGGACGACGCCGGCCGTCGCAGCGGCGCTCAGGAACATCACGGTCAAGGGCGCCGGTTCGACGCCTTCGGACAACGACTCCGACGCAGGGTTCGACATTACGGCGACGGCCGGCTTCGTCGGCGGTATCGCGGCGAACGTGACGGGCAATACCGTCGTTTCGAACTGCCGGAACTACGCCCATGTGCGGGTGACGATCTCCACCGGAGCCAACGGCGCGGGCAACAGCGGCGGCGTGATCGGTGAGGTCGGCGGCACGGACGTGTCGATCGACAAGTGCGTGAACTACGGCAAAATCGTGGTTTACAGCGCAAGCAATACGCTGGTCAACAACGTCGGCGGCGTGATCGGCAATATGTCCGGCGGCAGCGAGGAGCGGCCGACCATCGTTGCGGAGTGCTACAATTACGGCGATATTTCGTTCATCGGCAATACCGGCGGTGTCGCGGGCAACGTCGGCAACGGCAACATCCAGCTGCGCAGATGCGGAAACTACGGCGCGCTGGCTGCCACCGCCGGCAACGGCCGAACGGGCGGCGTAGCGGGCGGCAGCAGCGGCGTGATCGACGAGTGCTTCAACCTGGGTACCGTTTCGTGCAGTCCCGCCAACGGCAACAATACCGGCGGCATCGTCGGCTGGGTAGGCGGCAGTGCAGTCGTGTCGAATACCTACAACAAGGGAACGGTCACCTATACGGCCGCCAACAGCGGAACGCTGGTCGGCAACAAGAGTGCCGCGGGCTCCAAGATCGTCAACTGCTACAATGCGGGCCGCGCCCAGAAGGATGCGTCGGGCACGGCGCTCGGTACGACCGGCGGCGCGATCAATGGCGGTGCGAAGAACAACGGCACGAACGTGTCGGGATGTTACTACCTTTCCGGTAACGGTAACGATCTGGGTCAGAACGGCACGTCGCCCGACGACGTTTCGCGCGTGAAGGCGCTGAGCCGGGCCGAGATGCAGGCAGCCGCCCCGTCGGCCGAAGCCTTCACGGACTGGGACGTTTCGGTATGGAACTTCGAAAGCGGCAGCTACCCGACCTTGAAAAACAATCCTGAAAAACCTCTTTAACAATCTCATAGACAAATGTGCGGTAAGAATAGATTCAGAAATCTGGCCCTGTTGAGCGCCGGCACGCTGGCCGGTACGCTCGCGGGCACGGAGGCCGCTTCGGCCGAGGGCAGGAACGGCAGCGAGGCGCCGAAGAAGCCCAATATTCTCTTTTTCCTCGTGGACGACCTCGGTTGGAGCGACATCGGTTGTTTCGGCAGCCGGTTCCATGAAACGCCCAATATCGACCGGCTGGCCGAGGAGGGAGTGCGTTTTACGAACGCCTATGCGGCCTGCCACGTCTCTTCGCCGACGCGGGCGAGCCTCATGACGGGGCGTTATCCGGCGAGCATCCGCCTCACCGACTGGTTGCCCGGCCGTAAGAACTGGCCCTTCCAGCGTCTGCTCAACGCTCCTGTCGAGCAACACCTTCCCTTCGAGGAGATCACCGTGGCCGAGACTTTGCGCGACAACGGTTACGCGACGGCGATCATCGGCAAGTGGCACCTCGGCAAGGGCGATTCCAATCCGTTGGCGCACGGGTTCGACGAGCATATTCCGTTGGGGTATAACGAAGGCTGGCCACAGGGTTACTACGCACCGTTCCGGCTGAACGGCTACGAAGGCGAGGAGGGCGAATATCTGACCGACGTGATGACGCGCGAGGCTACCAAATACATCGAGGAGCACAAGGACGGCCCGTTCTTCCTCTACATGTCGCATTTCGCGGTTCACGATCCCATCCAGGGGCGGAAGGATCTGGTCGAGAAGTACCGCAGGAAGCTGGCGACGATGCACTACGAGGGCGATCCCTATATTCTCGAAGGCAATCCCGACGATCCCGATCCGCTGACGCGCGGGGAGTTGGATTCGCTGGTGCACACCAAAGCCTACCAGGGCTACCGCGTCCTGCCGCAGCGCACCGTCAAGATCAAGCAGCATCAGGACAATATCGAGTTCGCAGCCATGGTCGAAGCGATGGACGAGAGTCTGGGCGTCATCCGCCGGAAGCTCGAAGAGCTCGGCATCGCGGACAACACGATCGTGATTTTCTATTCGGACAACGGCGGCATGGCAGGCGCCAACTTCGGCCGTCCCGACCGCAGGATCGCCAAGGATGCGCTCGACAGGGCCTATGCCACGTCGAGTCTGCCGCTGCGCGGCGCCAAAGGGTGGATGTACGAGGGCGGCATCCGCGTGCCGATGATCGTCTGCTATCCGGGCGTCGGCCGCGCGGGGACGGAGTGCGACGTGCCGGTCATCAGCAACGACTTCTACTATACGCTGCTGGACATGGCTTCGGTCGATGTCCCGAAGGAGAAGGTCTGCGAGGGCGAGAGCATCGTACCGTTGCTCGAAGGCGGGAAGATCGAGAAGCGTGCGCTCTACTGGCACTTCCCCCATTACAGCAATCACGGTATGCAGAGCCCCGGCGGTGCGATTCGGTACGGCGATTACAAATTGCTGGAGTATTTCGAGAACGGAACCGTCCAGCTGTTCGATCTGAAAACCGATCTCGGCGAGCAGCACGACCTGTCGGCCGAGAAGCCCGGCGTGGTGAAGAAGCTGCGCAAGATGCTGCACGCGTGGCGCGAGTCGGTCGGCGCTTCCATGCCGGAGCCGAACCCGAATTTCACGGGCGACAAGCGATAGTCCGAGTTCGTATGCGAACCTCCGGACGATCGCCGTCCGGAGGTTCGCGTTTAATCCGAAAAGCAGATGATGAGAACATTATTACTGACTTTCGCCGCGACGCTCCTCTGTGCGGGCGCGTATGCTGCCGATCCCGAACTCTATTGCGCCGACCTGACTTACGACGGCTTCACTACGCGGTCGTATACCTTCGCAACCCGCGGCGACCGGACGCTCGTATTGGAGATCGACCTGCCCGAGCAGGGCGATGCCGGCGGGCCCCGGCCGTTCGTCGTCTACGTTCCCGGCGGCAGCTGGCGAACATGCGGCATCGGCGCCTTCCGCCGCCAGTCGGCCTATCTGGCTTCGCAGGGGATCGCGGGCGTACGGATCGTCTACTCGCTCGTCGGCGACGGGGCCGATTTCAGCGCGGGATTGGAGGAGTTGCAGGCGGCCCGAGACCTCGTGGCGGCACGCGCCGGCGAACTGGGGCTGGATACGCTGCGGTTCGGCTACGTCGCGGCGTCGGCCGGAACGCCGCTGGCGGCCGACGAGGCGCTGTCGCAGGCAGGTTGCCGTTTTTTCGTGGGATACAACGGGATTTACGACCTGACGCGCCGGATCGACGGCTCGCGTTTTCCGGAAGAGGGGACGCCCTATCTGGCGCCCTTCTCCGACGGGGAGCTGCGGGACTTTTCGCCCGTGAACCGGATTGGAGCCGATCCGCCCACCGTCGCGCTGTTCCACGGCCGGGCCGACCGCACGATCTCGTGGAAGCAGTCGCAGCTGTTTTGCGATGCGGTTCGTGCGGCGGACGGACGTGCCGAGATCGTTCTCTACGACGACGCCCGCCACGGCTTCTTCAATTACGGGAAGTCCGACTACCACGAGGAGGTCACCCGCAAGACGGCGGCGTTCATCTTCTCCGTGTTGGGCGAGTAGACGGGGCGTCTCCGGCTGGCGTATGGTTGAAAGGGCTTGCGGATTCCGTAAGCCCTTTTCGTCGTCCGTACGGGAAGGTTACTCGTCCGGCCTCAGCCCCCTTTTCTTCGCTGCACGGTGGCGGATGATCCCCACGATGCGGTTGTCTTCATGTCCGTTCCGAAAGCGGGCGGGAGGTTTCCGGAGGGTCGTTTCCGGAAAAATCCGTTCAAAATTAACTATTTTTTGAGATTCGGCGTGTGCCGGGCTTCGATTTCGCATTTTCTGATCGGAAGTAAACGAAATCGACCGGCGGGGAACCGGAAGCGGTTCGGGGCCGCGGAACCTTCCGGAAGGCGGGAAACAGAGTCTATACGTTGTGTATAGATCATTGTATATTAATGATATGAAACGTTTAATCAGAGAGGTAGAAAGTTCGATTCCCTGCATGTGAATCAAGGATAGAAAGAGGGGAAAAGGCGTGAATCCGTTTCGATTCGGGACGGGAAATTTATTTTTTCGATCAAATGTTTGGATTTTATTAAAACGTTTCATAGATTTGCGAAGACTTAAAACTGCGAATCCGAAATCATGGGAAAAATAACCATACGCGACGTCGCCCGGGAGGCGGGCGTCTCCATTTCGCTCGTGTCGCTGGTGATGAACGCCAAGCGCGATGCCGAAGGGAATCTGGACTGCAACGTCAACAAGGATACGGCCCGCCGCATCGCGGAGGTGGCCAAACGGTTGGGGTACCGCCCCAACAAGGCTGCGGCGAGTCTGCGCAGCGGACGCTTCTATACGATCGGCATGGTGACGTCGGACATCGCCAACCAGTTCTTCGCCGATATCGCCCGCTACATCGAGAACATCGCGCACAACTACAATTATACGGTATTGTTCGGCAGTTCGGACGAAAATGCCGAGAAGCTCGACAACATCGTCGACACCTTCATCGGCAACGGCGTCGAAGGGCTGATCGTCGCGCCCTGTTCGGGCAGCGAGGAGGTGCTCCGCAAGGCGCTCGACGCCGGCATCCCCACCGTGCTGCTCGACCGCGACATCGCGGGACTCGATGTCGGGCGCGTGATGCTGGACAACGAGCGGGCCGGGCGGATGGGCGTGGAACACCTCTACGAGAACGGTTACCGCCGTATCGAGATGATCTCCTACACGCTGGGTATTTCGAGCCTTTCGGAGCGCGAACGGGGCTATTGCGAGGCCATGCGCCGCTACGGATTGGAGGGCTATTCGCAGATCCACTACACGGTCTACGGCCATGCGCAGGAGGATACGGTGCGCATCTTCGAGGACGCCGTGCGGCGGGGTGTGGAGGCGTTCCTGCTGCCGACCAATACGCTGGCCCTGCTGGGCTTGCAGGCGCTCAACGCACTGAACCTCTCGGCGCCCGAAGACCTCGCGCTGGTGGGCTTCGACGAAAGCGAGATCTTCTCTCTCTACAAACCTTCGGTCACCTACATCACCCAATCCACCCGCAGGCTGGGCGAGCAGTCGTTCGAGATGCTGCGGCGCATGATCGCCGGCGACGACGACTGTCGCAGCGTGGTGATCGAACCCGAACTGATCGTCGGGGGATCTACCGCCTGCATTCATCCCGAACGGGTCGAGGCGGGCAGGGAACATGCTGCGGGCGTCGCGGAACTGACGCCGCGCGACTCCGTACTGCTCCCGGGAACCTATTTCCGGCACAAGGGCGGCTGGACGGCCGATCCCCAGTTCATGGAGCAGATGGGGTCGAGCTACCTCTTGGCACACGGTCTGGGTACGCCGGTCGAGGACGCCGTGACGAAGATCGAAATTCCGCAGAGCGGCCAGTACCGCATCTTCGTGCGGACGAAGAACTGGACGGCCCACTGGGCCGACAAGGAGAAGCATGCCCCCGGCGCCTTCCGCCTCCGCATCGACGGCCGCGACTGCGACACGCTCTTCGGTACGGGCGATCCCGAATGGCATTGGCAGGCGGGCGGTACGACCTACCTTACGGAGGGCGTCCACCAAGTCGCGCTGCACGATCTGGCGGGATTCGACGCGCGTTGCGACGCCATCCTCTTCACGCTGCACGACGTGGCGCCCGACGATTCGCTCGAAACGGTCTTCCGGTTGCGCAACAACCTGCTCGGCCTGCCCGCCGAACCCGAAGAGCGGGGGACGTTCGATTTCGTCGTCGCGGGCGGCGGCGTGGCCGGCATGTGCGCCGCCATTGCGGCGGCACGGCAGGGGTTGCGCGTGGCGCTGATCCAGGACCGCAAGGTGTTGGGCGGCAACAACTCGTCGGAGGTGCGCGTAGGGCTGGGCGGCCGGCTCAATATCGGCGCCTACCCGTCGCTGGGTTATCTGCTCAACGAGTTCGGCCCCTCCACGAAGGGCAACGCCCGTACCCCCGAGGTCTACGAAGACGAGAAGAAGCTCCGCGCGATCTTGGCCGAGGAGCGTATCACGCTGCTGCTGGGATACAAGGTCACGAAGGTCAACAAACGCACGCCGCGCACGATCGAGTCGGTCGTGGCCACCGACGTCGATACCTACCGCCAGATCGTGGTGCGCGGCCCCCTTTTCGCCGACTGTACGGGCGATGCGACGCTGGGCGTGCTGGCCGGTGCCGAGTGGAGCATGGGGCGCGAGGCCCGTTCGAAATACGGCGAGCCGTCGGCACCCGACACGGCGGACGGCATGACGATGGGCGCCTCGGTGCAGTGGTACTGCCTCGAAGCCGATGCGCCGACCGCGTTTCCGGACATCGAATGGGGATTGCCGATCGACGAACGCAGCGTGCAGATCGTGCGCCGCGGCCAGTGGTACTGGGAGGTGGGAATGCGCGACGACCAGATCGCCGACGCCGAGAAGATACGCGACTACGGCATGTACGTCGCCTACTCCAACTGGTCGTATCTGAAAAACCGTTCGTCGGTGCGCGACCGGTATGCCAACAGCTATCTGGGTTGGGTGGCGCACGTGGCGGGCAAGCGCGAAAGTCGCCGGCTGCTGGGCGAGTTCGTCCTGCGCGAACAGGATCTGATGAACTTCACGATCTATCCCGACGGCACGGCGTCGACGTCGTGGTACATCGACCAGCACTATCCCGATCCCGAAAACAGCAAGCTCTTCCCCGGCCGCGAATATTTGTCATGCGGTCACCTGACGCCGCTGTCGTTCTATCCGATTCCCTACCGCTGCTTCTATTCGAAGGACATCGACAACCTCTTCATGGCCGGGCGCAACATCTCGGTTTCGCACGTCGCGCTGGGCACGGTGCGCGTGATGCGCACCACGGCGATGATGGGCGAGGTGGTCGGCATGGCCGCGTCGATCTGTTCGAAGCACGGAGCGCTGCCGCACGACGTCTACGATACGCGCTTCGAGGAGTTGCGCGAGCTGATGCAGCGGGGCGCGGGGCGCACCGACGTGCCCTACCTGCAAGTCTACACGTTGATTGACACGACGGCCGCCCGCAGCGAAGAGTGCTGATCCGCATTGACAACCGACCCTAACAAAAAAACCAATTATACGATGAACACGAACAATTCGGTCATGGCGCTCGCCACGACCTTCGCCGATCGGGGCGACTGGACGGTCGAACAGCAGTTCGTCCTCCAGATGGGCTCCTCCTATCTGCTGGCGCACGGCATCGGCACGCCGCTTCAACGCGATGCGGTGACGACCGTCGAAGTACCCGCCGACGGCGAGTACAATCTGCTGGTGCGTACCAAAAACTGGACGAAACACTGGTCCGACGGCCCGACGCCGGGCATCTTTCAGGTGCTCGTCGACGGTGTGGCCGACGCGGCGACCTTCGGCACGGACAAGGTCGACTGGTACTGGCAGCGGGGCGGCAAGATCGCTCTCAAAAAGGGCAAGCACACCCTCGCGCTGCACGACCTGACGGGCTTCGACGGCCGCTGCGACGCCGTCGTGCTGACCACTTCCGACGAAATGCCGGGCGATTCGCTCGATGAGTACCGTGCCCTGCGCGCACGGTTGCTCGGCCCCGAAACGCCGGTGGACAAGGGTGAATTCGATTTCGTCGTGGTCGGCGGAGGCATTTCAGGCATCTGTGCGGCGTTGGCGGCCGCCCGTCTGGGCTGCAAGGTGGCGCTCGTGCAGGATCGTTACGTGCTGGGCGGCAACAACTCGTCGGAGGTGCGTGTCGGACTGGGCGGCCAGATCAACGTCGATCCCTATCCGTCGCTGGGTTACCTGCTCAACGAGATCGGCCCCGACCGCATCGGCAACGCCCGCGGCGCCCACCACTACCAGGATGACAAGAAGCTCAAAGTGGTGCTCGCCGAGAAGAATATCACGCTTTTCCTGGGTTATACCGTCACCGAGGTCGAGAAGATGGGCGACACGATCCGTTCGGTCGTAGCCGTCGAGGCGACCGAACAGAACCGGATCAAACTTTCGGGCAAACTCTTCTCGGACTGCACGGGCGACGCCTATCTGGCTGCCATGGCGGGTGCCGAGTGCCGCATGGGCCGCGAAGCCCGCGCGGAGTTCGGCGAAAGTCTGGCTCCGGTCGAGGCCGACGGCTTCACGATGGGCGTCTCGATCGAGTGGTACTGCGAGGACTGGAACACCCCCTGCACCTTCCCCGATTCGCTCGACTGGGGGCTGCGGCTCGACGAGTACACCGTCGAACCGGTGCACCGCGCCAACTGGTACTGGGAGGTCGGTATGCGCGACGATCAGGTGGCCGACGCCGAGAAGATACGCGACTACGGCATGTACGTCGCCTATTCGACCTTCTCCTATTGCAAGAACCGCTATTCGAAGAAGGAGGACTGGACCTGCACGCATCTGGTGTGGGTGTCCCACGTCTCCGGCAAACGCGAGTCGCGCCGCGTTGTGGGCGACTACATCCTGCGCGAGCAGGATCTCACGCGCCCGATCCGTCACGAGGACGAGACCTGCACCACCACGTGGCGTATCGACCAGCACTATCCGATGGAGAAGAACTCGCAGCAGTATCCCGGTGCCGAGTGGCTGTCGGAGGGCGTGCTCACGCCGATCGATTTCTACGCACTGCCGTACCGCTGCTTCTATTCGAAGGACGTGCGCAACATGTTCATGGCGGGGCGCAACATTTCGGTGACGCACATCGCGCTGGGTTCGACCCGCGTCATGCGCACCTGCGGCATGATCGGCGAGGTGGTCGGCATGGCCGCTTCGGTCTGCATGAAGCGCAATGCGCTCCCGCGCGACATCTATACGACCTATTTCGCCGACTTGCAGGAACTCATGCGCAAGGGGACGGGACGCACCGACGTTCCCTACACCCAGTTCTATCACCAGGTGGACCGTACGGGCCATCAGGCCGAAGACAGGTAGCGGACTGCCGGCGTGCGGCATGACACCGCACGCCGGCGGATCGCATCCGTCCGCGCGACGTCTTGCCGTGCACCCCGAACCAACCTACTAATCCGACCTAAACCTTGCCGAATGACTTTTATCGACTGGACCATCATCGCCGTTTTCCTGATCGGACTGACCCTGATCGGTTTCCTTTTCTCGAAAAGCAACAGGAATCTCGAAGACTATTTTCTGGGCGGCCGCTCGATGCCTACGTGGCTCGTGGCCTTCGCCGCCACGGGAACCTCGATCAGCGCGGGCACCTTCGTCGGCTCGCCTGAACTGGGGTTCAATACCAACCTGACCTACCTGATGCTCTGCGTCGGGGCGATCCTCGGCGGCACGCTCGTGGCCCTGCTAGTGCTGCCGAAACTCTACAACGCCAATACGATCACCATTTACGGCTACCTGGGCGACCGCTTCGGCGATTCGGCCAAGAATTCGTCGAGCGTCATGTTCCTCGTCGGGCAGCTCTTCACGTCGGGTTCGCGGCTCTTCATCGCCGCGATCGCCGTGTCGGTGATTCTCTACGGCAGCATCCAGTTCGAGTTCCTGATGTATTCGATCATCATTCTGGGTGTCGTCAGTACCGTTTACACCATGGCGGGCGGCATCAAGGGGCTGATCTACATCGATACGATCCAGATCATGCTGGTCATCGGCACGGGCGTCGTGGCGCTGTTGTTCATCTATTTCTCGATGACGCCCCACATGAGCCTCGGCGACATCTTCGCTACGCTCGCTTCGGGCGAAGTCAAGAATGCGGCGGGCGAGTGGGTCGCGGGCAACAAGTTGCAGATCGTCGATGCGTCGTGGCGCATGGACGTGCCCTATAATCTGATGGGCGCGCTCGTCGGCTGCACGATCTTCAAGTTCGCCCAGTTTTCGACCGACCACGAATTCGTGCAGCGGCAGCTGACCTGCAAATCGGTGAAGAAGGCGGGCGTGTCGCTGGTCTATTCGCAGATACTGAGCCTGCCCATCGTGCTGATCTTCCTCTCGATCGGACTGCTGTTCTACGTCTCCTATTCGACGAGTGCCGACCCTGCGGCGATCATGCAGTACAAGAACGACGCGCGCGACATCTTTCCGCAGTACATCTGCCGCTCGATCCCGACGGGCGTGCGGGGCATTATGGTCATCGGCCTGCTGGCCGCCGCGCTGTCGAGTTTCAACTCGGCGATCAACGCCATGGCCAGCAGCTTCGTCGCCGACATCTACATGCCGCTGCGCAAGCGTATGGGACATGCGATCACGTCGGACAGCGACCAGATGTCGTCGTCGAAGAAAATGGTGGTGCTCATGGGGACCGTGCTCACCGGTTTTGCGATCGTCACGGCCGTCATGCAGGAGAAGAGCGGGCTGAACCTGGTCGATTTCGCCACGGGCGTGATGAGCTTCTCCTACGCCGGGATGCTCGGCGTCTTCCTGTGCGCGCTTTTCACCGGACGGGGCAATACGCGGAGCGTCGTCGCGGCGCTCGTCGTCGGCCTGCTGGTCGTCCTGTTGCTGCAACCCTATGTGCTCGGCCCGTTGAGCGAATGGCTCGTCGGCCGCCGCATAAACATCGCGTGGCCGTGGTGGTGCCCGATCGGCGGTGTCGTCAGCTTCGCCGTCTGCTGCCTCGGCAAGAAGAAAAATGAAAAATAATTAGTAACTTTACAACCATGAGACAAGTCGTTTTGACCGCCCCGAAACAGATCGAATTCAGGGAGGTCGCCGCCCCCGAGGCGGGAAACCTGAAATCCGACGAGGTGTTGCTGCGCATTCTGCGCATCGGTATCTGCGGCTCGGAGATACACTCTTATCACGGACAGCATCCCGCCACCTTCTATCCGGTGGTGCAGGGGCACGAGTATTCGGCCGAGGTGGTGGCCGTGGGCAGTGCGGTGCGCAAGGTGAAGCCGGACGACCGCGTGACGGGGCGTCCGCAGCTCGTCTGCGGCGAGTGCAACCCCTGCAAGCGCGGGCAGTATAACGTCTGCTCGAACCTGCGCGTCGAGGCCTTCCAGGCCGACGGCGTGGCGCAGGACTACTTCGTCATCCCCGAAGAGCGCGTCGTCGCGCTGCCCGAAGGGATGTCGCCCGACTACGGCGCGATGGTCGAACCGACGGCCGTGGCAGCGCACGCCACCAGCCGCCCGCGGGCGTTGGAAGGGCGCAACGTCGTCGTTTCGGGCGCCGGGACGATCGGCAATCTGGTGGCGCAGTTCGCCCGTGCGCGCGGTGCGAAGAGGGTGGTCATCACCGACGTGAGCGACTACCGGCTTTCAAAGGCGCGCGAATGCGGCATCGAGCGTACGCTCAATGTCGCCAGGGAGCCGCTCGACGGGAAGATCGCCGAGTTGTTCGGCGACGAGGGCTACCAGGTGGCCTTCGAGTGCGCCGGCGTCGAGTCGTCGGTGCGGTCGCTCATGGCCACGGTCGAGAAGGGCGGCGACGTCGTCATCGTCGGCGTCCATGCCAAGGATCCCGCCGTGAGCATGTTCCATCTGGGCGAGCACGAACTGAACCTGATCGGCTCGATGATGTACCGCCACGAAGACTATCTGAAAGCCGTCGAGGAGATCTCGGCGGGGCGTATCCGGCTCGCGCCGCTGGTTTCGAACCGTTTTCCGCTGGAGAAATATCGGGAGGCTTACGAATTCATCGACGCCAACCGCGAAACTTGTATGAAGGTGCTGATCGATCTGGAAGATGGGAAAGCCTAAGATCGTCGGTATCGGAGAGTTGTTGTGGGACGTGCTGCCGGCCGGGCGGAGGCTCGGCGGCGCGCCCGTCAACTTCGCCTTCTATGCGCAGGAGCAGGGTGCCGAGGCGTGCATCGTAAGCGCCGTGGGGCAGGATGCTTCGGGCGACGAACTGCTCGGCGGCATCGCCGCGCTGGGACTTGGCGTGCGGGCCGTGCAGCGCAACGCGCATCCCACGAGTACGGTCGAGGTGACGCTCGACGCAGCGGGCATTCCCGCCTACCGCATCCGCGAGCAGGTGGCGTGGGACTACATCGAACGCACGGCGGAGGCCGATGCCGCCGTAGCCGGCGCTGCCGTGGTCTGCTGGGGGTCGCTGGCGCAGCGCAACGCCGTGTCGCGCCGCACGATTCTCGCGCTCGTCGACGCCGCACCGGTCGGGTGTCTGCGGCTGTTCGACATCAACCTGCGCCTGAACTATTACGACGAACGGATCGTCCGCGACTCGCTCGAACGGGCCGACATCCTGAAACTCAACGAGGACGAACTCCCCGTCGTGGCCCGTTTCTTCGGGCTGGAAGGTGCTGCGGAGCGGGTTGTCGCGCAGCTCGTCGAGCGCTTTTCGCTCCGTTACGTCGTCTTCACCGAGGGCGGCAGGGGCAGCCGTGTGACGGCCGCCGACGGCCGTACGTCGTACCTCGCCACACCCCGCGTCGAGGTGGCCGACACGGTCGGCGCCGGCGATGCGTTCACCGCCACGTTCGCCGCCTCGCTCATGCAGGGGCTTCCGATGGAGGAGTGCCATCGCCGCGCGGTCGCGGTCGCCGCATTCGTCTGCACCCGGCACGGGGCGATCGCGCCGCTGTCCGAATTCATGAAAACCGAAATTACGAACCGTTAACCAACCGATCCATGAACCTTATTTCCATTTTTCGCCGCCTGTTCCTTCCGCTCGTCGTCCTGCTGCTGGCCGCAACGGCCGGTGCGCAGAGCGCCTACGACGAAATCAAGGCAGACATTGACAAGGCCGGAGGGGTCTATTTCATGTACCCCTTCGATACGCCGTCGGCGACGCCTGCTCCGAAAGGGTACGAGCCTTTCTACATCAGCCACTACGGCCGCCACGGCGCCCGTTACATCCTCTCGAACGACCAGTACGACAACGTGGCCGAGGTGCTGCGCCGGGCGCGCGCCGACGGCAAGCTGACGGCGCGGGGAATCGACGCCTGCGACCGGTTTCTGGCGATCTACCCGCACCTGAAAGGGCGCGCCGGCGATCTGACGCCGAAGGGACAGATGCAGCACAGGCGGCTGGCCGGGCGGATGTATGCCGCCTATCCCGAAATTTTCCGCCGTCATCCGCGCATCGAGGCCTATTCGACTGTCGTGCCCCGCTGCATCATGAGTATGGCGGCCTTCTGCGAGGGGTTGAAGGAGGCCGATCCGTCGTTGGAAATCTTCACGGAGACGAGCAGCGTGAACATGTACTACCTCAATCCGCACTCGACGGGCAATCCGGCGGGCACGGCGGAGGATTTCCGCTACAAGAGCGCCGACGCCCCCTGGCGGCCGGAGTGGCGCCGTTTCTGCGAGGAGCGCATCGACGTCGAGACCATTCTGGCGCGCCTGTTTACCGATACGGCCTATGCGCGGTCGATCTGCGATCCGCTGAAATTCGAACAGGATCTCTTCTCCGTGGCGGCCCACATGCAGTGTACCGATCTCGACGAGTCGTTCTACGACCTCTTCACGTTCGACGAACTGTGCCGTTTCTGGGAGTGCGACAACTATACCTATTATGTCGAGAAAGGGCCCGATCCGCGCAACCGCGGGCGCGGCACGGCGCTGGCCGAGACGTTGCTCGACGACATCGTGTCGCGCGCCGGCGAGGATATGGCCGCAGGCGAACCGTCGGTGCGCCTGCGTTTCGGCCACGACGGCTGCATCATGGCGCTGCTGACGCTCATGCGGATCGACGGCTGGACGACGCCCGTTACCGATCCGGCGAAGATCAAGGACGTATGGCAGGTTCACCGGATCCCCATGGCGTCGAACATGCAGTTCGTCTTCTACCGCAACAAGAAGAATCCCGACGACGTTCTCGTGCGGGTCTTGCTCAACGAAAAGGAACTCCGTCTTCCGCTTCCCGGCGACCGGGCTCCCTACTACCGGTGGGAGGATTTCCGGGATTTCTATGCCGGAATCGTACGGGAAGCCCGACTTAAACTCGAAGCCACGAAATGAAACCGATTCGCAAAATGCGGCTTTTCGCAGCCGCACTGGCGGTCGCCTGCCTGCTGGCGGCGACCGTCCGGACCGTTGCCGCCGGACGCGGCAAGGCCGTACTCACGGGTGTCGTCTACGGCGACGGAGCGCCTCTGGCGGGCGTCTGCGTGTCGGACGGCGTGCAGTTCGCGACGACCGACGCCGCCGGCCGCTACCGCATCGAATCCGACAAGTCGGCGGGCTTCGTCTTCGCCGTCACGCCGTCGAACTGGGTCGCTGCCGAGGCCGACGGCGTCCAGCCGCTTTTCTGGGCGGCGCTCGACGAGGCGGATGCCCGTGACGAACAGCACGACTTCCATTTTGCAAGCGTCGATCAGTCGCGCTACACGGTGATGTTCTTCACGGATCTACATCTGACCAACTCCTCCGAAAAGCGCGATCTCGATCACTACCGCAGCATCGCGCTGGCGTCGATCTCCGACGAGGCGGCGCAGGCGTCGGCGCGCGGACCGGTCTACTCGCTCAATTTGGGCGATCTGTCGCACGATCTCTATTGGTATCAGTACGATTTCGACGTTTCCTCGGCCAAACGTTTCCTCGAACAAAACGGTTTTCCGACGTTGCTGTACAGCATTCCGGGCAACCACGACAACGACGGGGCGACGCCCGCCGGAGCCGGTGTCGACCGTCGTGCCGAACATCTTTATCGCCGTACGTTCGGCCCGACCTACTATGCGATGAATATCGGCGACGTGCATTGGATCATGATGGACAACATCATCTATAAGAATACGCCCGGCAAGGGGAAGAAAAACGTCGGTGTAGTCGGCGCCCGAGACTACGACAAGGGGTTCACGCCCGAACAGCTGGCGTGGCTTCGGCGCGACCTGGCGACGGTCGACGCCTCGAAAACAGTCTGCCTCTGCACGCACTGTCCGGTCTTCTTCGACCGCGACCGCCGGACGCTGCTGACCGACCGCAGTCAGGTGGATTCGCTCGATGCGCTCTTCTCGCGCTTCGAGCGGGTGCATATCTTTTCGGGACACGCTCACCGGACGCTCTATACGCAGGACGCCGACTACCCGCGTTTCGACCAGTACGTGCTGCCCGCCACGTCGGGCGACATGTGGGTGGCGAACAACGATTTTCAGGCGTTGTGCCCCGACGGCAGCGATGCGGGGTTCGTCGTGGCGAGCGTCGACGGCGGAAAGTTGCGCTGCGACTACCGCACGCATCTCTACGGCCGCAAGGTGTTGCGTGCCTACGATATGAATGCCGTGGGCGAATACTACCGTAACGACAGTCTCGTCCGCGTGCAGCGACGGCTCTATCCCGACCGTGCCGACTACGGTCGCGAGGAGTATGCGAACTGCGTCTACGTCAACTATTGGGGGTATCTGCCGGGGCATCGGGTCGAACTGTTCGAGGAGGGGCGCTCGCTCGAAGTCGTGCAGGTCGAAGACGAAGACCCGCTCTACAACATCAGCCACTACCTGCCCGAACTGGCGCGGAAACCCGTCTTCAAGAAGGGCGATGCCAGGGTCGTCAGCCACCACATGTTCGCCGCCAGGGCGCGGACGGCGACGGCTCCCGTCGAAATCCGGATTACGGATGCCGACGGCGTTCTCCTGCACAGGGAGACGCTCGAACGTCCCAAGAAATTCGACAAGGAGGCGCGGTAATCTCTCCGTTCTTTTTTGAATATTGCTAATCGGTTGTTTTATATCCGATTAGCGATATTTATACCCGATTTATTGAAACGTTACAACTAAAACGAACTCTGTTGCGATCAGAATTATCTGATTTTAATAAATTATATTCCTTATTGGAACGTTTCAATTTTTCGATTTTTTTCATACCTTTATGAATCGACTAACCAATTCACATTACTAACCAAACACTTATCGTATGATCCGAAACTTACTACCATGGACGGCGGGGTGCCTTTTGGCGGCATTCGCCGTGTCGTCGTGCGAGAGCGACGACGTCGACTACGGACCCATTTCGGCGGCTATCGAGATCGGCGTGGAGGAGGTTACGCCGAGCTCCGCGAAGATCAGGCTGACGACCGAACAGGAGAACGTGGCCTCCTACAAGATCGTCAAGCCGACGCCGATCTCCGAATTCGAGTATGCGGCCCACGACGCCATCGACCGTCTGGCCTTCATCGAGGAGCGCGGCGAAGCGGCCGGGGCTCCTTTCGAGCAGACGTTGGCCGGCCTGATGCCCAAGGTGGAGTACTCCTTCGCCGTGGTGGGACTCGACGCCTCCGGCCAGCGGATTACGGCTCCCACGTTCGCACGTTTCACGACCGCTTACGCTTCGTCGCTGGTCGAAGCCCGCTTCGAGACGAATCCCGACGAGACCTTCACCTTCACGGGCAAGATCACGCCGAACGCTTACACGGTCTCCTACCGCTACATTTTCGACAGCGACCACAACGAAGCCACCGAGGCCGAGCTCAGGGCGCTGCTCGAAGCCGGCGGCAGCGGCGTGAAGACCGACAAGGGCGTCAAGGAGCTGGAACTCGTCAAGTCGGACAAGGCGGGCGTCACGCTGGCCGTTCTCTCTTATGACGATGCGAACCGTCCGGGCGAATTCACCAGTACGTTCGTTTCGACCGAGGACATGGCGTCGGTGATCGTCGACGGCAAGGAGACGCAGCTGGCCCGTCCGACCGAGGGCGTCGACATCTTCGAAGGAAAGGTCGCCGTGCCGGCCAAGTCCGGGTTTACGGTCGAAATCAACAAGGTCGCCTACGGATTCGCACCTTACAGCGGCAACGGCGGCGTGGGCAAGGTCGAGAACATGATGTCGGCCGCACCCTATTACAGCAGCAGTACGATCGCCGATTCGCGCGGTTACGACTGCAAGATGGCCGTAGGGCGGATGGCCGCGACGGCCGACGGCGGCAATGATTTCTGGACGAATCTTTCGGAGGATGCACAGATCCTCGTCCGCGTCGATCTGACTTATGCCGACGGCACGCCGCGCTATTGGTTGGAACTGGTCGAGGCCGACGACCCGAATCTGCTGCTCGAACAGAATTTCGATCTCTTCGTCTGGGGCGGCGACTATACGTTGGCCTCCGGCGGCAAGGGAACCGCGCCCATTGCCGACAGCGAATCGGCGGCCGACCTCGACGGTACGGAAGAGGGTACCAAGGGCGGTGCGACCTACACGACTCCCAAACCCGATATTTGGAGCACGGCGGACGGTGCCGCCGACGGCGATGTGATCGCCGGCGATCTCTATCTGAAAAACCGGAATATGACGGGGTGGGAAGTCCGCCGCATCGCCGAGCATCCCGGGACGGTGCGTCTGAACAAGTCTGCATCGGGCTCTCATAAGTACAGCGGTTATCTCAAAACGCCGAAACTGGCTGCCCTGACCGCCCCGACGAACATCACGCTCGAATTCGATATTTGCCGTTTCGCGGGCGACGGCGATATTTACATCACCGTCGAGGGCGCCGGAACGTATACCGCAGCTGCGGTCAATATCGACGGCGCTGCCGCCGCGACGACCGTCGCCGCTTCGGGAACGGATTTCGTAGTGACGAACGACTTGTGCTCGAAGCAGGCCAATACCGTAATAAACAAGCCGTGGTCGCATGTCGAGTTGTCGATCGCCGGTGCGACGGCCGAGACGCAGATCAAGTTCGACGGTTCGAGAGGCAAGGACTCCGCGTCGGATCGCTGTCTGTTGGATAACATCAAAATCACGAAGTAATCCGTCTACTTAACAAGACCTGTCATGAATAAAATCAAGCATATAATCGTCCGTAGCGTACTCGTCGTCCTGCTCGTAGCAGTAGGGGGGGGGAATTTGTACGCGCAGAAATCGCAGCTTAGCGGTACTGTAAGCGATGCGGAGAATACCCCGCTCGTAGGCGCCTCGATCATCGTCGAGGGAACGCATGTAGGTACTACGACCGACGCCGACGGAGCCTTCCGCCTTCCTGCCGCTCCGGGGCAGCGACTCACCGTCTCCTATCTGGGTTACAAGTCCAAAACCGTAACCGTCGGCAGCAGGACCTCGCTGGACATCATACTCGAAAGCGACAATTCACTCATCAACGAAGTCGTGGTCGTCGGCTACGACACGCAGAAAAAGGTCAATCTGACCGGTTCCGTCGCGTCGGTCTCGGCCGAAGACCTCGCCAACCGTCCCATCGTATCCTCGTCGACCGCTCTCCAAGGCATCGCCCCCGGCGTGACCGTTACCACGCAGAGCGGAGCTCCGGGCGGCGACGGCGGCATGATCCGCGTGCGCGGTATCGGAACCTTCGGCGGTTCGAGCGCCGCGCCGCTGGTGCTCATCGACGGGGTGGAGGGCAGCCTCGATGCCGTCGACGCCACGCAGATCGACCAGATTTCGGTGTTGAAGGACGCCGCCTCGTCGGCCATCTACGGTTCGCGTGCGGCCAACGGCGTCATCCTCGTGACGACCAAGCGCGGCAAGAAGGGGCAGACGTCGGTCACCTACCGCGGTTACGTCGGCTGGCAGTCGCCCACCGACACGCCCGAAACGGTCAGCGCCGAGGAGTACATGATCCTCAGTCGCGAAACGTCGTTCAACGACGGCAAGGAGTCGATCTATACCGACGACTACATCGCCCGCTACCGCGAGAACAACCGTATCGATCCCGACAACTATCCGCTCACCGACTGGCAGGACCAGATTCTCACCGGATCGGGATTCACCCACAACCACAATCTCTCGCTGACGGCCAGCACCGAACGCGTGCGCGTCATGACCTCGTTCGGCTACCTCGACCAGAAGGGCATCATCAAGCGCACCGACTACCAGCGGTACAACGTGCGCAACAACATGAACATCGACTTCTCGGACAAGCTCTCGATGCGCTTCGACGTTTCGTTCGTCAACGGCGACCGCCGCCGCATCCCGCAGCAGAATACGCTGTTCAACTACATGAACACGCGCGACCCGCTGATCCTGTCGCGCTGGTCGACGGGCTACTGGGCCGGTCTGTCGGGCGGCAGCACCAACGTCCTGCCGACGCTCGAAGGCGAGGGAGGCAACGTGAAGAACAACACGATCCGCCTGAACGGAGCTGTGACGCTCACCTTCAAGCCCGTCAAGTGGCTGACGCTCGAAGGCATGGTCGCCCCGCGCTACGTGACGACCAACAACCATACCTTCGTCAAGAAGATGAAATTCTACTCCGACGCCTTCGGCACGGTGTCGAACAGCTCCAACGTCGCGTTCAACTACCTCGACGAGTCGGCCAACCGCTCGTTCTACGGCAACTACCAGTTCACGGCCGCCTTGCAGCATACCTTCGCGCAGAACCACAATTTCAAACTGTTGCTGGGCGCTTCGCGCGAGACCTACGACAACAAGACCCTTTCGGCGCACCGCGAGGACTTCGCCTATCCCGATTACGAGGTGATCGGCGCCGGCGCCGACAACGAGACGAAGGACAACGGCGGCGGTCATGCGCAGTGGGCGTTGCAGTCCTTCTTCGGCCGTCTGAACTACAATTTCAAGGAGCGTTACCTTTTCGAGGCGAACGTCCGTTTCGACGGCTCGTCGCGTTTCGCCAAGGGGAATCGCTGGGGTATCTTCCCCTCGTTCTCCGGAGCGTGGCGTCTGACCGAGGAGCCTTTCATGCAGGATGTACGCCGGACGCTGAGCGAATTTAAGATCCGCGCCTCCTACGGCCAGTTGGGCAACCAGAACATCGGCTCGAACTATCCCACGATCCAACAGCTGGACGTCAGCTCGATTTCGGTCAACGACGTCATCACCCCGATCGTCACGCAGACGACGCTGGCCAATCCCGACATTACCTGGGAATCGACCGAAATGTACGACGTGGGTATCGACGCCACGCTTTTCGACAAGCTGAGCGTCACGGCCGACTGGTATTACAAGAAGACCCACGATATTCTGCTTACGCTCGATATCCCATCGATCATCGGTCTCGGCGCCCCCTATCAGAATGCCGGAATGGTGCGCAACGTGGGTTGGGAGGTCGCCGTCGGGTATCATAACAAGTGGCGCGATTTCTCGTTCGGCGTCGAGGCCAACCTGTCGGACGTGGTCAACAAGATCATCGACATGAAGGGCACCACGGGCGGCAGCGGCGCGATCCGCAATCAGGAGGGATCGGCCATCAACTCGATCTACGGGCTCAAATGCGTGGGAATGGCCCGCACGCAGGAGGAGGCCGACTGGGTGAACGAGAACTGTCCGCAGTACGGCGTGACGACCAAGCCCGGCGATCTGATCTATGCCGATATGGATGACAGCGGTACGATCGACGATAAGGACATGACGATCATCGGCAGCACGGTGCCGCGCTATACCTACGGCGTGAATCTCAGCTTCGGATGGAAAGGATTGAATCTGAGTGCCTTCTTCCAGGGTGTCGGCAAGGTCGACGGCTATCTGAGCTCCTATTACGTGCAGCCCTGCCAGCAGGGCGGAACCTTCCGCAAGGAGCATCTCGACCGCTGGAACGAGACGAATCCCAACGGCAAGTATCCCCGTCTGACGATGACCGACGCCAACAACTGGAAGCAGTCGTCGTTCTGGATGCGCAGCGCGGCCTATTGCCGTCTGAAAAATATCCAGCTGAGCTATACGCTTCCCAGAACATGGCTGAAAAAGCTGCGCATGAAGTCGGCGATGGTCTTCGTCAATGCGCAGAACCTCTTCACGATCACCGATTTCTATCAGGGCTTCGATCCCGAGGTGGCCTATTCGGGATCGGGCGACGGCGTGGAACTGGGCGCCGTGGCCTACAACTATCCGCAGGTGAAAGTAGTTACGATGGGTGTCGAACTGAAATTCTAAAAAAGCAGAATCATGTTAAAGAAAATAATCTATCTGATCGTATCGGGCGGTCTGCTGCTGTCGGGCTGCTCGCTGGATTACGAACCGCTCAACGGCCCCTCTTCGGGATCGTTCCCCGCGAGCGAGGAGGAGGCGATGGCAGGGCTTTACGCCGCCTACAAGGGGTTGGCGAACATGACGGTCAAGGAGACCCCCTTCCCCATGCGGATCAACGACTGCATCAGCGACATCGGCACCTACCGTACGGGTGCAGGCAATCAGATCAAGGCGATGAGCTCGACGCTGACGGCCGACAACACGATGTGCGAGAAGGTATACAAGACGGTCTACAAAATCGCCGGCCGCGTGCATCTGGTGCTGGACAATCTGGACAGACTGCGGGGCGTCATCCCCGAAGACAGGTTCAACCAGATCAAAGCCGAGCTGCTCTGTATCCGCGCCTATTACTACGACTTGGGGTGCCAGTTCTACGGCGACATCCCCTTCATCGACCACCAGCTCGATCTGGACGATTACTCCGACTATCCGCGTATCCCGCGCGAGCAGGTGACCGCGCGGCTGTTGCAGGATCTCGACGACGACCTGCTCGATTACCTGCCCGTGCAGTGGAATCCGGGCACCTACGGTACGACGCGCATCGGCCGTGTGGCCGCCTACGCCCTCAAAGCGCGCATCGCGCTGAACTGGGGGTTGTGGGAGGAGGCCGCACGCTGTTCGAAGATCGCCACGACGCTCGCCGAGGGCGTCTACGATCTCGAACCGCTCGACTGCACCTACTACGCTACCCACGCCGACGGCGAACCTTCGGCGGCCAATCTGTTCGGATTCGCCGGCCAGACCAGCCGCGAATGGTTGTGGGCGATTCAGTATAACCGTCTGATCAACTACACGTCTGCCACCTACTATGAAGCGCCTCGTATCCACGGCGGTTGCAGCTGGCTCGGCCCGTCGCAGGCGATGATCGACACCTTCCAGTGCACCGACGGCAAGCCGATCACCGAATCGCCGCTCTACGACTGGCAGAATCCGTGGGCGAACCGCGATCCGCGTCTCGATCTGTTCTGTCTGCGTCCCGACACCCGCCTGTGGGGAGTCCAGTACGACACCGACGTGCGTGTCGAAAAGGTGAAGGACTACAACCAGTCGACGGCGGGCAAAGAGGTGCTCATCAGCAACGCCGACGCCGTGGGCAACAAGAGCGAGTATGCGGCCAACGGCAGCAAGGGGCCCGGCGGTTATCTGTGGCGCAAGTACTCCGACAAGGGGATGATGGGACTGGTCAACGGTACGAAGACGGAGGACGACATCAATGCGGGAATCATCCGTTTCGCCGAACTGCTGCTCATCGAGGCCGAGGCCAACATCGAGTGGGACGGCGGCGATCTGGCGATCGCCGAGGCGAACATCAACCGGGTGCGCGCCCGTGTGAACATGCCTCCCGTGACCGACCGTTCGCGCGAGGGCTTGCGCAAGGCGCTGCGCTACGAGCGCAAGGCCGAACTGTGCAACGAAGGGTTCCGCTGGTTCGACATCCGCCGCTGGAAGATCGCTTCCAAGGCGGTCAACGGCCCGATGTACGCTCCGGGGTATTCGACGGTGCAGAATCCGGGAAACTACATCTCCAACGTCAAGCCTTCGTTCGATGACGACTGGGTGGTGACTTACGATCTTTCCGATACGTGGGACGGCAAGACGGGCAATCTGCGCGTGTTCCAGACGATGGTCTTCAATCCCGAAAAGGATTACCTCTGGCCGATCCCCTACACCGAGCTGGTGACGAATCCGGCGATCGGCGTCGAAAACCAGAATCCCGGTTATTGACGGTGTTCCACCGGTGCGGAGTCCGCTTTCGGGCGCTCTCCCGCACCGGTTTTTACCGATGAACAGTATAAATTTCAATAAACATGTATATGAGAACCAGATATTTCATTGCGGGCATTCTGCTTCTGGCGCTCTTCGCGGGATGTTCGTCGGATTCCGGCGAAGGCGACGCGCCCGGCGGCGGTTCGGGCGATCTCTACGGCTACGTTCGGGACGCTTCGGGGAGTGCGATCGAGGGGGTCGTCGTCTCCGACGGCTACACCTGTACGGTCACCGGCGCCGACGGACGCTATGCGATGCAGCGGCATCCGAACGCCTATTACGTCTACTATTCGACGCCGGCCGACTGCAAGGTCGAGGTCGACCCGTCGACGGGACTGCCGCTGTTCTACCAGAAGATCAGGAAATCGCAGCCGCAGTACGATTTCACCCTTACCCGTCAGGCCGAGGAGACGAAATTCCGCATGCTGGCCATCGGCGACCCGCAGGTGACCACCACGGCGCAGGTCTACCGTTTCGAGACGGAGACCGTCGCCGACATCAACTCCTACGTGGCGGCCCAGACGGACGGACTGCCCACCTATGCGATCACGCTGGGCGACATCGTGGGCAACAAATGGGAACTCTATCCCGATATGGTCAAGGCGATGGCGCGGAGCAAGACGTCGGTTCCCGTCTTCCAGACGATCGGCAACCACGACCACGAGTTTCCGCAGGTGACCGACCTCTCGGCGCAGCGTAGATACGAAGCCTCGTTCGGGCCGGTCAACTACTCCTTCACGCGGGGCGACGTCCACTTCGTCTCGATGGACGACATTATCCACAAGGCGACGGGCAGCGATGCCTACACGAGCGGTTTTCTCGACTGGCAGTTCGAGTGGCTGAAACAAGATCTGAGCTACGTGCCCAGGACGTGCGCCGTGGTGCTGTGCGTCCACATTCCGTTCCGCGGCGGATTCAACGGCGCGGGCGAGACCTATTTCGACGAGGTGCTGGAGCTGCTGGCGCAGTTCGACCGGGCGTGGATCTTCTCGGCGCATACGCACAACAACAAGACGAACTACACGCACGCGGTCGGTTCGAAAAAGATCCGCGAGTATATCCTCGGGACGTCGTGCGGCGCGTGGTGGCACGGTACGGTCTGCACCGACGGAGCGCCCAACGGCTACGGCGTCTTCGAGTACGACGGCACGTCGCTCACGAACATGATCTACAAGCCGACACGCTACGACGAGACCTTCCAGATCCGTCTCTACAACGGCGAAGACGTCTTTACGGGCGGTACGGCCAAGTCGTGGAAGTTCGATCTGCAACAGCCGAAGAACCGGCTGATGGCCAACGTCTGGAATGCCGACGATACGTGGACGATCGAGGTCTACGAGAACGGCGTGAAGACGGGCGACATGGCGAAGAAATCGATGATCGATCCGTGGTCGTCGGCCTATTTCTGCGGCTTCTGCGGTTTGAAGGAGAGCTACGCCAGCAAGAACGACCATATCTTTTATTATACGGTCAAGAGTCCCGGTGCCGCGCTGCGCGTCGTGGCGCGCGACGGTTACGGCAACGTCTTCGAGCAGACCGAGATCACGACGCCGCTCGAAGCGGACTATCCCGACGCCTATTGACCGCTCGCTACGGTCGGTAGTATTTAGTTCCAGCGAAGGAGGCCCGGCGATCCGCCGGGCCTCTGGCGTAGTTGGGCGGGATGCTGCGCTCCTCCTGTTTCCTCGCCGGATGGGGCGTTATTGTTCGAACGCTACGACCTTCGCCCGTATCGCCGTGAGGGTGATCCCTCCGGCGAGCGCCGTGATGCGCAGGGCGGGTGCGGCGTCGTGGAGCAGCACTTGGTGCGTGACGGTGCGCTTGTCGGGGACGTCGAGCGTGAAGGTTTGGCCGCCCAGCTCGATGCGGGCGCTGCCTTCGGCTTCCAGTTCCAGGTAGAGGGCGCCGAAGGGTACGGCGGGCAGCTGCCGTTTCGGGACGATGCTCTGCCCCTCGCCGAGGCGGATCGCGCCCTCGTCGGCCGATGCGGGGAGCACGAACCCGTCGGCCCGTGCGTACTCGGCGAGCAGCCGGCCCTGCCCGCGGTAGTCGGGCGCCAGGAAATCGGTCGAGACGAAATCGATGTCGTGGCGGTTGATCCGGTCGAAATGCACGAACTTGTCGGCGTGCGATTCGCACATCAGCCCCGCTGCCTTGGCCCGTGCGACCTGACGGGAGTAGTCCGCTTCGTCGAAGCGGGTGGCGCTGACGGCCACGATGACGTCGCCCAGCGCCTCGATCCGTTCGAACGTAGTCTGGTAGAGAATGCCCATCAGCCGCACGTCGTCGATGCCGGTGCGGCGGATGACGTCGTTCGCGCGGTTGTTGGAGGTGACGACGTAGCGGTCGCGTCCCAGTGCGGCGTCGGCCGCGGCGACGATGTCGCGGTAATGCCGTCCCGTCGGGTCGTAGAGTTTCGGCTCGATGAAGGTGTAGAGTCCGTTGCGGGCGCACTCGGCCAGATACTCTTCGAGCGTGGGGATGCGCGTCCGGCGGGCGGGGTCGGCGGCTTTGAGGATGTAGTCCGACCGCAGCTCTCGGAGCGTCTTGCCGGCGACTGCGACCGGTTCCGACAGCGGTGTGCCGTCGGCATGCAGGCAGGTGCGGTTGAGCGTGCTGTCGTGCATGACCACCAGCGCCCCGTCGGCCGAAAGCCGCACGTCGGTCTCGATGGCGCCGAATCCCGCCGCCTTTGCCAGCCGGATGGCTTCCAGCGAGTTTTCGCCCGCTACGGTGCTGCGCATGTTCACGCCGCGGTGGGCGATGAACACCCGTTTGCGGGGGCGTGCCGCGGAGTCGGCGGGGGTTTGGCACAGGGCCGTCGCACTCCATGCGAGCGCGGCGAAAAGGAACAGGAACGTATTTTTCATGGTCGGAAATTTGTCGCCGATGGCGGGTTGTCGTCGGTTTTCTCTCTTCGTTTTCTCGCTTCGGCACAGCCTGAACAAGTTCGGCTCTGCGCTCGGCTTAACGAAAACGTTCACAAAGATAATACGAAGCGGGTTCAGAGACAAATATATTTGTCTCTGTCGCGGGGGCGTTCCATCGGGTCGGACGCGTGCTTCGGCGGAGTTGCCGCAAAGGAGGTTCGGATTCTGTCCCGAGCTTTTGTCCGGAGAGGGCTGCAATCCGGAGAAAAAGGTAACATCGAATGAAAAAAAAGTTATCTTTGTAGTATGGACGGTTCGGAAAATAGGGATTGCGGTCTTTTTACTGTTCTTTTCGAACAGTACAGGGAGCCCTTTACGCGCTTCGCCAACTCGTTCGTCAGGGATCGCGCCGTTTCGGAGAACCTCTTCGTGGACGCGCTGGTCGATTACTGGCAGCGGCGCGGTTCGCTGCCCGAAGATACGAACGTCCCGGCCTACCTGCTCACGTCGGTGCGCAACAAGGCGCTCAATCACCTGCGCCATCAGCGTATCCGCGAACGGTCGTCCGACGAGCTGATGCGCCGCGCCCGCAGCGAACTGGACTTCCGTATCTCCTCGCTCGAAGATTTCACCACGCAGTCGCTCTTTTCGTCCGAGATTCATGAAATCGTCCGGCAGACGCTTGCCGAGATGCCGGCCCAAACGCGCCGCATCTTCGAGATGAGCCGCTTCGAGAACCGCCGCAATACCGAAATCGCCGCCGAACTGAACCTTTCGATCAAGACCGTCGAATTCCATATCGGCAAGGTACTCAAAGTACTGCGCGTGCGACTGAAAGACTATCTGCTTTTCTTTTTCGTATTTATTTTGCGTTGAGGCGGATTTCCCGTTAGGGTATTTCCCGCCGTGCGTGTTATTACAGATAGAAGCGCCCGCCTCCGGTGCGGCGCCATAGTGAAGATGTGTATGGAACGTGACCTGTTATATCGCTATTTCGACGGCGACACGACCCCCGACGAGGAGCGGCGGATCATGGAGTGGGCGGAGGCTTCGCCCGAAAATTACCGCCTCTACCTCGAAGAGCGGCGGTTGTGGTGCGCATTGTTGCTCCATGCCGGACGACGGACGGCGCGCCGTCCCGCGCTCTGGCGACGGTTGGCGGCATGGCGCGTGAGCGGTGCGGCGGCCTGCATCCTGCTGCTGGTCGGCCTCGCGGGAATCTTCTTCGCGGGCCGCATGGTTCCCGACGGGCGGATGCAGCAGGTGGTCGTTCCCGCCGGACAGCGTGTCGAGCTGCGGCTCGCCGACGGTACGAAGGTGTGGCTCAATTCGAAGAGCCGGTTGGAGTATCCGTCGTCGTTCGGACGGCGTTCGCGTCGGGTGACGCTCTGCGGCGAGGGCTATTTCGAGGTGGCGCACGATGAGCGCAAGCCGTTTGTCGTCGAGACCGGGCAGTACGACGTGCGGGTGCTCGGTACGACCTTCAACGTCTATGCCTACGACAACGACCGTGCGGCGTTCGAGACGGCGCTGATGGAGGGGTCGGTCGAGGTTTCGTCGCGCAGCGACGCTTCGCAGCGGCTCGTGCTGCAACCCAACGAGGCGGCCGTCATGGCCGCCGACGGCCGCCTCGTGCGGACGCGCCTGACCGATATGGGGCGTTTCCGCTGGACCGAAGGGCTGATCTGTCTCAACGACGTTCCCTTCGGCGAGCTGCTCGAACGTTTCAGCGACTACTACGACATCCGCATCCTGCTGAAAAATCCCAAACTCTACGACGTGCGCTGTACGGGCAAGTTCCGACAGAGCGACGGCATCGACTACTCGCTGCATGTGTTGCAGCGCTTCGTCAACTTCCGTTACACGCACGACGAAGAGCGGCATACGATCGAAATCCGATAAACGCCGTCTGCCGGACGGCGGAACATGAAACCGATTGAAAAACCAACGTTTTCGTTAAGCCGAGCGCAGAGCCGAACTTGTTCAGGCTATGCCGAGGCGAGAAAACGAAGAGAGAAAACCAACGTTTTCGTTAAGCCGAGCGCAGAGTCGAACTTGTTCAGGCTATGCCGAGGCGAGAGAACGAAGAATGAAATTCAACCTGAACTCCCGATAGCCTATGAAGTAGAACGATCCCGAAAAAAAGAGACGGAGCGATGCGCCAACACCGCCCCGTCCGGCAGACTAACACCTGCGACTTACCTATCCAAGTATTAATCTTTTATTCTGCAAAAGTATGAATAAAAACGCCAGTGTCGGCATCCCGATGAAAAAAATATGCGGGCGCCTGACCAGAATCCTGTGTACCTGTGCGGTTTTCGTGTCGCTGACAGGTGCGGCCTACGCCCAGAGCGCTCCGGTGACGCTCGACAGGAAAAAAGCTCCCGTCAGGGAGATTCTCAACGAAATCGAACAGCAGACCGACTACTTGTTCGTATACAGCAGCGAACAGGTCGATTTCAGCGTCTCGGTAACCGCGCACGACGAACCCGTGCAGACGGTGCTCCGACGTATCTTCGAGGGCACGCCGATCCGTTTCACGCTCGAAGGAAAACATATCGTGCTGCGCAGGCAGCCTCAAACGGCCGCGAACGCCGCTGCGGCTTCGCCTGCGAAACAGACCGTCACGGGTACGGTGACCGATACGGCCGGCAAACCCGTCGTCGGCGCCACGGTGCTCGTCAAGGGCGGCACCGTCGGTACGACGACCGATGTCGACGGACGCTTCTCGCTCACGATCCCCGCCGGCAGTCCGCTCGAAGTGTCGTTCCTGGGCTATGCCCGGCAGGAGATCGCCACGGCCGGCCGCACGTCGCTCGACATCCGTCTGGAAGAGGACGCCGCGACGCTCGACGAAGTGGTGGTCGTGGGCTACGGTACGATGAAGCGGCGCAATTTGGTCGGAGCCGTGGATCAGGTCGACAGCCGGGTGATCGGCGACCGCTCGAACGGCAATCTGGCGCGCTCGCTTCAAGGCGAGCTGCCGGGCCTGAACATCTCCTTCTCCGACAGCAAGCCGTCGCGTTCGGCGTCGTTCAACGTCCGCGGCGAGACTTCGATCGGAGCGGGCGGCAATGCGCTGGTGCTCATCGACGGCGTGGAGGGCAGCATGGATGCGATCAACCCGCAGGACGTGGAGTCGGTCTCGGTGCTCAAAGATGCCTCGTCGACGGCCGTATACGGTGCGCGCGGCGCCTTCGGCGTGGTGCTGGTCACGACCAAGAGCCCCAAGCGGGGTGCCCCCGAGATCAACTACAACGGTTCGGTCACCTTCAACCGCCGCACGGTGATTCCCGACGTCATCACCGACGGCCTGACGTGGGTCAACTGGTGGAAGGATTCGTACAACGGTTATTACAACGGCTCGAAATCCCTGCTCAGCCATATCGACAGTACGGTGCCCTATTCGGAGGCGATCTATCAGGAGTTGATCCGGCGGCAGGCCGACCCGTCGCTTTCGCGGACCACGACGTTGGAGGGCGATTCGATGTTCGGATGGGCCTACATGGAGTCGACCGACTGGCTGGACCTGTTCTACAAGGACTGGAACCTCTCGCACGAGCACAACCTCTCGATTTCGGGCGGCAACGAGAATGCCGATTATTATGTGTCGGGCCGTTTCTACGACATGGACGGTATCTACCGCGTCGGCGACGAATCCTACAAGAAATACGATCTGCGTGCCAAGGGTTCGCTGAAAATCCGCCCCTGGTTCAAGGTGACGAACAACACCTCGCTGGCGATCATCGACCAGCACGAACCCAAGCACTCGCGCAACAATTTCGCCGTGCAGCGCGCGATCAACCATGCCGCCATGCCGCTCTCGCCGGTGAAGAATCCCGACGGCTCGTGGACGACGGCCGCCGCCATTTCGGGCTACGCCGCCTTCTCGGAGGGAACCTCCTACCGCAACAACGACTATGTCTATTTCCGCAACAAACTCTCGGCCGATATCGACATCGTCAAGGAGGTGTTGAAAGTGCAGGCCGACTACTCCTACAACTATACGACCCGCAAACGGATCGACGTTCAGAATCCGGTCAAATATTCGAAGAAGCCGGGCGTCTATCTGCTCGAATCGGAGTCGGCCGGTGCGTCGCTGTCGCAGGTGGACTACGACACGCGCTACCAGGCGGCCAACGCCTACCTGACCTATACGCCCAAACTCGGCGCCGACCACGATCTGACGGTGCTGGCCGGCTGGAATATCGAGGATCAGGTCTACAAGACGCTCACCGTTTCGCGCACGGGTTTCGTCACGCCTAACAAGCCCTCGTTCTCGCTGATGAACGGCGTGGCGGAGAACCCCACGGCGGGCGGAAACGCCTGGTCGTACGTCGGCGCCTTCTACCGCGTCAATTACGGCTACAAGGGGAAGTATCTGGTCGAGGTGAGCGGCCGCTACGACGGATCGTCGAAATTCCCGATCCACTCCAAATGGGGCTTCTTCCCCTCGGCGTCGGTGGCGTGGCGCATCTCCGACGAGCCGTGGATGGGCTGGTCGCGCCGCGCGCTCGACAACGCCAAGATCCGCCTTTCGGCCGGTTCGATGGGCAACGGCAACGTGAGTCCCTATTCGTATACCTCCGAGATGACGGTCTCGACGGCCGACGACATCGTACTGGGCGGGTCGTATCCCTCCTATACGTCGGTGGGCAGTACGGTGCCCGTGTCGCTGACGTGGGAGAAGTCGACGACCTACGACGTCGGCCTCGACCTCGATTTCTTCAACAACCGTCTCTCGGTCAGCGGCGACTACTATCGCCGCTACACCACCGACATGTATACGGCCAGCGTCGCGCTTCCGGCCGTCTACGGAACGGGTTCGCCGAAGGGTAACAATGCCGAGATGAAGACCGACGGCTGGGAGCTGTCGCTCTCGTGGCGAGACTCGTTCAAACTGGGCGGAAAACCGTTCGATTACAGCATCAAGGCGATGGTGTGGGACAGCAAGTCTGTCATTACCAAGTATGTCAACGATACCGGTTCGCTGGGAACCGTCAAAGGCTTTATCGAGAACGGCGGTTCGCCCTCCTCCTACTATGTCGGCATGACCGTCGGCGAGATCTGGGGGTATACCGTGGCCGGTCTGTTCCGCGATCAGGCGGACATCGACTCTTCGGCCATTCACGACTTCGTACAGGCGTCGGACAAGGTGACGCGCCCCGGGCAGGTCAAGATCGCCGATCTGGACGGCAACGGCTTCATCGATCCGGGCAATTTCGCCGTCGACGACCACGGCGACCTGCGCATCATCGGCAACCAGTCGCCGCGTTACCGCTACGGCGTGAATCTCTCAGCCCGCTGGAACGGCATCGGATTGTCGGTCTTCCTGCAAGGCGTCGGCGCGCGGGACTGGTATCCGGGTTCCGATGCGGGCATGTTCTGGGGAAAATACGGCCGGCCGTTCTTCGCGCTCATACCGAGCATCCATAACTACACGGACGACATGTACAGCGCCGAGCGCAACAACTGGGATACGGCCTACTGGCCCCGCATGACGACCTACCAGTCGAACGGGACGAAGAACTGGACGCGTCTGCTCGAAATCCCCAATACGCGCTACATCCAGAGCGCGGCCTACCTGCGCGTGAAGAATATCCAGCTCGACTATTCGTTCCCGAAGCACATCTGTTCGGCCATTCGGCTGCAAGGGCTGAAAATCTACGTGAACGCCGAAAATCTCTTCACCTTCACGCCGCTGCACAAGTACGCTCCCAACTTCGATCCCGAAGGGCTGTCCTACGACTCGGACTTCGCATCCGCAGCGGACGGATACACCTATCCGATCCTGAAAAGCGTGACCGTCGGGGTCAACATCACATTCTAACGCAAGGAGGACTATACAATGAAAAACCATATCGCAATTCTGATCGGTGCGCTGGCTCTCTGTTCGTGCGAAGACTATCTGACGCAGGAGAACCCCAACAAAATCGAGAGCGAGTACTACTTTACCGACGAATCGTCGCTCGAAATCTATACCAACGGTTTCATCCGCAGCTTCGCCACGGCGATCAAGAGCTTCGTCGACGGCGACAAGAATGCCGACACGCACTCGTGGGACGGTCAGGCCGCCTATTTCATGGACAACTATTCGGCCGACGACGCGACCAACTGGACGACGAGCAACTGGTCGCAGCTGCGTTCGATCAACTACTATCTCGACAATATGCGCAATGCGGTGGCTTCGGACGCGATCCTCGACCATTACGAGGGCGTGGGGCGTTTCTTCCGCGCGCTGTTCTACATCGACAAGGTGCAGACCTTCGGGGCGGTTCCGTGGTACGACACGTCGATCGACGCGACCGACAGGGAGGCGCTCTTCAAGGATCGCGACAACCGTGAATTCGTCGCATCCAAAATCCTCGAAGATCTCGACTACGCCTGCACCTACTGCCTGACCTCGGACAAATACAGGGTGCGCGCGTCGTACATCCACCGTTACGTGGCCCTCGCTCTTAAAGCGCGTTTCTGCCTCTACGAAGGGACGATGCGCAAGTACCACGCGGTCGACCCGTCGACCGGACGGGCGTGGACGAAGGACGAGAGCCGGTTCTATCTCGGCGAGTGCGTCAAGGCCTGCGAGGCGATCATGGGCGACGGCGTCTATAAACTCACGGACGACCCTGCGAAGCGGCAGACGCAGTATCGCGACATGTTCACCAACGCCGATGCCTGCGGCGTCTATACCGACGAATTCATCTGGGCGCGCGACTACGACATCGATTTGAAGGTGACCTATGCGATCAACAACTACATGGTCAATCCGCAGCACGCCAACTACGCCTTCACGCGGCAGTTCATCGACACCTATCTGATGACCGACGGTACGCCCTTCACGAGCAAGTATCCCGATTACGACGACCTCGACCTCGTGGCCGAGTGCACGGATCGCGACTACCGTCTCGCACAGACGATCCGCACGCCGGGTTTCACGCGCGACGGCGGCACGACGCAGTGGGCTCCCGACGTGAAGTTCTCCAAGACGGGTTACCAGCCGATCAAGTGGCTTACCGACGATTCGTCGAAGGATACCAATGTGGCTGCCATCGCTTCGGACGTGCCGCTGATACGTTACGCCGAAGTGCTGCTCGCCTATGCCGAGGCGAAGGCCGAACTGGGCGAGATGTCGGAGGAGGTCTGGGACAAGACGATCAAACCGCTGCGCGAACGCGCGGGAGTGAAGAGCATCTATCCCACGGCGGCCGACCCCTACATGGTCGAATATTTCCAGAATCAGGTGACCGATCCTTTCATTCTGGAGGTGCGCCGCGAACGGGGTATCGAGCTGACGATGGAGAACAGCCGCTACCAGGACATTATCCGCTGGCATCAGGGCGAGTTGTTCGCGCGGCCGTGGAAAGGCGTCTGGATCTCGGCCGTCGATACGCCGCTCGATCTCAACGCCGACGGCACGCCCGAAACGATCGTCACGGCCAATCCCAAGTTGCAGTCGACGCTCAATATCCTGATGATCGACGGCGCCTCCGAGGCGGGGCACAAACTGTCGCGGGGTACGTCGGGCAATATCCTGCCCTCGACAGCGCTCGAACGCAAATGGCAGGACTACAAATACGTGAAGCCGATTCCGACGACGGCCCGTCAGGAGAATCCCAACCTCACGCAGAATCCCAAATGGTAATAACGCTGTAAACGACGAGAAAACAATGAAAACAATCGATAAATTAAGCTTCGTTCCGCTCCTCGCCCTGCTGCTGTTCGCCGGTTCCTGCGAGAAGGACGGAGGGGTGTTCATGCGGGAAAACGATGCGATCGCCTGCGACTGTACGGAGCAGTCTATTTCGCAGAACGTCCTTTGCGACGGCGAGTGGGTCGCCGACTGCGGCGACGTGGGGTGGATCGCGATCACGCCCGAACGCGGTTCGGGCAACGGGAAGGACTACGGGTTCTTCACACTGAACATCCAGTATAATTCGGGGGCCGAGCGGACGGCGACCGTCCATCTGGTCTACGACGGCGCGGCCTATCCGATTACGGTCACGCAGGGCGCGTGCGAGTTCGCCTACGGCGAGCCGCGCGTCGAGGGCAATCTCTTCCGGAATATCGAGAGCACGGCCACGCTCCGTCTGCCTTACGTTTGCGCTTCGGGACGCGAGTCGGTCGAAATTTCCTGCACGATCACCGGTGCGGCGGCCGACGGACTCTCGGTGACGAAACAGGTCTACACCGGATTCGCCAAAGGTTCGGGCGAGTTGACGATTCCCGTCGAGGGGGCGGCGACGCGTGCGGGTGCCGTGGCGTTCGAACTCTTCGCCGACGGCGTGTCGGTCGGGAGTTGCCGCGCCAATGTCATCAGCGATCCCGACGCCGTGCCCGAAGGGCTCCCGGTGGGGTGGAATTTCTATGCGCTCGGCATGACGGGCACCGCACCGCGCGGTTCGGAGTGGGATTACAGCTGGACGACCGATGCGATTCATCCCGCGACCGATACCAATCCGCTCGATGCGCACCGGCTGCTGCCTACGGCCGGCAACGAGAATGCCTATCTGACGGCGAGCGGGGTGGTTTCGGATAACGGGAATTATACGTTCAATCCGGGTATTCAGATCAAGGGGCTGATGGAGAACGATTACTTCCTCTTCGTCATTCCGGTCAGGAACATCAAGGCGGAGCACAAACTCTCGGTGGAAGCTTCGATGGGCGCCGCGGGTTCGGGTCCCGGATATTACGCGCTCGAATATTCGGCCGACAACAAAACGTGGATGTTGGCCGAAGGCAGCACGCTCATGGAGGTGTTCGGGACGTCGGCGCAGGTACATTACTACGTTCCCAAGGAGAATACCAGCGGGGATCGGAAAACCTACGACAAGTCCACCGACAAGGGGTATCGGAAATACGTCTTCCCGCTGACCGGTATGGAGACCATCTACGAAGGCAACCTCTACCTGCGTCTGCGCATCTGCATGGACCGTCGTGCCAACGGCTCCGAAAGCACGAATACGATCGCCTCGGCATGGGCCGACCTGAAAGGCTTCGAAGTCGCCCTGGTCGAAGAATAAACAATCATCGGGCGTCCCCGGAGGGGAATCCCCGGCCGGGGCGCCCTCAACAGAAACATTAGATTATGAGAAGTGTAAAAAAGATCCTTTGGTCGTGCGCCGTACTGGCCGTTGTATGCGGATGCACCAAACTCGAAACGCCGCCCAACAAAAACCAGCCGTCGGGCGACGGTACCGGCGTCTATAAAGTCGTGGCGCACCGCGGCGGTTACCAGGAGTGCGCCCGTCCCGACTGCTCGATCTCGTCGCTCAAATATGCGATCATGTTGCGTTGTTTCGCGTCGGAGTGCGATATCGTACTCACGGGCGACAACGACGTGCTGGTGGCGCATCCCCAAAGCGGATATCTGGTCAACGGGCTGGAACCGTTCGACCATACGGTGGCCGAGATCCGTGCGGCCGGAACGCTCGCCAACGGCGAACCGGTCCCGACGCTGCGCGATTTCATCCGCGTGTTGCAGGACCCCGAACTGAATCCGCACGGAATGCGGCTCTGGCTCGATGTGAAGCGCCTGACCAAGAATGGTGAAGAGATCGACGTGAACCACAGCATCAATGCCTGCTACCGTGCCTGCGAGATCATCAAGGAGATGAAGGCGCAGAGTCTGTGCGAGTTCCTGATTCCGACGGGCGGCAGCATCTTCGACGTCGTGCGCGATAAGGTCATCGACGAGTACCGGATCAACCTTGCGTGGATGACCTGCACGCATCCGGACAACTACGGGAAGGCCTGGGCGCAGTTGTCGTATGACAAGATTTTCGGCGACAATACCGCCTACGGGCCGATGGATTACATCAGTGCGGGCGTACCGTTGAGCGTCTACAACGTCGACGACGACGAGACGATGGATGCCGTCATTCCCTATTATCCCAAATTGAAGGCGATCTTTACGAACTATCCTTCGAAATTGATTCAGAAACTCAGGGCGCAGGGATACGCCGACTGACGCCCGCCGTTCCGGCGGCGAACCGCTGCGGACGCAGCGGCCGAACCGACCGGCGGCACGGATGCGCCCGCCCTTTCGGCTTCGCGACCGGCTGACGGCCGGATTCGAAAGGCCGCGGCGCAAAACGAATCCCTCTTCAATCTTCTTTTCTCGGGCTCCAACACCCGGCTCCCCCGCAACCGACGCATCGTCGCCGGAGGCAGGGGATTTTTTGCGCATAGAGGGATAAAAATGATAAAAAAAGTTTTTCTTCGGTAATACTTTTCGGGGAATAGATTGTATATTGATACGGAACTACCAACCAGAACCGAACCTATGCTGCTCGAACCTCAGGCTCTTCTTTCCGGCGTGAAGAACGGAAACCGACTGATGTTCACCCTGTGTTACGACCGATACCACAGGGGGATCTATCTCTTCGTGCTCAAATACGTGCGCTGCGAAGCGCTGGCGGAGGATATCGTGCAGGAGGTGTTTTTCCGGTTGTGGTGCAACCGCCGCGGACTGCGGGAGGAGGGAAATCTGGCCGCGTTGCTCTATGCCATGGCCAAGAACCTGACCGTGAATGCGATCCGCAAGCATAAGATCGTCGAGACGGGCAACGTCCGTTATTACGATCTGCATGAGGGGAGGCAGGAGCCGGCGGGCGAGAGCGATTCCGACGAAACGATGCGGCGGCTTCGGCTGGCCGTGGGGGAGTTGCCGGCGCGGCAGCGGACGATCTTCAACCTGAAAATTTACGAAAGCCGTTCCAATCAGGAGATCGCCGACATGCTCAACGTCTCGGTCAACACCGTCAAGGTGCATTACGCGCGGACGATGAAGCACCTGTGCCAACGATTGAAGAAAAATTAGGAACCATTTCGTTAAGCCGAGTGCAATCGAGTTTACTCGAATTGCCGAGGCGAGAAATGGAGCATGAAAATGAACGTTTTCGATAAGCCGAGCGCAGAGCCGAACTTGTTCAGGCTATGCCGGGGCGAGAAAACGACTGTTGAAAACAAGCGAAGAATGAAATTCAACCTTTTCGGTAAGCGGGAGCGGAAGCCGTCTGCGGATTATGCCGGTGCGGAAAAGGAGCGTTGAAAACAGACCATATGGGAAGAAAATCTTTCGAAAAAGCCGGCGGCCTTTCGCCGGAACGCATCCGGCAGATGGACGCCGACATCGCGCAGGCGCTTTCGTCCGAACGGGAGACCGGCGGAGTCGATGTGCCGTCGCTCAAACTGCTCGACGCGATCGACGCCAAGATCCGCCGGCGCAACCGTCGGTCGGTCGCAGGTGCCTTCGCGGCGGTGTGCCTGCCGCTCGTCGCGCTCTGCCTGACGGCGTTTGCGGAGTTGTACGGCTGGGGGCATGAACCCGTGATGCGGAGCGTGCAGGTGCCGGCGGGCGAGCATCTGCGGGTGTTGCTGGCCGACGGTTCGGCCGTGACGCTCAATGCGTGCAGCGAGCTGCGCTATCCCGAACGCTTCGCACGCCGTCGCCGCGAGGTGCGGCTGGTGCGCGGCGAGGCTTTCTTCGAGGTGGCGCACGATGCTTCGGCACCCTTCACGGTCGAGACCGACGACGTGTCGGTCGAGGTGCTCGGAACGAAATTCAATGTCAACGCCTACGACAAGGAGGTGACGACCGTTTATCTCAAAGAGGGGAAGGTCCGCCTGACCGAGCGGGTGACGGGGCGGCAGAACCGGTACCTCATGGCGCCCGACGAGATGCTGGCCGTCGACCGGAACGCCCGCACGTGCCGTGCCGTGCGGCCGGCCGGGAAGTCGGCTCCCGAAGCATGGCTGCACAACAACTACGCCTTCACGAACGCGCCGTTGGAGGATGTCGTGGAGTTCCTCGAACGGCATTATGCCGTCGAAATCGAGGTGGCCGACGCGCGCATTCTCCAATACAGCTACACGATGGAGTTCTACAACGAGACGATCGACGAGGTGCTTTCGGTGATGTCGCAGATCACGCCGATCCGCTATTCGCGTGTCAACGACCGGATTACCGTCCGAGCCGCCCGATGATTTATACCCGACTGAACAGATAACCTAACTTTATCATTATGAATCTATTTAGACTTCCTTGCGGAATTCCGTGGGGAGGGGCGAGACGGCTCGTGCTTACGCTGGCCTGTCTGTTCGCCCTCTCCGGTCTCTCCGCGCAGAACGTGACGCTCCGCTTCGAGCGGGCGAAGCTGAAAACCGTGATGGACGAAATCACGAGGCAGTGCGACCTGAGTTTCGCGTACAGCCGCGAAGTGGTCGATGCCGACCGGATCGTCAGTATCGATCTGAAAGACGCGCCGATCGATGCGGCGTTGCAGAGCCTTTTCCCGTCGGGGAACGGGATCGACTATGCGATCAAGAACCGCAAAATCCTGCTTTCGGCCGGTAAACAGGCCGTACGTGTCGATTCGGTTATCAAGGGACGGGTCGCCGACGATAAAGGCCAGCCCGTCGTGGGAGCGACCGTCGTAGTCGTGGGTACGACGCAGGGCACGACGACGGGACTCGACGGAGAGTTCTCACTGCGTGTCGCGGCCGACGATCCGGTGTTGAAGGTGGATTTTCTGGGGTACGAACCGCAGGAGTTGCGTATCTTGCCGTCGCAGACTACCTTCGACATCACGCTTGTCCCTTCCTCGAAAGAGATCGATGCCGTGGTGGTCACAGCGCTCGGTATCACGCGCAAGGAGAAGAGCCTCGGCTATGTCGTGTCGAAGGTTTCGAGCGAGGAATTGGCCAATACGGCGGGCGGGAACTGGCTGAGCGGCATGGCCGGTAAGGTGGCCGGCCTGAATCTCGACCAGTCGTCGGCCGGTCCGGGCGGATCGATTCGCGTCACGTTGCGTGGTGAGGGTTCGTTGTCGCACGACAACAACTCGGCGCTCTTCGTAGTAGACGGCGTGCCGATCAACAGCGGCATGTCGTCGAATACGACGAGCGGTTCTTACGATGCGGTCGATGCGCCGATCGACTACGGCAACGGTGCGGGAGACATCAATCCCGACGATGTGGAATCGGTGTCGGTGCTCAAAGGCCCCGCCGCTACGGCGCTTTACGGTTCGCGTGCCGCCAACGGCGCCATCGTCATCACGACGAAATCGGGCCGCAAGCAGAAGGGTATCGGTATTACGTTTTCGACCGGCATTACGTGGGAGAAACCGGGATTTTGGCCCGATTTCCAGTATGAATACGGTGCCGGCGACTATCGTAAGAGCACGCTGGCTTCGCATATGTCCAACGGCATCACTCCCGACGAATATTCGTTTTACACCGTTCCTGCCGAGCAGAGCTACAACGGAGAGAAAATTTCTTCGTTCCACTCGCGCTATCAGTTCGGCGAGAAGGTCGAGGGGCAGCTCCGTTACATGTACCGTTCCTACGACCGTGCGTCGGGCACCTACACGCGTGTGCCCTACGAAGTTTGCGACTGGTACAAGGGATTTTTCGATACGGGGGTGACCTACACCAACAGCGTGGCCGTCGATGCCAGCGACGGCCACGGCTCGCAGCTGCGCGTCTCGGTCAAGGACGCGCGCACGGACTGGATCGTGCCCAATACGGGCTACGACGTGCAGACATTCAGCGTATCGGCGCTCAGCAAGCGCAACAAGTACATCGAAGCGGGTGTCAAGCTGACCTATTATCGCAAGGATTCCGACAATTTGCCTATCAGCGGTTACAGCAACTCGTCGCCGCTCAAAAGTCTGATCTGGCAGCCGACCTCGGCTTCGGTCGACGACCTCTACAACGAGTGGTCGAGCGGATTGATCCGCGACTATTATGCCGGCGTAGGCGGGATCAAACTCTGCGATTCGAGTCTCGACAATCCCTATTTCGTCGCCTACGAACAGCTCAATACGATGGACCGTGATCGCATTTACGGTAACATGAGCGTCACGGGGCACATCATTCCCGAACAGTTGTCGCTTACGCTGCGGGCCGGTGTCGATTTCAGCAACGATTTTCGCACGCAGCAGAAACCGCAGTATTCCCACTCCTATACTAACGGCATGTACCGCGAGCAGACGGTGCGCAACGTCGAGTTCAATACCGACTTCCTGCTCAGCTGGCGACGGACGTTCGGCGACTTCTACCTCAACGCTTCGCTGGGCGGCAATGCGATGCTGAGCAACAACTCCAACGTATCGCTGCTGGCCAATCAGCTGGACGAACCCAATGTGTTCATCCTGCAAAACGTCAGCGGACAACTCGATGTCCGGGCCACGCGTACCAAAAAGGCGATCAACTCATTCTACGGTTTTCTGTCGATGAGCTGGCGCGACATGATCTTTATCGACGTGACGGGACGCAACGACTGGTCGAGTACGCTGGCGCCCGGTTACAACTCCTATTTCTATCCTTCGTTCAGCGGGAGCGTTCTGCTCGATCAGGTCTTCGATTTCGCCGAACGGGCGCCGTGGGTCGACTTGCTCAAAGTGCGCGGTTCATGGGCCAACGTCGGCAACGACACCGATCCTTATAACCTGCTGGCCACCTATGCCAATTCTCCCAACTTCACGGGTGCCTACCTGCTTCCTTCCGAAACGCTCAACTACTACATCAAACCCGAAAACGTCGAGAGCTGGGAGGTGGGTCTCGAAGCCTCGTTTTTCAAGAAGCGGCTGGCATTCGACGTAGCCTACTACTTCTCCGAGACGACCGATCAGATCATCAACGTCCCTTCCGACTGGGCGACGGGAGCTTCGTCGATTCTCATCAATGCCGGTTGCGTGCGTAACAAGGGGGTCGAGGTGGCGGCCAATTTCGTACCTGTCGCCACGAAGGACTGGCGTTGGTCGATCAATCTCAACTGGTCGAAAAACTGGAACAAACTGGTCGAACTGGCCGACGGAGTGGAGATGTGGCAGCTCAATGCGAAAAATACCGTCGGCAGCCGCGTCTTCGTCTACGCCTATCCCGGCACGGAGCTGGGACGTATCTACGGCGTCGGCTACGAACGCGCTCCCGAAGGTGCGTTCTATTACGACGAAGCGGGACGCAAGGTCGACTGCGGCGGCGAGGTAGTCGTCAATGCCGCGACGGGCAATCCCGTGTTGGGTACCGAGGTAAAGGACCTCGGTTCGATCTATCCTCAGTGGAAGGCCGGCATGACCTCGTCGTTGCGGTACAAGAACCTGTCGCTCAACATGACCTTCGCCGCCTCTTACGGCGGGCGGGCCTATTCGCTCACCAACGCCATTCTGGCCTATATGGGCAAGACGACCGCTTCGCTGCCGGGACGTTACGACGGTCTGGTGCATCCGGGCGTAAATCGCAACGAAGACGGAACCTATGCGCCCAACCGTACCGTGACGACCGATATCGTCGAATATTACAACCTCTATACGTTGAATCGTAATAACGTGGAAGCCAATACGTTCGATACGTCTTACCTGAAAATGAAGGAATTGCGTATCGAGTATTCGCTGCCCAAGCGCATCTGTTCCAAGCTCAAAGTTTTTCAGAACATCACGTTGGGCGTTTACGCTACCAATCTCTTCTGCATCACCAACTGGCCGCAGTTCGATCCCGAAGTGGCCTCGCTGTCGGGTTCGTCACTCTATCGCGGCGTCGAAACGGGCGGTTTTCCGATGACGCGCAACTACGGTTTCAGTCTCAAACTGGGATTCTAAACAAGTTATGATTATGAAACGAAACATATACCTGCTTTTCGCCCTTTGGGTATTCTCGGCAAATGTGGGTTGCACCACGAATTTCGACGAGATCAACCGCAATCCCAACGAGATAGACGAAGGGGCCATCAGCCCCACGGGAATGCTTCAGGAGACGCTCTACACAGGCGCCGAAGTACTTCTCTACCGTACGTGGCAGCTTAACGGCGAGTTGATCCAGTACACGGTTTCGGGTACGGGCAATAACTCCTACCACCGCTATGTCATCACCAATTCGGTGATGGAGTCGGCATGGAGCAATCTCTTCAAGTGGGCGGCCAATGCCGAGGCGATGCGCCGGCTGGCCGTCGACCAGCAGAACGTCAACTGCGAGGCGGTCGCCATCACGCTCAAAACGCTCTATCTGTCGAACCTGACCGATATGTTCGGCGAAATTCCCTGTTCGGAGGCGTTCAGAGGCTCCGGCGAAAACCTGACCAAACCGCGTTTCGACACGCAGCGCGCGGTCTACGAACAGCTTCTCGCCGATTTAGAATATGCCAACTCGATCTACGACACGTCGGTTGCGATGAGCAGTGCGCAGCGCGATCTGCTCTACGGCGGCGATATGATGAAATGGCGCAAGTTCAACAACTCGCTCTATCTGCGTCTGCTGATGCGTCTGAGCAATCGCGACCGCGAGATGGGTATTGCAGCGCGAGTGCGCGCCGTCTTCGAAGATTCAGCCGAATGGCCCGTTTTCACGAGCAACGACGACAACGCCACCTTCTATTATGACGAGGTCAACCCCTTCGTCAATTATTTCGGCAATATCCTCGAATCGGCCTTCACTACCACGGGACGCCGTCCCGCCGAGCAGATCATCGGTATGATGGACGCTCCGGGCGACCCGCGCATTTCGATCTGGTTCAAACAGGCTTCGGGCTACGACGGCTGGAAGGGCGCCGAGAGCGGCAAGGAGGCGCAGGAGTCCGACAATTCGGGCGTCAGCCTGCTCAATAAGGCCAATCTGGGCGATTACGCCTCGCCCTATTCCCACATGAAGTACGACGAGGTGCTCTTCATCTTCGCCGAAGCGATCAAGCGCGGCTGGATCGACGGCGGCGACGCGCTGGCCGAACAGTATTATAACGATGCCGTTCGGGCTTCGATCCGTTTCTGGTCGGATGTCAACAAGACGGGAAATCCCGTTTCGGAATCGACCGTCGAACGGTTTCTGGCCAATATCCCCTACGACGGAACGCTGGAGTCGATCCTCGACCAGAAGTACGTGGCGCTTTTCTGGACGGGTTTCGAAGCCTGGCACGAGTACCGCCGCACGGGCTATCCGGCTCTGGTGATCGGCGAGGGAACGCAGAATGACCACGTGCTGCCCACCCGCATGGCCTATCCGACGATTGCGATCAAGACCAATCCCGACAATTATGCCGCGGAGGTAGCGCGTTTGCAGAGCGTGTTCCGTGGAGCCGACGACATGAAGACTCCCGTATGGTGGAGTGCGGAGGCCGTTCGGAAGGGTATCGAATAACGAAAAACGACATTTCAGATGAAAACCGATAGAATCTTTGAATTTTTTGCCTCGGCACAGCCCGAACAAGTTCGGCTCTGCGCTCGATTCAACGAAATGGTTCGATTTCCCGCCGTGCTTCGGCGGATCTTGCCGGTGCTCTTCGCGACTGTGCTTTGCATGGCATGCAGCGATGACGACACCGATGCGCGACCCTATCTGCACGTCGTCGACGACCTCTACGAGGTGAACTACGATGTGGAGGGCGGCGTTCAGGATTTTGTGATGTACTCCTCTTACGGCCACTGGACGTTGCAGACGACCTATGCCGAGGATGAGGAGTGGCTGACGGCATGGCCCGCCGAGGGCGACGGCGATGCCCGCTTCGCCGTCAAGGTGAACAAGAACGATCGTGCCGCTTCGCGGCAGGCGACACTCAACGTCGTCGTCGAAGGCGAGTCGGTCGCCACGATCACCTTCAATCAGTCGGGTGCCGAACCGGTACTCAAAGTCGACGTCAAGGAGAGCGGCCGCACTGTTTCGGTCAAAGGCGAGACATTCAACGTGGGGGTCGAGGCCAATTTGGGCTGGGTAGCCGAACTGGTCGATCCGGCCGATGCCGCGTGGGTGACCGTCGGAGACTATACCGACGACATGCAGACATTCGTCTGCGCTGCCAACGAGAGCGATACGCCCCGCGAGGCGAAAGTGACGATCAAGGCGTACGGCACGTCGTTGTCGCAGACGTTCTCCATTCACCAGGCCGACCGGTCGAGTGCATTCGAACTGGCCGAGAAGGTGACCGTCGCCGAACTGCTGGCGCTGGGCGAAGGCAAGATCGCACGCAACGTCTATGTCGAAGGTACGGTCATCAGCGACCGCACGACGCGCAACTATCCGTTGGCCTATCTCGACGAATACACCGCCAATACGATGTTCGTCGAAGACGCTACGGGCGGTCTGTGGATCGAGTTCGACGATGCGGTCGACAATACCTACGATCTCAACGACGACGTGGCGATCCACATGTACGGTCAGTCGATCGCCCGCGATACCTATACCAACGGTCTGAAAATCGACGGTCTGACTTCGTCGGCCGTGCAGAGCGCCGTTCCGGGCAAGGGTGTCGAACCGATCGTCGTGGAAGACATTTCGCAACTTTCGCAGTATGAAAATCGTCTGGTGACGCTCCGCGACGTCGAGTTCGTCCTGCCCTACGGCACGCTGTGCAATATCAACGAGGCGGTGGCGGCCTACGGTATCGAACAACCGGCGAAGTATCAGCGGTCGGCCGACTATAACGATCTGACGCTCGAATACGGCCATTATCTGCGCGACGGCAAGGGTCGTTTGGCCAAACTCTATACCTCGTGGTCGTTCACCGAACGCGGACTGCACCTCATCCCCGAAGGGGCGGGTGACATTACGGGCATCGTGAACAAACGTTACAAGGCGGATCGCTATCGGCCTTACAGTGCCGTGCGACAGAAGGAGGAGAGCTGGTGCATTCGCGTGCGGCGCGAGTCGGACATCACCAATTTCTCCGCTTCGGATGCTACGCGCCACTCGAAGACCGTGATGCAGATCGGTCCGTGGTCGCTCAACAAGACTGCGTTGCCGGAGATCGTCGCCTCCGTCGGCAAGGGCCGGCTGAAACACTCGGTGGGGGTGACGGTCAAGGGATCGACTACCGGAACGACCGACGAGATGTATTGGGCCTGGGCCCACGTGCGCAACGGTGCGGCGACGTTCGACGCAGGGAACGATCGCTGGCTTCCGGCCTACGGCAATGCCACGACGGTGCAATACACGGCTGTAATGGCGCAGAACTGGTGGAAGAACACGGCGGCGCAATATTCGTCGACCGACGGGTGCTGCTGGATCCTCACCGATCTTTCTACGGTGGGGTATACCGGAGCGCTGTCGATTGCCTTCACCGCATCGAGCAATACGATCGGCCCCATCGAGTTCCAGATGGAATGGGCCGACCGCGAAGATGCCGCCGAATGGACGCCGATCGGTACGCCCTATGTCTGTGCCAACTGGCACTGCGATATCCACGCGCCGGAATATGTCTTCCCGCTTCCCGACGAATTGAAGGACCGCGAGAATTTCTGCATCCGCCTGCGTGCGACCATTCAGCGCAACGCCAGCGACGACGCCGACGTAGCCAACGGTACGAGCCGTATCGGCATCGTCCGCATCTCGTGTCTGAATTAACCCGAAAACAGGAAAAACGATGAAAAATCACATAAAAACGATTGCGGTCTTTTGTTTCGCCCTTCTCGTCGCGGCCTGCGGTTCCGACGAGCAGAAGCGTTTCGAACAATCGACGCGCATGGTGCGCGACGTCTACGTCAGCACCTCGATGACCGTCTATGCAGGTCAGTCGTACTATATACAGGGCGTTGGATTCGAAAAGGGCGACCTGCTCTCGTTCCGCTCCGATGAGAGCGAGGTCGAGATTCCGGTGCAGGACGCCACGCCCAAAACCGCCTGCATCATCATTCCCGAAGCCCTCGGCAAGGGAACCTACCGCCTGTGGATCGAGCGCGGCGAACGCGAACAGTTCCTTTCGGTGGTCAAGGTCTATCTGACCTCCCATTTCGACGTGCCCGACAAGGAGGGGGCGACGATCAAGGGAGCGGTCTTCTGCGAGAACAGAGGTATCGCCGGCGTGCGCGTGTCGGATGGTATCGTTACCGCGATCACCGACGAAAACGGATATTACTGGCTTGCGTCGGACAAATCGACCGGCTACGTCTTCTATTCGATGCCGTCGGGCTACGTCCCTGTCGATTTCGACTATGATGCGATGGGTTTCTGGCAGCCGTTGACGGCCGATGCCACGGTCTGCGAGCAGCACAATTTCGGTATGCGGGCCGTCGATAACGACGAATTCGTCCTGCTGCTGGGTGCCGACCTCCATCTGGCCAACAAACAGAAGGACATCGAGAACTTCAAGAACGGATTCGTCGCCGACAGCAAACGCATGGCCGAGCAATTCTCCTGTCCGGTCTACTGTCTCTTCGCGGGCGACATGACGTGGGATCGCTACTGGTACGACAACAAGTTCACTATTCCCACCTACAAACGACTGTTGCAGGAGGTGCAGTATCCGCTTCCCGTCTTCCATCTCATGGGCAATCACGACAACGATCCCTATGTGACCGGCGACGAAGCGGGGCAGGTACCCTACCGTCTCTCGCTGGGGCCCAACTACTATTCGTTCGATCTGGGCGAAGCGCATTTCGTGGTGCTCGACGACATCGACTGGATCAACACGGGCGGTGCGCAGGGCATCGTCGGAGCCCGCGACTACAACCGGCTCGTCTCGTTGCAGCAGATGGAGTGGCTGGCTGCCGATCTGGCCGCCGTGGCTGACAAGTCGGCGCCGCTGTTCATCGCTCTGCACGTGCAGCTCTACGAGAATTATAACGCCAAGTTCGAGAACAAGCCCAAGATGTCGAGCGCTACGGGCGGCACGCAGGCGCTCGTCGATGCGGTGGCCGGTTTCACCGACGTCCATTTCCTCTCCGGCCATACCCATTACAACGCCACGATGGAGATCAGCGAGCGGATCATGGAACACAACCATGCGGCCGTCTGCGAGACGTGGTGGTGGAGCCAGTATCTTTCCGACCGTGCGATCTGCGTCGACGGCACGCCGGCGGGCTACGGTGTCTACCATGTCACGGGCGATGACGTGAAGTGGATCTACAAGAGCATCGGCGAGCCGGAGAACCGTCAGTTCCGGGCTTACGACATGAATACGGTGAAGCCCGTGTTGGGAACCGAGAAGGCCAAGGCCGATCTGGCGAAGTATCCCAGTCGCAAGAACGGCGGCGACGACTACGGTGCGGTGGGCGAGAACGTCGTCTTCATCAACGTTTGGAATTACGATCCGCAATGGACGATCCGCGTCACCGAAAACGGGCGCGAACTTCCCGTCGAGCGGGTCTTCCAGCGTGATCCGCTCCATTCGCTGGTCTTCGACCTGCCGCGTGTGCAAAAGGGATACGACGCTACCTCCGACTGGGCTTCGGCCGAGACCTCGCACATGTTTTCGGTGACGGCTTCGGCTCCCGACACGCCGATCGAAATCAGCGTTACCGATCGTTTCGGGACGACCTATACCGAGACGATGACGCGACCCAAAGCATTTGTGAAAACCATGCAATAATCCGAAAAGCGATGAACAAACTACATCGAATCCTGTTTTTGTGCGGAACGCTGTTCGCAGCGGCCGCTTGTTCCGAAACGGAGGTCGACGAGACGGCAGATCTCTCGCTCGACCGGACGACGCTCAGCGCCAATAAGCGCGGCCTGACTTACGAGGGCGGCGAGGTGCGTTTCGAGGTCGAGTCCAATGTCTACTGGGTCATCGAGGTCGACGAGTCGGTCGACTGGCTGACGCTCTCGCCGCGTGCCGCTTACGGCAGCCAGACGGTGACGGTCTCGGTCGATCCCAATGAGGGCGATTCGCGTCGCATCGTGTTGCATTTCGACTCTTACGACGGCGTGACGGCCGAGATCGAGATCGTGCAGGCATCGGCTTCGGAGTTGATCCGCTATGCCGTGACCGGTTTCGGCGACGGGAAGGTCGCCGAGCCGGTCGCCATCGCCGAGTACGACGCGATGGACTGGACAGGCGTCGGCGTGGCGTCGACGCTTGCGAGCGGAACGGAGTGTCGCGTCGCCGTTCCTCCCGTCGAATCCTCCTATGAGGGTGCGTCGGGCGGCAATGCCGTGCAGTTCGGCAAGGCGGAGGAGTTGCCGGCCGCATTCGTCGCTGGCCCGATCGACCAGAAGGGCGACAGCTATTTCGTCTGCCGCTTCGGTGTCTGGAATCCGGCAGGGGCCGTTGAGAAGGAGTCGCTGAAATTGCAGATCAGCAACGACGGCGAGGAGTTCGTCGATCTGAGCTACGAGTGCGAGCCGGCGACGACATGGACGGAAGCCGTCGCGAAATTCTATATTCCTGAACCCGACGTGATGTATCTGCGCATCGTCGCGCCCGAAGGCTACTGGATCGACGATCTGCATGTGCAGGAAGGGAACGAGGGCGAGGGTCAGGAGGTGGTTTACTCCGTCGGTGGCGACGATGGCCGCGAGTTCGGGTACGTCTATTTCCAAGACGACTTTTCGTGGGTGACCGAAGATTACAAAGGCACCGATTACATTGCGGGCTGGCCGTCGAATACGGCCGAGACCTACTGGAACGGCGTAACCGCCGCGACGCACGGTCAGACTGCCTACGATGCGCTGATCGCATCGGGATGGACCACTGACGACAACAAACTCAAAGAGCGTGTCTACCTGCGTATCGGTTATCTCAAAATGGGGCGTGCAGCCAATGTCGCAGGGTGCGGCGGCGGAGTCGTTTCGCCGGCGCTTCCGATCAAGAAGAATTGCGCGGCGACGGTCAAGGTGTCGTTCGACTGCTGCGCTTGTTTCAGTACCGGCGGCACGTGGGATCCGACGACGACCATGCAGGTGCGTCTGATCGGCGACGGTACGATCAACGACGATGTCGCGACGGAGAAAATCTTCCAGATGTCGACCTCTTCGGCCGTCGAGGCGATCTGGAAATCGGGGCTTCCCGACAAGAATCCCTGGGAGCGTAAGGAGTTCATCGTGAGAGGTGCGACGGCTTCCACGCAGATCGTCTTCGAATCGGTAGCCGAGACGACGGCCAACCGTTGGTTCTTCGATAACGTGAAGGTGGAGAAGGTGAAGTCCGACGCGCAGATTGATCCCGAATTGGTACCGCTGGCCGTGCCGGTGCCCGAAGCCGACGAAGCTGCGGCGACCGAAACATCGTTGAAGTTCCGTTGGGAAGTCGTCGAACATGCCGCGGCCTACGAGTATGTCTACGTCTGTACCTATTGCGGAGAAGAGGTAGCTTCGCGCAGCGGCACCACGACCGATCCCTTTGTCGAATTCACGGAGCTGGAACGCGGTACGGCCTGCCGTGTCAGGGTGCGTGCGCTCCCCGCCGAAGGGGATACGAACTACTGTGAATCGGAGTGGAGCGAGTATGCTTCGGCCGAGACCAAACGGCCGGACGCCGGAGTAGCCGATTCGCATCCCGAAGGATACGAATTTTTCCGCGACGACCTCTCCTGGGTGACCTATGCGCTCTTCGGACAGGCCGATTTCGTAGGAACCTATCCCGGCAATCCGGCAGGGGTCAGCTTCGCCAACGCCCGGAAGCTCTCCGCGGCTGCGGCCGAAGCGCTCGATGCGTCGGGCTGGACGGAGGTCGCCAAAGCCTATCTCTACGAAGGCTGCATCAAACTCGGTACGGCTTCGGCGGTAGGTTCCGTCTCGTCGCCGGCGATGTCGCAGATCGACGCCGGTGCGACGGCCAATGCGATGGTGACGCTCGGTGCGACAGCTTTCCTCGGTACCAACGACCTCTACGACGACGATCTGGTTTCGCTCTCGATCGAGGGCGGCGGCAGTTTCTTCGACGGTGCTACGAGTCGCGAGTTCCGGTTGGGATCGTGGAACGACTGGGTGCGTCACAGTTTTCCGGTTCGGGGGATTACTTCCGAAACGAAATTCGTCTTCGCATCCCGTACGGCGTCCAAGGGACGGGTATTCCTCAACTTCTTCAATGTCGTGAAGCTGGCCGACGACTATGATCCTGCGGCCGGTACGCAGCCTTTGGAGACGCCGCAGAAACCTGCGGTCGCTGCGGCGACAGCCTACGGGGCCGACCTGAGCTGGCCGGCGGTGGCGGGGGCGACCGATTACGACTATGCCGTAGTACGTCCCGACGGGCGGATTGTGGCCGAGGGCAAGACGTGGGAACCCCGCGTTCATCTCGGAGGACTTGCCGGCAAGACGGTCGGAGGGCACGGCTATTACAATGTCCGTATCCGTGCCAATTACTGCAATTACGATGCTTCGAAGAACGAGACTGCGCCGGTACCCTCTTCGGAGTGGGCTCCGTCGGTGCAGCTCGCATTGGCGGCTTCGTCGGCAGAAGTCTATTTCGAAGACGATTTCTCCTGGATCTCGCCCGACAGCGGCAGTGCGTTGTTGAAGACCAATACCGATTGGATCAACACCTATTGCACGACCGATACGATGGTCCGGCTCGATATTTTGCTCAACGAAGGATCTGTCACGCTCAACGGGTGGGGGTACGATGCGACGAACAAAAGCGTCTATACCCGTCCGGGCTATATCCATATCAATTCGTCGAAGGCGTTGGGAACGCTCATTTCACCCGCGTTCAGTGCGATCGACGACACGCGCGACGTGGTGGTCTCGTTCGATGCGACCTACTTTTATCAGTACTTTTCGAAGACGGCCGAAACCGGCCGCAACCTGACCGTGACGTTAAGAGGCAGCGGCCGGATCGAGGGTGCGACCGACGGCGTGCTGACCCTGACGCTCGCCCGCGGAAATGCGTGGGAGGGTTTCTCGTTCCGCATTGCGGGTGCCGATGCTACCACGCAGTTGCTCTTTACGCCCGCTTCGGCCGCGAAGAACCGCGTGCAGTTCGATAATTTCCGTGTGGAGGCCGCGCAGTAGTCCCGCGACCTCGAATTTCGGCGGGCGGAGTCTGGCATATGGCCGGGCTCCGCTCTTTTTTTGTGCGACAGTTGGAAATGCGGGGGCGAATCGCTACCTTTGGAGGGTCGAAATCAAACAGCAACAGCATAAGCCCATGAAAGCTACCTATCTCGGACTGGAACTCGACAGCCCGATCGTCGTGAGCAGTTCGCCCTATACGGCGACGCTCGCCAATATCGAGAAGTGCGCCGCCGCCGGAGCGGGCGCGGTGGTTCTGAAATCGATCTTCGAGGAGCAGATCATGCACCACGCCGCTTCGCTCGAACAATATTCCGATTCGCCCTACGGCGATGCGGGCGACTATCTGCAACGTTATCTGGGCGAGGATTACAAAGCGGGATTTCTGCAACTGATCGCCGATGCGCGGCGTGCGACGCGGATTCCCGTCATCGCCAGCATCAACTGCGTAGCCGCGGGCGAAGAGTGGATCGAATACGCCGCCGCGATGGCCCGGGCCGGAGCCTCGGCGCTCGAACTGAACATCTTCATCCAGCCCGTCGACGCCGCACGTTCGTCGCAGGAGCTCGAACGGCTCTATGTGACGATCGCCCAGCGTGTCTGCGCCGAGGTGAAGATTCCCGTTTCGGTCAAACTCGCGATGCGTTTCACGAACGTCGTGGCGATGGCCGCCGCGTTGGAGAGCGTCGGGGTGAAGGGTGCGGTGCTGTTCAACCGTTTCTTCGAACCGGACGTGGATGTCGAGCGGATGACCTTCGTCGAAGGGTCGCCTTACAGCGAAGCGTCGGAGTTGCGCAACGTATTGCGTACGACGGCTATCTGCGTCGGTGCGCTGCCGCGTATGGATTTCGCCGTTTCGACGGGCGTGCACGACGGCGAGGCGGCGGTCAAGGCGCTTCTGTGCGGTGCTGCGGCCGTCGAGGTCTGCACGGCGATCCACCGCGAAGGTTTCGACGTGATCGCGCGCATGAATGAGTGGATCGACGCCTGGGCGGCGCGTCACGGCATCACGGCGCTCGACGAATTCAAGGGTCGGCTCGGTTTCGGCAAGAGCGACTCGGAGTTTTTCCAGCGCGTGCAGTACATGAAGTATTTCCCCGGAAAGGATTGATTTTTCCGGACAAGGCAGCGGGGCGGAACTCTCGACAGAGTTCCGCCCCGCATTGTTACTTGTCGGGATCGTACTCCCGTGCCAGTCCGCCCTCGCCCGTCTCCTTGTAGATCGAGGGAAGGTCGTGCCCCGTCTGTTTCATCACCTCGACCACGCGGTCGAACGAGACGCGGTGTCCGCCGTCGGTGAAGGCCGAATAGAGGTTGGCGTCGAGCGCGCGGGCCGCAGCGTAGGCGTTGCGTTCGATGCAGGGGATCTGCACCAGTCCGCATACGGGATCGCAGGTCATGCCCAGATGGTGTTCGAGCCCCATTTCGGCGGCATACTCGATCTGCGAGGGGCTGCCTCCGAAAAGCTGGTTGGCTGCGGCGGCCGCCATGGCGCAGGCGACGCCCACCTCGCCCTGGCAACCCACTTCGGCGCCCGAAATCGAGGCGTTGTGTTTGACGACGTTGCCGAACAGGCCGGCCGTGGCCAACGCGCGGTAGATGCGTGCGTCGGAGAAACCGCGGCTCTTTTGAAGATGGTACAACACGGCCGGCACCACGCCGCTCGACCCGCAGGTCGGGGCTGTCACGATCCGTCCGCCCGAAGCGTTCTCTTCGGCTACGGCCAATGCGTAGGCGAAGACCAGACCGCGCGATTGAAGGCTCTGCTTGTAGCCCGAAGCGCGCACGTGGTAGGTCGCGGCGCGGCGCGTGAGGTGCAGCGGACCGGGCAGGACGCCTTCGTGGTCGAGCCCCCGCTCGACGCTTTCGCGCATCGCCTGCCAGATTTCGGCCAGGTAGTCCCAGATGTCGTCCGACTCGCACTCCTCGACATATTCCCAATAGGTGCGGCCCGTGCGGCGGCACCAGGCGAGGATTTCGTCGAGCGTGTTCATTTCGTAAATCTCCTCCGCCTGCCGCGGCGGTACGCCCTCTTCGGCCAGCTCGCCGCCGCCGATGCTGTAAACCGTCCATGTGTCGGTGGGGGTGCCGGCGGTGTCGAGCGCCTCGAAACGCATTCCGTTGGGATGGAAGGGGAGGAACTCGCGTGCCTGCCACACGATGTCGACGGGGGCGGTCGGCAGCAGCGTGTCGATAATGGCGCGGTCGGTCATGTGGCCGCGGCCCGTCGCGGCGAGGCTTCCGTAGAGCGTCACGCGGAACGCCGCCGCTTCGGGATGGCGTGCGAGGAACTGTTCGGCGGCGCGGCGGGGCGCCATGGTGTGGCTGCTCGAAGGGCCGGTGCCGATACGGTAGAGTTCTTTGATGCTTTTCATGCGGCAAAGATACGATTAAGCCGAGGGCAAAAGCAAATTTTATTTGCTTTTTGCCGAGACGGAGTATCTACGGCGCAGCCAAAATACGATTTTCCTTTGTCAGTCCGCGGCCGCTCTTCGATTGCAGCCGATCGCATTTACCGCCTTTTGACACCAAAGGCGGAGCCAAAAGTGTCCGCAGGGCACCTCCGTCGGGATCGGACAGCGGTTCTCACTGAGCGGGCGCAAAACGACGTTCAGCAGGCGAGCGCGGAGGCCGTTCGCGGACTTTTCCGAGCCGCCGCAGTCGAAGCTGCGCAATCCTTTGCGCCGCAACGGCGCAGTCTTTCGTGATCGTTCTGCGAGGTGCGCGGCGAATTCCCGCGCATTTTCGCCTCGCGGTCTTCGGTGCCCCTTTTCGACGGAAGGTGCTGAGATGCGCTTGCCGAAAAGCGGTCGCCTGCTGCGGTCAGAATCCGTATTTGCTGCGGTACTGCGTGGCGGTGATCTTTTCGCGCTGCCGGAAGAAGGCCGAAAACTGGCTGACGTTCTCGAATCCCAGCTCGGCGGCGATCTCCGAAACGGTGCGGTCGGTCGTGGTGAGCAGCTCCCGGGCCTTGTTGTGGCGCAGTTGCAACTGGTATTGCGCCGGGGCGATGCCCACGTAGGCGCGGAACGTACGGCGGAACCACGTGTAGCCGATGTTGAGCCGCCGCGCGATCTCTTCGGGCGGGAGGTTGTCGCCGATGTGGCGGCGCATCATTTCGCGGGCGCGGTTGATCTTCTCGACGATCGGGTTGTCGAGGTATTGCAGGTTGTCGCGTTTGAAGAGCACCGAACCCAGCAGGTGAAGCACGATGCCCGTGACGAGCTGCTGGAAGCCTTTGCGCTCCTCCTCGGCCGAGCGGATGATCTCCTGATAACAGCTCACGATGCCGGCGCTGTGGCCGATATGCAGCAGCGGCGTCTTCGGCGAAAAGAAGCCTTCCGCCACGCGGCGGTCGATGTTCTCGCCGCGGAATCCCACCCACCACTCCTCCCAGCCCGTTTCGGGGTCGGGTGCGTAGGTGTGCCATTCGTCGGGGAAGAGCATCACCACCGTGCCGGCCTTCACGGGCGCGGCGGGCGAGGAGGCCGAGCGGAATTCGCCCTGTCCCGAGACGATGTAGAGCAGTTGGTATTCGCCGAGCACACGCCCCCGCGAGCGGGTGAACGAGTAGCTGTCGGGATGCTGCGTCAGGGGATAGGGGCTGCCGGGCGGAACGTTCTGGTACCCCGCCGTGGTGCAGACGATGCCCCACCGCTCGTCGTGGTCGGTGACGGGCAGGTAGTGGACGATGCTTTGCGGGAAAGAGCCCATAACGTGTCAGATTTGAAAAGTAATTTGTCAAATGTTATAACAAAGATAATACTTTCTTCGGTATTTTTGTATCAAATAAAGACTCTAACCTCAAACCGCTTTTTCACGTTATGCAAAAAAATATAATCGGTGTCGACCTGGGCGCTACCAGCGGTCGGGTGATTCTGGCCCGTGCGGGGGACGACCGGCTCCGAATGGAGGAGCTGCACCGTTTTCCGAACCGTATGCGGGAGATCGACGGCCGCTTCTATTGGGACATTCACGCCCTCTACGAGGAGATTCTGAGGGGATTGAGCGTCGCGGGCGGCCGCGGCGAACGGATCGACTCGATCGGCATCGATACGTGGGGCGTCGATTTCGCCTGCGTGGATCCCGACGGCGATCTGCTGGGGCTTCCGCGCGCCTACCGCGATCCCTATACCGACGGAGTGCCGGAAGAGTTTTTCCGTACGGTGCCTCGCGAAAGCGTCTATGCGAAGACGGGCATTCAGGTGATGAATTTCAATTCGCTCTACCAACTCTACGCACTCAACCGCGAGCACAGCCCCGCGCTGGCGGCCGCCGAGCATGTGCTCTTCATGCCCGATGCGCTGTCGTACCTGCTTACGGGCGAACAGGTGTGCGAATATACGATCCTCTCCACCTCGCAGCTGATGAATCCCCGCACGCGGGAGCTGGACGGGGAGCTGTTGCGTGCGGCCGGCGTCGACGCATCGCTGTTCGCCCGGCGTGTGATGCCCGGCGAGCGTGTCGGCGTGCTGCGCGACGAGGTGGCGCGCAGCACGGGACTGGGGCGTGTGGAGGTCTTCGCCGTGGCGGGACACGATACCGCTTCGGCCATCGCCGCCGTGCCCGCCGCCGACGAGCGCTTCGCCTATCTCTCGTCGGGCACGTGGTCGCTCATGGGCATCGAGTTGCCCGCTCCGGTCATCACGGAGGAGTCGTGCGCGATGAACTTCACCAACGAGGGCGGCGTGGACGGTACGACGCGGTTCCTGAAAAACATCACCGGCATGTGGTTGTTGGAGGAGTGCCGCCGCATCTGGGCGAAGGAGGGGCGTACCTATACCTACGCCGAGATCATGGCCATGGCTGCCGCCGCCGAGCCGGGCCGGACGCGCATCGATCCCGACGACGAGGCCTTCGCGCATCCGGCCGACATGCCGGCGGCGATCCGCGATTGGTGCCGCGGCCGGGGCAAGGTCCCGCCGGCGGACGATGCGGCGCTCGTGCGCTGCATCTTCGAGAGCCTGGCCGCCCGCTACGGCGAGGTGCTGGACAACTTGCGCGGCGTGGCGCCCTTCGCCATCGAGCGGCTGCACGTGATCGGCGGCGGCGCGCAGAACGATTTGCTGAACCAGCTTACGGCCGACGCCTGCGGGATTCCCGTCGTGGCCGGCCCGTCGGAGGCGACGGCCATCGGCAACGTCATGGTGCAGGCGCGTGCGCTGGGGCTGGTGGGGTCGCTCGCCCGGATGCGCGACTACATCCGCCGCTCGGTGGAGGTCAGGGAGTTTCTGCCGCGAACGAAATGAATCTTAACTAAAAATACATTGAAACGATGAAAACCCAATTGATCGAAGAGGCTTACCGCATCGCTCGCGAGCGGTATGCGGCCGTCGGAGTCGATACCGACGAAGCCCTGGAAAAATTGCAGCGCGTCAGCCTGTCGCTGCACTGCTGGCAGGCGGACGACGTCACCGGATTCGAGAATCGGGGCGGCGAGCTGACGGGCGGCATTCAGACCACGGGCAACTATCCGGGCAAGGCACGCAACGTCGAGGAGCTGCGCGCCGACATCCTCAAAGCCGCCAGCTACATTCCCGGCACGCACCGTCTGAACCTGCACGAGATCTACGGCGAGTTCGGCGGCGAGAAGGTCGACCGCAACGAGGTGGAGGTGAAACATTTCGCGGGATGGATCGAGTGGGCGCGCGCCCACGGCATGAAGCTCGACTTCAACTCCACGTCGTTCTCGCACCCCAAGAGCGGCTCGCTTTCGCTCTCCAACCCCGATCCCGAGATCCGCGAGTTCTGGATCGAGCACACCAGGCGCTGCCGCGCCATCGCCGAAGCGATGGGCGAGGCGCAGGGCGATCCCTGTATCATGAACCTGTGGGTTCACGACGGGTCGAAAGACCTGACGGTGAATCGGATGCTCTACCGCGAACTGCTGCGCGACTCGCTCGACCGGATCTTCGAGCAGAAGTACGACCACATGAAGGACTGCATCGAGTCGAAGGTCTTCGGCATCGGTTTGGAGAGCTATACGGTGGGCAGCAACGATTTCTATATCGGCTACGGCGCCAGCCGCGGTAAGATCGTCACGCTCGACACGGGCCACTTCCACCCCACGGAGCTGGTGGCCGACAAACTCTCGTCGCTGCTGCTCTTCACGCCCGAGGTGATGCTCCACGTCTCGCGTCCCGTGCGCTGGGATTCGGACCACGTGACGATCATGAACGACGATACGTTGGAGCTGTGCAAGGAGATCGTGCGCTGCGACGCGCTCGATAGGGTGCACATCGGTCTGGACTATTTCGACGCTTCGATCAACCGCATCGGCGCCTACGTGATCGGTTCGCGCGCCACGCAGAAGTGCATGATGCAGGCGTTGCTGGAACCGCTGGCCAAGCTGCGCGCGTACGAGGCCGACGGACAGGGCTTCGAGCGTCTGGCGCTGCTCGAAGAGTCGAAGTCGCTGCCGTGGAACGCCGTGTGGGACATGTTCTGCCTGAAAAACGACGTGCCGGTGGGCGAGGAGTTCATCGCCGACGTCCAGCGCTACGAAGCCGAAGTAACCTCCAAACGATAGAGCCATGTACAGAATCGTATTGAACGAAACCTCCTACTACGGTGCGGGTTGCCGCTCGGTGATCGCCGAGGAGGTTCGCAAGCGCGGCTTCCGCAAGGCGCTGCTGGTCACGGACAAGGATCTGATCCGTTTCGGCGTGGCCGAAAAGATCGAGCGCGTGCTCGCCGATGCGGGCATCCCCTATGAGATTTACAGCGAGATCAAGGCCAACCCCACGATCCGCAACGTGCAGCAGGGCGTCGAGGCCTTCAAGCGTTCGGGCGCCGACTTCATGGTCGCGCTGGGCGGCGGCTCGTCGATCGACACGGCCAAAGCCGTGGGGATCATCGTCAACAATCCCGAGTTCGCCGACGTGCGTTCGCTCGAAGGGACGGCGGCGACCAAGCACCGCGCCGTGCCGACCTTCGCCGTCCCCACGACGGCGGGTACGGCGGCCGAGGTGACGATCAACTACGTCATCACCGACGAGGAGGCCAAGCGCAAGATGGTCTGCGTCGATCCCAACGACATCCCGATGTGCGCCGTGATCGACTGCGAACTGATGTACTCGATGCCCAAGGGGCTGACCGCCGCCACGGGTATGGATGCGCTGACGCACGCCGTCGAGGGCTACCTCACGCCGGGGGCGTGGACGATGAGCGACATGTTCGAATTGAAGGCGATCGAGCTGATCGCGCGACACCTGAAAAACGCCGTCGACGACGGCAGCGACGAGACGGCCCGTGCGGGCATGGCCGAGGCGCAGTATATCGCCGGCATGGGCTTTTCGAATGTGGGGCTGGGCATCGTCCACTCGATGGCTCACCCGCTGGGAGCCTTCTACGACACGCCGCACGGCGTGGCCAACGCCACGTTGCTGCCCTACGTCATGGAGTACAACGCCGAGTCGCCGTCGCGTGCAAAATACCTCGATATCGCCCGCGCCATGGGCGTGAAGACCGACGGCATGAGCGTCGACGAGGGGGTGCGCGCTGCCGTCGACGCGGTGAAAGCCCTCTCGCTGAGCATCCGCATCCCGCAGCGTCTGCACGAGCTGGGCGTGCGCGAGGAAGATATTCCGGCGCTGGCGGTGGCTGCGTTCAACGATGTCTGCACGGGCGGCAATCCCCGTCCGACGTCCGTCGAGGAGATCGAACGGTTGTACCATATCGCCTATTGACATGGAAATTCTGATCGGATTGTTGATTATCGCCGTCGGGAGCTTCGGACAGTCGAGCTCCTACGTGCCGATCCGCAAGGTGCGCGACTGGTCGTGGGAGAGCTTCTGGCTGGTGCAGGGCATCTTCGCATGGATCGTCTTCCCGTGGCTGGGTGCGAGTCTGGCGCTGCCCGAAGGGGTGACGCTCGGTGCGCTGTGGGCGGCGGGCGGCGCCTGGCAGTCGGTCTTCTACGGCGTGCTGTGGGGTGTCGGGGGACTGACCTTCGGCCTGTCGATGCGCTATCTGGGCGTGGCGCTCGGACAGTCGATCGCACTGGGTACCTGCGCAGCGTTCGGCACGCTCTTCCCCGCGCTGCTGGCGGGGCAGAATCTCTTCCGCGGCGAGGGGCTGGCGCTGTTGCTGGGCGTCTGCATCACGCTGGCGGGCATCGCCGTGATCGGCTATGCCGGTTCGCTGCGTTCGCGTCTGCTCAGCGACGAGGAGCGCCGTGCGGCGGTGAAGGATTTCGCACTGACCAAGGGGTTGCTGGTGGCGCTGCTGGCCGGTGCGATGAGCGCCTGTTTCAGTCTGGGCCTCGAAAGCGGCGCGGCCATTCAGGCGGCGGCCGTCGCAGCCGGCGTGAAGGAGCTTTTCGCGCTGAATCCGGTGATTCTGCTCGTGACGCTCGGCGGTTTCGCGACCAATGCCGCCTACTGCATCTTCTGCAACGTGAAAAACCGCACGGGCCGCGACTACTTCTCGGTACCGGCGGGCGTGTGGGTCAACAACGTGCTCTTCTGCGCGCTGGCCGGCGTGCTGTGGTACTCGCAGTTCTTCGGGCTGGGCATGGGCAAGAGCTTCTTCGCAGAGGCGCCGCTGATGCTGGCCTTCTCGTGGAGCATCCTCATGTCGCTCAACGTGCTGTTCAGCAATCTGTGGGGCATCCTGCTGCACGAGTGGCGCGGCGTCGACCGCCGTACGGCGGCGGTGCTCGTGACGGGTCTGCTGATCCTGATCTTTTCGACCGTATATCCGCAACTGGTAAAATAGAGAAAACGATGAAACTGATTGATAACGAATCGCTCGACCGCCAGATCGGGGTAGTGGCCGAGGTGGCCGGCTACCTCTGGGAGCGCGGCTGGGCCGAACGCAACGGCGGCAACATCTCGGTCAACGTCACCGGACTTTGCGCCGATGCCGTTTGCGAACTGCCCGCGCTGGACGGGCCTTACCTCCTTCCCAAACCGGTGCCGCACATCGCGGGCGGCTGTTTTCTGGTCACGGGCACGGGACGCCGCATGCGTTACGTGGCGTCGCAGCCGCTGGCGAACGTCGCGCTGATCCGCGTGGCTGCCGACGGCGCATCCTACGAGATCGTCGCCGACGAGCCGGTGCGTCCGACCTCCGAACTGCCCGCGCACCTCTCGGTGCACGACTATCTGATCGGTGCGGGGCGTCTCGAGCGGGCGGTGGTGCATACGCATCCCATCGAGCTGGTGGCGATGACGCACAATCCCGAATTTCTGGGCAAAGACGTGCTCACGCGGCTGTTGTGGAGCATGATCCCCGAGACGCGCGCCTTCTGTCCCAAGGGGCTGGGCATCGTTCCCTACACGCTGCCCGGCTCGCAGGAGTTGGCCGACCGGACGATCGCCCTGCTGGACGACTACGACGTGGTGATGTGGACCAAACACGGCGCACTGGCCATCGGCACCGACCTGATCGAGGCGTTCGACCAGATCGACGTGCTGTCGAAATCGGCCAAGATCTACGAATCGGCCCGCTCGATGGGATTCGTCCCCACGGGAATGAGCGACGCCGAGATGCAGGAGCTCAAAGAGGTCTTCGGCCTCTGACGTAAGGGTAGGATCGGTTTTTCGGTACCTTTTTTTACCCTCGCCCGATCGGGACAGGTTCGCCTTCGGCGGTCCTTTTCTGCGTTCGGCATAATCCGTGGGCGACTTACGCGCCCGCTTACCGGAAAGGTTAGTTTTTTAATTAGGTGGTGCGGACTGTTCCCTTGCGGAACAGTCCGTTTTTTGTGCCGCAGGGTTGACCGTCTGCCGGAAATTGGCTATCTTGCGGGAAAAAGATTCCGTATATGAAACAAAAGATCGCGCTGCTGCTCGCTGCGGCCCTGCTGTTGTGTTCCGGCGTGCTGGCCCGCCGCGCTCCGCGCCACGTCGCACCCCGCGCTGCGGAGCTCAATTTCGCCTTTCTGACCGACGTGCACGTGACGCCCCGCGGCGAGTCCGACTCGCTGCTGCGGGCCGCTGTGGCCGAGATCAACGCCTCGGCGGTCGATTTCGTACTGGTCACGGGCGATCTCTGCAACATGGGCAGCGACGCCGAACTGCATTGCGTGCACGGCATCCTCAAACGTTTGCGCAAGCCGTGGTTCGCCGTGCCCGGCAACCACGAGACGACGTGGTCGGAGAGTGCCTGCACGACCTTCGGCCGCCTGTTCGGCAACGACGGCCGGCTGGCGTTCCGTGCGGGCGGCTACCTCTTCGTCGGCTTCACGGCGGGACCCTACATGAAGATGGCCGACGGTTCGGTTCGGCGCGAGGATCTGCAATGGGTCGAAGAGCAGATGCGGGCGGCGCGTCCCGGCGAGCGGATCGTCACGTTCTGCCACTATCCGCTGACGAACGACGTGACCAACCGCACGGCCGTCACGCAACTGCTGCGCCGCTACGACGTGCGTTTCGACCTGTGCGGCCACTACCATACGCTGCGTCTCTGCAACTTCGACTCGATTCCCGGGCTGATGGGACGTTCGCTCATCCCGAAGAACCGCATGCAGGAGCCTGCGGCGGGTTACAACCTCGTGCGGGTGTGGGGCGATTCGGTCGCCCTCTACGAGAAGCGGCTGGGCGAGGCGCCGCGGCTCTCGTTCGCAATCCCGCAGGGCAATTCGGCGGCGTTGGCCGCGCTGCCGTGCGATCCGCAGCCTGCGCCGATCACCTACGAACGGACGGGTGCGGCGCTCGTGGTCGAGGACGAGGCGTCGATCTATACGGGTGTCGCCGTCGTGGGCGATACGATCTTCTACGGCACCTCGCTGGGAGTGCTGAAAGCCTATGACGTGAAGAACCGCCGCGAGGTGTGGCGGCGGCAGTTCGGCAATGCGGTCTACTCGACGCCGCTCGCGGCCGGCGGCGTGGTCGTGGCGGGCGACGCCGCGGGGGCCGTGTGGGGGCTGGATGCGGCCACGGGCCGCCGTCTGTGGCGGATCGCGGCGAAAACGCCCGTGATCGGCGACGGACTGGTTGCGGGTGACTGGCTCTACATGGGGCTGGGCAGCGGGTCGATGGCCAAGATCGAGCTGCGCACGGGCCGTATCGCCTGGGAGTTCCGTTTCGGCGAGGGGCAGCCGCAGGGGCGCCCTGCCGTGGCCGGCGGGCGCGTGGTCTTCGGGGCGTGGGACACGAACCTCTACTGCCTCGACGAAGCGACGGGCGAGCGGCTGTGGAGCTGGAACAACGGCAGCCCGCAGAAGCTCTACTCGCCGGGCCACATCGTGCCGCGCATCGTCGGCGGGCGGGTATTCATCGTGGCGCCCGACCGCTGCATGACGGCGCTCGACCTGGCGACGGGCCGCGAGATCTGGCGCGTCAAGCGGCGCAAGGTGCGCGAGACGACCGGAGTGAGCGCCGACGGCTCGGCGGTCTACGCCAAGACTATGGACGGCGAACTGCTGGCCGTAGCGACGGATGCCGACTGTTACATGGAGTTGTGGACGGTCGACGCCGGTTGGGGCTACGACCACAACCCCTGCCCCGTCGAAGTGCGCGAAGGGGTGGCCTACATGGCCAACCGCACGGGTTGCGTGGCGTCGGTGAGCGGCGACGGACGGCTGTTCTGGGCCGAGAAATTCGCCTCGTCGGCTGCCAACGACTTCTTCGTCGATGCCGACAACCGGCTGTGGGTGACCTTTATCGAGGGGAAGATCTTCTGTTTAGGCGATCCCGTCGTCCGTTAGGAAGACGCGGCGGAATTCGCTCTCGAAATTGGGCGTGAAGAGACCCGTGCCCAGTGTGCGGAGGATCTCTCCGATCGTCCAGAACCGTCCGCCGTCGGTCTCGTCGCTCGGCGTGACGGGGCCGTCGTAGACGGTGCGGTTGACGTAGACCAGTTCACGCTCGCGCACCGAGTCGAAGATGTACTGCGTGAGCCGTTCGGGCGTGAACTCCGTGACGCCAAGCTCCTCGCGTACTTCGCGGCGCAGCGCTTCGTCGGGGGTCTCGCCGTAGTCGACGTGGCCGCCGACGGCCGTGTCCCAGCGCCCGGGCTGAATATCTTTCCACAGCGGGCGTTTCTGCAAATAGAGCTCGCCCCGGCTGTTGAACAGGTGCAGATGTACGACCGGATGCAGCAACCGCCGCCCGTCGTGGCATTTGCCGCGCGTGGCGCAGCCGACGACCCGTCCCGTCTCGTCGACGACGGGGAAGAGTTCCGAAGGATTGTCCCGATTCATTCGATACCTTAATATTTATGTTTCGTGCGATCCGTCCGGATCACGGCCGAACGGACGTGTTCCGATCCGCGAGATTCAGCAGATAGACGTTCGCATCGGTGTAACGGCCGTCTTCGAGCAGTTCGGCGCGATGTTCGACGTGGTCGAGCGTGAAGCCGAGCCGCTGCGGGATGCGGTTGCTCGGCCCGTTGCCCGTGGCGCATTTGATCGCGACGCAGCGCATCGCCAGCTCCTCGCGCGCCATGCGGCAAAGCGCCCGGACGGCCGTCGTGACGATGCCGCGCCCCTGCCACGCCTCGCGGAGCCAGTAACCGATTTCGGTGGTGCGGGCAAGCGGATCGGTCGACTTGAAACCGATGAGTCCGATGAAACGCTCCCCGTCGCGGATCGTGAAGACCGTTTCGCGGTAGGAAGCTTCGAGTACGGAGCGGACGAAGCGCAGCGAATCCTCCTCGTTGCGGGTGAACTGCACGAAGGGCAGCCAGCGTCCCAGGTAGGCGCGTTCGCCGTCGATGGCGGCGAAGATGTCGGCCGCGTCGGCCGTCCGGAGTTCGTGCAGCGCGATGCCGGGCAGGATCGGAATCGTTTTCATGCGGACAAAGATAGTGCAAGCCGAGGGCAAAAGCAAACGAAGTTTGCGGCTTTGCCGAGGCGCCGCCTATCTAAGCGGAAGCTCGTCTTCCGCAAAGTGCGCAAGCCGCGGGCAAAAGCAAACGGAGTTTGCGGTTTTGCCGAGGCGTGGCTTATCTGAGCGGAGGTTTGTCCTCCGTGAAGTGCGCAAGCCGAGGGCAGAACCAAATTTATTCGGGTTTTGCCGAGGCGGAGTATCTACGGCACAGTCAAAGTACGATTTTCTTTTGTCAGTCCGCGGCCGGCGGAGGATGCGTCGGCCGCCTGTGGCGGGACGATGCAGCCCTCCGCATGGGGCGGCTGCGGGCTGCCGCTCTTCGGGTTTTGACCGAAGAGCGAATCTTTCGAAATTGTATTTTGGCAGACCTCCGATCTGCGGGATCGCACTGCGAAAATAGCGGAAGCAGTGACGGCAGCGGCGCGAGCGCCCGGAGCGATCGTGTGAAAAGCGAAGTCTTTCGTGATCGCTCAGCGAGCGCAGGTGGCGACACCCGCTACTTTTCGCGGTGCTTGATCTTTTGGTGCTTTTGGATCAAGCCAAAAGCACAGAAAAAGAATTTTGAGAGAAGAAAAATTTTTCGATCGATTCTTCGGGAAGCATCCCGACCTTCGATTCGGCGTTTCCTGCGAGGAGCGGATTTACCACCTTTTGTCACCAAAAGGTGGCGCCAAAAGTGTCCGCCAGGCGAAAACGTCGGGGAACGGCCGTCGGCTTGCGCCTGAAACGCTACGCGGACAAGCTCGCGCCCGCGTTTTCGACGGCGCATCCGCCGCCCGTTCTTCTTCCCGCGTTTTCGCAAGGCGGAAGCTGCGGTGCGCTCCGCGCAACTGTGATTATTTGTTTGCGTCTGTACATGGCAGATCTACGGCTTGCCCGAATGCACTGCGAAAATAGCGGAAGCAGTGATGGCAGCGGCGCGAGCGCCCGGAGCGATCGTGCGCAAACGGCGTAGATCTTGCGTGATCGCTCAGCGAGCGCAGGTGCTCTCACCCGCTGCTTTTCGCGGTGCTTGATCTTTTGGTGCTTTTGGATCAAGCCAAAAGCACAGAAAAAGAATTTTAAGAGAAGATAAATTCACCGATCGATTCTTCGGGAAAGTTCCGCACCTTCGATTCGGCGTTTCCTGCGAGGAGCGGATTTAACCACCTTTTGGTGACAAAAGGTGGCGCCAAAAGTGTCCGCAGGGCACCTCTGTCGGGATCGGACGGAGGTTCTCCCTGAGCGGGCACAAAAGACTGCGCTGTTGCGGCGCAAAAGATTGCACCGCTTCGACTGTGGCGGCTCGGCAAAGTCCGCAAGCGGCCTCTGCACTCGCCTGCTGCCCGTCGTTTTGCACACCCGCTCCGGGCGCTCGAACCGCCGTCCGATCTGATTCCTCCTCCGGTGCAATGCGGAGATTATTGTGCGCTTCGCGCAATGGTAATTATTCGTTTGCGTCCGCACATGTCAGGCCTCTGGTCTTCCGACGCGATGGGTGCCTGTCTTCCGGATCAAGTTAAAACCCATCCTCTCTTCCGTATCGGCTGTGCGGAAAGAGGAGCGATTCTTCCCGTTCGGGTGCCGGAGGTGGTAAAAACCATTTATTTTTTGAAAAAAAGAGCCCGACTATTTTTTAATTCGCAAAACTATTCTATCTTTGCACTCGATTTCGCCGAATAAGCGGAATCGGTTGACGCAAGGTTCTTTGAGACAGATAGGAATGGAAAATCCTGTGCCGATATTTGGCGGTTCGGAATATTATTCTTATCTTTGCAGTCCAAAACGGTTCATGCCGATGTAGCTCAGCCGGTCAGAGCAGCTGATTTGTAATCAGCAGGTCGTGGGTTCGAATCCCTCCATCGGCTCTACATCGCAAACCAACAAGGGAAGTTACCAGAGTGGCCAAATGGGGCAGACTGTAAATCTGCTGGCTTACGCCTTCGGTGGTTCGAATCCATCACTTCCCACTTTTAAAAAGAGCGTGCCGGTTGGAGGATGCAAAACCTCGGTGCGACGCAGGGCTCAGGGCGCTCGTCGCGAGGAGGGAGGGTGGACTCTGATACGGTATATTTTTGCGGAAGTAGCTCAGTTGATAGAGCATTAGCCTTCCAAGCTAAGGGTCGCGAGTTTGAGCCTCGTCTTCCGCTCCAAGATTCAGAAAACGGGTGATGTAGCCGCCGTGCGGCATGCGTCGCACCGTTGTTCTGCGAAGAAAACGGCTGTTAAGAGATTTTTTGAATTCTAATACATTACAACTATGGCAAAAGAGAAATTTGACCGTTCGAAACCGCATGTGAACATCGGTACCATCGGACACGTAGACCACGGTAAGACGACGCTGACCGCCGCAATTACCACCGTACTTGCAAAAGCTGGTCTGTCGGAGCTTCGCTCGTTCGACTCGATCGACAACGCACCCGAAGAGAAGGAGCGCGGTATCACGATCAACACGTCGCACGTCGAGTATCAGACCGCTAACCGTCACTACGCTCACGTGGACTGCCCCGGACACGCCGACTATGTGAAGAACATGGTTACGGGTGCCGCTCAGATGGACGGTGCCATCCTCGTAGTTGCCGCTACGGACGGTCCTATGCCTCAGACCAATGAGCACGTGCTGCTCGCCCGTCAGGTGAACGTGCCGAAGATCGTCGTTTTCCTGAACAAGTGCGACATGGTCGACGATCCCGAAATGCTCGACCTCGTAGAGATGGAGGTACGCGACCTGCTCAACAAGTACGAGTACGACGGCGACAACGCTCCCATCATCCGCGGTTCCGCTCTGGGCGCCCTCAACGGCGAGCCGAAGTGGGAGGAGAAGGTCATGGAGCTGATGAATGCCGTGGACGAGTACATTCCGCTGCCGTTGCGTGAGAACGAGAAGCCCTTCCTGATGCCTGTCGAGGACGTGTTCTCGATCACGGGCCGCGGTACGGTGGTTACCGGCCGTATCGAGACCGGTGTCATCAAGGTCGGCGATCCCGTCGAGATCATCGGTCTGGAGGAGAAGGTGCTCACCTCGACCTGCACGGGCGTGGAGATGTTCCGCAAGCTGCTCGACGAGGGCGAGGCCGGCGACAACGTGGGTCTGCTCATGCGCGGTATCGACAAGAAGGAGGTAAAGCGCGGTATGGTCGTTGCCAAGCCGGGTTCGATCACTCCCCACACCAAGTTCGAGGCTGAGGTCTATATCCTGAAAAAGGAGGAGGGCGGCCGTCACACGCCGTTCCACAACAAATACCGTCCCCAGTTCTACCTGCGTACGATGGACGTAACTGGCGAGATCGCTCTGCCGGAGGGTGTAGATATGGTGATGCCGGGCGACCACGTTACCATTACCGTAACGCTCATCTACCCGGTTGCACTGAACGAGGGTCTGCGTTTCGCTATCCGCGAGGGCGGCCGTACGGTAGGTGCGGGTCAGATTATCAAGATTCTTGAGTAATACGACCGATAACAGGTGCGGAATTCCGGTTCCGCACCCCTTTTTAGGAGCATAGTTCAAGGGTAGAATAGCGGTCTCCAAAACCGTTGATGGGAGTTCGAATCTCTCTGCTCCTGCTAAAAGATAAAAGTTCGCAATATGCTTAACTACATCAAAGAATCGTACAAGGAGCTCGTCGAGAAGGTGTCCTGGCCTACCTTCGCACAATTGCAGAGTTCAACGATCGTCGTCATGGTGGCGTCGTTGATTTTTGCTTTGGTCGTGCTGGTCATGGACATTTCGTTCGAGAACCTTATGAAAGGCATATACAGTTTCCTCGGCAATATCGGTCACTAATCTTCAATGCGACTGACTGGCTATGAGCGAGATTAAGAAACAATGGTATGTGATCCGCGCCGTGGGCGGTAAGGAGAATAAGGTGAAGGAGTACATCGAATCCGAAATTCGCCACAACCACCTCGAAGATTACATCTCTCAGATACTGATTCCTACCGAAAAAGTCTATACTATCCGCAACGGTAAGAAGATTTCGAAAGAAAAAGTGTCCTATCCGGGCTACGTCCTCATCGAGGCGGCCTTCGTAGGGCAAATTCCGATCATCATTCGCAACACTCCCAATGTGCTGGGCTTCCTGGGCGATACCAAGGAGGAGAGCCGGAAGATGATTGCGACTCCCTTACGTCCACAGGAGGTGAGCCGCATTCTGGGCCGGGTCGACGAACTCAGCGAAATGGAGGAAGAGAACGAGGTTCCCTTCTTTGTCGGCGAGACCGTCAAGGTTACGGACGGTCCTTTCTCGAGCTTCCAAGGTACCATCGAGGCAGTCGACAACGAACGCAAGAAACTGACGGTCTCCGTGAAGATTTTCGGTCGCAAGACTCCTATGGAGTTGAGCTTTACACAAGTAGAAAAAGAATAATTAACCAAGGAAAATTATGGCAAAAGAGGTCGCTGCATTTATCAAATTGCAGATTAAAGGTGGTGCTGCCAATCCTTCACCCCCAGTGGGTCCTGCGTTGGGTTCCAAGGGAGTCAATATCATGGACTTCTGTAAACAGTTCAATGCACGTACCCAGGACAAGGCGGGGAAGGTCCTTCCAGTCATCATCACGGTTTATAGCGATAAGTCGTTCGACTTTGTTGTTAAACAGCCGCCCGTAGCCATCCAGCTCAAAGAAGCCGCGAAGGTCAAGAGCGGTTCCGCGCAGCCCAACCGCGACAAGGTCGGCGAGGTCACGTGGGAACAGATCGAGGCGATCGCCAGGGACAAGATGCCCGACCTGAACTGCTTCACCGTCGAAGCTGCCATGCGTATGGTCGCCGGTACTGCTCGCAGTATGGGCATCAACGTAAAAGGCGAATTTCCTAAAAAGTAACGTAGCATGAGCAAGTTAACGAAAAATCAGAAAAATGCCTACGCGAAGGTCGAGCCCAACAAGGCGTACAAGCTCGCTGAGGCCGCAGCTCTTCTGAAGGAAATTACCTTTACGAAATTCGATGCTTCGGTCGACATCGACGTCCGTCTGGGCGTCGATCCCCGCAAGGCGAATCAGATGGTGCGCGGCGTCGTGACGCTGCCCCATGGTACGGGTAAGACGGTGCGCGTGCTGGTGCTCTGCACTCCTGAAAAGGAGGAGGAGGCCAAGGCCGCCGGTGCCGATTACGTCGGTCTGGACGAATACGTCGAGAAGATCAAAGGCGGCTGGACCGACGTGGATGTCATCATCACCACGCCGAACGTCATGGGCAAGGTGGGTGCGCTGGGCCGCATTCTGGGTCCCCGCGGCCTGATGCCGAACCCCAAGACGGGTACGGTGACGATGGACGTTGCCAAAGCTGTAAGCGAAGTTAAAGCCGGCAAGATCGACTTCAAGGTCGACAAGTTCGGTATTGTTCACACATCGATCGGTAAAGTTTCGTTCTCGCCGGAGCAGATCGTCGACAATGCCAACGAGTTCCTCTCGATGATCATGAAACTCAAACCGTCTGCCGCCAAGGGCTCTTACGTGAAGAGTATCTATCTCTCGTCGACGATGAGCCCCGGTTTGCAGATCGATGCGAAATCAGTTGAAACCAAATAACGAAGGAGGATTTAAGAGATGACCAAGGAAGAAAAAGCGGTTGTAATCAACAACCTCGCCGAGCAGCTCAACGAGTATCCTCACTTCTATCTGACCGACATCGAAACGCTCAACGCCGAGCAGACCGCTCAGTTGCGCAGAAAGTGCTTCGAGAACGAGATCAAACTCGTCGTCGTGAAGAACACCCTTTTCGGCAAGGCGCTCGAAAAGGCCGAGAAGGCGGATGCTGATCTGATGAAGGTTTTAGAGGGTTCGACCTCGGTAATGTTTGCAACGACGGCGAAGGCCCCTGCCGTTGTCATCAAGGAGTTCCGCAAGAAGAGCGAGAAACCCGTCTTGAAGGCAGCGTTCGTGGAGGAGTGCGTCTATGTCGGCGACAACCAGTTGGATGCCCTGTGCAACATTAAGAGCAAGGAAGAACTCATCGGAGAGATCGTTTCGCTCCTGCAGTCGCCTGCGAAGAATGTTATCTCTGCATTGCAAGCTAATGCAGGCCAAAAGATTGCGGGCCTCGTGAAGACGCTCGAAGAAAGAAACTAATTACGAACAAAAACAAGAATTTAATAAAAATTACAACTATGGCAGATGTAAAGAAACTGGCAGAAGAATTGGTAAATTTGACTGTTAAGGAAGTAAACGAATTGGCTACCGTCCTCAAAGAGGAGTACGGCATTGAACCCGCTGCTGCAGCTGTTGCGGTTGCTGCTCCCGCAGCCGGTGCCGGCGAGGCTGCCGCCGCCGAGAAGACGTCGTTCGATGTCATCCTGAAAAACGCAGGTCAGTCGAAACTCCAGGTGATCAAGGTCGTTAAGGAGATCGCAGGTCTGTCGCTGGGCGATGCCAAGGCGCTGGTCGACGGTGCTCCCAAGGCCGTTAAGGAGGGTGTCTCCAAGGAGGAGGCTGAGTCGATCAAGGGCCAGCTCGAGGAGGCAGGTGCTGAAGTTGAAGTCAAGTAGTTTCGTCACTACTTTCGTAGTTTCAGACAACTCAGGTGTAGAGTTTACCCCCAAAGTAAGCTCTATGCCTTTTCTCGTCTAAGAAAAGGGAGTGCCGTCGGAGCTGTGCCCTTTTCTTGGATTTTGGAATGCTCTGAGGGTATAATGTGTTTACGCTGAGAGCATTGCCGCAGGTTATGGAGACCTGTCGGAAAGGAAGGTACCCGATTGAAAGAACAAACTTCAACTTAATTTGGATTTACCGATGTCCACAAATACAACACAACAAAGAATTAGCTTCTCGACAGTGAAAAACCGGGTTCCCTATCCGGATCTGCTCGAGGTACAGCTGAAATCATTCCGAGATTTTTTCCAGATGGACACCACGGCCGAGAATCGCAAGAACGAGGGCCTCTACAAGGTGTTTCAGGAGAATTTCCCAATTACGGATACCAGAAACAATTTCGTTCTCGAGTTTATCGACTACTACGTTGATCCGCCCCGTTACTCGATTGAGGAGTGCTTGGAGCGCGGTCTGACGTACAGCGTGCCCTTGAAGGCCAAGTTGAAGCTCTATTGCACCGATACGGAGCACGAAGATTTCGGTGTCGTCGTTCAGGACGTCTATTTCGGTACGATTCCCTATATGACCGAACGGGGTACGTTCGTCATCAACGGTGCGGAGCGCGTCATCGTGTCGCAACTGCACCGCTCGCCGGGTGTCTTCTTCGGACAGAGCATGCATACCAACGGTACGAAACTCTATTCGGCGCGTATCATCCCCTTCAAGGGGTCGTGGATCGAGTTCGCCACGGACATCAACAACGTGATGTACGCCTACATCGACCGCAAGAAGAAGCTGCCCGTCACGACCCTTTTGCGGGCCATCGGTTTCGAGGCGGATCAGCAGATCCTCGAAATATTCGATCTCGCCGACGAGGTGAAGGTCACCAAGGCCAATCTGAAAAAGGCCGTCGGCCGGATGCTGGCCGCGCGCGTGCTCTCGACGTGGGTCGAGGATTTCGTCGACGAGGATACGGGCGAGGTGGTCTCCATCGAGCGTAACAACGTCATCGTCGACCGCGAGACCGTCTTGCAGGAGGAGCACATCGAACAGATCATCGAGAGCGGTGCCAAGACGATCCTGCTGCACAAGGAGAATCCGTCGGGCATCGATTTCTCCATTATATATAATACGTTGCAGAAAGACCCGTGCAACTCCGAAAAGGAGGCTGTCGTCTACATCTACCGGCAGCTGCGCGCTTCCGAACCGCCCGATGAGGCTACGGCGCGCGACGTGATCGAGAAGCTCTTCTTCTCGGACAAGCGTTACGATCTGGGCGACGTGGGCCGTTTCCGTATCAACAAGAAGCTGGGGTTGGAGATCGATCCCGAAATCCGCACGCTTACGCGCGAGGACATCATCGCCATTATCAAGTATCTCATCCAGCTCATCAACTCGCGCGCCGAGGTGGACGACATCGACCACTTGTCGAACCGCCGTGTGCGCACCGTCGGCGAGCAGCTGTCGAATCAGTTCTCGGTGGGCTTCGTGCGTATGGCGCGTACGATCCGCGAGCGCATGAACGTGCGCGACAACGAGGTCTTCACGCCCGTCGACCTGATCAACGCCAAGACGCTGTCGAGCGTCATCAACTCGTTCTTCGGCACCAGCCAGCTGTCGCAGTTCATGGACCAGATCAATCCGCTGGCCGAAATTACGCACAAACGCCGTCTGTCGGCGCTCGGTCCCGGCGGTCTGTCGCGCGACCGCGCCGGTTTCGAGGTGCGCGACGTGCACTACACGCATTACGGCCGTCTCTGTCCGATCGAGTCGCCGGAAGGTCCCAACATCGGTCTGATCTCGTCGCTGTGCGTCTATGCCAAGATTTCGGACATGGGCTTCATCGAGACGCCCTACCGTTCGGTGAACGACGGCGTGATCGATCTGGACAACAGCCATATCCGCTATTACTCCGCCGAAGAGGAGGAGGGAAAGGTGGTCGCCCAGTCGAACGTTCCGATCGACGACGAGGGCCATTTCCTCCAACCGAACCGTATCAAGGCGCGTAAAGGCGCCGATTTCCCCGTGGTGACGGACAAGGAGGTCGACCTGATGGACGTGGCTCCGAACCAGATCGCTTCGATCGCCGCCAGCCTGATCCCCTTCTTGGAGCACGACGACGCCAACCGTGCGCTGATGGGATCGAACATGATGCGCCAGGCCGTTCCGCTCGTCACGTGCGAAGCGCCGATCGTCGGCACGGGCATCGAGAAGGACATGATCTCCGACAGCCGCATCCAGATCGTCGCCGAGGGCGACGGCGAGGTGGTTTTCGCCGATGCCACGCAGATCCGCATCAAATACGAACGTACGCCGGACGAAGTCGTCTGCTCGTTCGCTCCCGAGGTGACCACCTACGAGCTGCCGCGCTACCGCCGTACCAACCAGAATACGTCGATTACCTTGAAGCCGGTCGTACTGACGGGCGACCGCGTGACGAAGGGGCAGATCCTGACCGAAGGCTACTCGACGCAGGGCGGCGAGCTGGCGCTCGGCCGCAACCTGAAAGTGGCCTACATGCCGTGGAAGGGATACAATTTCGAGGACGCGATCGTGATCTCGGAGCGTATCCAGCGCGAGGACATCTTCACCTCGGTGCACGTCGACGAGTACATCATGGAGGTGCGCGACACCAAGCGCGGTGTCGAGGAGCTGACCTCCGACATTCCCAACGTGAGCGAAGACGCCACGAAGGATCTGGACGCCAACGGTATCATCCGCATCGGCGCCAACGTCCACCCGGGCGACATCCTCATCGGCAAGATCACGCCCAAGGGCGAGAGCGATCCTTCGCCGGAGGAGAAGCTGCTGCGCGCCATCTTCGGCGACAAGGCGGGCGACGTGAAGGACGCTTCGCTCAAAGCGCAGCCCTCGCTGCACGGCGTGGTGATCGACACCAAACTTTACAGTCGCGCCGGCAAGGAGGCCAAGAAGTCGAAGGCCGCCGAGAAGGCGATGCTCGAAAAGCTCGACGAGAAATTCGCCGCCGAGATCGCCGATCTGACCAAACTGCTCGTGCAGAAGCTCTGGTCGCTCGTGCAAGGCAAGACCACGACGGGCGTCACCGACTATTTCGGTGCGGAGCTTTACGCCGCCGGTACGAAATTCACGCAGAAGATGCTCGAAGAGCTGTCGCGTCAGACGACCGACGAGCGCACGGGCGTTCCGACGGGTTTCCTCAATCTCGGATCGTGCGGCTGGACGTCGGACGAGCATGTCAACGCCCTGATCGAGGCTACGATCAACAACTATACGATCGAGTGGAAGAAGGCCGACGCCGCGATCAAGCGCGAGAAGTACAACCTCACCAACGGCGACGAGCTGCCGCAGACGGGCGTCATCCAGATGGCCAAGGTCTACATCGCCAAGAAGCGCAAGTTGAAGGTGGGCGACAAGATGGCCGGCCGTCACGGCAACAAGGGTATCGTGGCGCGTATCGTGCGCGACGAGGACATGCCCTTCCTGGAAGACGGTACGATCGTCGACATCTGTCTGAACCCGCTGGGCGTACCTTCGCGAATGAACCTCGGCCAGATCTACGAGGCCGTGCTCGGTTGGGCGGGCCGCGAGCTGGGCGTGAAGTTCGCCACGCCGATCTTCGACGGCGCTTCGCTCGACCAGATCAACGAGTATACCGCCGAGGCGGGTATCCCGCGCAGCGGCCGCACCTACCTCTACAACGGCGAGACGGGCGAGCGTTTCGACCAGCCGGCCACCGTCGGCGTGACCTACATGCTTAAACTGGGCCACATGATCGACGACAAGATGCACGCCCGTTCGATCGGTCCCTACTCGCTCATCACGCAGCAGCCGTTGGGCGGTAAGGCGCAGTTCGGCGGTCAGCGTTTCGGTGAGATGGAGGTCTGGGCGCTCGAAGGCTTCGGTGCCGCCAACATCCTGCAAGAGATTCTGACGATCAAGTCGGACGACGTGACGGGCCGCGCCAAGGCCTACGAGGCGATCGTCAAGGGCGACAACCTGCCCAAGCCGGGCATTCCGGAGGCGATGAACGTCCTGCTGCACGAGCTGCGCGGTCTGGCGCTTTCGGTCAAACTGGAGTAAAGGGTAGTAAAACGAGAAAGAAAAACTGAATCATTATGCCATTCAACAAAGATAACAAACCGGCTGGCGGCTACAATCGCATTTCGATCGGACTGGCATCTCCCGAGGAGATTCTCGCCCAGTCGAGCGGCGAGGTGCTCAAACCGGAAACGATCAACTACCGAACGTACAAGCCCGAACGCGACGGTCTGTTCTGCGAGCGTATCTTCGGCCCGGTGAAGGACTACGAGTGCCACTGCGGCAAGTACAAGCGTATCCGCTACAAGGGCATCGTCTGCGACCGCTGCGGCGTGGAGGTGACCGAGAAGAAGGTGCGCCGCGAGCGCATGGGCCATATCTCGCTGGTCGTTCCGGTGGTGCATATCTGGTATTTCCGTTCGCTTCCTTCGAAGATCGGCTACCTGCTGGGTATCCCTTCGAAGAAACTCGAAGCGATCATCTACTACGAGCGTTACGTGGTCATCAACCCCGGCGCTGCGGCCGAGCAGGGCATCGAGCGTTTGCAGACGCTCGCCGAGAAGGAGTACCTCGACGTGCTGGCCGCGCTGCCGAAGGGCAACCAGTCGCTCGACGATTCGGACCCCAACAAGTTCGTCGCCCAGATGGGTGCCGAGGCGATCTACACGCTCTTGCAGCAGGTCGACCTCGATTCGATGTCCTACGCCCTGCGTCACAAGGCTTCGACCGAGACCTCGCAGCAGCGTAAGAGCGAGGCGTTGAAGTGCCTGAACGTCATCGAGTCGTTCCGCGCTTCGAACGGGTTGAACAAACCCGAGTGGATGGTGTTGAAGGTGATCCCCGTCATCCCGCCCGAGTTGCGCCCGCTCGTTCCGCTCGACGGCGGCCGTTTCGCCACGTCGGATCTGAACGACCTCTACCGCCGTGTCATCATCCGCAACAACCGCCTCAAACGCCTGATCGAGATCAAGGCGCCGGAGGTGATTCTGCGCAACGAGAAGCGCATGTTGCAGGAGGCCGTCGACTCGCTGTTCGACAACTCGCGCAAGAGCAACGCCGTGAAGAACGAGTCGAACCGTCCGCTCAAATCGCTGTCGGATTCGCTCAAAGGCAAGCAGGGCCGTTTCCGCCAGAACCTGCTGGGTAAGCGTGTCGACTACTCGGCGCGTTCGGTCATCGTCGTCGGCCCCGAGCTGAAAATGCACGAAATGGGTATCCCGAAGGATATGGCGGCCGAGTTGTACAAGCCGTTCATCATCCGCAAGCTCATCGAGCGCGGTATCGTGAAGACGGTCAAATCGGCCAAGAAGATCATCGACCGCAAGGATCCCGTCATCTGGGGTATTCTGGAAAACGTCATCAAGGGGCATCCGGTGCTGATGAACCGTGCCCCGACGCTGCACCGTCTGGGTATCCAGGCCTTCCAGCCCAAGCTCATCGAGGGCAAGGCCATGCAGTTGCATCCGCTGGCCTGTACGGCCTTCAACGCCGACTTCGACGGCGACCAGATGGCCGTCCACCTGCCGCTGGGCAACGCCGCCATTCTGGAAGCGCAGCTGCTGATGCTGGGTTCGCACAACGTGTTGAACCCCGCCAACGGTGCGCCGATCACCGTCCCGTCGCAGGACATGGTTCTGGGACTCTACTACATCACCAAGCCGCGCAAGGGCGTCAAGGGCGAGGGGCTGGTCTTCTACGGCCCTGAGGAGGCGATCATCGCCTACAACGAGAAACGCGCCGACCTGCACGCCGAGGTGAAGTGCATGGTGAACGACATCGACGAGAACGGTCAGCGGGTGAGCGTCCTGAAAGATACGACCATCGGCCGCATCCTCTTCAACCAGGTCGTTCCCGAGGAGGTGGGCTACATCAATACGGTGCTTACGAAGAAGTCGCTGCGCGACATCATCGCCGTGGTGATGAAGAAGGCCGGCGCCGACAAGGTGGCTGCGTTCCTCGACGACATCAAGAACATGGGTTACCGCATGGCTTTCCAGGGCGGTCTGTCGTTCAACCTCGACGCGGTGATTATCCCCGAGGAGAAGGAGAAGCTCGTGCAGGAGGGTTACGACCGTTCGGACGCGATCATGGAGGACTACAACATGGGTCTGATCACCAACAACGAGCGTTACAACCAGATCATCGACGTCTGGACGAACATCAACACCAAACTCACGAAGGTGGTGATCGACACGCTGGTGAAGGATCAGGACGGTTTCAACCCTGTCTACATGATGCTCGACTCCGGCGCCCGAGGTTCGAAGGAGCAGATCCGCCAGCTGTCGGGTATGCGCGGTCTGATGGCCAAGCCGCAGAAATCGGGTGTCGAAGGCGGTCAGCAGGTCATCGAGAACCCGATCCTCTCGAACTTCAAGGAGGGTCTGTCGGTGCTCGAATACTTCGTCTCGACGCACGGTGCCCGTAAGGGTCTGGCCGATACGGCGTTGAAAACGGCCGACGCCGGTTATCTGACGCGCCGTCTGGTCGACGTGGCGCAGGACGTCATCATCAACGAGGAGGATTGCGGCACGCTGCGCGGTCTGACGGCTACGGCCATCAAACGCAACGACGACGTGGTGCAGACGCTCTACGACCGCATTCTGGGCCGCACGGCGCTCAACGACGTGATCCACCCGCTCACGGGCGAGGTGATCTGCAAGGCGGGTCAGGAGATCACCGAGGACATCGCCGAGGCGATCGAGAAGTCGCCGCTGGAGTCGGTCGAGATCCGTTCGGTGCTCACCTGCGAGGCGCGTCACGGCGTCTGCGCGAAGTGCTACGGCCGCAACCTGGCCACGGCGCGCATGGTGCAGAAGGGCGAAGTGGTCGGCGTCATCGCCGCACAGTCGATCGGCGAGCCGGGTACGCAGCTGACGCTGCGAACGTTCCACGTCGGCGGCGTGGCCGGCGGCTCGGTCGTCGAGACCAACGTCGTTTCGAAATACGAAGGCCGTTTGGAGATCGAGGAGTTGCGTACGATCAAGGGCAAGAACGCACAGGGCGAGGCGACGAACGTCGTCATCTCGCGCCAGTCGGAGATCCGCATCGTCGATCCCAAGACCGAGATCGTACTCTATACGCATCCGCTGCCTTACGGTGCCACGCTCTTCATGACCGACGGCGCCGAGGTGAAGAAGGGCGACCTGATCTGCGAGTGGGATCCCTACAATGCGGTCATCATCTCGGAGTTCGAGGGCAAGGCCTCCTACGAGAACGTCATCGAGGGCGTCACCTACCGCGAGGAGCGCGACGAGCAGACGGGTCTGTCGGAGAAGGTGGTCATCGAGTCGAAGGACAAGACCAAGAACCCCGTCATCAAGATCATCAACCGGGAGGGCGAGGAGGTCAAGTCCTACAACCTGCCCGTTTCGGCCCACGTCGTGGTGAAGGACAACGCCAAGATCCATGCGGGCGACATCCTGATCAAGATTCCGCGTGCCGTCGGCAAGTCGGGCGGCGATATCACCGGCGGTCTGCCGCGTGTCACGGAGCTCTTCGAGGCGCGCAACCCGTCGAATCCGGCGATCGTCTCCGAGATCGACGGCGAGGTTTCGTTCGGCAAGATCAAGCGCGGTAACCGCGAGATCGTCATTACCTCCAAGCAGGGCGACGTGAAGCGCTATCTGGTGCCGCTGTCGCGTCAGATCATCGTGCAGGAGAACGACTACGTGAAGGCGGGCAGCCCGCTGTCGGACGGCGCCATTACGCCGAGCGACATCCTGCGCATTCTCGGCCCGACGAAGGTACAGGAGTATATCGTCAACGAGGTGCAGGAGGTCTACCGTATGCAGGGCGTGAAGATCAACGACAAGCATTTCGAGGTGATCGTCCGTCAGATGATGTCGAAGGTGCAGATCGAGGATCCGGGCGACACCCGCTTCTTCGAAGACCAGATCGTCGACAAGTGGGAGTTCATGGATGTCAACGACGCGCTGTACGACAAGGTGGTCGTCACCGACGCCGGCGACTCCACGTCGGTGCAGCCGGGGCAGATCATTTCGCTGCGCAAGCTGCGCGACGAGAATTCGAGTCTCAAACGCAAGGACATGCGTCAGGTGCAGGTGCGCGACATCGTGCCCGCGACCTCGAATCAGGTCTTGCAGGGTATCACCCGTGCGGCGTTGCAGACGTCGAGCTTCATCTCGGCCGCTTCGTTCCAGGAGACCACCAAGGTGCTCAACGAGGCTGCGATCCAGGGCAAGGTCGATCCGCTGGAAAACTTGAAGGAGAACGTGATCTGCGGTCACCTGATCCCCGGCGGTACGGGTCTTCGCGAGTACGACGACCTGCTCGTCGGACTCAAATCCGACGTCGAGAATCTGACTGCCGCTGCTCAGTAGAGCCGTAATATACGATTGTGAAACCGAGGAGATTTCCATGCGGAAATCTCCTCGGTTTTTCGTGGACGGCGGTCTGCGGGAAGGGTGCCGCGGGCGGGGCGGTTTGCCGGCCGCGGCGGAGTGCTGCCGAAGCACTGGCCGCAGTCGGGGATGAACTGCCGGAGCCGTGTCGGCAGAAGGATGTCGGGAACGTCCCGCCTTTCGCTGCGTCGCCGGCCGTGCGGCGGAAAGCGGCTGCGGATGCCGTGCGGCCCTGCGGATCGGGATATTCCGCAGAAAAGGAGCGTACCCGCGAAGGTACGCTCCTTTTCTGCGATCCTGCGGAGGCAGGACTATTTCATCGCCTGCTCGACAGCCACCGCGACGGCCACCGTAGCGCCGACCATCGGGTTGTTGCCCATGCCGAGGAAGCCCATCATCTCCACGTGTGCGGGAACCGACGACGAACCGGCGAACTGGGCGTCCGAGTGCATACGGCCCATCGTGTCGGTCATACCGTAGGAAGCGGGGCCTGCGGCCATGTTGTCGGGGTGCAGCGTGCGGCCCGTGCCGCCGCCCGAAGCCACCGAGAAGTACTTCTTGCCGGCCAGCACGCGCTCCTTCTTGTAGGTGCCGGCCACGGGGTGCTGGAAGCGGGTGGGGTTGGTCGAGTTGCCCGTGATCGACACGTCGACGTCCTCCTTCCACATCACGGCCACGCCCTCGCGCACGTCGTCGGCGCCGTAGCAGCGTACCTTGCCGCGAAGTCCGGTCGAGTAGGGGGTCTCCTTGACGATCGCCAGCTCGCCCGTGTAGTAGTCGAACTTGGTCTGCACGTAGGTGAAGCCGTTGATGCGCGAAATGATCTGTGCGGCGTCCTTGCCCAGGCCGTTGAGGATCACGCGCAGCGGGTTCTTGCGCACCTTGTTGGCCATTTCGGCGATCTTGATGGCGCCCTCGGCTGCGGCGAACGATTCGTGGCCGGCCAGGAAGGCGAAGCACTGCGTCTCCTCGCGCAGCAGACGTGCGGCCAGGTTGCCGTGGCCGATGCCCACCTTACGGTCGTCGGCTACCGATCCGGGAATGCAGAACGCCTGCAACCCCTCGCCGATCGCCTCGGCGGCGTCGGCCGCATTCTTGCAGCCCTTCTTGATGGCGATGGCGGCGCCTACGACATAGGCCCACTTGGCGTTCTCGAAGCAGATCGGCTGCGTCTCCTCGCAGGTCTTGTAGGGATCGAGCCCCTTCTCGGCACAGATCGCCTTCGCGTCTTCCACGCCGTTTATCCCGTACTGAGCAAGTACAGCGTTGATTTTATCAATTCTGCGCTCGTAGCTTTCAAACAAACTTGCCATATCTCAATTTCTTATTATTCGGTTAAACAACGGTTATTCGTGACGCGGATCGATGTACTTCTTGGCCTCGGCGAAACGACCGTAGCAGCCCTTGGCCTTTTCGAGCGCCTCCTTGGGATCGATGCCCTTCTTCACGAAATCCATGAACTTGCCCAGATGCACGAACTCGTAGCCGATCACCTCGTCGTTCTCGTCGAGCGCCATGCGGGTGCAGTAGCCTTCGGCCATTTCGAGGTAGCGCGTGCCCTTGGCCAGCGTGCCGAACATCGTGCCCACCTGGCTGCGCAGGCCCTTGCCCAGGTCTTCGAGCGAAGCGCCGATGACCAGGCCGCCCTCCGAGAAGGCCGACTGGGTACGACCGTAGACGATCTGTTTGAACAGCTCGCGCATGGCCGTATTGATCGCGTCGCAGACCAGGTCGGTGTTGAGCGCTTCGAGGATGGTCTTGCCCGGCAGGATCTCCGATGCCATGGCGGCCGAATGCGTCATGCCCGAGCAGCCGATCGTCTCGACGAGCGCCTCCTGGATGATGCCGTCCTTGACGTTGAGCGTCAACTTGCAGGCACCCTGCTGGGGTGCGCACCAGCCCACACCGTGCGTCAAACCCGATATGTCCTTGATCTCCTTGGCTACAACCCACTTGCCCTCTTCGGGGATCGGTGCGGATTCGTGATTTGCACCCTTCTTAACGCAACACATCTGTTGCACTTCGTGTGAATAAATCATAACCGTTAAATTTTATTGAAATTCGTTGAACGTGTAACTGTATTCCGCCGCAAAGGTAGTAATTTTGTTCGGTTCCCGCCATAGAAAACGGCGATTTTTCACTAATTTCGCCCCTCGAACGAATACTCCGGAACATGGTGATTCTCCCCGCAACCGAGGCCGATTTGCAGGCCGTCATCGAACTCGTCGCCCAGGGGCGCGCGGCATTGGCCCGTCAGGGTGTTGACCAGTGGCAGGACGGCTATCCCTCGCCGGAGACGATCCGGCGCGACCTGCTGCGCGGCGACGGACGCATCGTGCGCATCGACGGTGCGGCGGCCGCCTACGCCGCCTTCGTCTTCGACGGCGAACCGGCCTACGACCGGATCGAGGAGGGCGGCTGGGCCGCCGAAGGGCCTTATGTGGCGGTGCACCGGCTGGTCGTGGGCGAGCGCTTCGTGCGGCGGGGAGTTGCCGCCGCGTTGCTGCGCGAAGCCGCCCGCGAGGCGCTCGTGCGCGGCATCCGCTCGTTCCGCATCGACACGCATCCCGACAACGGGCCCATGCGTGCGCTGCTCGTGAGGGAGGGGTTCGCCTGTCGGGGCAAGGTGCGCTACGAAGCCGTGCGGCTGGCTTACGAGAAGCCGATCTTCGGCTGATCCGCTCAGGTACGTTACCGCCTCCGGTGACGGATGCCGGAATATTCGTGCGGATGATTTGAATCAAGGCGGCTATATCCCGTTTTGCACCGCCGCTTCTCCAAAGCGGGCTTTGCCCGAAGCCTCGCCTGGGCGGGGCCGATCTGCAAACGCGGCTTTGCCGCGAATGCTCCGACAGTCGGTCGTGTGCAGCGGCTCGGAAAACCGACGGGGTGCAGAGTTGTATACAGCTGCCTGAATTTTCCTGCCGCCTTTTACTTTACGCGAAACATACGGATGAAAACGACCTACACCCACCTGCTGTTCGACCTCGACGGTACGCTGACCGACCCCGTGGAGGGGATCACACGATCGGTGCAGTACTCCCTGCGCCATTTCGGCATCGAGGTGACCGACCTGCGCAGCCTGACGCCCTTCATCGGGCCGCCGCTGGCCGAGTCGTTCCGCGAGTTCTACGGCTTCGACGACGGACGCATCCCCGAGGCGATCCGCCTGATGCGCGAATATTTCAGCGAACGGGGCTGGCGCGAGAACCGCCTCTACGACGGGATGCCGCAGCTGCTCGAACGTTTGTGCGCATCCGGACTTACGCTGGCGGTCGCCACGTCGAAACCGGCCGTGTTCGCCCGGCGCATTCTCGACCATTTCGATCTGGCGCGCTACTTCGCCTTCGTGGGCGGCGCCGAACTCGACGGCAGCCGGCAGGCCAAAGCCGACGTGATCGCCCATGTATTGCAGGGGTTGGGCGGCGTCGATCCGGCGACTTGCCTGATGATCGGCGACCGGCGCCACGACGTCGCGGGAGCGGCCGCCGTCGGCATGGATTCGTGCGGCGTGCTGTGGGGCTACGGCAGCCGTGCGGAGCTGACCGGGGCCGGAGCGACCCGTATCGCCGCCGACCTCGGCGAGTTGGAACGGATCGTAACCGGTCGGTGAGCGGCAGCGGCCCGTGCGCTACTCCTGCCGGACGGCCTCGAAGAAGGGCTTCATGCGCTGCGGGTCGCCCACTGCCCAAACTACGTCGCCCGCATGGAGCCGTTCGCCGGCGGAGGGATTCGTCACCGGCCCTTCGGGGCGTTCGATGCCCAGCACCAGCGCCGAGGCGTGGCGGCGTACCTCCGCTTCGCCGAGCGTCGTACCGTCGAGCGCCGACCGGGCAGGCAGGGTGTAGGAACCTATCCGCAGAGCCGTGGCGGTCTTCTCTTCGCGGCGGCGTTTGCGTTCCGACCGCTGTTCGTCCAGTACGCGGTGGAAGATGCGGAACTCTTCGTCGGTGCCTACGACCGTCAGACGATCGTAGGGAAAAAGCATCGTATGGCCGTCGGGGAGTTGCAGCCGGCGTTCGCCGCGGCGGATGGCCACGACCGTGACGCCGTAGCGGCGGCGGAAGTCGATCTCGCGGAGCGTCCGTCCTGCGACGATCGATTCGGCCGCGACGCCGAATTCGGCCATGTGGAGCTGCTCGAACGGCAGCTGCCCTTCATTCAGCGGCCGTTCTGCATCGGCCGTGTCGTCGCCGCCGAAGTTCTCGCGCAGACGCTCCTCCATTTCGAACGAACGGCGGCGGAGCCGTTTCGAGAAGACGATGCCGGTGAGCAGCGCCAGCGACACGGCGAAGCCCATGCCCGAAGCGGTGTCGAACAGCGACGCCACGACGGTCATCAGAATCCCGATGCAGAGCAGGCATTTGATGAGAATGAGCGAGACGAGCGGCCCGCGGTTGAATTTGCTGTCGTTCCACAGCTGTCGGAATTCGGGCGAGCGGTTGCCCTGCCGGAGCACGACGAGCAGGATCGGCGCCAGCACGGCGAGGATCGCCGCCAGACTCACCGCAGCGCCCGTCCGACCCGGAATCCGCGCCTCGATCCACGGTGCGGCGTAGCGCAGGAAGGCCGCTTCGGCGAAGATGCAGAAGACCAGATAGAGTGCGCCGGGCAGCATCATGCGCCGCAGCAGCCGCAGCCAGGTGTTGTGGCGGCTTTCGGGGCCTGCGCCCGATGCGTAACGCGCCAGCGACCGCTGCCATTTGGCGGGCAGGTGCCGTTCGAGATAGTCGCAGGCGGGGTCGGCGGCCCGCATCATGTAGGGCGTCAGGAAGGTCGTGACGACCGATACGGCCACGATGACGGGATAGAGGTAGTCGTCGGTCACGTGTAGCGTCGTGCCCAGGGTGGCTATGATGAAGGCGAACTCGCCGACCTGCGTGAGCGAGAATCCCGACTGCACGGCTACGCGCAGCGGTTGTCCCGATACGAGCACGCCGAGCGTGGCGAAAGTCGCCTGTCCGGCGAGTACCACGACCGTGAGCAGCACGATGGGGCCGGCGTAGCGCACGAGCAGCGCCGGTTCGATCATCATGCCTACCGAGACGAAGAAGATCGCTCCGAAGAGGTTCTTGACCGGTTCGACCAGTCGTGTGATCCGTTCGGCTGCGACCGTTTCGGCCAGGAGCGATCCCATGACGAAGGCGCCGAGTGCAGCCGAGAAACCGGCCTTGACGGCGATCATCACCATCCCCAGACACAGGCCGAGCGTCACGATGAGCAGCGTTTCGTCGTTGAGCAGCCGTTGCAGCCGTTTGAGCAGCGTGGGGATCAGGTAGATGCCCAGCAGCGACCAGAAGATCAGGAAGGCTCCCAGTTTGAGGATGCTGCCCAGCATCTCGGCGCCTTCGAACTGCTTGCTCACGGCCAGCGTCGAGAGCAGCACCATCAGCACGACGCCCACCAGATCCTCGACCACGAGGATGCCCAGCACCACGCCCGTGAAGCGCTGTCCGCGCAGCCCCATGTCGTCGAAGGCCTTGAAGACGATCGCCGTCGACGACATCGAGAGCATCCCTCCCAGGAAAATGCTGCTCATGTGGGAGAAACCCAGCGACATGCCCGTTCCGTACCCCACGAACATCATTCCCGCCACGATCGTCACGGCGGCCGTGACGGCCGTGCCGCCCACGCTCAGCAGTTTGCGGAACGAGAATTCGAGTCCCATGGCGAAAAGCAGGAAGATGACGCCGATGTCGGCCCACACGCGGATGCTCGACGCATCGGAGACGGTCGGGATGAACGATACCGAAGGGCCTGCCAGCACGCCGGCCACGATGTAGCCGAGAATGACGGGTTGGCGCAATCCCTTGAAGACGAGCGTAGAACAGCCGGCGGCGACGAGGATGATCGCCAGGTCGGAAATGAGCGGTGCGATGGCGGACATGAGGCGTAGGTTGAACCGGTCGGAGGCCGCGGGCGGGCCGTAGGGTGCCGTCGCCGCCGGCCGGAGGTTTCCGACTGCAAAGATAGGCAATCGGATGCAATGTTGTGCGCGCGGTGCGCGCTTCCGCGGAAAGAGGATTCGTTGCGCGAAGCGCTGCGGCGCTTCGAACGAACGATTCCCTCGTTCCGGACGGAACGAGGGAATCGCCGCCTTTCATTCTCGATGCGGTCGCACGGGGGTTAGACGGCCTCCACCACCGTCACCTCGATACCCTGACTGCGCAGTTGCGCGAGGGTGTGGGGCGAGACGTTGCTGTCGGTGATGATCTGGTCTACATCGCTCAGGTCGCAGATTTTGCTGAACCCGCGGCGGCCGAACTTCGAGCTGTCGGCCAGCACGATCGTTTTCTGTGCGGTGCGGATCATGGCGCGGTTGAGGCCCGCCTCCATGAGGTTGGTCGTCGAGAGCCCGTATTCGAGGTCGATACCGTCCACGCCCAGGTAGAGTTTGCTGCACGAGAAGTCTTGCAGCATCCGTTCGGCATAGACCCCGACGGCCGAGACCGAGGTGTTGCGCACCATGCCGCCCAGCTGCACCACGTCGACGTTGTGGTCGCGCACGAGGATCGGGACGATGTTGACCGCCGAGGTGATGACCGTCAGCCGCCCCTGCGCCTTGATCTCGCGGGCCAGGAAGAGCATCGTGGTTCCCGACGCGATGAGGATCGAGTCGTCGGGCGTGACGAGCGACGCGGCGCGGATGCCGATGGCACGCTTCTCGGCGGCGTTGTGTTTCTCCTTTTCGTTGACCGGACGGTCGTTGATATAGGGATTGATCAGAATGGCGCTTCCGTGGGCGCGGTAGAGCATCTTCTTCTCTTCGAGCAGCGTGAGATCCTTGCGGATCGTCACCTCCGACACTTTGAGCCGTTCGGCCAGAGCGGCGACGCTTACCGAGCCCTGCTGTTGCAGCAGATCCATGATGAAATCGTGTCTTTCGGCCAATGTCATAATCGTATCATTAGATATATATTCAAACAAAAATAGTGATTTTCTCGGAATCGGTCAAGCGAAATCCGAAATAGTTGCTCCTTTCTCTGTTACTGCGCGCGCATGTGCGCTTCGTTCGTTCCGGATATTCGGCGGGCCGCGCACCTTTTTTCCCGCGGCGGGCTGTCGGGGGGGCTTCCGCTGCCGGAATGGCGGGAGTTCGGGAGCGGGAATACTCCGAAACACAACGGAAACCAATCCGGGATTCTCTTTTCTTGCACTTCGGGTTGACAAGATCGAAAGAATTGATTACCTTTGCCTTTCGGGTAACCGCAAAACCCGCGGGGAGCCGGCAGGTCGCCGGGCCTTCGCAAACCGCTAACCTGACTTACGACATGCAAAGTTTTACTCCTGAAGTACAGAAACGCTTCAAGTACTGGCAGATGCGCACGCTCATCGCCACGATGATCGGTTATGCGCTCTTCTATTTCGTCCGCAAGAACTTTTCGCTGGCCATGCCGGGGCTCGAAGCCGACCTGGGTATTTCGAAAACCAGCCTGGGTATTTTCCTTACGCTCAACGGGCTGGTCTACGGCCTTTCGCGTTTCGTCAACGGTATTCTGGCCGACCGGCTCAACGCACGCTTCTTCATGGCCACGGGACTCGCGCTCTGCGCGCTGGCCAATTTCGCCTTCGGTTTCGGCGTCGACGTGAGCGAGTGGATCACGGGCGAGAGTTCGGGTTCGCAGTTCAACAATACGCTGATCCTCTTCATGGGCGTCATGTGGGTGGTCAACGGCATGTTGCAGGGGACGGGCTTCCCGCCCTGCGCGCGGCTGCTCACCCACTGGATTCCGCCCAAGGAGCTGGCCACCAAGATGTCGGTGTGGAACACCTCGCATTCGATCGGCGCGGGACTGGTCGTCATCCTCTGCGGCTACATCATGAGCCACATGGGTACGGGCGACGCCCATGTCGGCGCATGGCGCTGGTGCTTCTGGATTCCGGCGGGCATTTCGTTCGCCGGCGCGATCGGACTTTTCATTTCGCTGCGCGACACGCCCACTTCGGTGGGACTGCCCGAACTGCCCGGCACCGAGAGCAAAAAGAGCGGGGACGCTCCGTCGGCGGCCGACAAGGCCTTCCTGCGCCGCAAGGTCTTCGGCAATCCGCTGATCTGGATTCTGGCCTTCGCCAACTTCTTCGTCTACATCGTCCGTTTCTCGGTGCTCGACTGGGGCCCCACGCTGCTGAGCCAGTCCAAGGGGGTCAGCATGAGCCACGCCGGCTGGCTGGTGGCGATGTTCGAGATCGCCGGCATCGTGGGGATGCTGGTGGCCGGCTGGGCGACCGACAAGTTCCTCGGCGGACGCGCGCACCGCACCTGCGTCTTCTGCATGGCGGGTGCGGCGCTGTTCATCTTCCTCTTCTGGCAGCTGCCCGTCGGCGCGCCGCTGTGGCTGACGTTCCTTTTCCTGATGATGGCCGGTTTCTGCATCTACGGGCCGCAGGCGCTCATCGGCATTGCCGCCGCGCAACAGGCTACCAAGAAGGCGGCCGCCACGGCCAACGGCTTCACCGGCCTGTTCGGCTACGCCTCGACGATCGTGTCGGGTGCCGGACTGGGCTATCTGGCGCAGCACTACGGCTGGAATCACGCCTACATCGCCATGATCGCCATGGCACTCGTCGGCATGGCGGTCTTCCTGCTGATGTGGGGCGCCGGACGCGACGGGTACGAGACGGATGCCGAATAACGTCGGTCTGCGACGGTCGTTTTCTCGTTTCGGCGTAGTCCGGGCGGATTCGGGACTCGTGCTCGGCCTGGCGAAAACGTTTTGCATAGGACACAGGGGGGGGGTATTCTCGGAATGCACCCGCCCCTGTCGGTTTTCGGGGTACGCCCGATCTTCGCGGAACCGCTTCGGCTTCTCTCTCCGACCGATTCCGGACGTCTCGGCCCGACCTCTCGCCGACGGTGAACACGGACTGTCCGCCAAGAGCCCCGCAAGGTGTTTTTGCGGATTGGAGTTTGGGTCTCCGATCGCGCTTGAAAAATAATCGGTATAAAATTTTGAAAAATGGCTGATTTTTTCATATATTTGCGCAAACGATTGTGCAAGCTCTCCGGCTTCGGTATCCGAATCTCCGATACGAAATCGGCCCCGCTCGGAAGGGCGGTCGGGCGGTGAAGGCTGCAAGAAGGCGCTTTCGGTCGGTGCGATGCGGAAGGGCGGGCGGTCGCGGAGGATTTTTATCCGGCTGTCTTGCATCGCGTTTTGTGCGGAACGGCGGTGCAGACGCCGTACGGGAAACCTGAACTGATCTAACCTGAATGTATATGAAGCGAATTTCTATGATTCTGTTTGCCGCGGCGCTGTTGCTGCCGTGGTGCGCCGGCGCCGCAGCGCCGGAGAAAGGGGCTGTCCCCGTCATTTTCGAGACCGACATGGGCAACGACATCGACGATGCGCTGGCGCTCGACCTGCTCTATAAGGGCATGGACGCCGGCCATATCCGTCTGATCGGCGTGAGTCTCAACAAACGCAGTTCGACCTCGTTCGAGTTCATCGACCTGATGAATACATGGTACGGCTATCCCGATATTCCGATCGCCTACACGCCCCGGGCGGTGGACAACAAGGATCGGGACTATACGACGCCCGTCTGCGAATTGAAGGCCTCCGACGGCAAACCGCTCTTCAAGCGCAGCCGCAAGCCCGGCAGCTGGGAGGATCCGGTGGCGATGTACCGCCGGCTGCTGGCGGCCGAGCCCGACAATTCGGTCGTGGTCGTCTCGGTGGGCTTTTCGGGCAATCTCGCGGCGCTGCTCGCCAGCGATGGCGACGACGTGTCGCCGCTCACGGGCCGCGAACTGGTGGCGCGCAAGGTGAAGTATTTTTCGGTCATGGCGGGCAGCTTCGGGGTGAAGAAGCGCGCCGAGTACAACGTCATCAACGACATTCCGGCCGCGCGCAAGTTCTTCGCAGAGTGCCCCTCGCCGATCGTGCTGACGCCCTTCGAGATCGGCAAGCAGGTGGTCTATCCCGGCCGCAGCATCGCCGAAGATTTCGGTTGGGCGGAGCATCATCCGATGGTCGAAGCCTACAAGGCCTATCACGAGATGCCCTACGACCGTCCTACGTGGGACGTGATCGCAACCTACTACGTCCTGCCGCACGAGCCGTCGTCGCTCACGCTCAGCATCCCCGGCCGCATTACGGTCGACGAGCAGGGCTTCATCTTCTTCACGCCCGACAAGGCGGGACAGCACCGCTACATCACCGCTTCCGACCGGCAGGCGGGCATGATTCTCGGTTATTTCCTGCGTGCGCTGCCCGAACGGCCGCTGCGTTACATGCGATAGTCTGAGCAAAGAGGCGCAGATGCACCTCGTCTGCACCTCTTTTTAACCTTAAAACTTCTTAAAATGGAACAATTAACCTCATTGAAACCGATGAGGCAGAGGGGGGGGGAATTCTACGACTCCTGTCCCTGGCTCTGTTGCTCGCCGTAGTTTCCGGGGAAGCCGCAAAGGCTCAGTCCCGGATGGTCGAAGGCACCGTTGTCGGTCGTGAAGGCAGTCAGGCCGCCGTGCCGTTGGTCGGCGTGGCGGTGGTGGTGAAGGGGTCGCTCCGAAACCATGCCGTCACCGATTTGCAGGGACGTTACTCGATCCGCGTCCCCTCTTCGACCGACACGTTGCAGTTTACCTATCTGGGTTATAAACCGTTGGAGCGGGTGGTCGGTTCGCGCACCCGCCTCGATGTGGAGATGCTCTCCGAATCGCAGCAGGTCGACGCCGTGGTGGTGACGGCGCTCGGACTGACGCGCAAGGAAAAAAGTCTGGGCTACGCCGTTTCGACGGTCGGCTCCGAAGACCTCAACAACACCGTCACGAACAACTGGCTCAACGGGATGGCCGGGAAGGTGGCGGGTCTGAATTTCGACACTTCGTCGGCCGGTCCCGGCGGATCGATTCGCGTGACGCTGCGCGGCGAGGGGTCGTTGGCTTATGACAAGAACGAAGCGCTGTTCGTTGTCGACGGCGTGCCGATCAACAGCGGCATGACCTCCAATACCGAGAACGGCTCCTACGGCAGCACCGTCAGTACGATCGATTACGGCAACGGCGCTTCGGATCTCAATCCCGACGATATCGAGTCGGTATCGGTCTTGAAGGGCCCCGCAGCCACGGCGCTCTACGGGTCGCGCGCAGCCAACGGTGCGATCATCATCACCACCAAGTCGGGACTCAAATCCGGAGGGCTGCGCGTGACATTCAATTCGAATGTCACGCTCGAACAGGCCGGTTTCTGGCCCGATTTCCAGGAGGAGTACGGATCGGGCGTCTATGAGTCGGCGCAGATCGACGGCGTGACCACGCCGCCCGAATACTCCTACTGGAACGTGGCGGCCGACAAGAGCGACACGGGGCAGAAGATCACCCGCTATCACGCCCGTTCGTCTTTCGGCGAGCGCTACGATCCCTCGAAGATGCGCTACATCTACTCGTCCCGCAACTGGGATACCGACGAGTATACGCGCAAACCGTGGGTGGCGCAGGACTGGTACAAAGGATTCTTCCGTACGGGCGTCACCTATTCCAATTCGATCTCCATCGAGGGCGGCAACGGCAAGGGCAATTCGGCCCGCGTGTCGTTCAAGGACATGCGCAACGACTGGATCGTCCCCAATACGGGTTACGAGAGCCAGAATCTCAGCTTCTCCTTCTCGACCCGCATTTCCAAGGCCGTTACCGTGAGCGGTAAGGCCAACTACTATCGCAAGAACAGCGACAATCTTCCTTCGGCCGGTTACAGCACGGCTTCGCCGCTCTATGCGCTGATCTGGAATCCTTCGTCGGTGAGCGTCGACGATATGTACGCCGAGTGGAGCGAAGGGCGTATCGCGGCCATGAATGCCGCAGGAACGACCGGATCGGGCAATCTGATCAACCCCAGCAGCGACAATCCCTATTTCATGGTTTACGAGCAGCTCAACACGCAGGATCGCGACCGCGTGTACGGCAACGTCTCGGTGAACGTCAATATCTGGCGCGAAAAGCTGACGCTCATGCTGCGCGGCGGCATGGATCTCAACAACGATTTTCGCACGCAGCGCAAACCGCAGTATTCGATCGGGCACACTAAGGGGTGGTACCGCGAGCAGACGGTGCGCAATTTCGAGATGAACACGGATTTCATGTTCAACTACAAGGACTCGTTCGGCGACTTCCATCTTTCGGCGGCGTTGGGCGGCAACCGGATGTATCAGAAATTCCAGAATGTGACGCAGACGGCCGAGAATCTTCAAGAACCCGACGTCTTTCTGCTGGTCAATGTCGACGGACGGTTGCTGTCGTCCAACACGCGGCGTGAAAAGGGGGTGAACAGCCTCTACGGTTATGTGAACCTCAGTTGGCGCGACATGCTGTTTCTGGATCTGACGGCACGCAACGACTGGTCGAGTACGCTGGCGCCGGGCAACAACTCCTATTTCTATCCTTCGGTGGGAGTCAGCTTCCTGCTGGACGAGGCGCTCGGTTTTCGGGAACGCGCACCGTGGGTCGACATGCTGAAACTGCGCGGATCGTGGGCCAATGTGGGCAACGATACCGACCCCTATCAGCTGACGGCCATTTACAGCAACAGCGATTTCCAGGGAGGCTATCGTCTTTCGAGCGCGATCCAGAACTACAACATCAAACCCGAGAACATCGAGAGCTGGGAGACCGGCATCGAAGCCCGTCTCTTCGGCGGACGCATCGGACTCGACGTGGCGTATTACGATTCGACGACGACCGACCAGATCATCACCGTTCCCGCCGACTGGGCTACGGGTGCGGCATCGAAACTCATCAATGCGGGCGAGGTCAACAACCGCGGTGTGGAGGTGGCGCTCGATCTGCGTCCCGTCGAGACGAAGAACTGGCGCTGGGACATCGGTCTCAACTGGTCGAAGAACTGGAACAAGCTGGTGGCGTTGGCGCCGGGCGTGGAGATGTGGCAGCTCAATTCGAAGCTGACGGTCGGCTCGACGGTCTTCACCTACGCCTATCCGGGCGGTGTGCTGGGACGCCTTTACGGAATCGGCTACGAGACGGCGCCCGAGGGAAGTTTCTACGTCGACGAGGCCGGGAAGTTCGTGGATTGCTCCGGAGCCAGGATCATCGATGCCGAAACAGGGAATCCCGTGCTGACGGAGACGCTCAAAGATCTGGGCAGCATCTATCCCAACTACAAGGCGGGTCTGAACACGCGGCTCAGTTACAAGGGACTGTCGCTGGCGATGACTTTCACGGCGCAACAGGGCGGACGGGCCTATTCGGTGACGAGCGCCGTGCTCTCGACGCTGGGCAAACTCGAAAATTCCCTGCCGGGTCGTTACGACGGTCTGATCGCCGACGGGGTCAATCTCCATGCCGACGGAACCTATTCGAAGAACCGTACGGTGACCCAGAATGTCGTCGAATATTACAACCTCTATGCGCAGTACCGCAACAACATCGAGCAGCACGTCTACTCGACTTCGTTCCTGAAACTCAAAGAACTGCGGCTGGATTACAGTTTTCCCGAACAGATCTGCCGCCGGCTGCGTGTGGTGCGGTCCATTCAGCTGGGCTTCTTCGCCACGAACCTCTTCTGTTGGACGAAGTGGCCGCAGTACGATCCGGAAGTGGCGTCGTGGGCCGGCGGGTCGCTCTCGAAGGGTGTCGAGACCGGCGGCTATCCGATGACGCGGACTTACGGATTCAATCTTAAACTAACCTTCTGACGCGATGAAAACGATACGATTCAGATGCTATGCGGCGTGCTGCATGGCGTTTCTGGGGATGGGCTGTACGGCTTCGTTCGAGGAGTACAACACCAATCCCAATCAGATGGAAATGTGGGAGATAGGCCCCGAAAGCCTGTTGGAGAATCTGGTGTTCAAGGAGTTCGAATGCCTGCTTCACCGCACGTGGTACATCAACGGAGAACTGATCCAGTACACGGTGTCGGGTTCGTCGCTCAATGCCTTCCATCGTTACGTGATTTCGAACGGCGTTCCCTCCGACCACTGGGCCACGCAGTTCCAGTGGGCGGCCACGGCCGACCACATGTATCGCCTGGCGTTGGAACAGAACGACGTCAACTGCCAGGCCATCGCGCTGACGATGCGCGCCTTCTGCATGGCGCACTGCACCGACGGTTTCGGCGACGTCCCCTTTACGGAGGCGTTTCAGGGACGCGACGGCCTCGCCCAGCCGCTGTTCGATACGCAGCGGTCGATTTACGAACGGCTCTACGAGGATTTGGAGTTGGCCAACAGCCTCTACGATGTTTCGAAATCGCTCAAATCGCCTTCGCGCGACCTGCTTTACGGCGGCGACATGGCCAAATGGAAGCGGTTCACCAATTCGCTGCACCTGCGGCTGCTGATGCGTTGCATCAACCGCGACGGGGAGTTGGGCATATCGGAACGTATCCGTTCGCTCGTTTCGCAGCCGACGCTCTATCCGCTGTTCGAGAGTAATGACGATAATGCCACGCTCTTCTATACGGGCGTCGTGCCTTTCGTCAACTATTTCAAGAATACCACCTACGAGAATTTCACCACCTACGGCCGTCGGGCCTCCGCATCGTTCGTAGACCGCATGGCTGCCATCGGCGATCCACGGCTGTCGATCTATTTCGTGCGCCGCGGCGACGCATGGGGCGGCTATCCGAGCGGCGAACCGGTCGACGAGACGACTACGACCGAGAACGTGGCCAATCTCAACTGGGAGGTGCTGGCGCAGAGTACGTCGCCTTTTTCGGCGATGCGCTACGACGAAGTGCTTTTTCTGCTTGCGGAAGCCGCGCAGCGCGGCGTGATTGCGGGCGTCGGGGCCGAGGAGTATTACGAAGCGGCGATCCGCGCTTCGATCGGTTACTGGCACGGCGTCGATACGTCGGGCGCCGAGTTGCCCGAAAGCGTGATCGAGGCCTATCTGCAAAATGTCGCCTACGACGGGACGTTGCGCTGTATCATCGAACAGAAATACATCGCCCTGTTCTGGTGCGGTATGGAGGCGTGGAACGAGTATCGCCGCACCGGATATCCGGAGCTGGCGATCGGGTCGGCGACGAGCAACGACCATATTCTGCCCACGCGTTTCGAATATCCGGTCAACACCTCCACGACCAACCCGGTGAATTATGCACAGGCAGTCGCGCGTCTGGCCGAGTCGTGGCCCGGCGGCGGCGACAACATGCGCACGCCCGTGTGGTGGAGTTTGCAGGCGGCGCGACAATCTCAAAAACCTTGAAACGATGAAGACGATACACTATTTGCTCCTTGCCGCCGGCCTTTGCGTGCTGACGTCCGCCTGCGACGACGAGTCGTCCGAAGGGGCGCGTTTGACGTTCGAACCGGCGCTCGAATCGCTCGAATTTACGACCGAAGGAGGTTCGCAAACCTTTCTGCTCTACTCGAATGTCCCCGAATGGTCGATTCGTTGCCGTTACGGCGACGAGTGGATCGACGTGTGGCCCGCCGAGGGCGATTTCGACGGGCGTTTCTCGGTGACCGTCGACGAGAACAACCGTGCCGAGTTGCGCTACGACCATTTGGAGATCTATGCCGGCGGCGAACTGATGCGCACGCTCGAAGTGCGGCAGCAGGCGCCCGCGCCTGCGATTGCGACGAATTTTACCGAAAAACAGGTGGCGGCGTCTGCTGCTTCGTTCGACGTGTTGGTGACCTGCAACGCCGAATGGCGTGCCGAGGTGTCACCGAAGGACGAGGCATGGCTCTCGCTGGGCGAACGTACCGCCACCCGGTTGAATGTCGTTTGCGCGGTCAACGACACGGGTGCATCGCGCGAGGGCGCGGTGCGGCTCTACATTCCCGGAACGGCGTGCGAAGTGTCGCTCGCCGTGAAACAGTCGAACAACTAAAATGAGAACCGATTATGAAACGCTGTTATAAAATTGCCCTTTGCTGCCTCTTCGTCCTCTTGGGCGGGGTTGCCTGCACGGACGATCCCGTGCAGGAGGCTCTGTCCGACGACGGGCGTTTGGTTACGGGGTTCTGGATTGCGTCGCCGCAGCCGGTTCACGCCGGTCAGACATTGACGATGCTGGGAACGGGGTTCGCCGAAGGCGATGTCGTCCGTTTCGAGAGCGGAACCGGCAGCTTCGAAAGTCCGCTCGCACAAGTCTCCGAGAGCTTTGCCTGCACGACCGTTCCAGCCGGCATGGCTTCGGGCGGTTACGACCTGACACTGGTGCGAGGGGCGGCATCGCAACGTCTGGCGCGGGTGAACCTGCGCATAACGCTCGATCCGACACGGATTCCCGACCGCGAAGGGGCGACGATCAAGGGCGTCGTCTACTGCGGATTGGAACCTGTGGCCGGCGTGCGCGTGTCGGATGGTTTCGAGACCGCCGTGACCGATGCCGACGGTTACTATTGGCTCGCGTCCGACAAGCGGCAGGGGTATGTGTTCGTCTCGTTGCCGTCGGGTTACGAGGCCGAGAGCACCGACACGACCGCTCCGGCTTTCTGGGCGCCGCTCGCGGAGGCGGCGGATGTCTGCGAGCAGCACGATTTCGAGTTGCGCCGCGTCGATCAGTCGCGCCATGTGATGATCGTGGCCGCCGACCTTCATCTGGCCAACCGTCCCACGGCGACGGGCGACCTCCGGCAGTTCGCCGAGGGGTTTATCGCCGAGACGACGGCCTTCGCTTCGGCACAGAGCGTGCCTACCTATCTGATGGTATTGGGCGACATGACGTGGGACGAGTTCTGGTACTCCAATCTTTACAGCCTGAGCAACTACCGCACCACGATGCAGGGGTATCCCGTGCCGATCTACCACACGATGGGCAACCACGACAACGATCCCTATTTCGCCGGTGATTTCGCCGCCGAAGCGGCCTACCGCAAGGCGTTGGGTCCGACCTATTACTCGTTCGACGTGGGCGAAGTGCACTACGTCATGCTCGACAACACGGTTTACATCAATACGGGCGGCACCGAAGGTTCGATGGGCAAACGCAACTACCACTCCTATGTGACCGACCAGCAACTGGCATGGCTGCGCGACGATCTGGCGGCCTTGCGCGACAAGTCGCAGCCCGTGGTCGTGGGGATGCACTGTCCGGCGATGAACAACTACAACGCGGCGTTCGAGAATAGGGAGAGTTTCAATCCCGCGGGGAAAACGCAGGAGTTGTTCGATTGTTTCGAAGGATTCTCGGACGTCCACTTTCTGACGGGACATACCCATTACAATGCCAATATGGAGCGGGGAGCGATTTTCGAACACAATGTCGCTGCCGTCTGCGAGACGTGGTGGTGGGCCGGCAAACTGTCGGGCGTCGGGGTTTGCAAGGACGGGTCGCCGGCCGGTTACGCCGTTTACGAGGCCGATGGCCGCAAGCTGAACTGGTACTACAAGGGTGTCGGTCAGGATCGCGACAAGCAGTTCCGCACCTACGACATGAACAAGGTGCGTGAATTCTACACGCCGGCCGTGATCGAGATTCTCTCGCAATGGCCGCGGCGTGCGGACGACGGTGCGGGCGACGACTATTTCGACGTGGCCGACAATACGGTCTTCATCAATGTCTGGAACTGGGATTCGCAGTGGACGCTCCGCGTGACGGAGAACGGCCGCGAGTTGCCCGTCGAACGGGTGTGGCATCGTGATCCGCTGCATACGATCTGTCTGGACTATGCGCGGATTCTGAACGGGCTCGATCCGGTCAACGACTGGGAGTCGCTGCGTCACTCGCACATGTTCCGTGTCGTGGCTTCGTCGCCGCGCACATCGTTGCATGTCGAGGCGACCGACCGTTTCGGCCGCCGTTACGAGGAGACGATGCGCCGCCCCAAGGAGTTTACTGCGGATATGAACTGATAAAGCGAAGAGACGATGAAAAATAATCCATTTCTATCTATTCTCATCCCGCTTTGGGGAGTTGTCTCCTTGCTGGCGGGGTGTGCCGACGGCGGCGATGCGGTGAGCCTGTTGCAGGTCAGCGCCGCGAGGGTCGAGGTCGGAAAGAACGGACTGACCGCCGACGGCCTCATCCCGTCGATCGAGGTCGAGTCCGACGGTTACTGGCGCGTGTTCGCGGAGTCCTCCGCTGCGTGGGTGCGGACCGATCCTTCGGCTGCTTCGGGGAGCTGTACGGTGACGTTGAGCGTGGAGGCCAACGACGGCCCGGCCCGGACGGCCGTGCTGCGGATCGGCTGCGGCGACGGTACGACGCAAGAGGTCGAGGTGCGTCAGGAGGGCGCCGGCTCCCGCTTGCGCTACTATGAAGATTCGTTCGGCGCCGGTGCCGACGAGGCCGTCGCACCCTCCGATTACGAGGATTTCCGCATCGCGGGCTGCGGTGCGCTCGAAACGGTCTACGGGGCCGAACGGGCGACGGTGGCCGCCGACGCTCCTTCGACGGGATACGAAGGTGCGAGCGGCGGCGGGAATATCGTCCTGGCTGCGGGCGGACTCTTTACGCTGGGACCGGTCGATGTGAAGGGTGCGCTCGATCTGCGCTTCTCGACGGGGCTCTATCTGCCTTCGGCCGAAGCGGCCGGAAGCGTGCGGTTGCAGGCCAGCCGCAATGCGACGCAATGGATCGACGTGCCGTTCGCGGTCGCGCCGGAGGCAGGGTGGAGTTGTCCGATGACCGCTTTCTACATTGCCGAAGACGTGACGCAGCTCTGGTTCCGGCTCTCGACCGGGGCCGATGGCGTGCGGATCGACGATCCGGCACTCGTCGAGGGAGAGGAAGCCGAGGGCGAATTGCTCGAACTGGGCGGGGAGCTGGCAGCGCCGGAGGGGCTCGAATGCGCGATCGCCGAACGGTCGCTCACCTTCTCGTGGGATGCCGTGCGCAACGCCAAGAGCTACGATTACGAACTGTATACGAAACAGGGCGTGCGGGTGGCCGAAGGGTCGACGCCGCTGACGACGGCCGCCGTCGAGGGGTTGGAGATGGGTACGACCTATCGTTTCTCGGTGCGTGCCGTACCTGCCGAAGGGACGATTTACAGTGCGTCGGAGGCCGCCGAGTTGGAGGCGACGACCGTCGGGCTGCTGCCCGATCCCGAGGTGCGTCTGCTGCGCAAGACGCACGGGATGCTGGTCTTCGAGTGGACGAAGGATCCGTATACGACGACCTACGGCCGCCGTTACAATTTCGTGTTGGTCGACCGCGACAGCGTGGTCGTCCGTCAGCAGAGTCGGGTGAATTACGCCAGCAACGCTACCTACAACCTCTCTTACGTCTACAACCGGCAGGCGTTCGGCGGATTGCAGCCCTCGACCGATTACAGATTCTATGTGCAGTATGTTTCGGATTCCGAGCAATACAGGGATTCGAATTGGGTCTGCTGCGAGGCGACGACCGATCCGCGGCCGCAGTTGCCGATCGGTTGCCTGCTTTACAAGGATTTCGAAGAGGCGTGGTTCGGCGGCAGCGCCATCGATGTGGCGTGGGGACAGCACCCGTCGGGCAATCAGCTCGATCTGGATTACGATGCCGAGGAGAGCATCGAACTCTATGTGGTCTACCCGATTCGTTGTATGGAGGACAGTTTCAATACGGCCAAGCTGCCCGAACAGTATCGTCGCAAATATTGGAGCGGCTGGGATTGGAGCGATATCGGTGAAAAAGATATCGCCAGAAAGTCGAATACGGGACTGTTCCTGATCTGCGGGGCCGTGAAGTTCGGCAGCGGTTCGGCCTACGGCCGTATGACCACGCCGGCGCTGGGGCAGTACGGTCTGAGCGGAGTTTCGGATATCGTCGTCTCGTTCAAGGCTTGTCCCTACACCGAACCGAATCTGACCACGGGCAATCTGATGGTTTCCCCCTATATTCTCTGCGGCGCGACCTTCAATATCTCGATCTGGGCGGGTGCAGGTACGTTCGAGAACGGTTCGACCGAGATGACGCTCACCAATCTCACCCCCGATCAGACCGATGCCCAGGGCAACGGACATTATTCGTGGACGGAGCATTCGGTGCGGATCAAGGGTGCCGATTCGCATACCCGCGTCTCCATCTCGACCGTTGCGCAGAAAGGCTACTATCGCATGTGGTTCGATGATCTGATGATCGTGCGCGACGACGGCGGTCAGAGCGAAGGATCGTCGGGCTCGGGTTCGGGCGGCGATTACGGCGACGGCGGCGACGGTTTCGATACGGAGGGTTCCGCCTCCTCGGGCGGTTCGGCCGGAGGGGGATCCTATGGCGACGGCGGCGACGGGTTCGATACGGGCGGCACTCCGGGCGGCTCGGCTTCGGGCGGCGATTACGGCAACGGAGGCGACGGTTTCTGAAAATAAAATCAAAGTATGAATCGTAAAAAAACAGATAAGGAAATGATACGTGAAATGATGTGTTTGCTGGCCCTTGCGGGAGTGATGGCCGGTTGTACGAACGACGGAAGTTCGGAGTTGCAGCGCCCGGAGACGACGATCCGGCTCACGGCGGAGTTGCAGCAGGGGTCGCGTACGGTACTCGGCGACGACGGCCTGAAAGTGCTGTGGGAGAATCAGGATCGGTTGGGCGTATTTTCGGACAAGGGCGATGCCAACGTTTCGTTCCTGCTTTCGGAAGGAGCCGGAGAATCGGTGGGACGCTTCGAGGGGGCGCTCTCGAAGGGAGCTGTCCCGCAGTACGTCTATTATCCCTATTCGGCCGACGCGGGAACGTCGACCGCGACGCTGGCCGTGACCGTCGACGCGGAACAGACACAAAACGGTACGACGGCATCGATCGGCGCCAATGATTTCAAGATCGGTTCCTACGATGCCGCGCAGAAGCGTTTTTCGTTTCGCAACAAGTTGTCTCTGCTGGCTTTTACGGTCGATGATCTGACGGGTAGCGAGTTGTTCGGCCAGCCGCTCGACCGGATCGTTCTTGCGGTGGACAACCGCGATCTGTCGGGTGATTTTACTGCCGATCTGACCGATCCGGAGGCGGCGCTTACGCCGGTGTCGGCAAGTGCGGAATCGACGCTTTCGTTTTCCGGCAAGCCCGTGCTGGAAAAACCGGTCTCCGGCTGGTTGCTGGTCAATCCCGTCGTCGAGGAAGGGGACCCGATGACCGTGACGCTCTATGCCGGTTCGAAGAAGGCAACGCTGCGGGTCAGGGCCTCCAAACGTTATGAAGCGGGGGTGCGTTATACGATGCCGTTGGATGTCAACGAATTGGTAGCAGACGGCAGCATGACGGTCGAGACGCTCTCCGAAGAGCTTCCCGCACCCGGGATCAAGGTGTTCCGCAAGACGCACGGCATGATCGTAGCCGAGTTCGAGCAGTCGGTGGACACCTATGAAACGCAGGGGCGGACGTTCAATATCCGTCTGTTGGAGGGCGACAAGGTGCTGCGGTCGTATGACAAATACAGTTTCAAATACGGAGGCAAGAACGGAACGATCTACTCTTATCTCTACAACCGGTTCGCTTTCGGAGGTTTGAAGGCTGCGACGTCGTATACGATTCGCGTACAGGCCGTTTCGACCGATGCCGCGCGCTTCGAAGACTCCGCGTGGACCGACATCTCCGTGACGACCGACGCTGCACCCGTTCTCGGCGACAAGGTGTTACTGTATAAGGATTTCGAGGATGCACGTTACGGAGGGTCGTCGATCGATAACGCATGGGCGCATAAGGTCAAGGGGACGCAGGCTTCGATCGACTATACCGAAGAGTCGGTCGAGGATGCGTTGCCCGTGTCGGTCTGCCATCCGATGGGATGTATGGAGGATGCGTTCGGCACGAAGCAGCACGCTTCGTATCGTGCGGTGCACTGGTCGGATTATGCGTGGTCGGCCGACAAGGCGGACAATACGGGTCTCTTTCCCGTCTGCGGTGCGTTGAAATTCGGTTCCGCCTCCGCGATCGGCAAGTTGACTACGCCGACATTGGCGTCGCTCGGCGTCGATGCGCCGGCGAATGTCGTACTGTCGTTCAACGCCGCGCCTTATTATGAGCCCAATCTGGCTACCGGCAAGTTCGAGACGGCTCCCAATCAGGGGTCGGGAACGACCGTCGTGGTGACCGTCAACGGCGACGGAACCTTCGACGACGGCACGCAGACGCAGACGCTCCGGAATCGTACGCCTATCGAAACGGGCGCCGATGCCAAAGGGTATATGGAGTATACGCTCCATACGCTTCGTGTGACGGGCGCGACGGGCGCGACGACCTTTACGATCGCTACGTCGCTCGACGGAACGGGAGCCGTGACGGGATCGAACTCCTGCCGGATGTGGTTCGACGATTTGCGCATCGAGCGGGAATAGGCCCTGAGAAATCCGAAAAAAGCAGCCGTCCGATCGTCGGACGGCTGCTTTCTCGATAAGGGGAGGTCGTAGGTCGGGGAGCGTTCAATCCTTGCGGGCGAGGTTCAGTTTCTTGCGGATGAACTCCTCGGCGAAGGCGGCCGTGCCGTCGATGCCGAGCACCGACGAGTCGATGCAGAGGTGGTAGGTCGCGGCGGCGCCCCACGTGCGGTTGCTGTAATAGTTGTAGTAGTCGGCGCGCTTTTCGTCGGTCGAATCCATGAGCTGTTCGGCCGCTTCGGGAGTCAGCCGGCGCGTGCGCACGAGCCGTTCGATGCGGTCCTCGCGCGACGCCGAGACGAAGATGTTGACGCAGCGGGGATGTTCGCGCAGGATGTAGTCGGCGCAGCGGCCCACGAAGATGCACGACTCGCGCTCGGCCAGCTGGCGGATCACGTCGCTCTGCATCTTGAACAGCGCGTCGTGGCTCAGCGGGTTGTTGTAGATCGCGTCGTCGCCCGCGAACGGACTGCGCAGATAGCCGAGCAGGGTGGCGAAGAACCCCTTGGCGGGCTTTTCGTCGGCCTTTTCGAAGAATTCCTGGCCGAAGCCGCTGTGTTCGGCGGCCATCTTGATGAGCCGCTTGTCGTAGACGGGGATGCCGAAACGCTCGGCCAGCCGTTCGCCGACGGCCTTGCCGCCGCTGCCGAGCTGACGTCCGATGTTGATGACGAATTTTTCGTTCATGGTAGGGTAGAATCGTTAAATCTGCATTCGTTTGCGGAAGCGGCGCAGTTCGCGTAGCAGCATGAGGGCCGCGACGAGCGATGCCAGAAGGTCCGACAGCGGCATACTGCACCATACGCCCCAGCTGCCATTGTAGCCCATGCCGGCGAGGATGTCGGGCAGGAATAGCAGTCCGGGCAGCAGGAAGAGCAGCTGGCGCGACAGCGACAGGAAGATCGCCTTCGGGGCCATGCCGATGCTCTGGAAGAAGTTGGTCGTCACCATCTGGAACCCGATGATCGGGAAACAGAGGAAGACGATGCGCATTCCTTCGGCCGCGAGCCGGATCAGCTCCTCGTCGGTCGTAAAGACCGCTACGGCCCAATGGGGCAGCAGCTCGCCCAGCAGGAATCCGAGCGAGGTGACGCAGGTCGCGCCGATGACGGTGAGTTTGAGCACGTGCATCAGACGGTCGTACTGCCGTGCGCCGAAATTGTAGCCTGCGATGGGCTGCATCCCCTGGTTGAGCCCCATGACGATCATCACGAAGAAGAAGGCCAGCCGGTTGACGATACCGTAGGCCCCGATCATCAGGTCGCCGCCGTGCTCTTTGAGCCCCTTGTTGATGAGGATGACGATGAAGCAGGCCGTCACGTTCATCAGAAAGGGCGACATGCCGATGGCCAGAATCTCCTTGACAATCCGCTTGCGCGGCCGGTAGATTCCCCGGTGGAAATGCAGCAGTTCGCTCGAATCGGAGAGCAGCCGGAACTGCCAGACGAGCGAGATCACCTGCGCCAGCACCGTGGCGATCGCTGCGCCGCGGATGCCCCAGCCGAAGCCGTAGATGAACAGCGGGTCGAGGATCGTGTTGATGACTACGGTGTTGATCGTGGCGTACATCGACTTGCGCGGGTGTCCCGCCGAACGCAGGACGGAGTTCAGTCCCAGATACATGTGCGTTACGACGTTGCCCATCAGGATGATCGACATGTAGTCGCGGGCGTAGCCGATCGTCGCCTCGCTCGCCCCGAAGAAGTAGAGGATCGGGTCGAGGAAGAGCAGGGTGACCAGTCCGAAGCCGAGTCCGATGATGAAGTTGAGCACCACGACGTTGCCCAGTATGTATTGTGCCGAGGCGTAGTCCTTTTGTCCGAGCCGCATCGAGATGAGCGTGGCGGCGCCGACGCCGACGAGCGATCCGAACGCCGCGGCGAGGTTCATCAGCGGGAAGGTGAGCGCCAGTCCCGAAATGGCCATCGGTCCGACGCCCAGCCCGATGAAGATGCTGTCGACCATGTTGTACAGCGAAGAGGCCGTCATGGCGATAATGGCCGGTACGGAGTATTGGACGAGCAATTTGCGGATTCGTTCCGTTCCGAGTTCAGTAGCTGCTCCCTTGATGACTGTCATAAATGCGATGAGATGTTAGCGGCTTGCCGGAGGCCCGCGGCGGCGGGTGCGACGTAGATTCCGATGCAAAGATACGATTAAGGTGAGAGAAAAAGAAAAAACGACCGTTTTTCTTTTTCCGAACCGCAGTATCTAAGGCGCAGCCAAAGATACGAATAAGCGAGAGCAATGTCGAATTTATTCGAACATTGCCGGACGTAAGTGTCTTCGGCGCAGCCAAGGCGCGGAAAGTCGGACGTAGAGGCGCAAACGCGGGTTTTGCGATTAAAAATCGGGCGAGCCTGTTTCAGCGGTGCAATCCGCTGTCGGGGTTGCGGATGCGCCCTTCGTCCGCCCGCCGACGCTCCGATCCGCTGTCGGGCTCCGGCGGTGAAAGTGCGAATAATCTCATATTTTTCGCCGCGGGAGCGCATCGCGTCGGGAAAAATCGTAACTTTGTCAGGGTAAAAGAGAACCCCCGCATTATGATTTACGACAATATCCTGGGAACGATCGGTTCGACGCCGATGGTGCGCCTGAACCACTTTTCCCCCAACCTGCAGGTCAATATTTTCGCCAAGCTCGAAGGCTTCAACCCTACGGGCAGCATCAAGGACCGCATTGCGGTCAAGATGATCGAGGAGGCCGAGCGCGAAGGGAGGCTCACGCCGGGCAAAACCATCATCGAACCCACGTCGGGCAATACGGGCATCGGCCTGGCGATCGTGGGAATCGTCAAGGGGTATCCCGTGGAGATCGTCATGTCGGAGGCCGTGTCGATCGAACGGCGCAAGATCATCCGCTCCTACGGCGCCAAGGTGATTCTCACTCCCGCCGAGGAGGGGACCGACGGGGCGATCCGTTATGCGCGCGCGGCCGTAGCGTCGGACCCCGACCGCTATTTCATGCCCGATCAGTTCGCCAACGCCAGCAACTACCTGGCGCACTATCAGTCGACGGCGCTCGAAATCTGGCAGCAGACGGGCGGCGAGATCGACTATCTGGTCTGTGCCCTCGGCACGTCGGGAACGCTCATGGGGCTGTCGCGTTTTTTGAAGGCGATGAAGCCCGACATCAAGGTGGTCTGCGCCCAGCCTACGCGCGGCCACTACATCCAGGGGTTGAAAAATATGGAGGAGGCGATCGTACCCGACATCTACGACCCCTCGAAGATCGATATTCAGGAGATGGTCGAGAGCGAGGAGGCGATCGCTATGGCCCGCCGGATCATCGCCCGCGAGGCGATTTTCGCCGGCATGTCGAGCGGCGCCGCCCTGCTGGCCGCCGTACGGACGGCCGCCCGCATCGAGCGGGGCAATATCGTGGTGGTCTTCCCCGACCGTGCCGAGAAGTATCTCAGCACGACGATGTTCGACGAATTCAACGACTGATCCTCCGCCGTATGCCGCGCCTTTCGCTCATCGTCGCCACCTACAACCGTGCGGAGCAGTTGCTCACGACGCTGCGGTCGGTCGCCGCGCAGACGGCGCCCGCGGCCGAGTGGGAGTGCGTGGTGGTGGACAACAATTCGACCGACGATACGGCCGCGCGTTTCGAGGAGTTTCTCTCGGCGCATCCCGGGCTGCCGCTGCGGCGGGTGTCCGAGACGCGGCAGGGCCTTTCGTGGGCCCGCAACCGCGGCATCGCCGAGACGACGGGCGACATCGTGGCCATCATCGACGACGACGAGCGCATCGTGCCGGAGTTCATCGCCGCATACATCGCCTTTTTCGATGCGCACCCCTCGGTGGCGTCGGCCGGCGGCCCCATCGTAGCGGAGTATCCCGCAGGGCGTCCCGCGTGGATGTCGCGCTATACCGAACGGCCGATCGCCAACCCGATCGATCTGGGGCCGACGCCCCGTCCCTTCCCGCGCGGGCGGATTCCCGGCGGAGGGAACATGGCGCTGCGCCGCACGGCGCTGGGGCGCTACGGAGCGTTCGACCCGCAACTGGGACGGCGCGGCGCGCGGCTGCTGGGCGGCGAGGAGAGCGACCTGTTCGCACGGCTGCGGCGCGGCGGCGAACAGTGCTGGTACGTGCCCGGAGCGGTGATGTACCACATCATCCCGCCGTCGAAGCTCACACGCGGCTATTTCGACCGTCTGTGCCGCAATATCGGCGTGAGCCAGCGCACGCGGGCCGCGATCGACGGCGGTCTGCTGCGCCTGTGGACGGGCGAGGCGGCCAAGTGGTGCGCCACGCTGGGGATCGCCCTCGGCTATTGCCTGACGGGCCGCGTGCGGCGTGCGGCGTGGCTCGTGCGGATGCGGCGGCAGATTACGGCGGGGTTGCTGACCTCGGCCGAGTAGGTAGAAGAATGCGGGACTTGCGGGTCTCCTAAAATTCCATCGTATGAAAAAGTTTCTGAAAATCGTTGCGATCGTTGCGGTCGTGCTCATCGCCGTCGCGCTCGTCGTGCCGCTCGCACTCAAATCGAAGGTGGGCGACATCGTGAAGAAAGAGGCGGGCGAACTGCTCACCGCCGAAGTCGATTTCCGTTCGCTCGACCTGAGCCTGCTGCGCCATTTCCCGCACGCTTCGGTCGAGTTGGAGGGGTTGACGGTCGTCTGCGCCGCGCCGTTCGAAGGGGATACGCTGGCTTCGGTCGGGCGCATCTCGGTGGTCGTCGACCTGATGTCGCTCTTCGGCGATTCGGGCTACGAGGTGACCAAACTGCTCGTCGACAAGGCGCATCTGCATGCGCGCAAACTCGCCGACGGCAGCGTGAACTGGGACGTGATGAAACCTTCGGACGAACCGGCGGAGGAGAAGGAGCCGGCCGAGGCGGACGAACCGTCGGCCTTCCGTCTGCGGATGCGCGACGTGCGTCTGTCGGAGGCCGTCGTCCGCTATGAGGACGACTCGACGGGAATGCGCGCCGGTGTCGATCCGCTCGACCTGCGCCTGAGCGGCGACCTGTCGGGCGAGCGCAGCGACCTCGACCTGCGGTTGGAGGCGCATCGCCTCTCGTATGCCGCCGGCGGGGTGGCGCTGCTGCGCGACGCCGATCTGACGGCCGACGTCACACTCGACGCCGATCTGAAAAACAAGCGTTTCACTTTCTCCGACAACAGATTGAGCCTCAATGCGATCGCTCTGAGCCTCGACGGCTGGGTGGCGCTGGCGGACGACCGCACCGAGATGGACGTGCGCGTCAACAGTTCGAAAGTCGAGTTCCGCGACGTCCTGTCGCTGGTTCCGGCCTTCTACACGCGCGATTTCGAGAACCTGACCGCTTCGGGGCAGCTGACGCTCGACGCATGGGCCAAAGGCGTGCTGGCGGGTGACCGGCTGCCGGCCTTCGAAACGACGTTGGCCGTGCGCGACGGCAGCTTCAAATACGCCTCGCTGCCCAAGGCCGTGACGGGCATTACGATCGATGCCAGGGCGGCCAATCCGGGCGGGACGGCCGACGCTACGACCGTCGACGTGCCGACCTTCGCGTTGACGATGGCGGGCAACGCGCTGCGCGGCTCGTTCTCGGCCGCAACGCCGATGAGCGATCTGCGCTTCAAGGCGGCCGCCGCCGGCAAGGTCGATCTGGGGGCTGTGAAGGAGGTCTATCCGTTGGGCGATTCGATCGCGCTGGCGGGCGTCGTGACGGCCGACATGCAGGCGTCGGGGCGGATGTCCGACATCGAGCGGGAGCGTTACGAGGCGATCGCGGCTTCGGGGCGGCTCACCGTCGAAGGGGTTACGGCGGCACTCGCGGGATTGCCCGAAGTGAAGGTGCGCCGCGCCGCGATGAGCGTCAGCCCTGCGGCGCTGACCCTTTCGGAGCTGGGTGTCACGGTGGGGCGCAGCGACATCGAAGCGTCGGGCACGCTGTCGAACTATATCGGCTATCTCCTGCGCGACCAGACGCTGCGCGGGCGGCTCGACGTCCGTTCGTCGCTGCTCGATCTCAACGAACTGCTGGGCGACGCTTCGGAGGCTTCGGCCGATACCGGTGCGGCCGCCGCTCCGGCCGATACGGCGGCGATGCGTGCCGTCGTCGTGCCGCAGAACCTCGATCTGGCACTCGGTGCGTCGCTGAAAAAGATACTGTTTCAGAAAATGGTGCTCGACGATTTCACCGGTTCTCTGACCGTGGCGAAGGGTACTGTCTCGATGAACCGGCTGGCGATGAATGCCTTCGGCGGCCGGATGTCGGCTTCGGGCAGCTACTCGACGGCAGCTGACGCGCAGCGGCCGGCGTTGAAGTTGAAGGCCGAGATCGCCGATGCGTCGTTCTCGACGACCTTCGACCAGCTGGACGTCGTGCGCCGCATGGTGCCCCTGTTCGAGAAGACGGGCGGGGACTACTCGATGTCGCTCGATCTGGCGACCCGCCTGACGCAGACGATGGATCCCGACTATGCGACCTTGCAGGCCGACGGGGCGATCCGTTCGAAGAACATCCGCGTGCAGAATATCGCCGTCTTCGACCAGTTGGCCGCAGCGCTCAAAAACGACGCCCTGCGCCGCATCGAGGCGAAGGATGTCGACATCCGTTTCACGATCCGCGACGGACGCATCGCCACGCAGCCCTTCGATCTGAGCGTGGGCGGTATTTCGCTCAACCTGTCGGGTTCGACGGGGCTGGATCAGACGATCGACTATACGGCCCGGGTGACGCTGCCCGAAGGATCGGCGGGCGGTATTCTTACGGCGGTCGACGTCGGCATCGGCGGCAGTTTCTCGTCGCCGAAGATCACGCTCGACGTGAAGAATGCCGTGAAGGACGCCGTGAGCAATGCGATCGGTGAGAAACTGGGCCTGTCGGTCGGATCGTCCGAGGGCAAATCGGCCGACGAGATCCGCGCCGATGCGAAGGCCAAAGGCGATAAGCTCGTCGAGGAGGCCAGGGCGCAGCGAGACAAACTCGTCGGGAAGGCGTCGGGCAAACTGGCCAGGATCGCGGCGCAGGCCAGCGGCGACGCGCTGGTGTCGGCCGCCGAGAAGCAGGCGCAGAAACTCATGGAGCAGGCCGAGCAGCAGATCGCCGCGCAGCAGTGAGCGGCCGTGTCGTGAAAACCGGTGCAGCGTCCCACGATCGTGGGACGCTGCATGTCGTTTTACGGTCGCACGACTGCGTTTACCCGAGTTGCTGCGTCCGGCTTGCCGCCGGCGATTTTTCGGAGAGGTGTGTAAATTGGTCGAAAGGTTCGCTGTTGTGTCAAAATTTCCTATATTTGCCCCGCAATCTATACTTACTATTATTATTTAAACGCACAACACATGAGGAAATTTTTGACGATTTTCACCCTCTCCCTGCTTGCGGTGTCATGTATCGACAACGACTACGATCTGTCGGACATCGATACGGACGACATCGGCATCGGAGACGAAAACTCGGTCTTCACCTGCCCGCTGATGACGCTGAGGGTCGCCGTCGCGGACATCGTGAACGAACAGGGGGATCTCGACGCTATCCTGGCCGAAGCCGATGTCTGGCTGCCGAACCGGCTGCCGGACGGCGCGGAGGCGGTCGACGTGAAACGGCTTACCGGCGGCGACGGACAGCAGGCGCAACAGGCCTATGTGCAGACGTTGCTGACGGCCTTGCAGGAGGAGATCGACGCCGATGCTTCGGACCGGAAGCTCGAACAGATCGCCCGACAGATCTATGCGGAGTATAGGGAGGATTTTCTCCCCGATTACCTCCCTGCCGAAGTGGACGAGGCGGAGTATATCGCGGCGTTCAGGACCGTCTACCACCAGCAGGCGACGCACGATCTGATCTGGGAGAATATCGAACTGTTCGCCGCCCGTTACCTGACGACGAACCTTCGGATAGATGTCCAGCCCTTCGTCCTTTCGGGCATCGACGTGGGAGCGGACGTGCGCGACATGATCGTCGGCGGAGACGAATCGAAAACCTCGTTGTCGCTCTTCGGCGATATTGCGACCGACCTGCCGGTCTCCTTCTCGGCAGAACCGTCGTTCGAGGCCGAGGTGGAGGGCAGCGACCGCACGTTGTTCAGCTTTCCTTCCTTTACCGTCTTCCCGACGGCGGAGGCGCCCGTCGAAATCGAGGAGACGTCCGTCTCTGCGGATGCACTGACGGTCATCTTCGACCAGGAGACCCGCATCGAACTGAACATGCAGCTGGAAAACTACTATCCCGGGCGTTCGCTCGATCTCGGACAGGGAATTACCATCAACCTGAAAGTTCGCAAGAAGGGCGGTTTAATCTTTAACGTTTAGTGACAGCCATGAAAAAATTGCTCTATACGCTGGCCGCCGTTCTCGTTTGCACGGGCGCTGCGGCGCAGAATCCCACGTTGTATTTCATGGAGGGGGTGCCCCTGCGTTCGCAGATGAACCCCGCGCTGGCTCCGCAACGGGGTTATTTCAATATTCCGGTACTGGGCGGTCTGGCCGTGACGGCGGGCGGCAACACGTCGCTCGACCACCTGCTCTTCCGCCGCGACGGCAGGCTGGTGACGCTGCTCAGTCCGTCGGTCTCGTCGGCCGACGCCCTTTCGGATCTCCATTCGAAAAATCTGGTCAACGCCGACATTCGGGTCAATCTGCTCGGTTTCGGCGCTTATACCGCCAACCGCAAGCACTTCTGGTCGTTCGACCTCAATCTGCGCACGAGCGTTTCGACGCAGTTCCCCTACGAGCTGTTCCACTTCTTCAAGACGGGCGAGAGCGCGCAGGTACGCAATCTGGGCCTCAGTTCGGATGCCTATGCGGAAGCCGGGTTCAACTACTCGTTTCCTATCGGCGAGAAGTTCTATGTCGGTGCGCGCGTGAAGTTTCTGGTCGGGCTGGCCCGTGCCAAGTCCTATTTCACGCAGTTCAACGTCTCGCTCGGCGAGAACGAGTGGTATGCCGAGGCCGTCGGCGAATTGGAGGTCAACAGCAACCTGCTGACCATCCCCACCCGTCAGGAGGCGGGACAGGACGGAGTCTACCGCAATTACTACCAGCTCGACGACATGGAGTTCGACGCGAAGTTCAAGCCCGCCGGCTACGGTGCGGCCTTCGACATCGGTGCGACCTACGAGCCGATCCCGAACCTGCTGGTTTCGGCGGCGATCAACGACATCGGTTTCATCGCGTGGAACAAGGCCAGTTCGATGCACGGCACCGTAAGCCGGAGGCTGACCTTCGACGGTGCGCAGGTCGATGCGTCGGGGGTTGCCGACATCGATTTCGATCTGGGCGAGTTGAAGTTCGAGCAGGTCGACGAAGAGAGCGCGACGCGGATGCTCCATTACACGATGAATCTCGGCGCCGAATACCGGCTGTGGGACCGGCGCGTCGGTTTCGGAGCGTTGTACCAGATTCACAAGTACGACTATGCGGCGCTGCACAACCTGACCGCTTCGGTCAACTTCCAGCCCGTGCGCTGGTTCGGGCTTTCGGGCAGCTATTCGTTCATCGACAATCGGGCCAGCGCGCTGGGGTTGGGACTGAACCTCAATCCGGGCTGGATCAATTTCTATATCGCTACCGACGTGTTGCTGACCAAGAAGAGCGCGCAGTGGATTCCCATCAAGCAGGGGCGGATGAACTTCAATCTGGGCATCGGTGTCCCGATGGGGAAACGAGGGCTGCGCCAGCGCGATTGCATTCGGGTGAATGCGGCGTGCTGTCCGTCGCAGGAGCCGCTCACGGAGCAGCAGGAGCTTCGTATCAGGGAGCAGCAGCTCCGTGAGCAGGCGTCGGCGACCTCCGAGCAGATCGAAGAGGCTACCGAGCGCAGCGAGAAGGCGATCCGCAAAGCCGAACGCAGGGCGGCGAAGGCCGAACGGAAGGCGCGTAAAGCGGCCGAACGGGCGCAGCAGGAGGGCGATACGGCTTCGGTCGTCCGTGCCGCGGCCGATCTGCTGGCCGTGCGCTACTGAGGCGGGCGTATCGTCCGACAGAAATTCACCCCGGCGCAACGATCTGCGCCGGGGTGAATTCGTCTGGGTCGTCCCCGTTTTTGTCCGTTCCGGCGGTCAGGGCCGCGCGGCTAGTTCGGCGACGATCGCCCGCATCGCGTCGTAACGCTCCTCGGCGCTGCGGAGCAGTGCGTACTGCGCCCGCGTACGGACGAGGTTGTGGTCGGGCGACTTGATCTTGTAGTAGGTGTCGCCGTCGAGATAGTCCATCAGGAAGCGCAGCACCTGTTCGTAGGTGATGTAGCGTACCGAGAAGGCGAGTGCGTCGGTTTCGGCCGGCGTGAGGAAGGCGCGCGCCTCCGAGAGGTAGCCCTCGGCGAAGCCGCGGAACATGGCCATGTCGAGCCATACGTCGTCGAAGTTTTCGTCGTCTTCGCGGCCGTGGTTGGCGTAGGTGCGGATCGCGTCGCCGAAGTCGTTGAAGCAGGGGCTGCGCAGCACCGTGTCCAGATCGATCACGCAGAGCACCCGCCCCTGGCGGTCGAAGAGGATGTTGTTGATCTTCGTGTCGTTGTGCGTCACGCGGCGCGGGATCTCGCCCGTTTCGACCCGCTGCCAGAAGCGGAGCATCTCGTCGCGGCGGCATTCGATCCATTCGATTTCGCGTGCCACCGACGCACGGCGTCCCGCGGCGTCGCGCGCGAGGGCATCGTCCCATTGTCGGAAGCGGGAACGGATGTCGTGGAAGCCGGGCAGAATGTCGGCCAGCGGTTCGCCGTAGTCGGCCAGCATCCGCTGGAAGCGGCCGATGCCTTCGCCGCCGCAGCGGGCCAGTTCGGGGGTCGAGGCGGACTGGCAGGTCACCGAATCCTCGATGAAGAGCGTCGCGGCCCAATAGTCGCCCGCCGCATCCTCGTAATAGAGCGCTCCGTCGTGCGTGGGGATGACGGTCATCACTTCGCGCCGCGGATCGCCGCCGGCGCGGCGTACCTTCTCCCTGAGAAAGGAGGTTACGCCCTCGATGTTGCGCATCATGGCGGGGATGTCGGTGAAGACGTTGCGGTTTTTGCGTTGGAGGACGTACCGCGCACGTTCGGTCGTGACGATGTAGGTGTCGTTGATGAATCCTTCGCCCAGCGTGGCGACCGACTGCACGGCGCCGTCGAGACGGAATTGTTCGGCTATTCGTTTCATGCGGTAGAGGGTTTGGGCAACCGTATCCGGGAATTGCGGAGAAGTCGCGGACTCCGCCTTCGGTTTTCCCGTCCGGTAGGATAAAGGTAATGAATTTTTTCTAACTTTGTGAACAGAACCCTGAAAAACCTCTTTCTTATGAAAACGCTCTTTCGTACAGCACTTCTTCTCGTCTGCGGTTTTCCGCTCTTCGCCTGCACGCCGCACGCCGCCTCGGACGCGCCTTACCGGATCGAGGAGGGGACGATCGTCTTCGCGGAACCCGCACGTGCCGAGGGGCAGTGCGACGTGCTGCAACTGCGCTGCGATCCGATTCCCGTCGTGCGCGTGGCCTTCATCGGCCTGGGTATGCGCGGCAGCACGGCCGTCGAGCGTTTCACGCAGCTCGACGGCGTGGAGATCGTCGCTCTCTGCGACAAGGTGCCCGCCCACGTCGAGCGGGCGCAGCGGACGCTTTCGGTACATGGCCTGCCGGCGGCGCAGGAGTTCACGGGCGCCGACGACTGGCGTCGCGTCTGCGAGTTGGAGGGTGTCGATCTGATCTACAACTGCACCGACTGGCAGATGCACGTCCCCATTGCGCTCTACGCCATGGAGCGGGGCAAGCACGTGGCCGTCGAGGTGCCTGCGGCGCTGACCGTCGCCGACTGCTGGGCGCTGGTCGACGCGGCCGAACGGACGCGCCGCCACTGCATGATGCTCGAGAACTGCTGTTACGACTTCTTCGAGATGACGACGCTCAACATGGCGCGCGAGGGGCTGTTCGGCGAGATCGTCCATGTCGAGGGGGCCTATATCCACGACCTGCGCGAATTGCAGTTCGACCGCCGGCACGGCTACGTCGACATGTGGCGGCTCGAACATAATGCGCTGCATACGGGCAATCCCTATCCTACGCACGGCCTAGGTCCGTTGTGCCAGCTGCTCGACATCCACCGCGGCGACCGCATGGAGCGGCTCGTCTCGCTCTCGTCCGACCAGTTCGGCATGAGCGCCTACGCCACGGCGAAGTACGGCGCGGAGTCGGCGGAGGCCGAGAGGCCCTATGCGTTGGGCGACATGAATACGACGCTGATCCGCACGGCCAGGGGCAAGAGCATCCTCATCCAGCACGACATCACCTCTCCGCGGCCCTACAACCGGCTCCATACGATCTCGGGAACGAAGGGCTTCGCACAGAAATACCCGATCCGCAGTCTGGCGTTCGATCCCGACGCCCACCACCGGCTCTCGGACGAGCAGCTCGACCAGATGCTGCGCCGCTACGAGCATCCCATTACGCGCGAAATCGGCGAGAAGGCGCGCGAGGTGGGCGGCCACGGCGGCATGGATTTCATCATGGACTACCGGCTGGTCTACTGTCTGCGCCACGGCCTGCCGCTCGATCAGGACGTTTACGACGCGGCCGAGTGGTCGTCGCTGGCGGAGCTGACCGAAGCGTCGGTGCGCAACGGCTCGATGCCTGTCGCGATGCCCGACTTCACGCGCGGCGCATGGCGCAAGGTCGAGGGCTTCTCGCACGCGATGGCCGAGTGACGCCGGCCGCCCCGAACAGGCTCCGCCCCTGTCGCAACGATCTGCGGCAGGGGCGGAACGGTTTGAGGGGCAGGACTATTTGAGCGCCTGCAACACCCGGGGCATCAGCTCAGAGAGGGTGTTCTCGGTCTGGGCGGTGTAGAAATTCCCGTCGACGACCGCCTTGTCGTCGGTGGGGATGCACTCCCGCACCACCGTTTTGAGGAAGGGATGCAGTGCTACGCGTCGTCCCCGGGCGATGCCCAGGTTGTCGTAGAGAAGCGCCGCAGCGCAGTGGCCGATCATCGGTTTACCCTGCTCGGCGAAGCGCTTCATGATGCGGAGCATCTCCCGGTTGAAGGGCTTGTCGGCGTTCTCGGCGAATTTGGGCATGGCGTCGCCGCAGGCGAAGACCAGCGCATCGTACTCCTCCTCGCGGCCCGTGAGACGGGACACCGTGTCGTCGAGGCGGAGGGCGACGCCCGAATTGGTCGTCACCTGCGGCGTCTCGGCCACCGCGAACGTGCGGAACGGAATCCCGTTCTCGAAAAATGCTTCCAGATAGTGGAACAGTCCCGCTCCGTTGACCGGATCGACGACCAGAACAGCTGCTTTCTTTGCCATGATTGTGCGATTTTAAAGGTTCGTTTGTTTTCAACAGTCGTTTTCCCGCCTCGGCATAGCCTGAATAAGTTCGGCTCTGCGCTCGGCTTAACGAAAACGTTCATTTTCATGCTCCATTTCTCGCCTCGGCATAGCTCGAACTGCGTTCGACTCTGCCCTCGGCTTAACGAAAACGTTGACTGCACGGGTCCCGACGGGCCTGCATGATGTAAAGATAGGGCGGGGGATTGTAAAAAACAAGTACTTACCTTCGGGTAAGCAACTTACCTGCGGGTAACGAATCCTGATCCGCAGCCGGTTGCGCGACGAAAAATCGTCGCGCGATTTTCCGCCGTGTGCCGCGCAGGGAGCCGAACGGGGAAGGGGCGTGCCGCACGAGTGTGCCGAGCAGAGGGGGCATCGTGCCGCCGTCAGGCCGTCTGCGACGGTTCCGCACCGGCGATGTCGATGCGGCGGATCGCGTCGTCGAAGGCGTTGCGGTCGCCGATCGCGGCGTTGCGCAGCTGCGCGCGGTAGGTGTGGATCGTGGCGACCGAACAGTTGAGGATCGCGGCGATCTTGGCGCTGTGGGTCACTCCCAGCCGGATCAGCGCCAGGATGCGCAGCTCGGTATTCAGCGTCCGGGGCTGACGCGGCGAGAAGCGCTCCGCGTCGGTCATCAGCCGGTTGACGTGCGCCACGAAATCGGGGAAGAGGTGCAGGAAGGTCTCGTCGAAGATCGCCAGAAACTCTTTGTATTCGGCGTCGGCGGGGTTCTTGGTGCGCAACTCCCGTATCAGGGCGTCGCAGTCGCCGTCCTTGTAGACCTTCAACAACAGTTTGCGGTAGTCGTTGATGCGGACGATGTAGCGGGAGCAGAGGGAGAGGTAGTGGCCGACGTATTCGTCCTTGATGTTGTTGGCGTCGCGCAGTTCGCCGTTGATGCTGCGGATATGTTCGTTCAGCTCCCGGAGCTGGCGGTTCATTTCGAGCCGTGCGGCGCTGATCTGCCGGATTTTGCGGTAGTAGACCAGGATCGTGAAGAAACTTCCCAGCAGCACGACGACCAGCAGGCTGACGACGATCGTGACATAGCCCATCGCGCGGCGTTTGGCGTCGAGCGAGTCGATGTAGGCGCCTGCGATCTGCTGCACCATCTCGGACGACTGCTGCATCCGCGAACGGTAGTTGCAGTAGAGGGCATCCTCCATCGAGCAGTTGATATAGCGGTTGGCGCGCTCCACGTCGCCCTCTTCGAGCAGCAGCCCTGCCAGCGTGTAGAGTGCCATGCCCTCGCGCACGGGGGTGCGCAGGTCGTCGGCCGTCGCACGGATCAGGTACTCCTTGCGGCGGTCGGCGTCGCCCAGCTGTTCGTAGATGAGCGCCAGCCGGTAGGCGACCATCGCCCGCAGGTGCGTGTCTTCGATGCCGGCTTCGTATTCGGGCAGGAGCAGATCCAGCGCCTTGCGGGCTTCCCCCGCCTTGCAGTACATCATGGCTTCGAGCTCCTTGCGCGGGACGGAGCCTTCCGGCAAATTGCGGATGCGCAGCACGTTGTAGAATTGCAGCGAATCGCGGTAACGGGCTTTGAGCGCGGGATCGGCGCCGGAGAGCTGTTTGGAGAGGTAGGAGCGGTAGACGTTGTAGTATTCGCTCTTGTTTGCCGGTGCCAGACGGGTCGTGTCGACCTGATGCAGGATGCGGAAGGCTTCGCCGTACATGCCGCCGTTGAGAACGGTTTTGGCCAGATAGACCCGTGCGCAGTTGATCCGCGTGCCGTCGCCGTAGCTTTGGGCCAGGGCGAGCATTCTGCGGGCGTAGTGGTAGGCCGAGTCGATGTCGTAGTTGTAGTACTCCTTGTAGATCTCCTCCGCCAGGGCGATCCGTTTGCGCGGGTCTTTCGCTGCGGCGAGTTCGTCGCGCCGCGCTGCGATGCGGAGATTCTTCGTGCGGCCGTATGCGTCGCGCCGTTCGATGATACGGTCGAGCTCTTCGAGCGCCTTCTGATGGCGATCGGTACGGTCGGTACAACTCGTACCGATGCCGAAGAGCAGGACGGCGAGAAGGAGAGGGAACGGTTTCATGCGTTTGTATTCGACAGTCGTTTTTCGCCCCGGCACCCCGCACGGGTCGGGAGGGCTATCGTGCGAAAATAGTAAAAAAAAAGCGAGTTGACGGCGGTTTCGACCGTTTTTGTTGCTCCGCCGCCGGTTTCCGGAGGGAGATCGCCACGACGAAAAAGGAGGAAACCGTCGCGGTTTCCTCCTTCGGGTGAATCGTCTCCCGACGGTCGTTGCGTCAGAAGTTCAGGCCGTCGTCCCAGCCGGGGTTCTGCGTCAGCGCAGGATTCAGCGTGCGCTGTGCGGCGGGAATGGGCCAGAGGTAGTCGCGCGCGTCGTCCCAATTCCGGCCGTGGACGACGCCCGGGTAGCCGACGATGTAGCCTTTGGTCTCCTCGCTGAGAATCACCTCCTTGCCGATCTGTAATTTCGTCGGGCAGGAGGAGGTCGCCTCGTCGATGTAGAGTTCCAGATCGGGCGTGCCGTCGTTGTCCATGTCGTAGGTTCCCGCACCGGCGATGTAGCAGCCGTAGTAGGGCCGGTAGTGGTTGAGCGCCTGCTTGCACTCGTTCCAGCGGAAGAGATCCCACGAACGGTAGGGGGGCTCCATGACCAGTTCGACGGTGCGCTCGCGGCGGATTTCGAGGATGACGCCCGTGTGGGCGCTCTTCGTCACGTTGGGATAACATTCGAGCAGGTAGGGATCGGGCGAAGCGTCGGCCTTCGTGAGATCGATGCCGGTCATCTTCGCGCGTTTGCGGATCAGGTTGACCGAGATTTCGAGGTCGTTCTGCGTGATCGTTCCCAATTCGGCCACCGCCTCGGCGTAGTTGAGGTAGACTTCGGCGGCACGCATCAGGATCCAGTCGCTGCTCGCGGCACCCGACGTGGTCGAGTTGGCGGCCGTGCCGACGAACTTGATCGGTTCGTAGCCGGTGTGCGACGAGAGGGTGTTGCGCGTGACGGTCGTGGCCTCCACCTGCTTGTAGCCCGGACAGAGGACGGTCTGCGCCATGCGCGGATCGCGGCCCTGCGTCTCCTCGCTGTACGGCATCGTCTCCCAGCCCTCCTTGTCGGTGAAGCGCGAGCCGTCGGCCATGAGGTAGTGGTTCATGAAGCGGCGCGTGAGGCTCGTGCGGCCGAACTTGATGTTGTAGGGCACCGAGTGCGAGATGCCGAAGGCTTTGTCGTAGCGGCGGCAGAGCACCACCTCGCAGGTCTTGGCGTTCTCCGAGTAGAAAAGTTCGCGGTAGGGTTCCGCTCCCTCCTCGTAGAGATAGAAGGGCGAGTCGGTGATGAACTCCTTGGCCGTGGCGGCCGCCTGCCGGAGGTATTTGTCGGCGTCGGCCATGCCGTGATACTTGCGGAACGTCCCCTCGTAGAGCGCTGCGCGGCTGGCGTAGGCCAGCGCGGCCCATTTCGTCACGCGGGTGTTGCCGCTCTCCCACGTGCCCGGAAGGTTTCGGGCCGCGAAGTCGAAATCTTCCAGCACGCGGTCCATCACGTAGCCGCGGTCGTCGCGCGCCTTGTAGACGTCGGCATCGGTCGAGCCGAGCACGTGGTCGTAATAGGGCACATCGCCGTAGGTGCGCACTTTGAGGAAGTAGAAGTAGGCGCGGAAGAACCGGGCCACGGCCTCGTATTTGGTGGCCAGCGCTCGGTCGGGACACTGGTCGAGGTGTTCGAGCAGGTAGTTGATCTTGCGCAGTGCGCTGAACGACCAGGTCTGCGAGGCGGCGTTGCGGCTGCCGGTGATGTAGTCGCTCAGCCCGTTGTCGATCTTGTCGTCGGCGTCGTTGATGCCGATGTCGGCCGATTCGAGGTTGTCGTTGTAGAACTGGTTGCTCCACAGGGTGAGATCGGACTCGTTCTGGAAATATTGTTCGGGCGAAAGCTCGTGTTCGGGGAGCATCGTCAGGTCGCAGCCGCCGACGCTCAGTGCGATGGTTCCGAAAGCTAAGATTTTACAGATGATTTTCATATTCTTTCCGGCTTGAAGTTGTTAGAAGGTGATGTCGACGCCGAACGAGAAGGTGCGGGGCATGGTGTAGCCCGTTCCCGTTCCGCCCTTGTAGGTGCCGCTGGAAATCGCCAGCTCGGGATCGATGAGTTTGCAGTGCTTTTTGAGCGGCGACCAGTAGCAGAGGTTCTCGCCCGAGACGTAGATGCGCAGCTTCGAGAGGTACTTTTTCAGCACCGGCAGCGTGTAGCCGATCGTAAGGTTCTTGAAGCGCAGGTAGGCCACGCTTTGCAGGTAGCGGTCGTTGTTCTGTCCCAGCGGGCCGCCGTTGTAGCTCTGGATCGGCCGCAGGCGGGGGAAGTAGCCGCCCGGATTCTGTTCGCTCCACACGTCGTCCATGAAGTCGTAGGTGATGAACGACGGAATGGTGTAGCCGTAGAGCTGCCAGAACTGGTTGGCGCCGTAGATATCGTCCTTGTTGGCCGTCGGATACCAGTCGCGCTTGCCGACGCCCTGGAAGAAGGCCGAGATGTCGAATCCGTTCCAGCTCGCTTCGATGCGGAACGAGTAGCTGTAACGCGGCGTGGTGTTGCCGATGATCATCATGTCGCCCGGATCGTCGACCGTCCCCGCGCCCGTGCCGATCGAGCCGCTGCCGTCGCGGTCCTCGAACATCACGTCGCCGGCCATCAGCCTGCCCAGATTGTTCTGCATGTTGTAGACGCGCTGGTAGACGTTCGAACTGTTGTTGATCGCCACCTGGTAGGCGGCGGCCTCCTCGTCGGTGTCGAAGAGTTTCGGCACGTGGTAGCCCCAGATCTCGCCCAGCTTTTTGCCTTCGTAGTAACTGTCGAAGAGCTTCGTGGGGTTGTTGTACTTCGTGATTTCGGTCTGGTAGTCGCCGATCTGACCCGTCAGGGCGTAGTGGAAGGGTTTGCCGCCCAGCTTGAACTGGTCGCGCCACGTGATCGAGAGCTCCCACCCTTTGGTGCGCAGGTCGGCGCAGTTCTCGGTCGGCGTCGCCGCGCCGTAGACCGAAGGCAGCGTCAGCGACTGCGTGAGCATGTCCTTCGTGTCGCGGATGAAGAAATCGCCTGTGAACGAAAGGCGGTTTTGCAGGAAGCTCAGGTCGAGGCCGAGGTTGTAGGTATAGACCGTCTCCCACGTGAGGTTCGACGACATGGGATCGGATACCGATGCATAGCTGGCTTTGCCGCTGTCGTCGAAGAGGTAGTTGAGCGTGCCGGTACCGATCGTTTGCAGGTAGAGGTAGTTGCTCACCTGCTGGTTGCCCAGCGCACCGTACGACAGGCGGATCTTACCGTTGTCCCACCAGTGGCGGACGCCCTCCATGAACTGCTCTTCGGTGAAACGCCAGCCGGCCGACACCGAGGGGAAGTAGCCCCAGCGATCCTTTTTGGCGAAGCGCGACGTGCCGTCGGCGCGCATCGAGGCTTCGAAGAGATACTTGCCCTTGTAGTCGTAGTTGATGCGGGCGAAGAACCCGAGCGTCTTGTAGGCCGAGATATCCTGCTGTACGAGCCAGTAGGTGTCGTCGTTGACCGAGTTGAACGAATCGATCTGGTCGCTGCCCAGTCCGAACTGCTCGACGATGTTGTCCACGAGTCGGTATTTTTCGTAGTTCATACCCGCGACCGCCTTGAAGTTGTGCTCCTTGTTCCAGCTGTGTTCGTAGGTGAAGTAGGCGTCGACGTTGTGGTAGGTGTACTCGTAGGGGCGTTCGCGGTAGGTGTCCTTCTGGTAGTGGGTCGTGGTCTTGGTCACGCCCACGGCGTCGGAGTAGATGTTCGCCGCCGTGCGATCCTTGTAGAGGCGGCGGTAGTTGTTGATGTTGTAGCTGGCGTCGAAGGTCAGATCCTTGTGGAGTTTGAGTTGCAGGCTGTTCGAGAGCGTCAGCGAGAGGTTCTCGATCGTGTGCTTGTTCGTGGGGTCGGCCAGCGCCGCCGTGCGTCCCTTGCCCAGCGCCACGTTGCGCAGGTCGGCGGGATACATCACGATCGAACCGTCGGGGTTGTAGGGAACGAACATCGGCGCGACGTTCTCTTCGAGCGCGGCGATGGTCTGCGCCTCGTTGAGCGGCCCCGGATACTTCTGGTTCACGGCGTTGAGCGAGGCGTTGGTCGACCACTTGGCCCATTTGAAGAGCTGTGCGTCGAACTTGGCGCGGAACGAGTAGTTCTTGTAGTTCTCCTTGTTCCGGATCATGTTGCCGCCCAGCACGCCGTCCTGCTGGTAGTAGCGGCCGCTGACGTAGTAGTTGACGTCCTTGCCGCCGCCCGAGAGCGAGAGGTTGTGCTCCTGATGGAAGCGGTTGGTGTTGTAGATGCTGTGGTACCAGTCGAAGTTGCCGTAGTAGTGGTACTTGCCGTCGTCGCCGATCACGACCCACGGCCGGTCGGGGTGTTCGGTGGTGTCATAGCGACGCGCTTCGAGCGCCGCCCAGTCGGCGTCGGTGTAGTTGAAGGCGTTGTAGGCGTAACGCGAGAAGTAGAGGTCGTTGACGATCGTGGCGTAGTCGTAGCCGTTGGTGATGAAGTCGGTGGGCGTCGTGGGCTGCGTCCAGCCGATGTTGTTGGAGTAGCTCACCGTGGCTTTGCCCGCCGCACCCTTCTTGGTGGTGACGAGGATCACGCCGGCCGAAGCCTTGGCGCCGTAGATGGCGCTGGCCGAAGCGTCTTTGAGCACCGAGATCGACTCGATGTCGGCGGCGTTGACCAGCCGCAGCGAGACGCCCGGCACGCCGTCGACCAGTATCAGCGGCGAACCGCCGTTGATGGAGGGCACGCCGCGGATGTTGAGGCTGTTGCCTGCCGTGGGGTTGCCCGAGTCGATGCTGATGTTGAGCGAGGGGTCGATGCCCTGCAACGCCTGCATGGTCGAGACCACGGGCCGCTGGGCCAGCTCCTCGCCCGAGATCGACGAGACGGCGCCCGTGACGTTGATCTTCTTCTGCGTGGCGTAGCCCACGACCACTACGTCGTCGAGCTGCTGCGCGTCTTCGCTCAGCTCCACGTCGATCGCGCCGGAGGCGGGCACCTTGACCGTCCACGAGGTATAGCCCACGCAGGAGATCGTCAGCAGCTGTCCCGTGGCTGCCTGTACGGTGAAGGCTCCGGCGGCATCGGTCACCGTTCCGGAACCGGTCGAGTTGTTGGCCACCGTGACGCCGACGATCGGATCGCCGGTCGCACGGTCGGTGACGCGCCCCGTGACGTCGCGCAGCTGCGATTGGGCGAGTGCGGCCTGCGAGGTGTCGTACACCGGCGTTTCTGCGGCGTGAGCCGTGCCGAAGGGAAGCGCGAGCAGTCCTGCGGCCATGATTGCGAATATCTGTTTTCGATTTTTCATATCGCGTTCGTATTTGGGTTAGTTACTTCACGAGTTTCCAGAGGGCGTGAACCTGATCGGCGTTGATCGGATCGTCGTAGATGCGTGCGATGACCACCTCTCCGTTGAATGATATCTGCCCCTTGTCGTTGGGATTGGGGTCGGCGCCGATTCCGAACCAGCGTTTGTCGACGTTGGTGTTCATGTGGCGGAATTCGCCGCCGGCTGAATTGTTGGTGGCCTTCAACTCGCCGTCGACATAGATTTTCTGCGTGCCGGCGGCCTTGTCCCATACGGCGACGATGTGGTAATAGACATCCTTCAATGGGGTGACGCCGCTCTTGGCGGTTTTCCACACGTTGCCGCCCGTGGCATTCTTCGTGCCCGTCTCCATGACGATCTGGTTCGAGTCGTCGGCCCAGAAACAGATGCTGACGCCGCCGCCTTCGCTCGAAGCGAAAGGTTTGATCTGCAATTTTTGGGGATCGTCGTAACGGCGCAGGAGCACCTCCATTGCGTAGCCGTCTTCGAGTTTGCTCTTGAAGGCGGCGTTGTCGTTGTACTCCACCTTGTAGAATCCGCTTTCCAGCACGGCCGAAGGACCGCTCGGTTCGCGCGTGAAGCGTGCGGCGTACCGGTCGTATTTTTCGAGGAAGACGGTCGACAGGGTCGGGTCGGGAAGCAGTTCGACGGTCATGCCCATGGCCGAGACATCCTTGGCAGTGCCGTCTTCGGCGAAGACCACGTCGAGCAGGTCGGCCGTCGGGGCCGGAACCACGTACCCCTGCGTGACTGTGACGTAGTTGAAGACTTCGGGGTGAAGCTCCGAGACGAATTTGAGCGTCGCCGTGCGGTTCTTGCCCGTCGTGTTCTCTTCGGCCAGGAAGGTGATCGAGGCGCTCTCTTTGGACTGCTGGGTGAGCCAGCCGTCGCCGTCGGGGCTGTCGATCTCGACCTTCCACGGGCTTTGGTTGGTCGAGACGGCGACGGTGAACTCCGTACGGTCGCCGACGATCGAGATCGTCGCGGGATCGACGTCGAGATAGGGCTGCTCCTCGGTCTGCGAGATCGTGTAGGCGTAACGCTCCTCGCCGCCGAGACGGAACGACACGGTAGCCGAGCGGGTCGCGCCGCTGAGGTTGCGGGCCGCTACGACGGTCACCTTGGTGTTGCCCGTCGCGCCGCTGCGGTCGGAGAGGGCGAAGCCCTCGTCGCCCGCGATGTCGGCCGTCCAGTCGGCCGTGGCTAGGACGGTGAAGGCCACCTCCTGGCTCTTGCCGTCGATCGAGATCGGCTGCGACGGATCGGAGCCGTCGGGACCGACGACTTTGAGCAGGGGCGTGCGGTTCAGGTCGCCCCCTTCCGAATCGCACGACGCGAGGAACGCGCATACGATTGCGAACATGGTCAGTAGTTTTTTCATAGTGAGATAAATTATTAGGTTAGATGAAGAGATGAATCGGGATGCGGACGCCCTCTGCCGCCGCGCAGGGCCGCCGGTCGGAGCGGAGCCTTCCCCCTCGCTCCGCTTCCGTCCGGACGGCGGCCGTTACCACTGCGGGGAGACGGACATATCGTAGAGTTCGCGCGGGCGCGACATCATTTCGGTATAGCTGCGGCCGAATTCGTCGGTCGCTGTGATTTCGAGCGTGGTCGTGGGCGAGGAGCAGACCGCCTCGAACATGTGCGACGTGAGCAGCGTCGGGAAGGTCATGGCCGTCGAATTGGTGTTCATGCGGTTCATGTTGAAATGGATCGTATGCAGCGGGTCGTAGGTGTCGACCTGTTCGACGGGGAGTTGTTTGCCGGTCTCGACTTCGCGCACCTCCACCTTCCATTTCTCGTTCCAGTTGAAGACGTTGATCAGCACGGCATTGTCCGAGCGCGGACGGTCGTAGCCGTTGGCGTACTGCGCGAAGAATTCGGCGCTGACCGTCCCGAAATCGTTCTTGATGTCGGGGCAATATTTGTCGCGCGTGATGAGGCAGCGGTTGAGGTCGTAGGCGCGGAACTGATAGTCGGCCGCCTTGCCGATGCCCTGATAATGCCATTGCACGTCGTCCGCTCCGGCGGTTCCGATCTCGAAGAGTCCGTAGCCGGCCGGTGCGCCGTCACGGCACATCTGGGTGCGGCCGTTGGTGTAGTTGCCCGTCCACCACCATGTGGCGCATACGGCGGCGATGTTGTGTTCGGTCATGCGCTCGGTGATGCGGTTGGCGTAGTTGATATGGGTATGGCCCGTTACGAAATGGACGGTGTAGGGGGAGAGCAGGTCGAGCATCTTCGCGCGGCAGTCGGCCGGCATGGCATAGCTCCACGAGAGTTTGCCGTCGGCGATGCGGTAGCGGTTCGTGAACTGGATGTGCATCCCCACGAAGACCGTTTTCCCTGCCGGAACCCGTTGCAGGTCGGCTTCGAGCCACCGGAGCTGGTCGGCCGTCAGTCCCTCCGTATAGTCGAGTTTCCCGACGGTTCCCTGTGCGCCGCCCGTGTTGGTGAAGAGGGTGTTGTCGAGCTGGATGTAGTGGATGTCGCCGATGTCGAAGGAGTAGTAGGTAGGGCCCAGATTTTCGCGCCACGGGTTTTCGGATTCGAAATCGTCGGCCACGTAGGGATCGTTGTCGTGGTTGCCCGGAATGTTGTAGATCGGAATGTCGAGATCGGCCATTTGGCGCACGTAGTGCGACGGCTGGTAGCTGTTCTTGTACCAGTATTCGTCCCACGTCAGATCGCCGAGCGCCATGGCGTAGAGGCTTACGCCCTCGGCTTTCGCCTGTGCGATCTGTTTGCGGAGGTCGGCCTTGAAGCCGTTTTCGAACTGGTGGATGTCGTTGGTGCGGTTGGCCAGATGCGTGTCCGTGAAGACGATCATGCGGTGCCGTTCGTTGGCTTCGGGCGCCAGTACGAAACTGCGCTGTTCGTAGGTCTGGGGCGAACCGCTCAGCCGCCGGAAGAACTGGGGAATGGTGCGGTTGACCGCTGCGCGGTATCCGGCGGGGACGGTGATGAAGACGTAGCCTCGCTGTTTGAGCGAAGAGAGGTAGTAACGCCCCTCGTCGTCGGTGGCGGTCACGAAGACGCCGTCCGAAACCGAAACGCCCGCGATCGGTTTGCCCGTATGGTCGATCACGCGGCCGTAGACGGTGCTGCCGGGTACCTGCGGCACCTCGGTGCGGTCGACCACGTCGACGAAGGCCGTGCCCAGGTCGAGGGCTTTCCCGTTTTTATAGAAGGTGAAGTCGTACATGCCCCCGATGAAACCGGCGGGCGTTTGCAGGGAGGCCCCCTGCGTTTGGTCGACCTCCGTCACCGGCATCCGGTGGATTTCGGAGGCATCGTTGCGTGCGGTCAGCAGCAGGTAATCGTCGGTGCCGGCGCCGCTGCACGGAAGCAGGAAAGTGTCGGCGAAGCCCATCTCCACGACATCCGGAACCTTGTAGGCGGCGACATCGGGGAGCTTGTCAGGTTCGTCGGGATCTAAATTCCCCCCCCCCTCCTCGGCAGGAGCGTCGGGCGTAGCGGGATCGGAGCTGCAACAGAGGCAGATCGTGCTGGTCGACAGGAGCAATGCGAAGACTCCCAGGAGGCGGCCGAGCGGTTTCATAGCGTCGTAAGGTCTTTTCATAACGGTCGAGTTTTTTCGTTTGTTTTCATGCTCCATTTCTCGCCTCGGCAATTCGAGTAAACTCGATTGCACTCGGCTTAACGAAAACGTTCATTTCATGCGGTTTTTATTCCATCGGATTTTGATAGCGATCTTTCTGTCGCGTATCCAGTTGGTGTATTCCGTATTGCGCAAACGTTTGTGCAAATATAAAAATTCACTGTAAATTTCACAATCAAATAAAATATATTTTTCGCTTTCGAATGAAATTAAATTTTTTGAAAAATCGTTTCCTTGAATTATTTCGTTATAAATCATGAAATTATGAGAAACGATCGATTTATATTAATAATAAAATTTAAAAAATGGATCTGTGCGGAAGTCCCCGTTTCTCCTGTTTCCGGAGGATTTTCCCGCACTCGATTTTCGTTGCACAACGGTTTGGCGCAATCTTTTGCGAAGACTGCTCCGCTTGCTGCCGTTTTGCGGGACGATCGTTTTCGATAACGCTTATCCGTACCTATGGTTCGTTCGTCGGGCGTTCGGATCGCCCGACATCATGCAGCGTGCAGGACTGTCGATACGAAACCTCGTCGGGGTATTTTGGCGGATGATCCTGTTTCCGACCGATTCGGACGGAGGAGATGTTTACGGCCGTTGCGGGGATGCGGAAAAGGCGGTGCGGTGGAATTTTTAGGAGAGGTGCCGTTCGTCCGGACGGAGCGGTGGGGTATCGGCGGGTTCCGGTATCATTGGCTTTGTTCCATGTTCCGTACCCTGAGCCAGCCCTTGCCTGTTCCGAAAAACGGAACGTTTTCGTTAAGCCGAGCGCAGAGCCGAACTTGTTCAGGCTATGCCGAGGCGAGAAAACGAAGAATGAAATTCAACGTTTTCGTTAAGCCAAATGAGCAGAGCCGCGCTTGCGCGAGCTATGCCGAGGCGGGAAAACGAAGAATGAAATTCAACGTTTTCGTTAAGCCAAATGAGCAGAGCCGCGCTTGCGCGAGCTATGCCGAGGCGGGAAAACGACAGTTGAAAACAAACGAACCATTTCGTTAAGCCGAGTGCAATCGAGTTTACTCGAATTGCCGAGGCGAGAAATGGAGCATGAAAATAAAGGAATCATCGAGGTTTTCCGTGGGGGGGCCGCCGCCCACGACTGTTTGTCGGAGCAGGACCGTTCACCTCTCCGGAATGCCGGCCGGATCGGGCCAGCGACTTCGGAAACGATGGATTATCCTGTCTGAAAGGACTATATTTTTTTAGCGTTCGATCTGGTTCAATCTATTGTATATCTTGTGATTGAAGGTTTATATCCGCTATATTTAAAAGCGATATTTTCAAACGTTTGTTTATCTTGTAAAATTAACTTAATTTTGTACAACGGGCGGAGGGCTCCGGTCTGGACAGGCTCCGGAAGCGGGCCGTCCGACGGGCATGTTTTCTACAACCTAAAATAAATAGTTACTGCAAAACGAAATGAATCCTATTAAAATCGGTATGATCGGCTTCGGCAGAATGGGCGGGTTTTATCTCGAACAGATGCAGAAGAGCGGACGGTGGGAGGTGGCCTACATCTGCGACGTCTCTGCCGAATCGCGGGAGGAGGCCCGCAGGCTGGCTCCGCAGGCGCAGGTAATCGCCGATGAACAGATCATCTTCGACGATCCCGAGGTGGCGGTCGTCGGTCTCTTCGCGTTGGCCGACTCCCGTCTGTCGCAGATCGGCAAGGCCGTCGCGGCAGGCAAGCATATCATCGCGGAGAAACCGATCGCCGACAGCGTGGAACGCGAATGGCAGGCGGTGTCGCTCGTCGAAAAGGCGCCGCTGTTCTCCACGGTCAACCTCTATCTGCGCAATTCGTGGTATCACAATACGATCAAGGAGTTCATCTCCTCGGGCGAGATCGGCGAACTGGCGATCATCCGCGTATGCCACATGACGCCGGGGCTGGCGCCGGGCGAGGGGCACGAATACGAAGGGCCTGCGTTCCACGACTGCGGGATGCACTACGTCGATATCGCGCGCTGGTACGCCGAATCGGAGTTCAAGACATGGAACGCGCAGGCCGTGCGCATGTGGAACTACAAGGACCCGTGGTGGTTGCAGTGTCACGGAACGTTCGAGAACGGCGTGGTGTTCGACATCACGCAGGGGCATGTTTACGGGCAGTTGTCCGCGAAGCAGACGCATAACTCCTACGTGGACATCGTCGGGACGAAGGGTATCGCGCGCATGACGCACGATTTCAAGACGGCGACAGTCGAGCTGCACGGCGTGACGCAGACGCACCGGATCGAGCGCCCCTACGGCGGCAAGAACATCGACGTGCTCTGCGAACGGTTCGCGCAATCGATCGAGTCGGGGCGGCGGTGCGAGGAGCTTCCCTGTTTCCGCGATGCGGCGATCGCTTCGGAGTATGCGTGGAAGTTCATTCATGATGCACGGACGCACGACTTGCCGGCCATCGGCGACCTGCGGACGTTGCAGCAGATCCGCGAACGGCGGCGGACGATGAAGAACGGTTACGGCTTGTTGCGCAAGCGCGCGTGACCGCATTTCGGACGAGACCTGAATTTAACCTTATAAAACTTGGATCATGAACAAATTACTGTTTCTCGGTAACCTGGGCGCCGGCGAAATCTTCGTCATCGCGCTCGTAGTCCTGCTGCTTTTCGGCGGCAAGAAGATACCGGAGCTGATGAAAGGGCTCGGCAAGGGCATCCGCAGCTTCAAGGAGGGGATGAACAACATCGAGAAAGAGATCGAGAACCCCGATCAGGAGAAGAAATAGACGGTTCCGGCCGCCGGGGCGGAGGAGCCTGCCGATCGGCCGGACGCGGACGGGACCGCTGCCCTGCCGCCGAAATGGGCGGGGCGTTTCGGCGGACTCGCCCGGAGACGGAGGGCGGGCAGTTTTTCGCAGGCGGCGGACGCCGTGCACGGAGTGCGGCCGGCGAAATGCGCCGTTTCTCCGGCGGGAGCGGGAACTCGTTGTCGAGTGCAATCAATTGTTAACCTAACCCAATAAATCTTAGAACGATGGCAAAAGAAATGTCGAGAAGAAGCTTCCTGAAAAAGGGGGCTGCCGCCGCAATCGGGCTGGCGGTCGTACCCAGTACGGTTCTGGGTAAGAAATTCGGGCATACCGCGCCCAGCGACAAACTCAATATCCTGGGTGTCGGCATCGGCGGTCGCGGCGCTTCGGTATTGAAGGGCCTTGAAAGCCAGAACATCATCGGCCTGTGCGACGTCGACTGGAAATACGCGGAGCATGTCTTCCAGCGTTACCCCGCGGCCAAACGCTACAACGATTACCGCCGCATGTACGACGAGATGCTCAAATCGGCCGATGCGGTCATGGTGGCTACGGCCGACCACACCCACGCGATCATCGCGGCCGACGCCATTACGGCCGGCAAGCACGTCTATTGCGAGAAACCGCTGACGCACACGGTCTACGAATCGCGTCTGCTGACCAAACTGGCCGCCAAGCACAAGGTAGCCACGCAGATGGGCAACCAGGGCGCTTCGGCCGAAGGCGTGCGCAAGGTCTGCGAATGGATATGGAACGGCGAAATCGGCGAGGTGCGCAAGGTCGAGGCCTTCACCGACCGCCCGATCTGGCCGCAGGGGCTGATGCGTCCCGAAAACGACGAGCGCGTGCCCAAGACGCTCAACTGGGACGCCTTCATCGGGCCGGCGCCGATGCGTCCCTACAACTCGATCTATACCCCGTGGAATTTCCGCGGCTGGTGGGATTTCGGCACGGGTGCGCTGGGCGACATGGCCTGCCATATCCTGCATCCCGTTTTCAAGGGGTTGAAACTAGGCTATCCGACCAAGGTGCAGGGCAGTTCGACGCTGCTGCTCTCCGAGTCGTGCCCGACGGCGCAGACCGTGAAGTTCGTCTTCCCGGCACGCGACAACATGCCGAAGGTCGCCATGCCCGAAGTCGAGGTATACTGGTACGACGGCGGTCTGATGCCGACGCGTCCCGAAGGGCTGCCCGCAGGCAAGGATCTCAATGTCAAGGGCGGCGGTGCGATCTTCTACGGTACGAAAGATACGCTGATCTGCGGCTGCTACGGCGCCGATCCCTATCTGGTGTCGGGCCGCGAGCCCAAGTGCCCGCCGGTGATGCGCGAGGTGAAGGAGTCGCACCAGATGGACTGGGTGCGCGCCTGCAAGGAGGACGCCGACGACCGTACGCTGTCGGCATCGGATTTCAGCGAGGCAGGCCCGTTCAACGAGATGGTCGTCATGGGCGTGCTGGCCGTGCGTTTGCAGGGACTCAATCAGGAGCTGCACTGGGACGGCGAGAAGATGCGTTTCACGAACATCCCCGCCGACGCTACGATCAAGACGGTCATCAAGGACGGTTTCAGCATCAAGGACGGACACCCCACCTTCAAGAAGACGTGGACCGATCCGGTCAACGCCAACCAGTTCGCCGAGGAGCTTATCAAGCACAACTACCGCGAAGGCTGGAAGCTGCCCGACATGCCGATGTAATTTTTCAGAACCATTTCGTCAGGCCGAGCGCAATCGAGCTCGCTCGAATTGCCGAGGCGAGAAATGGACGAAAGAAATTCAGCCATTTCGTCAAGCCGGGTGCAGAGCCGAACTTGTTCGGGCTGTGCCGAGGCGAGAAATGGAGCATGAAAACAAACCCAATTTAAAACCATAAAACGAATATGAAAAAGACGATTTTATTCTCTGCATGTGCCGCGCTGAGCCTGTCGATGGTCGCTTGCGGCGGAAACCCCAATAAGGCGAAGAACGCCGAGGCGGCTGCCGAAACGAAGGCCGAAGCGAAAGCCGCTCCCGTCTACAACGTAATCGACAAGCCGCAGGTCGACCTGGCGACGCTTCCGGTCGACAAGGAGGGTTACTACGTGATCTTCGACGGCAAGACGTTCAACGGCTGGCGCGGTTACGGCAAGGACAACGTTCCGGCCAAGTGGACGATCGACGACGGTGCGATCAAATTCAACGGCACGGGCGGCGGCGAAGCGCAGAAGGCCGACGGCGGCGACCTGATCTTCGCGCACAAGTTCAAGAATTTCGAACTCGAATTGGAGTGGAAGATCTCCAAGGGCGGCAATTCGGGTATCCTCTACCTGGCCCAGGAGGTCGAGGCCGAGAAGAACGGCCAGATGAAATTGCAGCCGATCTATATTTCCAGCCCCGAATATCAGGTATTGGATAACGAGAATCACCCCGACGCCAAACTGGGCGTGGACGGCAACCGCAAGTCGGCGTCGCTCTACGACATGATCCCCGCCGTGCCGCAGAACGCCAAGCCCTTCGGCGAGTGGAACAAGGCGAAGATCATGGTTTACAAGGGTACGGTCGTTCACGGCCAGAACGGTCAGAACGTCGTGGAGTACCACCTCTGGACGCCCCAGTGGACGGAGATGCTCGAAAACAGCAAGTTCTCGTCGCAGAAGTGGCCGCTCGCATTCGAACTGCTCAACAATTGCGGCGGCGAGAACCACGAGGGGTACATCGGTTTGCAGGATCACGGCGACGACGTCTGGTTCCGCAACATCCGCGTCAAGGTGCTCGACTAAACGGCCGTTCGTGCGATGAAACGAAAACTGTTTACAGCGGTCTGCTTCCTGCTCGCTGCGGCGATGCTCCCTTCGGGGGCATCTGCCGCAGGCGCGGGGAAGGGGCCCAAGAAGGAGGTCGGCATCCAGCTCTATTCGGTACGCTCGCTCATCGGGGTGTTCGGCAAGAGCGAGGGAGACTATAAGCCCGTGTTGCAGGCGCTCGCCGATATGGGATATACCTTCGTGGAGGCCGCCAGCTACAAGGACGGACTGCTTTACGGAACCCCCCCCCAACAGTTCCGCCGCGACGTGGAGGCGACGGGCATGAAGGTGCTGTCGACCCACTGCACGCTCAACCTTTCGGACAAGCAGCTGGCCACGGGCGATTTCACCGAGGCGCTCAAATGGTGGGACGAATGCATCGCGGCGCATAAGGCAGCCGGCGTGGAGTATATCGTCGTGCCGTCGATGCGGCGTATCGAGACGCTCGACGGGCTGGCGACCTACTGCCGTTATTTCAACGAGGTCGGCGCCCGCTGCAAGGCCGCCGGCATCAAGTTCGGCTACCACAACCACTCGCGGGAGTTCGAGAAGGTCGAGGATCGCGTGATGCTGGACTACATGCTCGAAAATACCGATCCCGACAAAGTCTTCTTCCAGATGGACGTCTACTGGACGGTGATGGGGCAGGCCAGTCCGGTCGACTACTTCACGAAGTATCCGGGCCGTTTCCGGCTGCTTCATATCAAGGATCGCCGCGAGGTGGGACAGAGCGGAATGGTCGGTTACGACGCCATTTTCCGCAATGCCGCGACCGCCGGCGTGGAGAACATCATCGTCGAGATGGAGGGATCGAGCTACGGCGACGTGCTGCGCAGCGTGCGCGAGTGCGTCGACTACCTGAACGAAGCCCCCTTCGTCGAGGCTTCCTATGCGAAATAGTCCGGCCCTGCGGTCGGATCGGGACGATTCGGTTGTCGCAGGATAACCGGATCGTCCGTCGCATGGAGACCCGTTCCGCCGTGCGTGCGGCGGGGTTCCGCTGTTGGGAGAACGCCCGTAGACGTGTGTCTCCGACCGGCGGAGACGACGGCCGCCGGTCGGACGGAGTTGCGGCTGTTAGGTAAATTGACAGAATCATTTCGTTAAGCCGAGCGCAGAGCCGATTGTTCGGACTATGCCGAGGCGGGAAAACGACAGTCGAAGACAAACGTTTCGATAAGGCGAGCGCAGATCTGAACTTGTTCGGACGATGCTGCGGCGGGAAGCGAACGTTGAAAACGACGAATGAAATTCAACCATTTCGCCAAGCCGAGGGCAGAGCCGAACTTGTTCGGGCTGTGCCGAGGCGAGAAATGGACTGATGAAAACGAACCTGAACGATGGAAGAGAAGGAAATGTCATTTTGGGGCCACTTGGAGGAGCTCCGCCGTACGTTGTTCCGCGTGGTGGCGGTGTTGCTCGTATTCATGATCGCGTGTTTCTGCGTCATGCCCGACCTGTTCGATTCGTTCGTGCTGGGGCCGACGACTTCGGATTTTTTCCTCTACCGGTGGCTGTCGAACCTGGGCGGTACGGGGATGTTCCTTCCCGATTTCAGCAACGACGATTTCGCGGTGGAGATCATCAACATCAACGTCGCTTCGCAGTTCCTGACCCACATCAGCACGTCGTTCTGGTTCGCGCTGGTGCTGATGTTCCCCTACCTGATCTTCGAGGTGTGGCGCTTCGTGCAGCCGGCGCTCTTCGAGAACGAGCGGCGCAGCGTGGGGCTGGCCTTTCTGGGCGGAACCGTTATGTTTTTTCTGGGCTGCGCCGTGGGGTACTGTCTGGTCTTCCCCTTTACGTTCCGTTTCCTGACCGAGTACCAGCTCAGCGCGTCGATCGTCAACCAGATCTCGCTGAACTCCTACATGGGCAATTTCCTGATGCTGGTTTTCGTCATGGGGATCGTCTTCGAACTGCCGCTGCTGGCATGGCTGCTCTCGAAGCTGGGGCTGGTGAACAAGACCTTTTTCCGCACCTACCGCCGCCATGCGGTGGTCATCCTGCTGGTACTTTCGGCCGTCATTACTCCTTCGGGCGATCCGTTCACGCTGATGGTCGTCTTCCTGCCGCTCTACCTGCTCTACGAACTGGGTATCCTGATCGTCCGGGAGTAGCGGGCTGCGGTGCCTTCGAGAAAAGGGAGAGCTATGCTCTCCCTTTTCTCGTCTTTCGGGGAAGGTGCGGGCGCTCCCGAAAATAGGCGGTGAAGTTGTAAAAATAAGATATTATCCCTACTTTTACATTGAAATCCATGCCGCCGGCCTTGTTGCGGATGCAACGTCCGGCAACGGGGCGGCGTGAAACGGAGTGCGTGGAGAGAACTGCCCCAATGGTATCGGAACAGGAATTGATAGAACGGATTCGCCGCGGCGACCTCGTATCGTTCAAAGCGGTGTTTGAACGGTATTACGGCGGTGTCCATGCCTTTACGCGCGGGGTCGTCGACAACGGGTTCCATGCCGAGGAGATCACGCAGAACGTCTTTATCCGCCTCTGGCTCAAACGGGAGGCGCTCGATCCCTCCCGCAATTTCAAAGCTTTCCTCTACACGCTCGCCAGACACGAAATCGCCGACTACTTCCGTTCGGATCGCTACGACCGGCGCAGGCTTCGGCTCGACCTGCTCCACGACGCGGAACATGTGCAGGAGCAGTTCGCCGCGGCCTACGACGCCGACCGGCTGCGGCAGTTGGTGCTGGACGAGATCGACCGGATGCCCGCCCAGCGGCGGGAGGTTTTCCGGCTGAGCCGCATCGAGGGGCTGACGAACGATGAGATCGCACGGCGGCTCCGCATCTCGAAACGCACTGTCGAAGGCCATCTGAACGCGGCGCTCAGAACGTTGCGCGTCAAAGTCGGGAAGTTCGTCTGTTGGCTCACCTTCTTTATCCTGTTGCAGTAGTTTCCGCCGGAAGGGGGGGCGTTCCCGCATCGTTCTTCCGCGGGCTGCCGCTCTTCGGGTTTTGGCCGAAGAGCGAATCTTTTTAGCAGAATTTGACTGTGGACATATCAGAAATATCCCGACCTTCGATTGGGCATTTCCTGCGAGAAGCATATTTACCATCTTTTGTCACCGAAAGGTGGCGCCAAAAGTGTCCGCAGGGCGAAAAAGTCGGGGAACGGCCGACGGCTTGCGCCTAAAACGCTACGCGGACAAGCTCGCGCCCGCGTTTTCGACGGCGCATCCGCCGCCCGTTCTTCTTCCCGCTTTTTCGCAATGCGGAACGATTGTGCGCTGCGCGCAACCATGATTTTGATTCCTTTTGCTCGGTTTTAGCAGGCCGTAGGCCTGCGGGATCGCACTGCGAAGACGGCGAAAACCGACGGCCGTATTTTACAGCAGAACGAATTTTTCGAAAAAAACGCATGTCCGACCGGGTGTGCCTGCTGCCTTGTTGCGTATTAGTATTAAAAGCCGGAAGTCCGATGGAAAAAATAGATAAGAATCTGCTCAGGCGTTACCTCGAACACGGGGGCGATGCCGGCGTGCGCGAACGGTTGCGCGAATGGTTTCTCGAACACGACGCCGAGGAGGAATTTACCCTGCGGGAAGACGATCCCGTGAGCGGGGAGCTGTACGCCTTTTGGGAGCGTTCGCTGCAACGGTCCGTGCCGCAGCGGACGCTCGACGAGCGTTACCGTGCTCTGGCCGGGCGGCTTTTCGGCCGAAAACTCCGCCTGCAACGGCTGTGGCGGAGGCTGTCGCAGGCTGCGGCGGTGCTGCTCGTGCCGCTCGTCGTCTGCGCTTATCTGTTCGCGTCGCGGCAGGTCGCGGAGCAGCCGGAGTGGGTCGAGGTCTACGCGCCCTACGGGCAGACCCGCTGCATCACGCTGCCCGACGGGAGCCGCGTATGGCTGAATTCGGGGACCTATGTCTTTTACCCCGACCGTTTCGATCGCGAGCGGCAGCTCTTCGTCAGCGGCGAAGTCTACATGGACGTGACCAAGGATCCCGAGCGGCCCTTCCGCGTCGATACGCGCAACGTCAGTATCCGAGTGTTGGGAACCCGTTTCAACCTCCGCTCGTACAACGAGGACAAGTATGTCGAGACGTCGCTCGTGGAGGGAAGCGTCGCGCTGGGATTGAAGCGCGACGGCGGCGCGACCATCCTGATGCGTCCGGGCGACAAGATTCTGGTCGACAACGCCACGAACGCGGTCGTCCGCGAGCGGTTCGACTGTGCGCACTACATCTCGTGGCGCGACGGTTTCCACGTCTTCCGTCACAAGACGCTCGGTGAGATCGCCCGCGATCTGGAACGTATGTTCGACGTGCAGATCGTCATCCGCGATACGTCGCTGCTCGGCGAGGAGTATTTCGCCACGTTCGCCAGCGGCTGGGAGATCGACGAACTGCTCGACGCGCTGAATATCCACCACACGCTGCGCATCCGGCGCGACGGCCGCATCATCGAGATCGAGCGCGCCCGCCGGTAGGGGCCGTATGACGCACCGAAGCCGACTGTTGAAAACGAACCTGAAACACGCATATATGCCTATGGGAAAGGAATGATGGAAAAAGCCGGAAAATGTCGTTGCCCATTTTCCGACTCGAATTTTGAGACCTAAATTAAATCTGCAAAACCTGAACAAACCTATGAATTATCTCTACACGAACCGAAGAAGCGTGGGAATATTCGGAGGCCTGCTGTTGCTGATCCTCTTCTCATGCTGCGGAATCGGGAGAGCGGCGGCCCAACAGCAGGGCGCCGAACAGCGCATCACGCTGTCGATGCGCGACACCGCGATTTCGGACATCCTCGAAAACATCACCAAACGTTACCAGTACGCCTTCATCACCCGCACGGCCAACGTCGATACCAACGCCCGCGTTTCGATCGACGTGGTCGACGAACCGCTCCGTGCGGTGCTCGACCGGATTTTCGCCGGGCAGGAGGTCGCCTTCGAGTTCGACGGGCGGCTGGTGCGCATCTCCAAGGCGGCCGTACCCCCCCCCTCCTCCGCGTCGACGATCGCGGTTTCGGGCGTCGTGCGCGACGGGTCGGGCAATCCGCTGGCGGGCGTTACGGTCATGGTGGCCGGAACCTACAAGGGCGTTACCACCGACAACGACGGACGCTATGCGCTGCGTGTCGACGGCGAGGCGTCGGTGCTGCAATTCCTCTATCTGGGCTATAAGAACGTCGAGGAGACCGTCGGCAAACGCACGACGATCGACGTGGCGATGGAGGAGGATCTCAAAATGGTGGACGAGGTGGTCGTCATCGGCTACGGTACCCAGTCGCGCAAGACGCTGACCACCTCGATTTCCAAAATCGACGGCGACAAGCTCTACGGCGCTCCCGTCTCGACCGTGGGCGACGCCCTCAAAGGCAAGGTCGCGGGTCTGCGGGTGGCCACCAACAGCTCGCTTTCGGGCGAGGCGCCCCGTTTCCTGATCCGCGGCGGATCGTCGATCAACATGGGCAACGACCCGATCTATATCGTCGACGGGGCGCTGCGCGACGACCTGAGCGGTGTCAACCCCAACGACATCGAGTCGATGGAGGTGTTGAAGGACGCCGCTTCGGCCGCGATCTACGGCGCACGCGCATCGAACGGCGTCATCATCGTCACGACGAAGAAGGGCAGCCCCTCGCAGGGACCCCAGGTCGTCTTCGACGTACAGGTGGGTTTCTCGGCGCCGACCAAGAAGTGGGACCTGCTCAGTTCGCGCGAGCAGATCGCGCTGGTGCGTCCGGCCATCGCCAACATCTACGCCAAGTCGACCGGCACGCTGGCCGCCAGTTCGTGGCTGGACGGCGCCAATGTCGCCGTGGGAACAGGGAACACGTCGAACAGGAACCAGTTCACCACGCGCTATCTGGAATACGGCGGTACGGTGCCCGACGGCTACGAGTGGATGTTCGATCCGCTCGACAACAGCAAGGTCATCATCTTCACGGATACCGATTTCCAGGATCAATGGATGAGCGAAGCCTTCTGGCAGAAGGAGTACATCGGCGTCAACGGCGGCAGCGACAGGATGAGCTACGCCGCGTCGATCAGCTACCTCGACGACGGCGGCGTCTTCGCCATGAGCGACTACGACGTCTTCACTACGCACGGCAACGCCAGCTTCAAGATCACCAAGAGCCTCGAAGCCTCCACGACGTTCGACATTTCGCGCCAGCGGAGCAGTAAGTTCGTGGACAACTACTTCAACGCCTTCGGCCGGGGAATCATGTTCGCCCCGACGGCGCGCGGCTTCGACGAAGAGGTCGGCTGGATGTCCAGCGGCGGCAACGCCAACGCCCAGCTGGCCTCGTTCTACGAAGCGTTCTACGACCGCGAGGCCGCCACGGATCGTATTTCGAGCACCTTCAATCTCAAATGGCGGATCATCGACGGGCTTACGGCGACGGCCCAGTACAACTATTACGGCAACAACTACCGCGGCAGCTACTACGCCCGCGGCGAGGTCGACGGCTACCCGAACCTCATCAGCCAGACGCGTTCGACTACCGAGACGCGCACGCAGACCGTCCGCGACACCTTCACGGCGCACCTGGCCTTCAACCGCACCTTCGCCGACAAACATACGGTAGGGGCGACGCTCGGTTACGAGCTGATGAGCCAGCGTTACTGGTACCTCACCTCCAACTCGACGGGTTCGGCTTCGGACGACGTGCCCATTCTCGATTCGGGCATCAACTTCAAGGCGTCGAACAAGGACGAAAAGCAGGCGCTCATGTCGTTGTTCGGCCGCGTGTCGTACGACTTCGCACAGAAATACATCGTTTCGGCCACGTTCCGCTACGACGGCTCCTCGAAATTCGCCAAGGGCAACCAGTGGGGATTCTTCCCGGCGGCTTCGGCGGCGTGGGTCATCAGCGAAGAGCCTTTCTTCGAGGGGGTCAGACGCACGATGAACAACCTCAAACTCCGCGTGTCGTACGGTCAGACGGGTAACAACGGCATCGGACTCTACGACACCTACGGCGCCTTCGCCACGGGGCAGTACAACGGTCATACGACCTTCCTGCCGTCGGCCATGCAGAACGCCGACATGCAGTGGGAGTCGACCACGCAGCTCGACGTGGGGCTGGACGTCGGGTTCCTCAACGACCGCGTGCGCTTCATCTTCGACTACTACAACAAGAAGACCGACAACATGCTCTTCTCGATCACCATGCCCGACACGGGCCCCTATTCGAGCGTGAAGGCCAACGTGGGCAGCGCCCGTTTCTACGGTTTCGAGGCCGAACTGAACGCGGAGGTGATCCGTACCAAGAACTTCTCGTGGAACCTCGGGTTGACCTACTCCTACAACCGCAACAAGGTGCTGTCGCTGCCCGAGGAGTACGCCTACGACGAGGTGGACATGTACGGCAACCCTACCGGCCGGAAGGCCTACCGCATAGGCGGCTACAAGATGTCGGAGACGGGATACCGATTCGGCGGCACGGCCGTCGGCGAGTCGCTGGGGCGTATCTACGGCTACAAGATCGACCATATCATCCAGACCGAGGCCGAGGCAGACGCAGCCTATTACGACGCCCTGTCGAAAGGCCACCGCGTGAGCGACGGACAGCAGATTCCGGGCCGCAAGGACGCCGGCGACTACGAGTGGTGCAACCGTTACGGTTCGGCGCGCGATGCCGACGGCCGCGAAATCATCAACGCCGAGGACATGTTCTATCTGGGCAACGTCGTGCCCCACTCGACGGGCGGTATCAGCAACACGTTCCGTTACAAGCGGCTGACGCTGTCGATCTACCTGGATTACGCGCTCGGACATTCGATCTACAACTACATGAAGACCCGCATGATCCAGAATACGATCGGGCAGAGCAACTCGGCCATCGCCTCCTACGTCTACGACTGTTGGAAGTACCCGGGCGACACGAATGCGAAATACGCCCGCTATTTCCCCAACGACGGCGATTACGGCAATGCCAACTGGGGCCGCGCCTCCGACTTCAACGTCGAGAAGGCCGATTACCTCTGTCTGCGCGACGTGTCGCTCTACTACGACCTGCCGGAACGGTGGGTGCGCAAGCTGCACATGAAGAAGCTGACGGTGGGCATTACCTGCAATACGATCGCCTACTGGACGGGCGTCACGGGTGCGATCAACCCCGAAACGGGTATGGGAGCCACGTCGAGTTCGGGCCACTACACCTCGGTGTCGACGGCCAATTCGAGCTCCGATTCGCGGCCGAACATCTTCCCGCCTACGAGCAAGTTCCTCTTCAACCTGAAAGTCACCTTCTAAATCGGATCAACCATGAGAATCGAAAGCAGCATAAAGGGATGGTTCGCGGTCGTCGCGGTATCCGTCTCGGCCGTATCCTGCGACATGCTCGATATAATGCAAGACAATAAGCTGTCGGTCAGCAACATGTGGAAAACAGCGGAGCAGGTCGAAGGTTCCACCTACGGCATCTACTCCGAGCTCCGCTCGAATTTCGTCCAGAGCCAGATCAACGTCTTCTACTGGGGCGAGTTGCGCGTGGGCGAATACATGTGGGGGCCGTCGTCGCTCTTCAACGTATGGGTCGGCCGCGAGGTGATCCAGAACACGATGACGGCCAACATCACCTCCTGCGGGTGGTCGGGCCTCTACTCGGCGATCGATCAGGCCAACGCCGTGCTCAAATACGCGCCCGACACCGCGATCCCGATGACCGACGCCAAGCGCAACTGGGCGATGGGACAGGCCTATTTCGCCCGTGCCTACGCCTATTTCTGGGCCGCGCGCCTGTGGGGCGACGTGCCGCTGAACCTGCGGCCGATCGAATCGGTCGACCAGCCCGAGACCTACCCCGTGCGTGCGCCGAAAGCCGACGTCTATGCGCGGATCGGCTCCGACATCGAATCGGCTCTGGCGCTCTCCGACGCGCTCGGATCGGACAAGTATCTGGCTACGAAGACGGCCGTGCTGATGCTCAAAGCGGAGTATTGTCTCTGGATGTACTCCGCCCAGAAGGGCGGCGACGCCTACCTGGACGGTGCCGAGGATGCGCTCGAAGCGATCGGCATCTCCCCGTCGCTGCTGTGCGACGACTACGGCCAGATTTTCGACCGCATGGCCGACAACGCGAAGCCTTCGAAGAACAGCAAGGAGGTGGTCTTCGCCCTCTACAACGACCAGACCGAATCCAAGACGGGCGGTTACAGCTGGTATTTCGCCTTTCCCGAAGCCTACGTGGCCAAGGGTTATCAGGGCAATCCCGTGCCGATCTACGAGACGCAGTGGCTCGACTACGGCGAGGGATTCCTCGCAAAACTCCGCGACAGCCGCGACAACCGGGGCGACACCCGCGTCAAGTACAATCTGGGCGAGGGCGACTACGGTGCCGACGGCGGCCGGCTGACCTTCTGCCGCAAGTTCCTCGGCGACATGAGTGCCGGCAAGATGGTGCTCGACGCCGATCTGATCTACTATCGTGCGGCGCTGGCCGTGATGATGGATGCCGAGTTGAAGTACTACCGCAAGGACTACGGCGGTGCGCTCGAATCGCTGAACATCATCGCAAAACGTGCTTACGGAAAAGACGACTACTATACCGATGCCTCGCAGGAAGCCGTGCTCGAAGCGCTCGTGGACGAGTATTTCCTCGAATTTCCGGCCGAGGGCGTCATCTGGTGGGCGCTGATCCGGCTCGACAAGATCTGGGACTACAACGACTACCTCGCGGCGAACCGGAACAACACGAACATCCTTCTGTGGCCGATCTCGAAATCCGCGCGGGACAAGAACTCGAATCTCACGCAGACCGAGGGCTGGTATTGATACACATCTAATTCGACAGGAACATGAAATCTACGATAAAAACAGCGGCATGGATCTGTGCGATCCTGCTCGTTTCGGTGTCGTGCTACGACGACGGCACCGATTGCTTCGACACAGCGACGCGGATCTCGCTCTATCCCGACGTGGAACTTTTCAATGCCGACGGCACCACCGCATCGGGGAACGAGAGCTTCGTTTCGGCCGTGACCGTCAACGTCGGGCCTGCGGTTTCGGATATGGCGTGGGAGGCCTCCGTTCCGGCCTCGGCCGCGTGGGCGACGGTGCGCAGGACGACCGTGGCGTCGATCTTCGAGGAGGCGACCGGCGGCGCGCGCCACGATCTCTCGGCGGACGGCATCGAACTGGTGCTGCAACCCAACACGGAGTATCGCCGCACGGTGGTCGTCACGATCGCTGCGGCCGACGGCACGACGGCCGACTACGAATTCACGCAGCTCGGTCAGAAGGCCGACGCTGCGGTTACGTCCGAGACCGCACAGCTCGTGTTCATGGCTGCCGGCGGGTCGGAGACGGTGACCTATACGAGCAACATGGGCGATGCCTATGCGTATGAAGTCGTCTATGGCGAGGGCTCCGCCGACTGGCTGACCGTCGGCGACGGCGGCGTCGGCACGCTGACGCTGACCGCCTCGCAGTGGGACGATCAGGAACGGCCGCGTGCGGCGACGCTCCGCATCGTCGTGGGATCGGCCGATACGAGTATGGCGACGCTCGAAATTCCGGTGACGCAGAATGCCGCCTACGACTACTACTACATGTACGGCGCGTCGGCCGACGCGCTGGCCGTCGGCGATGCCTATGAGCTGACGCGCAAGGCGGCCGGCGAATATACGGGGACGCTCTACTTCCTGCGTTCGGCCGACGGCGGCAATCCCGTGCTGCTCAACAAGAACGGCCGCACGGTCTCCTATCCCTGCTATGCGTTGACGAAGGAGGGTACCGTCGCGGAGATACCGACGGCGGAGACGCAGCTGCCCGCCGGCCCCGACATCGACATCGACGGCGTGCGCAGGTTCACGGTCGATTTCAATGCGATGACCTGGTCGTGGGAGCGCGTGACGACGCCCAACTGCTTGCCCGATGCGGAGGTGGCGGCCTATCCGACCAAGGCATACGTGACGCGCGACGGCGGTACGAAGACGTGGATGACCGTCGGTCTGCATTGGGCGGGCGACGCGACGATCGGCCGCTACAAGCTCGGCAGCGGACTGGTGAGCGGTCATCAGACGGGAGGCTACGGCAACGAAGCGCCCTACGCTTCGCGCAATCCGGCCTACGATACGGAGGAGAACGGCGGATCGATCGTCGAGGCGAAGGACGGCTCGGGCCGGCCGCTGGCCGAGACCTACGGTCGTCTGTACAGCTCCTACGAGTCGCTGACGGGTTCCGCCAACGGTGCGCTGAACGCCTGCGAGGGCGGTTCGTCGGTGCTGATAAACTGTCCGTTCGGCGAACCGGGCACGACGCTGATCGATGCCGTGGGCGATCGCTATGTACTGGAAAGCATCATGCCGGCCGATCTGGCCGTCTATGCGGCTACGGCCGCGGGCGACGCGCAGGCCGAAGCCGAGCATCCCAATCTGAAGATGCAGATCCAGGGCATCTGCCCCTACGGCTGGCACATCGCCAACATGCAGGACTGGAAGGACCTCGTCTGGGCGGCCCATGCACAGGGCGCGGTGGATTATCCCGTCGATGCCGCAACGGCCACCTACCGCGCCTTCGGCGACGGTACGCTGACCAACTTCGCAGCGCTGCTCTTCACCTCCGACTGGAACATCTACAATCCGGACTGTCCGGCCGAGAAGATTTCGACGGCGGCCGCCGATTTCGGATTCAACATGTTCAGTCAGGGCTGGCGCCTCTACAAGACGGGTTACGACTACGGTCCGGGCGACAACGATCCGCGCATGTACTCGTTCATCCCGCTCATCGGCGACTATTCGGCCACGAAGAAGGCCGGCTGGCGCATCTGGAACCAGAGCCGCGAAGCCAACATGCGCACCAACGGCGGATTCGATTTCGGCAACGGATGCGGCGGTGCCGTGCGGTGCGTCAAGAACTACAAGAAGTAATGCCCGATCTCTCTGCGTCGTCCGTCCGGCCCCCGATTCTCCCTTTGCGGACGGATCGGGGGGGGCGGAGCGGCGGCGAAACGATCGCAAACGAATAGCATGTTCAAAAAAACGAAAACCATGTTGAAAAAGATATTTTCACTGACTGCGGCCGCGCTCCTGCTTTTCGCCTGCACCGACGACGAGTGGCCCGCGCAGCCCGATTGGAGCCAGATTCCCAATCCCGACGAAGAGGTCGACGACGGCTTGTTGAAGCCGGCCGCGTGTACCAATAACATCGTCGCCCACCGCGGCGGCGCGACCGAGTGCAAGGCGCCGGACAATTCGCTGGCCTCGCTCCGCTATGCCATCGGGCAGGGATGCTACGGCTCGGAGTGCGACATCTACTGGACGAAGGACGACAACGTCGTCGTGGCCCATGCCGACGGCAAGTGTCAGATCAACGGGATGCACCCGTGGGAGCATACGCTGGCCGAACTGCGCGCGGGAGGCGGACTCTCCAACGGCGAACAGCTGCCCTCGCTGGAAGATTTCCTCGGCGAGGTGATGAAGGAGGGATGCCCCACGCGGTTGTGGCTCGACATCAAGAACATCACCTATCCCTCGACGCTGACCGAGTATGCGATCAACGCCGCGCGCCGTTCGTGCGAGATCGCGACGGAGATGGGGGCGAAACATTTCGTGGAGTTCATCTGCACTGGAAACACCACCGTGATGAAGTCGGCATTCGCCTATGCCGGGGCGGCCGGCATACCGATCGGCTGGATGAGCAACCGCCCGGCCGGCGAATACGTCGGACTGGGGTATTCCTGGGCCAACCTCTCGGCGGCGAGCTACATGTCGGCCGAGGCGGGAGGCAAGGGTACGCGGACGCTCGAAGAGTTCGAAAAGGAGGGCGTGGCGCTGAGCGTCTTCAACGTCGACCGGCAGGCGGGCGACGGCAACGCCGTCTATACGACCGAAGCGGTCGACTACTACTGCTCGGCGGCCGGGCGTTTCAAGGCGCTCTGCACGAACTATCCCGCATGGCTGATCGAAAAGGTCGAGGCCGCGACGAAGGCCTACGACGGCATCCGCTCCGAGGCCGACCTGCGGGCCTTCGCGGCCGAAGTGACGGTCGATCCCACGGCGAAACGTTTCCAGAACGCTGCGGGCGAGGTCGTCCTGCACACCGACATCGCGGTGTCGGAGGCATGGACGCCGATCGCCGGATTCGCGGGTGTGCTCGACGGCAACGGCAAGACGCTCACGGTGAACTATTCGGGCAGCGACGAACAGGCGGGAATCTTCGCCACGCTCGACGGTACGGTGAAGAACCTGCGGGTGGCAGGCTCGTTCACGACGACCGCGACGGCCAAGGTGACGCTGGGTGCCGTCGCCGGCAAGCTGGGCGAGAAGGCGCAGATCGTGGGTTGTACGAATACGGCCGGCATCGCGATGAACGTCGATGCGAGCGGTACGACCGTGATCGGCGGAATCTTCGGTCAGGGAGCTGCCGGCAACGTCATCGCGGACAATACCAACGAGGGGCGGATCACCGTCCGCCGCAAGACGCCGGGCGACGCTGCGGCCGTGGCCGGTGTCGGCGGCTGGGCCTACTCGGACGTTACGGGATGCGTCAACAAGGGCGAGATCCGTTACTCGGACGAGGTGTCGGCGGCCAAGGCCGTCTATGTGGGCGGCGTATTGGGCCGGCTCGATATCGGAAAGGGGTATGTCGTGGAGGGCTGCCGCAACGAGGCCCCCGTCACGCTGGCGACCGCCCAGGCGGCCAACAACCTGCTGGGCGGCATCGCGGCCTACGCCAACGGCGAGAACCGCGATACGCCCAACACGATCCGCAACTGCGAGAATCGGGGCGACGTTCTGGCCGATGCCCCCGTGTCGGACAAGGCGAAGACCGGTCAGGCCCGCATGGGCGGTATCTGCGGCGGTACGGCGGTCTTCGAGGGGAATACCAACTACGGCAAGGTCGAGGCCCGGGGCGGCGGCAAGGGCGCGTCGGAGTTCTCGATCGGCGGTATCAGCGGCATGATCGCGCACGATGCGACCGGCTGCCGCAACTTCGGCGACGTGCTCAACAACACCGGCAGGGAGAATCTTCTCGCCCATACCGGAGGTCTGTTCGGATGGGCGACGCTCGCCTTCACGATCACCGACTGCGCGCTGGATGCCGACGTGGTGTCGACGACGCTCTACAATTACGACGGCGACAAGGGTACGACCGCCGATCCGGCACACGAGAACAGCAGCTGCGCGGGCGTTCTGGTCGGACGCATCAAGTCGAAGATCGAGGTAACGGTCGAATCGGTGAAGATCTACGGCAAGCTGACGCGGACGATAAACGCCGAGGGGCAGACCAGGACGATCGATTTCACGACGACGGTGCCGGCCGACAACTATCTCTACGGTGCGTTGCAGGATGCGGCTTCCAAATTGATCGTCGGGCAGGGAGCGATCACCTGCGTTTCGACTGCGAAGTGATTCGAAAATACGCGAATGGGGGACTCCGGTTCCCTATTCTTTTCTGAAAATGCAGTCCTCCGCTCCGTTCCGCGAAGGCGGAGTCCGGTACGGGGAAGCGACTGTCGGAAACGAACGACGATCATGAAGAGAGCCATTCATTTCGGGGCCGGCAAGATCGGCCGCGGTTTTATCGGCGCCCTGCTGTCGCAGGCCGGATACGAGGTCTGTTTCGCGGAGGCGGATCCGCAGCTGGTGGACGAGATCAACCGGCGGCGGGGCTATACGGTCCATGTGACGGACGAAATCTGCGCCGAGCTGCGGATCGCCGGCGTGTCGGCCGTGCGGGCGGACAGCGGGGAGGCGGTACGGCGGCTGGTCGACGCCGATCTGGTGACGACGGCCGTCGGGCTGGGTGTCCTGCCTCGGGTCGCACCGGTCATCGCCGCAGGACTGCGGGCGCGTAAAGCGGCCGGAGTCGCTGCGCCGCTCAACGTCGTCGCCTGCGAGAACGGCGTGCGTGCGACCTCGCGCCTCAAAGCGTCCGTATACGAGGCGCTGGATGCGCCGACGGCCGCATGGGCGGAGCGCACGGTCGGATTCGCCGACTGTTCGGTCGACCGCATCGTGCCGCCCGTCGCCTTTCCCGAACCGCTGGACGTGGCCGCCGAGGCGTTTCACGAATGGAACGTTGAGCGGAGCGCGTGGGTGGGCGAACCGCCGCAACTGTCGGGAATGCACCTGACCGACGAGTTGGAGGCGCACATCGAACGCAAGCTCTTCACGCTGAACACGGGACACTGCGCGACGGCCTATCTGGGACATCTCAAAGGGTATGTCACCATCGCCGAGGCGCTCGCCGACGAGCGGATTTTCGGGCTGGTGCGAGGTGCGATGCGGCAGAGCGGGGAGGCGCTGATCCGCAAGTTCGGTTTCGGCAGGGCGCAGCACGCCGCCTACATCGACTCCGTGCTGCGGAGGTTCCGCAATCCGTGGCTGCGCGATACGGTAGCCCGCGTGGGGCACGATCCCGCCCGCAAGCTCTCCGCACCGCTCTATTTCTCCTATCCGATCACGCTGGCGGCGGGCTACGGGCTTGCCGTGGACAAGCTGGCGCTCGCGGCCGCCGCAGCGCTGCGTTTCGACGATCCGGCCGACGGGCAGTGTGCCGAGATCAGGGAGACGATCGCCCGGATCGGTCTGCCGGCTGCCGTGCGGCGGATTACCGGCATCGACGACGACAGGCTCGTGGCGGCGCTGGTCGACGCTTATGCGCGGGTGCCGTCGGCCGTCGGGGCGTGACGGACGGGTCGCATGTAATTTTTCGTAACGAATACAACCGATGAAACGCTATTTGACGATACTCGCTGCGGCGACGATGCTCTCCTGCGGCGGCCGGCAGGCCGGTTATCCGGTCGCGGGCGAAGACCACACGGTGAAGATCGCCTCGTTCGAGGAGTTCCAGTCCTATTTCCGCTATGTCCCCGGGCGGGACATCATCATCAGCGCCCATCGGGGCGGTATGCAGGAGGGGTATCCCGAGAACTGCATCGCTTCGTGCGAGAAGACGCTGTCGATGATGCCGACCTTCTTCGAGATCGATTTCAGCTTCACGAAGGACAGCGTGATGGTGCTCATGCACGACCTGACGATAGACCGCACGACCGACGGCAAGGGGCGCGTGGCCGACTACACCTACGAGGAGTTGCAGCGGTTCCGGCTGGTCGACCGCGACGGAAACGTGACCGACTACCGCATTCCGACGCTCGCCGAGGTGCTCGAATGGGGGAAAGACAAGGTGGCGTTCAATTTCGAAAACAAGTATATCAACACGAAGGGCGTCGGTGAGGCGGAGAGACGGCGGGCGCTGGATTATTACGTCGAGCAGTTGTTGCCGGGCGGCGCGTGGTCGGAATACCACAACATCTTCCTGAGCGTCCGCTCGCTCGACGAGGCGCTGTACTATTGGAATGCGGGGGTGCGCAACGCGATGTTCTGCATTGAGATCAGTACGCCCGAGCAGTTTCGGGCTTTCGAGCGGAGCGGGATTCCGTGGAGCTACCTCATCGCCGCGAGCCGCAAGGCGATGGATCCCGCCATGACGGAGATCTACGAAAAGCTCCACGACCGCGGCGTGATGGTGATCGTCTCTGTCACGGGATCGGCCGATCGGGTGAAGGATCGCCGCGACCGGCGTGTGGAGTACCTGCGCACGCTCCTCTCCGAACCGGATATTATCGAAACCGATTATCCGGCCGATTTCGTCGGTCTTCCCGTCGGGCGGGAGGAGCTGCGCGCGATCCGCGACCGCGAGGCGGAGCGGATGGAGCGGTAGGCTTGTCGAGCGGCGGGTCTGCCGATTGCATGCCGTGCGGAGATCAGAAGAGCAGCGAGTGTTCGGCCAGAAAGTCGAAGAACGCCTGCCGGTAGTTCTCCGAGACGGGAATGTACTCCTTGCCGAAGACGATGCGGTTGCGTTCGATCGAGCGGATCTTCGAAGGCTGCACGATGAAGGAGCGGTGGACGCGGACGAACCGGTCGGCGGGCAGCTGTTCTTCCAGCGATTTGAGACTGGTCAGCGTGAGCACGGGATGCGTCTCCTCCTCGACGTGGATCTTCACGTAGTCTTTCAGCCCCTCGATGTAGAGGATGCTGTCGAATCCGATCTGCCGCAGCCGGTATTCGGTCTTGACGAAGAGGCTCTGCGGAGCTGCGGCCGGCAGGGGCGTTTCGGCGCGGTTTTTCAGTTCGAACCATGCCAGCGCCTTGTTCGCCGCTGCGAGGAAGTCGGCATAGCTGATCGGTTTGAGCAGGTAGTCGACCGCGTTGACGCGGAAGCCTTCGACGGCGTAGCGGCTGAAAGCCGTGGTGAAGATCACGCGCGTGTCGGCGGGGAGCATCCGCGAAAGTTCCATGCCGCTCAGCCCCGGCATCTGGATGTCGCAGAAAAGCAGGTCGACGGGGCGGTCGCGCAGCATGTCGAAGGCCGCCGAGCCGCTGCCGAACGAGCCGCACAGCGTCAGGAACGGTGTCTTGCGCACGTATCCCGCCATCAGCTCCACGGCCAGCGGTTCGTCGTCGATGATCGCGCAGTTCAGTTTCATTGTTCGTGCAATTTGATGCGCAGCGACGCCGTGTAGGTGCCGCCCCGCTCTCCGTATTCGAAGGTGTGGCGTTGCGGATAGATCATCTCCAGCCGTTTCGAGAGGTTTTTCAGCCCGATGCCCGAACCGCTCCGATCCGAAGCCGTCTTGGGGAAACAACTGTTGCGGATGCAGCAGACCAGTTCGCCGCCCCGCTCGTGGATGTCGATCCGGATGAACGACGGTCTGTCGTTGCTCGTACCGTGTTTGAAGGCATTCTCGATCAGCGAGATGAACAGCAGCGGGGCCACGGGCGTCGGCGACGGTTCTTCGGGCAGCGAGACTCCGACTTCCACGTGGCGCGGCAGGCGGATGCGCATCAGTTCGATGTAGTCGCGCAGGAACTCGACCTCGGCGGCCAGCGGCACCGTGGGGCAACTGCTTTCGTAGAGCACGTAGCGCAGCATCCGGCTCAGGTCGTGGACGGCCTGCTGCGCGCGGTCGGCGTCGATCTGGATGAGCGAATAGATGTTGTTGAGCGTATTGAACAGAAAATGGGGGTTGAGCTGGCTTTTGAGGTTTTGCAGTTCGGCCTGCGTGCGGCTGTGTTCCAGCTCCTGCCGGGCCGCTTCGGCCTTGTACCAGCCGCCCGTCATGCGGATGGCGACTCCCGCACCTACCACCAGCAGGTAGAGCGCGGCGTTTCCGGCGAAAAAACGCACGGAGTCCTGCCACGGCCGCGGCAGGGGCGGGTGCTGCGCATCGGGCGGCAGCACGTAGCGGAACAGGAGGTGCAGCCCGACGATCACCGCGGCGATCAACAACGCGTTGCCGCCCAGGAAACGGCCTGTCTGACGGGTGAAGAGGTATCGTTCGATCAGCAGGAAATAGTTCGTGTAGAAGACCACCATGAACGAGAGCGGTACGAGCAGGAAGCGCAGGTACTCCGAACCGGTCATCAGCGGCCGGTCGGGGGAGGTGACGAACAGCGGCATCCCGAAGATCACGGCCCATGCCGTCAGGTGGATCAGCCAGCCCGAATATTTCGATTGCAGAGCGGTCATAGCCGAACAAAATTAACGATTATTTCCGATTATTCATAACGGATCGCCTCGATCGGGTCGAGCATCGCCGCCTTCTGCGCGGGGTACCACCCGAAGAAGACGCCCGTCAGCGTGCAGACGGCGAACGAGAGGAGGACGCTCCACGGCTGGATGTAGATGGGGAAGGCCGCCGCCAGATTGACCACCACGGCGGCCCCGATGCCGAATACCACGCCGATCAGACCGCCCGTGACGCTGATGAGGATCGATTCGATGAGGAACTGCGCCAGAATGTCGCGTCCCTTGGCGCCGATCGACATCCGCAGGCCGATTTCGCGCGTGCGCTCCGTCACGGAGACGTACATGATGTTCATGATGCCGATGCCGCCCACCAGCAGCGAGATGCCCGCCACGGCCGCCAGCAGGACGGTCATCATGTCGGTCGTCGAGGTGAGCATCGACGAGAGTTCCTGCTGCGAACGGATCGAGAAGTCGTCGTCGTCCGTGGCTTTGAGGCGGTGGTTCGTGCGCAGGATGTCGCTGATCTCGGCGATCGCCTCGTCCGTGTAGGCTTCGCTCAGCGACGAGCAGACGATCTCCTGCAAGTGCGTGATGGCGAGGATGCGCTTCTGCACCGTCGTGTAGGGGGCCACGATCAGGTCGTCCTGGTCCATGCCCATGCTGTTGTAGCCCTTGCTTTCGAGCACGCCGACGATCCGGAAGGGGATCGTACCGAAGCGGATGACACGCCCCACGGGGTTTTCGCCGGCGGGAAAGAGTTCGTCGACGACCGTCTTGCCTACCAGACACACCTTGGCGGCCGTCTTGATCTCCTGCTCGGAGAAGGCATCGCCGTCGGCGATCTTGTAGCGGCGGATCTCCAAGTAGTCGAGGTTCACGCCGTAGACCGTCGTGGGCGTGTTGTTGGCGCCGTAGACCGCTTGTCCGGCGCTGTTGACCGCCGGCGAGACGTAGGAGACGTAGCGGGTCTTTTCGCGGATGTCCTCCATATCTTTGAGTTTGAGCGACTCCATGTCGTCGGCGTCGAGCCGGACGCCGCCCCGCATGTCGCCGCCCGGATGGATCATGATCATGTTGGACCCCATTTCGCTGATCTCGGCCTGAATGCTCCGCTTCGATCCCTGCCCGATGGCGAGCATCGTGATGACCGACGCCACGCCGATGATGATGCCGAGCATCGTCAGAAATCCGCGCAGTTTGTTGTTTCCGAGCGCCTTGACGGCTATTTTGAAGAGATTCGTGAAATTCATGTTCAATCCTCCTGTTCGGGCAGCTGAGCCAGCGTCTCGGCCGCGTCGAGAATAGCGGCGTTGCGCACGTCGCCCGTGACGCGGCCGTCGCGCAGGGTGATGTTGCGGCTGCTGTATTGTGCGATTTCGGGGTTGTGCGTGACGAAGATGATGGTGCGTCCCGCGGCGTGCAGCTGCTGGAAGAGCACCAGCACCTCGAAACTCGTCCGCGTGTCGAGGTTCCCCGTTGCCTCGTCGGCCAGAATGACCGCCGGATCGTTTACCAGTGCGCGGGCGATGGCCACGCGCTGCATCTGTCCGCCCGACATCTGGTTGCTGCGGTGCAGCAGCCGGTCGCCGAGTCCGACGGCTTTGAGCGCGGCCACGGCACGGTCGCGCCGTTCGGCCGACGAACAGGAGGGGTTGTACATCAGCGGCAGTTCGACGTTCTCGATGGCCGTCGTCTTGGGCAGCAGGTTGTAGTTCTGGAAGACGAAACCGATCTTGCGGTTGCGCAGCGTGGCGCGCTGGTTCTTGTCCATCGAACGCACCGCCGTACCGTCGAGGTAGTATTCGCCTGCGGAGGGGGTGTCGAGGCAGCCGAGCGTGTTGAGCAGCGTCGACTTGCCCGATCCGGAGGTACCCATGATTGTGACGAACTCCCCTTCGCAGATCGTGAAGGTGACGCCGCGCAGTGCATGTACCGTCTCGTCTCCCACCCGGAAATCGCGCCGGATGTCGTCCAGTCTGATGATCTCTTTCATGGGTTTATTTCTTCTTTTTGTCGCCGCCCGGAGGGGCAGGCATGAAGGGACTCCGTTCGGCGGCGGCTTCGGGCTCCGTCCGCTCCGCCGTCAGGCAGACGGCCACCTCCTCGCCGTCGTTCAGCCCGTCGACGATCTCGGTCAGTTCGCCGCTGGCCGAGCCGGCGGTCACGTACCGCGGTACGAGCGTCGTCCCCTGTTTTACCCACAGCTCCCGTTTGCCCGGTTCGGCCTCTGCGGCGGCTTCGGCACGCAGGCCGAGCGCCGCGAGCAGCTCCCCGTCGGGGACGAACCGCAGGGCTTTGGTCGGGACGGCCAGCGCATCGTCCTTTTCGAGCGTGAAGATCGTCACGTTGGCTGTCAGCCCCGGTTTGAGTTTCAGTTCGGGGTTGTAGGCCGTGATGACCACCTCGTAGGTCACAACGCTCGATTCGGTCGTCGCTTCGAGGCGGACCTGCTCCACCACCCCCTCGAAGGTGTCGTCGGGGTAGGCGTCGACGGTGAACTCCACCCGCTGTCCGTCGGATACCTGTCCGATGTCGGCTTCGTCGACATCGGCCACGACCTGCATCTGCGTCAGGTCGTTGGCGATGGTGAAGAGCGTCGGCGTCTCGAAGCCCGCCGCCACGGTCTGCCCCTCCTCCACGGCGCGGCTGATGACCACGCCGTCGATCGGGGAGGTGATCGTCGCGTAGCCCAGATTGCGTTTGACCTTGACGATGGCGGCCTGGGCCTGTTCGTAGGCGTTGCGCGCCTTCTCGTAGAGGTAGAGGGCTTCGTCGTATTCGGCGTCGCTTACCAGCTCCTTCTCGTGGAGGGTGCGCGTGCGCGAGTACTCCTTCATGCGGTATTCGTATTCGGTCTTGCAGCTCGCCAGCTCGGCCTGCGACGATTCCAGTTCGGCTTGCAGGGTCACCTTGTCCATTTCGGCGATGAGTTGTCCGGCTTTCACCACGTCGTTGTAGTCGACGTAGAGCCGGTCGATGATCCCCGACACCTGCGTACCCACCTCCACTTCGGTGACCGGCTCCACCGTTCCCGTAGCCGTGACGGAGTTGCGGATCGTGATGCGGCTCGTCGCAGCCGTTTCCAGCGTGATTCCGGTCTGCTTCGAAGGGCGCAGCGCGAACCAGAGCCCGCAGGCCGCGACGAGGGCCGCGACGAGGACGGCCGTGCTTTTTCGTTTCATCTTCATGTGCTTTTCGTTTGTTTTCAGCGGTCGTTTTCGATCTCCGGAGGGGCTATCGTCCCTGATAGATGTCGAGCAGCCTGATGTTGAGCAGCGCCATGTACTTGGCCTGCAACACCTCCTGCCGTGCCGACGAAAGTTCGTTCTGCGCCGTAATCAGTTCGACGGTGTTCTTCCGGCCGACGCGGAACTGCTCGTCGGTGAGGTCGTAGCTCTGCCGGGCATAGCGTTCCTTCTGCCGGGCGGCCGTGTAGCGCGATTGCGACGAGATGGCGTCGAGGTAGGCCGACTCGACCTTGCGGAGCAGTTCCTTTTTGAGACCGAGTTGTTCGAGACGGCTGTTCGAGGCGGCGATGCGCGCCTTGTTGACGGCCGTCCGGTTCTTGCGGTTCGAGAAGATCGGGATGCTGACCGAGAGCGCGACATTCTCGTTGAAGCGGTTCCAGACCTGACTTCCCGACTGGAATCCGCCGCCCGTCATGTGTCCCGTGCCGAGGCCGGCCGTAAGCGAAACGGAGGGATAGAATCCTGCGCGCGCCTCTCTTATCCCCAACTCCGCCGTCTCGACGCCCAGCCGCCCCCGTTCGATCTGCGGCATGGCGTCGAGCGCCGTCGCGTAGATGTCGGTTTTGGCGGGCAGGGCCTGCAAGACGGTCTCTTCTCCCTCTGCGGGCGCGGCAAGATTCATCTCCTCCGTGATGTCGAGTTCGAGCAGCTGTTTGAGCTGCAACTTGTAGTCGTCGAGCGACGACCGGGCGACGACTACTTGGTAGAGGTCGCTCGCATACTGGCTTTCGAGCTGGGCGAAATCGACCTTGCTGATCGATCCCGCCTGCCACATCTGCTCGGCGCGGTCGCGCTGGGCGCGCGAGACTTCGGCCGTACCGGCGGCTACCTCCACGGCTTCGGCGGCGTAGAGCGCCTGCATGTAGGCTTCGACGATGGCGATGCGGATGTCGTTCGCGGATTCGGCGACCGAGAGTGCGTCGATGCGGTTTTGGAGCCTCTGTTCCTTGACCGCCGTGCGCAGTTTGCCGCCTTCGTAGAGCGTCAGCCCTGCGTTGATTCCGTAAGTGCCGGTGTAGCTGTTGTTGTCTTCGGCGTTCGACGAGGGGTAGTTCGTGTAGCCCTGTGTCGCCGAGACTGCGAGCGACGGCAGCAGTGCGGCCTTCGCTTCGCGGGTATCTTCGAGCCCTGAGAGGTAGTCGTTGCGGCTCTGCTGCAACTGGATATTGTTTTCCAGCGCATAGTCGAGGCACGTTTGCAGCGTCCAGACTTTCAGCGAGTCCTGCGCCGCGACCGCGTGCCAGATCAGCAGTGCGGCGCATCCTGTCAGCAGTTTGCGATTCATGACATTCCGTTTTGCCGCGAAGCTACCGCACGGCGCGCGCGAATGCAATTAAAATAGACGGACGGGCTTTTTCCGTCGACGAAACGGGCGATAACGGCGACACCCTCTTCGCGCCTATCGCGAAAGAGGGTGTCGCTTCATACGGTTTCGGGGGGGGGCGTTCCGTGCCCCTCGGACGTTATTCCAGCCGGATCGTTTCGCCGCAGCGGCGGCTGCGCTCGGCCTCGAAACAGATGCGGTGGCTCTCGATCGAATCCTCGATCGTGCAGAGGAAAGGGTGGCCGGGGCGGGTCAGCGCGTCGACGAAATCTTCGATCAGCCGCAGGTCGGCGCCCGCATGGAAGGGGTGCCCCGCCAGCTCCTCGAAATCGTAGACGCGGTTGTGGCCGCGGCGGAAGCGATGCACGTGGAGCTTGCGTTCGTCGCCGAAGATCTCGCCGTGCGTCATCTTGATGTGGGTGCGCCGGCAGTCGTCCTGCGTGAAGATGTCCATCGAGAGCGAGAGGATCGTCTCGTCCGCGAGTTCCATGGTGAGCAGCTGGTGGTCGACCACGTCGTTGTCGCAGCGGTAGATGCAGCGGCCGTAGGGGCCGTGGCGCAGTTCTTCCAGGAGCACCTCGTCGAGCGTGCGTCCCTGCGGTACGTCGAAGTTCGATATCCAGTCGCGGCGCGTGCAGTAGAGGTCGACGGCCGAATAGGGGCAGTCGTGCTCCACCGGACAGTCGATGCAGCGTTCGGCGCTCGTCTGCGGCGCGTTGGCTGCGCGGAACCAGCGCAGCGAACCGAACGAACTGAGTTTGCGGCAGGGGCTTCGGGTGATCCAGAGCAGGAAATCGACGTCGTGGCAGCACTTGGCCAGCAGCATCGGGTTGGAGGTCTCTTCGCGCCGCCAGGGGCCGCGGACGTAGCTGTGCGTCGTGCGGTCGATACCCACCGCCGCGACGTGATTGACGGAGATGATCTGTCCCAGCTCGCCCGAATCGACGATCTCCCGAATCTTGGCGAAGTAGGGGTGGTAGCGCAGCACGTGGCAGATGCCTACCAGCACACCCCGTTCGCGGGCGCGGCGCGCGATGGCGCGGCATTCGTCGAGCCGCTGTGCGATCGGCTTTTCGAGCAGCACGTGGAGTCCGGCGTCGATCGCCTTCATGCAGGGATCGAAGTGGACGTCGTCCGGCGTGGTGATGAGCACGGCGTCGGCGTCGGCCGGTCGGGCGAAGAATGCGTCGTAGTCGGCGTAGCGGCGTTCGGACGCAAGCCCGAACCGCTCGGCCGTTTCGTTGCGCCGCAGTTCGTTGCCGTCGACGACGGCCACCGGTTGCAGCCGTTCGGGGTGCCGCCGTGCGTATTCCAAGTATTTGTTGGCCCGGTTGCCCGCGCCGATGACCGCCATGCGCAGCGGACGCCCTTCGGGGACTTTCTGGAAATTCATGGATCGGAGTTTGTGTTTGCGGCCGTTTCCTGTGTCCAGCAGCCTGTTTTCGGGTGCGCTGCCTTCGCCGGTCTGGAACGGTCGTTTCGATAACGGCCGGAGACGCGGTGTCTCCGGCCGGTGGGTTGTTCGTCGCGGGAGCGCGTCCTGCCGAGGTCGTCTATTTCCCGTTCTGTGTCTTCGCGTCGAGAGACTTGATGCGGATGTTGCGGAACTGGATGCCTGCGCCGTGTCCGAGCAGACCGATGTGCCCCTTCTTGTTGAAGAGTCCCGGGTGGTTGCGGTGGTCCACGGTGTAGGGATTCTTCTTGGAGCCGTCCTCCGAGACGTTGTGTCCCTGGCACGCTTCGCGGATGTCGCCGTCGAGGATCACCTCGCCGTTGACCGTCACGGTGATGCGGTCGCCCACGGCGCGGATCTCCTCCACGTTCCATGTGCCCAGCTCGCCGAACTTGATCCGCTTGGCCGGAATGATGCCGTAGACCGAGCCGTGCTGCTGGTAGACGCGCAGGTTCTTGTAGATCGGGGCGTCGTGGTCGAGGATCTGGATCTCCATGCCGTGGTAGGCGGCGTCGACGCCCATCGGCGTACGCAGGCCGATGCCGTTGTTGACCCCTTCGCGCAGGAAGCGGAACTCGAAGCGCAGGATGAAATCGCCGTACTCCTCGACCGTGTAGAGATTGCCCTTGCCGCCGTAGGATGCGGTGACGTAGATCGTTCCCTCCTGCGGGACGTAATTGGTCGTGTTGCCCGTCCACTTGTGGAGCGAACGGCCGTCGAAGAGCACTTCGTAGCCTTCGGCCCGCTCTTCGGGCGAGAGTTCGAAGACGGGCGTCGCGGGCAGCTCGCACAGGTAGAAGTCGCGGAACTCCGCAGCATCGCCTTCGCCCAGCAGCTCGATCGCTCCGCTCGCGTAGGCCGCTTCGCCGGGCGCGCAGGTATTCTCCAAGATGACGTTTTCGGTTACGGTGCGGCCGTTGACCTCGACGGTCACGCGGTCGTCCACGACCTTGACGTGGAGCGTGTTCCACTCGCCGTCGGCGTTGTCGGCATCGACCGCGGGGGTCGATGCGTGGGTGCGGTTGCCGGTCAGTGCACCCGACCCCGCGTCGCCGCCCAGACCGATCCGGTTGGTCGAACGCACGGCGATGCCGGCGGCGCCTCGTGTGCGGCAGTCGATCCAGAATTCGAAGTTCTCGTAGGTGCCGGGTGCGGCGATCGTGCTCGGCTCGCCGCCCGCATAGGCGATCGTGCCGTCGGCCGTGGTCCAGCTCTGCTGCATCGCCTTCGCGGCGGCCGCCTCGGCCCGTTTGAGCGCAGCGGCCTTCATCGTGGCGCGGCGGGCGGGATCGGCTGTGACGGCGCTCCACTGCGCAAGGTCGGTCGCGACGGCGGCGAACCCTTCGGCGGGGAGTTTCGAGAGCATCAGCGTCAGCTCGTCGACGGCATAGCCGGCGTCGGCGTCGCTCTTGGCCCATTCGCGGTAGATGTCGCGGCTCTTTTCGAGCAGGGCGCGTACCGTGTCGCCGCCGAGCGGGCGGGCGCTTTTCGCTGCGATGGTCTTGACGGCAGCCGCAGCGGCGCGCGCCGTCGCCTCGTCGTCGAGATAACGGCCGGCGAGCACGAGCGCCGGGAATTCACGGATGCCTTCCAGCTTGCGCAGGATGCCGACGGCGATCTTCGGCGAGGGATTCAGTTCGAGCGCTTGGCGGTAGAGCTGGTATTTGCGCACGGGCGTCGCGTCGAGCGCCGCCACGCAGGCCGTGTAGCGCGTCAGCGCGCGGTCGGCCAGATCGGGATTGCCCGCGGCGATCGTATAGAGCACGCCGGCGATCTGCGGAGCTTCGACGCGCAGCAGCGCGTCGAAGGCTTCGGCGCGGCGGCTGCCGGCGAAGTTCTCCACCAGGCAGTCGATCGCCTGCTGCGTACCGGTCTGCGCCAGTGTGGGGTAGTAACGTTCGGGACGGGGCGAGGCGCTCATCCGGGCGTAGACGGTCTCGTATTGCTTTTCAGGTGCGAGCGTGCGTACGGCATGGGTGAGCGCAGCCGAGAGCTGTCCGGCATGTGCCGCGTCGGCAGTGTCGAGCAGCCGGCTCAGGCGGTCGACGTCGGCGGGGGCGGCGATGCTGGCCAGCGCACGGTAGGCGGCCTCCGAGACGGCGGCGTCCGGTGCGTCGAGCAGGGCGAAGACCTTGTCCGCGACGGCGTCGATACGCCGTGCGGCAGCGAGGTTGAGCGCCTGTACCTGCATCGTGCCTCGGCCGTCGAGTGCCTTGACGACGCCTTCGTCGATACGGCCGTTGAAGGCCAGCAGCGTCTGTGCCGCGGCGTCGGAGTGCGGGCCGCCGAGCGCGGCGATCAGCGCGGCGAGCGCCTCGTCGCCGCCCAGGCGGCCTGCGGCACGGATGCCGGCCAGAGCCACGGCGTCGTTCGACGAGCCGACGGCTTCGGTTACCGCTCCGGTCTGCGACGCGGCGTGACGCACGCCGAACCACTCGATCACGTCGGCCCACGCCTCGTCGCTCAATCGTTTGCGGTCGGCGGCGATCGTGGCGTAGACCGCGTCGTCGGCCTTGTCGCCGATGTAGCGCAGGGCGGCGTTGCGGTATTGGATGTCGCCCTTTTCCAGTGCGGCGAGCACGTAGGGCATCGCTCGGGTGCCTTCGGCGCGGACGATCACTTCGAGCGCCGCGCCGCGCACGTTGGCGCGTTCGCATTTGAGCAGCCGTTTGGCCGCCTTCACTGCGTCGCGTGCCGCGCCTTCGTCGACCATGCGGTCGAGCAGGCGCAGGTAGGAGTCGGTCGCGGCGGTTTCGTCACAGCCGTAATCCACGGCGCGGGCAGCCGCTTCGAGCGCCTTGGCCGAGGCGGCCGTGCCGCAGGAAGCCAGCGCGGGGTAGAGGGCCGCACGGGTCGCGTCGTCGGCGCCGTCGATCCAGCCCAGCAGGATCGGTTCGGCCGCTGCGGTGCGTTTCTCCCCGAAGGCATAGGCCAGCGCAGCGCGCTGCGCATCGCTAAGGTCGCTGCGGCGTGCGAGCGACAACAGGGTCGCTTCGCTGTCGGGAATGGAGATCAGCGCGCGCAGGACGGGGTCGCCCAGATAGGGGTCGTCGATGTAGGCGGCCAGTGCGGCGGCATTGTCGGCCGTCGCGCAAAGTTGCAGCTGCGAGACGAGGAAGGCGCGGTTGGCGTCGTCCTTGCAGCGTGCCAGTGCGGCGAGCAGCCCCTCGCATACGGCGGGGCGCAGCTGCTCCCGTCCGGCGGCGGTGACGAAGCTCGCCACGCCGTTGAGGGCGTACTCCACGGCGGCGTTCTCGCCCTGCGAGGCAGGGACGAGCATGTCGGCCAGGATGCCGACGCCCTCGGCGCCGGTGGCGGCCAGTTCGCCCATAATCTTGTCGTAATCCCCGGCAGTGGCGGCGGGAAGCTGCGCCAGCGCGTCGGCGACGACGGTTTCGACCGTACGCTGGCGTTCGTCGAGCGGTGCGGCCGTGACGTTCGCGGCGAAAAACAGCGCGAACGTCAGCAGGATCAACGTTTGTCTTATCGTTTTCATGAGTCGGTGTTCGTTACGGTTAGCGATGTTCAGATTTGCCACGGGCGGCGCATCGGCTGGTCGACGAGGCGGTTGGCCGCGTCGTCGCCGACGAAGAGCTGGCTGACGGGATCGAAATGCAGCGTGCGGTTGAGACGCAGCGCGCAGGCGCCCATGTTGACCAGCGTACAGCTGCGGTGGCCGATCTCCTCGTCGAGCGCGAAGCGCCGGCGCGTACGCACGCATTCCAGAAAATCGGTGTTCTGCGGCTCGGGATCGGGCAGTTCGGCCAGCTTCTCCATGACGTCGGGAATCGTGCAGCGGAACCCTTTGTAGACCTTGCCCAGCGGCCCTTCGATGTAGGGCGTGTCGTCTTTGCTCTCGAAACCCTCGCCTTCGAGTACGATCTGGCAGCCGTCGTCGTAGGTGTAGACGATCTTGCGCCAGATGCCCACGGCGTCGGGGTGCTGTTCGGGGGCGTCGACCTCGACCTTCACGGGCGACGTACGGTCCTTGCCCAGCAAATACTGTACGGGGTCCATGTAGTGCTGCCCCATGTCCGTAAGGCCGCCGCCGTCGTAATCCCAATAGCCGCGGAAGGTCTGGTGCACGCGGTGTTCGTTGTAGGGTTTGTAGGGCGCGGGGCCGAGCCACATGTCGTAGTTCAGTTCGGCGGGGACGCTCTGCGGCCGGAGGTTCTCCTTGCCGACCCAGTAGAATTTCCAGGCGAAGCCCGTGGCGCCCGAAATGGTCACTTTCAGCGGCCAGCCCAGCATCCCGCTGTCGACGAGTTTTTTGAGCGGTTCGACCGTCGTCCCCAGCCCGTAGAAGGTGTCCTTGAAGCGGAACCACGTGTTGAGGCGGAAGATGCGGTTGTTGCGCTTGACGGCTTCGACCACGCGGCGGCTCTCGCCGATGGTGCGCGTCATGGGTTTCTCGCACCAGATGTCCTTGCCCGCGCGCGCGGCTTCGACGGCCATGATGCCGTGCCAGTGGGGCGGCGTGGCGATGTGCACGATGTCGACGTTGGGGTCGGCGATCAGGTCGCGGTAGTCTTCGTAGGCTTGGAGCGTCTCGTTGAATTTCTTGTGTCCCAGTTCGACGGCCGAACGGAGATGTCGTCGGTCGACGTCGCAGACGGCCACCAGCCGGCAGCGTTCGTCGCTGGTGAAGTGGTATTTGCTTTTGCCGATGCCGCCCACCCCGATGATGCCCTTGGTGAGCTGGTCGCTCGGAGCCACGTGGTTGGGACCGCCGAGCACACGGCGCGGCACGACGGTCAGCAGCGTCGCACCGCCCAGCAGCTTGATGAAGTTTCTTCGATTGATACTCATGATATGATGTCGTTTAAGGTTCGCTTTTGCGGTTGTCCGTCTCTTCGGCAAAACTCGTTCGGGCCTTGTCGAAGAGACGGATATTTCCCGGCGTCGGGGTTTACAACGTTTCGAGGCGGAAGTTGCGCCACAGCACCTTGATGCCGCCGCCGTCGTGGATCTGCAAGGCGATGCGTCCCTGTGCCGCGCCGATCTTCGCGTCGCGGAAGTCGACCATCGGCTCGCCGTTGAGCCACGTCTGCACGCGGTCGCCCTCGACGCGCAGGCGCAGCGTGTTCCACTCGCCCTCTTTGAGGATCGATTCTTTCTCGTCGGGGATGGTCTGCAACCAGCCGCGGCCGTAGGATTCGTAGATGCCCGCCGTGTCGTGGTTGCGCGGCGCCACCTCGCACTGCCAGCCGTGAACCTTCACGGGAGGTTCGACGAACGAACGGAAGAAGAGGCCCGAGTTGCCGTTGGCCACCTGCTTGAACTCGACCGTCAGATCGAAATCGTCGTAATATTCGCGCGTGGCCAGATAGCCGTATTTCTTGTCGGGGCCGCTCTCGGAGACCAGATTGCCCGCATCGTCGACGTACCACAGTTCGGTACCGTACTTCTCCCAGCCCGTGAGATCCCGGCCGTTGAAGAGTTCGACCGTGCGTCCCGCCTTGCGCGGCAGCTCCTTGATCTTCACGTTGCGGAACGATGCCGGATAGCCGTGATCCTGCAAGCAGATCACACCGCGCCGCGCCAGTCCGTATTCGGGGGCGTCGGCCCATTTCCCGCTGTTCTTCAATGCGAACCACTCGTCGGTGTAGGCGTCGAATTCGAGAATTTTCTCACCGTTGAGCCAGTGCTCGACGTGGCCGTTGTCGTAGACGATGCGCGAGTTGTTCCATTCGCCCTGCGGATTGAGCCGCATCTTGGCGGCGTCGGGCAGGTGCATGGCGTAGTCGACGCCCAGCCGCTGCCACGGTTCGAGCTTGGTGGGGGCGTTGGTCTCCTCCCAGCCCGCTTCGTCGATGAGCTGGTATTCGGGCCCCGTGACGTAGGGCACCTTGAAGTAGGGGTCTTCGACCACGTGGTAGAGCATTCCGCTGTTGCCGCCGTAGGAGAGTTTCCAGTCCCAGTCGAGGATGAAGTTTTCGTACTGCTTGCGGGTGACGATGTAGCCCGACAGGTCGCTGCCGTCGCCGTGCGCCTGGATGCAGCCGTCGACCGCGCGCCAGGGCATGGTGAGCGAGTCGCCGTTGTAGTCTTTCCACGCGTCGAGCGTCTTGCCGTCGAAGAGCAGCTCCCAGCCGTCGGCGATCTCCTGCTCGCTGAGCGTGTTGTGTCGTTGTGCGCATCCCGTCGCCAGCAGCAGCGAGAGAGCGATGCCCGAAAGCGTCGGGCGCCAGTTGAAGTTCGAGATGAAGTTCATGGTTACGAATAGTTATAAAGGTTTCTCGGTCGGGGCGCCGGCCGGATCCTGGTCGGAAGGATTCGGTGCGGCTTCGAATTCAAAATTAGGCAATTCTTTCGGATTCTCTTCCCTTTCGGGGGAGAAATATAGACGGATATTTCTGTGAATATGCTGATAAAAAGCGGATTGACTATTTTTCGTTGTCCGTCTTATATAGATGCTCTTCGGCATCGAACAGCCCGATCCGGCGGATTCGCTCCTCGAATCCCTCCCTGTCGAGGGCCATGTTGCGGAGTTTGGTGCGGTAGGTATAGACGGTCGTCGGCGCGCAGTTCAGGAAGCGGGCGATACGGCCGCTGTCGGTGATGCCCAGGCGGATTGCGGCGAGGATGCGCAGTTCGGTGGTGAGGGAGCGCGGCGAACGGGGTTCGATCCGCGCTTCGGGAAGCAGCAGTGCGTCGACCTGTTCGATGAAGCGGGGGAAGATTTCGAGGAACGAGGCGTCGAAGCGGCGGTAGAATTCGGCGAACTCCTGCCGCAGGCTGTTTTGGGGCAGGCTCAGCCGGCGGATCAGCGCTTCGGGACTTTCGGTTTTGGCCTGGCGGCAGATCATGCGCCGCAGGTCGTCCAGCCGGGAGATATAGTAGACGGAGAGGTCGACGTACTGGCACACGTAACGATCCTTGATGCGGTTGGAGTCGACCAGCGCGGCGTTGATGTCGCGCACCCGGTCGCTCATGCGCGTCAGCTGCCGGTTCTTTTCACGGAGTTCGGCATTGGTGAGGGCCAGTTGCCGCCGGCTGTGCTGCAACCGCCGCCGCTGGCGGAGTGCGTTGGCGAAGGCTGCGGCGAAGGTGACCAGCAGCAGCGACGTGACGGCCGTCGTCCACAGCCGCAACCGGTTGCGCACGGCCAGATCGTTGACCACGGCGCGGTTGATCGCCGTGGCGGCCGACGAAGTGAGGGGGATGCGGGCGCCCGATTTGCAGGCGAGCGCATCGTCGAGCGTGCGCTGCATGTAGCGCGAGGCGCGTTCGAGGTCGTTGCGCTCGAAGAGCCGCAGCGCGAGGTTGTAGAGCGAGAAGTAGGAGCGCGTTCCGGCTTGCAGGTCGGCGATGGCCGAGCGCGTGTAGTACTCGACGGCGCGCTCTTCCTGTCCTGCCTGTTCGGCGATCTGCCCCATGTCGTAATAGAGCACTGCCGTGTTCCAGGGGGCGAGTTCCTTGTGCCGGAGGGGTTCCAGCTCGGCATAAGCTTCGTCGTAGCGGCCGTTGTCGGCCAGTTCGAGCGCCCGTTCCCGAATGCGGGTGAATGCAGGAAGGGATTCGACGCCGGTGCGGATGTGCCGGATGCGGCGCAGCGAATCGAGCCATGCCCGGTGTTCGCCGGGATCGGTGGCTTCGGCCTGCCGCCGCCATACGATCGCATTGTACCGCGCATACCAGTTCCGGTATTCGAGCGTCGTCATTCCGGCCGTATCGATCTGCCGGAAGAGCGTCTCGGCCTGGTCGGTCAGTCCGCGCCCCATCAGGACGTCGGTCTCGGCCAGTGCGGCGATCCGTTCGAAGTTGTGCGATTCCCTGCTGCGGGCGAATGCGTAGAGGCTGTCGACGAAACGGGCGGCCGAGTCGAGTTCGTAGGTGACGAAGACCTGTTGCAGGTCGAGCAGTGCCCGAACGCGCTCTTCGTCGCTGCGTGCGGCCGTCAGGTTGCGACGGAGCGACGCGATGCGCCGCTGCCGTCCGGCGTCGTACTCCCCGCCGCGGAGCATCGCTTCGTCCAGCTCGTTCAGGGCGCGGAGCGTCTGCGGCGCATAGCCGTAGTCGACGGTCGGGGAGCAGGAGACGGCGAGAAGGCCGTACAGACATGCGGCCGTCAGAAGCGATAGGGTGCAGTGCGGTCGGATCATGGCGGAGTTCGGGGTTCCGAAGTTTGGGTTCCGACAAAAATACGAATAAGCGAGGGCAATGTCAAATTTTATTCGAACATTGCCGGGCGGGAGTATCTTCGGCGCAGCCGAAGATACGAAAAGTCGGGTGCAGAAGCAAATGACGATGCGATGCTGTCGGGATGAAATCGTTGAGATGAAGTTGGAATACGGGAAAATAAAGATGGAATCGCCTATTCGGGGACACGGCTTTTCGTCGTGATTGTCGGAGATGTCCGGTCGGGATGCCGCGTGTTCTGCGGAAGGGGCCTACCGTGCGGATGTTCGGTTCCGCAGCGGGGCGGCGCCCTGTTTTTGTCAGCGGCGCTTGGCGGGAAATGGAAAAAATTTTATCTTTGTTTAGATTTATGCGAAAAACTCGGTCTGAACGACAGTCCGGCGTTAAAGAGTTTTAGGGATGCACGACAGGGCCATATGGAATAATTTCGAGCGGTTGTATATCGATTATCAGCCGCGGTTGATCGCCTATGCGCTGCGGTTCGTGGGCGATTCCGTCGAAGCGCAGGACTTGGTGCAGGATTGTTTCGTGAGACTGTGGGACGACTATGCCGAACTGGAAGAGGACGAGGCGCCGATGCTGCTCTTCACCATGATGCGGCATCGCTGTCTGAATTTTTTGAAGCACAAACGTATCGTCAGGGAGTATGCCGACCGTCAGATCTCCCGAATACGTCCCGACCGGAGGGGGGGGGAAGAACGTCTCTATAATCTCTGTTTTTCCTATAACGAGGCCGAATACCCTTATCTTTATCAGGAGTTGGAGCGCGAGATCCAGCGTATCACGGATTCGCTTCCTCAGCGCTGCCGCGAGGTTTTCATCCTCAGCCGTTTTCAGGGGATGAAGAACAGGGAGATCGCCGAGCGGCTGCATATTTCGTTGCAGGCCGTCGAAAAGCATATCCAGAAGGCGCTCCGGATTTTTTCCGAGATGCTCGGCCGCGAGAATTCCCTCTATACGATTCTGATTCTGCTGTGGATGATGAACGCGAACCGCTGATGCGGCGCGGTCGCCGAACTCCGTCCGATCCCGCAGGGTTCACGTCTGCTTTGGTCGAAGTTCGGAGTCGTGCTTTCATTTTTTCAGGTCGCGGTCGGCAGCCGCGGCGGCTTGCCGTATCGGGCGTGCGCTCCGCGAATCCCGACCTGTTTCCGGCAGAAAATTTCACAGCTTCTTTCGGGGGGGGAAGCTCTAACAGCGGATTTTTCCCCTGAACTTTTGATCCCGAAGGGCTTTCGCTGAGGCGTGTGCCGAACCGGACTCGTCCGGATTCCGTACGTGCCTCGTCGTTCGCGCGACCGTTCCGGCGTGCGTCGGCTTCTCTTTTTTATTCTTTATGCCGTGCGGTCGCGAAGATTGGGAACTGCCGGGACGGGCGGCGAACGGGCGTCGTAATAAAAATAGGTGCAGCCGGCGCGAACGAGCGGACGAAATGCCGGAGGAGCGTTTTTTTTCGATAAGGCAGGTTGGGTAAAGGCTCTTTGAGTTGTTATAAGATTTAGAACGAGCAACGAAAATACGGGCCATGAACGAACGGATCAGAGAGATCGCCCTCCGGTTTTTCGAGGGGACGATCACGGCGGAAGAGGAGTGCGAACTGTATGGATTTCTCAACGGAAATCCGCAGGGCCTCGCGCAGATGAGGGAGTGGGAGAGCTGTTGGAAGCGCGACCATGTTCCGCCGGCCGACGTGCTCGATTCGCTCGATTCGCTGAGGCGGAAGATTCGGCGGCGGCGTCCGCTGCGCCGTCTGTGGCTGCGTATCTCGGCTGCGGCCGCGGTGCTGGCGCTCGTCTCGACGCTCGTGCTGCATCTCCTTCCGGCAGAAAGGCCCGAACAGCTTTTTACGGTCGAGGCGCCGCAGGGCACGCACAGCCGTATCTCGCTGCCCGACGGTACGCAGGTGTGGCTCAATGCGGGATCGGCGTTGAGCTACGGATCGAGTTTCAACGAAACCTCGCGCGAGGTCTCCCTCTCGGGCGAAGCCTATTTCGAGGTGGCGCGCCATGCGGCACTGCCGTTCCGTGTCGAAGCGCGCGGTTGTACGTTCACCGTTCTCGGCACGAAGTTCGACATCTCGGCCTATGCCGAAGATCCCGCCGTGACGGCTGCGCTGCTGGAAGGGGCGCTGCGTTTCGAGTCGGAGGACAAGCAGGAGGCGATGACGCCGGGCGATCTGGTCACTTACGACTGTGCGACAGCGACCGTGCGTCGGGAGCAGGTCGACGTGCGGCAGTACCGGGCATGGATCGACGGGGTGATCCGTTACGACGCCATTACGTTGCCGTCGCTGCTCAGGAGGCTGGCCCGCGAGTACGACGTGGAGATCGATCTGCGCACGCGCAGGTTCGACGATACGACGTTCCGCATCTCGCTCTCGTCCGCCCAAAATATCAAATCGGTCATGCGGGCGCTGTGCGACATCCTGCCCATTTCGGTCTCGTGCGAAGGCTGCCGCTATGTGGTGGACGCCCTGCCGCAGTGATGCCGCCGCTCCGATCCAACTGAAACCTGATTCACTAACTAACCTTAATCCTTAAACTTTATGCATTTACATCTACGATTCAGACGGATCGTCGCATTGGTCGCGGGGCTGTTGCTGACCCTGTCGATCCATGCGCAGGTCATTACCAAGTCGTTTCGGGGCGTTCCCCTGAAAACGGTGTTGGAGGAGGTCGAAAAGCAGACCGGCTACTCGTTCCTTTTCGAAAGCAAAGAGGTCGATGTCGACAAACCCGTCACGGCCTCATTCAAAAATGCAACGATCCAGACCGTGCTCGACAAAGTCCTGGACGGATCGCTGCGTTACACGATCAACGACAAGCTGGTGACCATTTCGCAGCGGCCCCGGCAGGGTGCGACCGTGGCGAAGGACGGTTCGGTGACACTCTCCGGTACGGTCATCTCCTCGTCGGACAACCAGCCCATCGTGGGGGCCAACGTCTATGTCGAGGGGACGACGCTCGGCGTGACGACCGACATCGACGGCAACTATTCGCTTACCGTGCCGGCCTCGACACGGCAGGTGACCTTCTCGTTCCTCGGCTACGACATGAAGAAGATCGCGGTCAAGGACAGCGAACTTTTCAAGCTGGTGACGCTCGTCGACGCCTCGAACGAATTGGAGGATGTCGTGGTCGTCGGCTTCGGCGTGCAGAAGAAGGAGTCGCTGGTGGGTGCCGTCCAGTCGGTCAAGCCCAGCGAGTTGCAGGTGTCGTCGAGCAACCTTTCGACCTCGTTCGCAGGTAAGATCGCCGGCGTGATCGCCGTGCAGAAGACCGGCGAGCCGGGCGCCGACGGGGCGAACTTCTGGATCCGCGGCATCTCGACCTTCGGTTCGGGACAGTCGCCGCTGCTGATTCTCGACGGCGTGGAGATCACCAGCCAGATGCTCAACAACATCCCGCCCGAGACGATCGAATCGTTTTCGGTGCTGAAAGACGCCACGGCCACGGCCCTCTACGGCTCGCGCGGCGCCAACGGCGTGATGATCATCACCACCAAGAGCGGCCGCGACTCGGAGAAGATGACCATCAACCTGCGCGCCGAGGTCGGCATGTCGGCGCCGACGCGCGTGCCCGAAATCGCCGACGGCGTCACCTTCATGGAGACCTACAACGAGGCCAGTCTCACGCGCGGACGTTCGCCGCGTTACAGCGACCAGAAGATCATGGGTACGCGGCTGGGGCTCGATCCGTATGTCTATCCCAACGTCGACTGGTACGACATGCTCTTCAAGGACGCTTCGTTCAACCAGAATTTCAACTTCAACATGACGGGCGGTTCCAAGAAGCTCGACTATTTCCTCAACGCCACGGCCTATAACGAGAACGGCATCGTCCGCAAGCCCGATATTTCGAAATACGACACGAACATCAACGCGCAGAAGTACCTCTTCCAGGCCAACGTCTCGGCCGACGCCACGCCGACGACGCGCGTGTCGCTGAAAATGAACACCCAGCTGCACTACCGCCATGCGCCGATCGAGGACGTCTCCGACCTCTTCAAGTATGCGCTGACGGCCATGCCCAGCGAATTCCCGGCCACGCTGCCCGGCGAATCGTCCGACACCTTCACGCGCTTCGGCGTGACCGACGCCTGGAACGGCAGTCTGTTCACCAATCCCTATGCCCAGCTGTGCCGCGGGTACGGCGACCAGTTCCGCGGCCATTTCACCTCGGCGCTGACCGTGGATCAGGATCTCGGGTTCATCACCAAGGGCCTGAGCGCGACGGGAATGGCGACCTTTTACAACCGCGTCTATTCGGCCGTCTACCGCTCGTTCACGCCGTTCCTGTACAAGCTGACCGATTACAGCATCGACGATGCGGGCAATTACAGCTACGTGAGCGAATCGGCCAACACGGGCACGACCTATCTGGGCACCTCGCGCGGCAAGGACGGCTACCGCGAGCTGGCCTTTCAGGTGAAGCTGGACTATAACCGCACCTTTAACGAGAAACACGACGTGGGCGCCACGCTGGTCTACCACCAGAAGGAGCGCATGATGCACATCTCCGACTCGGAGGAGTACGCCGTGCTGCCCTATCGCCAGCAGGGTCTGGCCGGCCGCGTCACCTACGGATTCGACAAGCGCTATCTGGTGGAGGCCAATTTCGGCTACAACGGCTCGGAGAACTTCGCGCCGGGCAAGCGCTTCGGCTTCTTCCCCTCGGTGGCCGCAGGGTGGGTCGTTTCGAACGAACCCTTCTGGCGCGCCATCAAGGATAAGGTGAATCTGCTGAAATTCCGCGTTTCGTACGGTCTGGTCGGCAACGACGTCATCTCGTCGGAGTATGCCGACCGCTTCCCCTATCTGACCACCGTCGATATGGATCAGAAGTACGACGTCTACATCGGCACGAACCATATTCGGAAATACGGGCCCATCTTGTCGGTCTACGGCAATCCCGACGCTACGTGGGAGGAGAGCCGCAAACTCGACGTGGGCGTGGAGATCGGCCTGTTCGACAGCCTGAACATCATCTTCGACTGGTTCAAGGAGAAGCGTTCGGGCATCTTCATGCAGCGCGCGTCGCTTCCCTCCTCGTTCGGCATGTCGAACATCACGCCCTGGGCCAATATCGGCAAGGTCGACAACCGGGGCGTCGACATCTCGATCGACTACAACAAGGCCTTCTCGAAGGATCTGATCCTTTCGCTGCGCGGTTCGTTCACCTACGCGCACAACGAGGTGGTCGAGATGGACGAACCCGCCTACAAATGGGACTACCTCTCGAAGGTGGGCCATCCGATCAACTCGATCAACTGCCTGATCGCCGAAGGACTGTTCCAGGACGAGGAGGAGATCGCCTCGTCGCCCTCGCAGGCCGCCTATGCGACGGAGTTCCCCCTCAAACCCGGCGACATCAAGTTCAAAGACCTCAACGGCGACCGTGTGATCGACGACAACGACAAGTGCTGGTACGGCAACCCGACCGTGCCCGAAATCATCTACGGATTCGGATTTTCGCTCAAATACAAGGGCTTCGACTGCTCGGCCTTCTTCCAGGGACAGGGCAAGGTGTCGATCATCATGTACGACTCCCATCCGTTCGGCACCAAGGCGACGCCGGGCGGCGGCCTGATGCAGTGGATGGCCGACGAGCACTGGCGCGAAGAGGCGCCCGATCCCAACGCCCGTTATCCGCGTCTGTCGCCCGAGTGGAATACCAACAACACGCAGGCCAACTCGCTCTACGTGCGCAACGGCCGGATGCTGCGTCTGAAAAATGCCGAGATCGGCTATACCTACAAGTTCATGCGCGTCTATGTGTCGGGCACCAACCTGCTCACCTTCTCTCCGTTCAAGTATTGGGATCCCGAAAAGGGATCGGGCAACGGCCTGAGCTACCCGCTGCAACGCACGTGCAACCTCGGTTTCCAATTCACCTTCTAACCCTACAACCATTCGACAGATCATGAAAAAGATAATCAGCATACTCGCATTCACCTCATTGCTGTGCTGCTCGTGCGACTACCTCGACGTCGTGCCCGAAGGCAAGGCGACCGAGGAGGACATCTGGAAAACGACCGAGCAGGCCGACAAGTTCCGCTACTACTTGCAGACCTACATGCCCAATCTGATCGGCTACGACTGGTCGCCCGACCAGTTCGCCGGCGACGATTTCATAACGGGTGCGCGCGGCACGACCTACTACTTTTCGAGCAAGAGCCTCCTCTACAACGAGGAGACGTCGAGCAACACCTATTTCGGCCGCTGGGAGCCGAGCAGCGTGAGCGGCGGTACCAACTACGACATCTACCGGGGTATCCGCTACTGCTACTACATGCTCGACAACGTTTATAAAGTGCCGGTCATCTCGCCCGAGAACGCCGACCGTTATGCCGGTGAGGCGTGGTTCCTGATCGGCTACTACCACCAGTGTCTGCTCGAATACTACGGGCCGGTCATCGTGGTGAAGAAATTCATTCCGATCGATGCGCCCGAAGAGGAGATTTTCGTACCCCGCACGCCCTACGACGATTGCGTGAAGTTCATCGCCGACTGCTACGACAAGGCGGCCGGACTGCTGCCCGAGACGGTCGTGCCGGCCGAACTGGGTATGCCGACGAAGATGGCGGCGCTCAGCTACAAGGCGCGCCTGCTGCTCTACGCCGCCTCGCCGCTGGTCAACGGCAATCCCGATTACGTGGGATTCAACAATCCCGACGGTACGCCGCTGATGAACACCACCTACGACAGGGAGAAATGGAAGCTGGCGATGGATGCAGCCGAGGCGGCGATCCAGCTCTCGGAGAAGTCCGGCCAAAACGGCGGCAAGCAGAATTACTACCTCTACACGAATATCGATTCGACGCTCGATGAATTCGAACAGGGCGTGAAGAACTACCACGGCGCCTTCGTCGATCAGCTGTGGAACGGCGAGGAGTTCATCATGGCCAAAGGTGCGGAAACGGGCATTCAGAACATACAGCGTTACGGCGGACCGCGTTCGATCGCGGGCGACATGTCGAAAGGCTGGAAGACGACGTGCGTGCCGACGATGGAGGCCGTCGAGATGTACTACACCAAGAACGGACTGCCGCTCGAAGACGACCCGCTGACCAAGGACGCCGACCTCTACCGCGTCGCGCCGGGCGACAGCACGGCGCTGCTGCACCGCAACCGCGAACCCCGCTTCTACGCCTGCATCGGCTTCGACCGCGGGACGTTCGAGATCGACGGTACGACCATCACGCTCAAACTGCGCGGCGGCGAGCTGCACGGCAGCACGTTGAAGGAGACCGACGAGTATCAGAGCTGCACGGGATACGTCTGCCAGAAATGGATCAGCCGGACGAGTTACTACGACAAGTCGCTGAACACCTATACCTACACCCGCTATGCCTATCCCTATCTGCGGCTGGCGGAGCTCTATCTGAGTTACGCCGAGGCCGATTTCGAGTACAACGGATCGCTGAGCGGCAAGTCGCTGGAATACATCAATCGGGTGCGCAGACGTTGCGGCCTGCCCGATTTCGAGGATTCGTGGGCGCTCGCGGGCGGTATTCCCTCGGGCCAGAAACTGCGCAAGGTGCTGCATCAGGAGCGTTCGATCGAGTTCCTGTTCGAAGGCCGCCGCTTCCACGATCTGCGCCGCTGGAAGGAGGCGCCCGAGGTGATGAACAAGCAGCCGCGTTCGTGGAACCGCGACGCCAAGACGCAGGACGACTTCTATCAGGTGATCCAGGCCGCTCAGGGAGGCCGCGTGCGCGTGTTCGAATCGCCGAAGAGCTACTGGCTGGCCATTCCGCTGAACCAGATCAACAAGAATCCGCAGCTGGTGCAGAACCCGGGCTATTGAAAAACAGGATGATAACGCACATTAAATGGTGAAAAGATGAAAAGACTATTGATATATGCCCTCTGCATCGGGTGGGCCGCGACGACGGTCGGATGCAGCGATGACGACGAACGACCTGTCGCTTTCGAGGTGTCGCAGGATACGCTGCTGCTCGACAGCGATGCGGGGACGGTACATGTGATCGTTTCGGCTCCGGGAGCGTGGACGATCACCGATATTCCCGAATGGGTGACGGTGGTTCCGACCGAGGCGGACGGCTCGCGCGAAATCACGATCGACTATTCGGAGAATCTGGACGCCCTGCGTGAAGCCGACTTGAAGGTGACGTGCAACGGCGAGTTCCGCTACATCGGCATCGGACAGGAGGGTAAGAATCTCGCCGCGGCGCCTACGAACGTACGGCTCTATGCCAAGAGCACCTCGTCGCTGACCTTCGCGTGGGACGATACGAACGCCGCACGCACCTACACGGTGCAGTGTGCGGACGCACCTTCGGAGGATGCCGAGCTGATGGCGCAGTATACCTACACGTGGACGACCAAATCGACCTCCGACAAGTGGCCCTACGACTATCCTACGCGCATGACCTTCCTCGGCCTGATGAAGGGCGGCGACCGTTCGGTGGGTTCGGAGGAGAATCTGATCCGCCCGGGCAAGACCTACTACTTCCGCGTGCGCGGCGGCGGTGCGAACGACGAGGCCAAGTGGTCGGAGTGGATTTCGGCGACGCCCGAGACGCGCACTGCACCTGCGGGCGAGATCTTCTACGAAGGGTTCGACCGGGCCTGCGTGGGCGGCGGCGACTGGCTCAATCAGGCTGCGTGCGCCCGCACGAAGAACGACAATACGCAGACGAGTATTTGGAAACTGCAATGGGATACGGCCGTGAAAGCAGCCGTGACGACCTACGGCAACTACTACACGGCGGCCAATTTCAACGCCGAAGTCTACAAGTGGATCGGCTATACCCGCATTTGGGATCGGGGCACTGGCAAGGGCGACATACAGCCCTGTCCGGGCTACACGAAGTGCGGCAACGGCAGCAACGTGGGCGCGTTTCGCATCCTCGCGCTGGGTGCAGAGAAGCTGAGCGCGGAGGGCGACGCCGTGACGCTGACGTTCAAGGCGACGCCGTGGAGCGAGGTGACCACCGGTGCGGGGTACACGATGGACAACAAGCTGGTAGACGTCTATGTGAACGATGCAGTCGTGGCTGCCGATGTCCGCATCACCGATTCCGATGCCGCCGACGGCGATCCGGCCGTGTTGACGGATATGGTGTGGAAAGAGGTCGTGGTGGAGATTCCCAATCTCAAACCGGAAGATACGATCACGATCATGGGTAAGACGAACGAGGCGAAGGCCGGCAAGGGGCGTTTCTTCATCGACGATGTGTCGATCGTGAAGAAATAGCGGCAGTCGCCCGATAAGTACGAGGGAGTCCGTTTTGAAGCGGACTCCCTCGTTTCGTCGCATGGCTGCGGGCGGATCGCAAGGCGGCGTCCGGACACCGGTCGTATTTTTCCCGCATCGCATCGTGCACGCCGTATCTGCGCATTGCGGCTGGGTGTTGAAAATTTTAACGGATGACGGCTGTGGAGGGTGCCGTTCCCTGCCGACATGAAAAATCATGTCTTGTGGAGATTACACCCCGCCGCGCGAGGTAAGCGGCCGGGGAGGGGCGAAAATAAATCGCGGGTCAGGTCTCGGCCTTTGTCGTCTTGGAAAAATTGCGGATATGGTGCGGACACGAAAAGCAAAATTCTGTCTGAATCGACGCGGTGGGGAAAGTGTGGAGAACATCCTCGAAATAGGAATCGCTTAATTCGCCATTATCAGCGAATTAAGCGATTCGTCATGTACCCGGAGTCGCATTTGAATATAGTAAATCTCATTAAATTAGAATAATTGGATATATGAGCAAATTTTACCATATTTCACTTATTTTCAGTATTATATATTCGCTCATTTGTTTTAATCCCTAAAAGGGCATTGAAGATTTTTTAGTATGTGTGGGGAAAATGTGGGGAAAGATTCCTATCTTTGCCACTAGCCCCTATATCTTGCTGAACCATGAAAGTAACCCTCATTCTCAAAAAGAGCGTCACCCGTTACGACACGGAGTCCCAGGCAACCATCTACGCGCGTCTGCGCGACGGCCGGCAACTCGATCTGGTCGCTCCGACCCGTCTTACGATCAATCCGAATCTTTGGGATGACAAGGCCGAGCAGGTCAAGAGCAAAGTCGTCTGCGACGAGGCCATGCGCACCCGCTACAACAACGAGGCCCGCAGGCTCAAAACCTACATCGAGAGAGCCTATCAGAACCGTCCCGAAGAGACGGTGTCAAAGGGTTGGCTGAAGGAGGCGCTGGACCAATATTACAATCCGCAGAAGTACAACCTGGAGCAAGTATCCGCCATCAAACCGACCTTGACAGCGCTGTTCGACGAGTTTCTCGAGAAGCACCGGCTTTCGGAGGTTCGCAAGAAGAACTATCGCGTCATCAAACGGGCTTTGCAGCGTTATGAACTCTACATCCGGGCTACCCAGATGGGGAAGGAGGACTTCACACTGGATGTGGACCGGGTAACGGCCGACACCCTGCGGGACATCTGGAACTTTCTGGAAAACGAGTACCGCTACTGCGCCATCTATCCCGAGATTTACGAGGCCATTCCCGAGGCCCGCACACCGCAACCCCGAGGCAAGAACACGCTGTTGGACTGCTTCTCGCGCATCCGAACCTTCTTCTATTGGTGCAACAGTCATAAGAAGAGCCGGAACCGGCCGTTCGACAATTTCCCGCTGGAGGAGTGTACCTACGGGACGCCGTATTATATCACCATCGAGGAGCTGCACCGGATCTACGCCACCAATCTGAAGCGCCATCCCCAGTTGGCCATCCAGCGGGACATCTTCGTCTTCCAATGTCTGATCGGCTGCCGGGTAGGCGACCTGCTGAAGATGACAAAATCGAATCTCATCGGCGGCGCCATCGAATACATTCCGCGCAAGACCAAGGAGGGACGTCCGCTGACGGTACGGGTGCCGCTCAACGCCATGGCCACGGAGATTCTTGCCCGGTATGAAGTCTATGACGGCGACAAGCTGCTGCCGTTCATCTCCGAACAAAAATACAACCTGGCCATCAAGCGGATCTTCAAGGCGGCCGGGTTAAAGCGATTGGTTACGGTCATCAATCCGACGACCCGCGAGGAGGAGAAGCGGGTGTTGTATGAGATTGCTTCGTCACACCTGGCACGTCGGACCTTTGTCGGCAATCTCTACCGGCAGGTCAAGGATCCCAATCTGGTCGGCGCTCTGAGCGGACACAAGGAGGGCAGCAAGGCCTTTGCCCGCTACCGCACCATCGACGATGAAATGAAAAAAGAATTAGTAAATTTGTTGTCATAATTGAACGCAGTGCGTTCACTATTCAATAGCGAGAACCATGAACGAACCGGCAATCTTCAAGTTGGACGAGCAATTTGTCTCCGACATTCGAAACATCATCATCACCGCACGAACGACTGCCATGCGAAGTGTCGATTTCGAGCGTGTAAAAATGTACTGGAAACTGGGAGAACGCATCATGCTCGAAGAACAGGGCGGCAAAGAACGTGCTGAATATGGGACCAAACTGCTGCAACACCTGGCAGACAACATGGAGGCAGAGTTCGGAAGTGGATTTTCCTATCGGCAACTGGCCTTTTGCCGTCAGTTCTACAACACATACCGAAATATGAACGCACTGCGTTCACAATTCAACTGGTATCAATACCGTCTTCTGATTCAAATAAGCGACAACGACAAACGGGAGTATTATGAACTGGAAACCGCCAATAATAATTGGACCGGACGCGAACTGGAACGGCAGATCAATTCCGGACTTTATGAGCGGTTGCTGTTGAGCAACGACAAGAAATCGGTATTAGAGGTGGCTCGTAAAGAACGTCAACCCGAATCTCCGACCGAGATCATCAAAGATCCCATGGTACTGGAATTTCTCGGATTGAAACCCGACGCAGCCTATTACGAAAAAGACCTGGAGCGCGCCCTGATCACCAATCTGCAGGCTTTTTTGCTGGAATTGGGGAACGGGTTCTCATTCGTTGCCCGCCAAAAGAGGATACTGCTCGAAGATGATGAATTCTTCGCAGACCTGGTATTTTACAACCGGCTGCTCCGCTGCTTCGTCATCATTGAATTGAAGACCCACAAGATCACACACGAAGATATCGGTCAGTTACAAATGTATGTAAACTATTACGATCGGAACGAGAAGGCGCCCGATGAGAACCCGACAATTGGAATCCTGCTGTGCGCCGACAAGAACGATCTGCTGGTAAAATATACGCTGCCGGAAAACAACAATACGATTCTGGCAAGCAAATACCAGCTCTATCTGCCCACCGAAAAGCAACTTGCCGAGCAATTGAGAATCGAATTACAGGAATTTGATCAATAAAGCCATGGGCCAGGCGGAATACGAAGCCTTCAAGGCAAAGCTGCGGGAGTGGATGGAGGCCCATCCCGAAGAATATGCTGCATTCGAAGAGTCGATGAACACCCGGGACATGGCCGGGTGTCAGGCCGTATTGCTTCAAGCCATCGCCCTTATTCCGCAATATCGGAAACTTGCGGCGGCCAAGGCCAACGAAGGGTTGTTTGACCATGTCAACGAGATCGAACAAGCTGCCCAAGACAACGACCTCGCCCGCAAACTGATTGGGGAGTGCGAGCAACCGGTCGCCGGGTCGCCGGTTCCGGCAATGCTCTACTGGCTCTACTTCGGAAAGAGTTTCGAACGCATGGTGGAGTATTGCGAAGAGTTGCGCCGATCTCCCGATTTGGGCTACTTCCAGAAGATCGCCATGAGCGCCACGATCCGATTGCTGATTGCCCGTTCCATCAAACTGGGGCTTCGGACCCGGGAGGAGTGGAAAGCCCACCGCGAAGCCATGCGCCTGGTCGAAAGCAATCAGGTGCTGGATTGGGCCATGGAGGAGTCGTCGGACGACAGGAACGATCCAAAACGCAAGCCGGGGCGCCCGGGAACCACCCACTCTCTGACGGAGATGTTCGCCCCGACGGTATCCCGCCCCGAGGAGTTGCGGCGTAGGATCGGGACGTATCTCCTCACCCGACATACACAAACCGATATTGCCCGACTGAAGATCGCCCTCGACGAGTTGCGTTATCTGACGCTCCCGATTCCGATCAAACCGTTCCGCGACGCACTGCAGGAGGAATACGGCCAAGAAATTCGCATCGTCCACGAACGCGGCATTCAGGAGGCATACAGCCGGCTGACCGAACCGCTGCTTGCCGGAAAATCGGTCCGGGATCGAGGTCCCGAAGCCGTCGCCATTCGTGAAATCAAGGATTTTCTATCCGAAACGAACTCGTTTAATTCGTCCGAACCCGTCGCGAATTAAACGCTTAAAGATCGTTCAATCACGTTGTTATATTTGCGCCGTCTCTCGGATATCCGGGCGACGGCGTCGCTTTTTGTTCCGCCGGAAGCGCCGTCCCACCCGTGCGGAAACAGCAACTTATGAAAGACTTATTATCCATCCTCCGCGAAGCTCCCGGCAGCATTCGTCTGGAGGTAAGCGGCGAGGATCTGCTGGCCTTCTCCAGCAATCTGATCAATCGCGCCAAAGAGGAGTTGGCCACCCAGATCGCCGAAGCACGCAAGGTACGCTTCCTGACCAAGGAGCAGGTCAAGGAGCTGTGCGGTGTATGCGATGCGACGCTCTGGCATTGGAACCGGAAAGGGTACCTGAAGGCCGTCAAGATCGGCAACAAGATCCGATATCGCACATCGGATATTCAACGGATTCTCGGTGAACGGGAGAGCAAATAGTCGATTGAGAATGCTGGGGAGATTCCCGAGCATTCGAAAAGCAGAGGTAACAGAGGCAAGTTTGTGTTTTTGTCAGCCAAAAACCGGCCGCAAGGCCCTATCCCGATGGTCTCAACTCAAAAAATTCCAATTCATGAACACACCGAAAAAAGGGGGCCGTCCGCCTTTGGGACGCACCCGAAAACAGGAGTACCGCATCACCCTGCGGTGCAATACGGCCTGTAACTTCAAGCTCCGCGCCCTGGCCCGTGCGGCAGGTATTCCGCGTACCGAGGTGCTGCGGCAACTGATTCTCAACGGCTCGGTCCGCGAACGGCTGCGGAGTGAGCATCTCGAATGGCTCGCCCAACTCAAGGGGCTTGCCCGCAATCTGAATCAGCTGACCCGGCAGGCCCATGCCCAGGGATTCGCCGCCGTCACCGCGCGTCATGCGACACTTCAGACCGAACTGGTGCGGATGATCGAAGCCCTGCGCCGTGATCGGTAAGGTCATTTCGGGAGGATCGTTCGGCGGCACGGTCGGCTATGTGATGAAGGAGCAGTCGCGCGTGCTGGAGGCACGGGGTGTCGAGCCGCCCGGTGTACGGGAGATGGTCGAGGATTTCGAGGATCAGGCGCGCCTCAATCCCCGCCTGCGGCAGAACGTCGGACATATCTCCCTCTCGTTTTCGCCGGAGGATGCCCCGAAGCTCACCGATGAGCGGATGACACAAATTGCCCGGGAATACATGCAGAAGATGGGCATCACCGATACGCAATACCTTTTGGTGCGGCATCTCGACCAACCCCATCCCCATTGTCATCTGGTCTACAACCGGGTCGGCAATCACGGGCAGACCATTCCCGACCGCAACATCAAGCTCCGCAATGCGAAGGTGTGCCGCGAGCTGACCGAACGCTTCGGGTTGCATCTGGCTCCGGGCAAGGAAGCTGTACGACGGGAACGGCTTCGTGAGCCCGACCGGACCCGGTACGAGATTTACGATACGATTCGGCAGGATCTTCCCCGTTGTCGTAACTGGAACGAATTGCGGGACCGGTTGAAGCGGCATGGCATCGAGACGATCTTCAAGCGAAAAGGGGCGCAGGGTATCATTGAAGGAGTAAAGTTCGCCCGTAATGGTTTTGTGTTCTCCGGCTCGAAGGTCGACCGGGCCTTTAGTTTTTCGAAGCTGGATCGCCACTTCGGGCAGGTGCAGCAACGGCAAGCAACCCTGATGTCGGGTCTCAAGGCGGCAGCCGGGAGTTTCCGAGCTGCTTTTGCAGGTCTGTTCGGAGGCGGGCGTCCCTTCACCGCAGCGGGAGGCGGTGGAGGAGGCGGAAGCCATGGCGCAGGATCGGTGTCGCTCGGCAGCGCCGGGTCGATACCGTTACCGCCGTTCGACTCGCCATTTGCCCTTTCGCCTGAGATGATGCAGCGACGCGAAGGCGAGAGCCCCGAGGAGTATATAGCCCGCATCACGGCACTGATCAACAAGGCGGCCGAAGCGATGGCCGTAGCCCTCGTGGAACGTAAACGCCGCATGGAGGCACGCTCCCGCAAAATCGGATAACAAATCTAAAATACGAAAAGATGAAAGAGAACACCCTAGAGCTCTCCTTCGAGATGTACGAAGAGTTGAAGGAGACCCTCATCAAGACGCTCCGCACGGAGTTGGCCGAAGCACGATCACAATCGACGGCGGCCATTGATACGGACGCGATCAAGCGGTTACTTCAAACAATCTCCGAGCGGCAGGAGCAGATTAGCGAAGACCTCGGAACGCAGATTTCGGAGATCGACGAGAAAGTGGCCGGGATGGAGATTCCCGAGGAGCTGCCGCCGCGGATGGTGCAGCACCGCTTCTCAGTCTCACTGGACGCAACCCGTAACTTCTGGCTCTTTATGTCGATGTTTATCGTGATTGCAGTGCTGTCTGTCGGGCTCTACATGGACTGGCGACCCGACCGCGGCCGGTATGACAACGATCTGAAGTATCGCTATGTGCTGATGAAGGGCGAGGCATCGCCGAAACGGTTGTCGGAGTTGGAGGAGCTGTTCGAGGTCGAGCGGAACCAACGACGTATCGACTCAATGCGGCAGGATGTCGAGAAGTACGAACGCTTGGTACGCAGAAGAGCGGCCCTCGACGAGCAGGCGCGGCTGAAAGCTCAAGAGGCCGAACAACTCAAACGCGATGCAGCGAAGTTAAAGAACAAATAGCCCTTCCCTTTCTGCCGCAAAGATAAGCTGCCGGGCGGACCGCGCAAGGTCAGAACAAGTTGCCACAGGCAAACCTTGCGCAAAGTCCCTCCGGCGGCTTTGGCTTGTCGCTACCAAACGGGAAGAGCAGAATAGAAAGCAGAGGGCAGAGAATCAAGAGTTAGAACAAAATACAAATAAGATTCATCTGCTTTATTCCTTACATTCATAAGGTTAGTATCAATATACTCCTAAATTTCAACTATTCATCTTTTCAATAAGAATTCGGACTATCTCATTAATTTGCTCTTCCATATCCTTCCCTCTATCTATAGTTAAACATCCTTTATTGTATAAAGGATCCGTAGGAGAAAGAATAAAATCGTTAAAAATAATCGGAATCACTGAATTTTCGCCAAATCTATCTTTATAATGCTTTGATTCAAAGACAGTCCACACTTTTTTGGGATAATAAGCATCCATTAACACAATAACATATGTTGCCCCAGCTTCGTATATGGGTTCAAAATATTTATCCAAATCTTTTCCTAGAATATCAGGTGTCTGATTTTTATCATAGAATACACTATATTCATTTTCTGTCAGATGATTATAAAGAGACTCCGCATATACTCTTTTTTCACCAGCAAAGGACAAAGCAAAATCATATAGAGTCTTTATGTTTTCCAGTTTGAACCCCATCTCCTTTGCGAACTGATTCCAATCCGTATTTTTTAAATAAAACATATATTTCGGATCTTCTATCGCTAAAATTCGTGAAGAAGCATCATAATAAAGAACATCCTTAATATTAGCATTATTATCTATCAATCTGGTAATATAGCCTTTGTCTGCAATCTGATTAATACTATACTTGTATTGAGGATGTACCATTGAAACTTCATTCATTTGCAAGGCTCCATCATCTGCCTCAGATAGCCATATCAACAACCTTAGATATAAAGCTCGACCATCTCGTCTATTCCGATTACCCGCAGCAAAGGTTCTAGTAGTTGGCGTAAAAATTCGAGCTAATTCCTGCATTTTAATATGAATGATATTTTTAATAGGGGCAGAAATTTCAATTCTGTCGCGTTGTTGTTCAGTTATACGTTGATCAATACAGAGAGTTTTGCATAGCATTTGAGCAATATGGAAACTACCATAGGAGTTCCCCACAATATCTTTTTTACATGTAATAGTAATATTTAATACATCTTCACCTTTAGTAATAAGTTCTTCTATTTTTTCTTCAGGATTCTTCTCAAATTTTATTGTATCAATTCTATTATTGAGATCTGGTGCTAATTGTATTAGACACTCTCCGGCTTTATTAATACCTATTAGCACCAATTTGGTATCAGCACGAGCTGTATCTGCCAATACTTTCAATAGATCGGAAAATCCTTTTTTTATAGTATCATCTAACAGGTGGAAATCGTCAATAATAACTACTCCTAGATTTTCTGGAGATTGAAGAATAAACTTAATAAACTCAATGTCATCTGGGACACGCGCAGATAACATCGTCGCTTTCATATCAATCTCTGCAAGAGCCTTTTTAATACACGTAGTTTTTCCTATTCCGGATGGACCTTCAACAATAACACCTCTCCCCCTAGTGCGCAATGCTACCTTCGTTTTAATATACTCTGCGGGTTCAACAAAAGTGTATTGAGGAACTCCTGAATCACAGAAAACATCTTCTAATAAAATTGTATTCATAATATCATAAGTTTAATTTGTATAATTACATGTTATCCCATACATCGTTGAAATATTGTCTCAGCATTCTGATATCCAGAATTAAGACACTTTTCATCCCCAATTCAGGCAACGTTCCAAAGTTCAACAATCTGTTCACTGGCAATTCGAAGATCTTCCATATCCGATTGAAGGTCTCTTGGTGCCGGAATAATGTTTCCATCCATGGCGTTGTAGCACAGACAGAAATTATTCACTACGACTTCATCGTCAGCGGCAATGCATTTTAAGTAATGTGCCAGCAATGAAGCGATACGTCGGTACACTCCGAACTCGGCAGCCTTCTTTTTGATCCGAAGTTTCAGGCATCCGATATAACGGGTTCCATCCTCTTCCCAGCGGAAAATTAAATCCGGAGCTACCACAAGGGTTAGTCCTCCGAACCTAATCTGCTTTTCACGAGGCGTGAAAAACGAGCATTTGATTCGACCGAATCGTTCCGGAAAGTGACTTTGCATAAACCCTCGAATCGCTTGGATAGAACAACTCTTTTCGCTGGCAGCCCATTGCGATACCGGCGTCTTGTTCTGAAGTTTCTCCAATCCTTGAAGGAGGATAGCTTCATCAAAATCGTTCTTGCAATAGTTCTTAAAGGATGCGCGCGCTGTTGCATACCGAGCAACTCGAAATGTCGAAGGATGCTTTTGCTTACGAACAATTGCTCTCTTGCCGCGTTCTGAGGCGGCTACAAATTCCACCATCTGGTTAATGGATATCATAGGAGATAATCCATCATTTTGTTTTGTTGTGTTTGTCATAACAAATTCAATGTCTATAAATAAAAATGATATGGCCAACCACAAAAAACACAAAATAGAATACTATATTTGTGACGAAAATAACAATGACTCCGGCTATAGTTTTTGTTATTTCCTAAAAGGACAGGTGGTTGACCGCTTTGTCCTTTTTTATGTCTATCTTTATCTCTATTTACATTGTTACCTCCTTTCCTTTAGGGGTTCGAGACAAAGGTGCTAACGGGCGTTTTAAATCCCAAATATTTAATGCCCAAATTATCGACAAGATATCTACAAATTACAAAAAGGACCTGAAATTCGCTTCTGCTGCCATTATTATTGAAAGTCTTCAACTTTTGTACATTTTATGTATATATTCAAGCGATGCGTCTCTTTCGCGTTCACGAGCCGGAAATGTTGATCAGGGCGAGTTCTTCAAGATTGTCTTATGAAAATTTGGGAAATCTTCGTTTTTCCCCGAAATAGCACGTATCTTTGAAATCGAAAAACAAACGGCCATGAAAACCAATCGGGAAGAGATTCTGCAAAATGCCCTGCAACTCTTTATGTCGAAGAATTACGAGGGAGTCAGCCTGCAAATGATCGCCCACAGCGTCGGGCTGACCAAAACCGGGATCTTCAACTATTATTCCACCAAACTCGACCTCTTCATCGCCGTGGCCGACCGCTATCTCTTCCATCTCCAGGATCCTGAAAACAAATTTGCACCTTCGGACGGGTCGCTGCGCGATTTCATCGACAAATACGTCGAGGGTGTGGAGCGCACCATGTCCGAGATCGTGCGACTGGGCAACATCCAGCGGGAGAAGATGCCCGGAGAGTTGGCCAATGCCGGTTACTTTCATCTCTTCCAGCAGGTGCTCTTCTATTATCCCGACGGCAAGCACAAGCTCCACGAATGGATGGAAAAGGAGTTCCGGCTCTGGTGCGACGTCATCGGCCGAAGTGTCGAACACGGCGAACTGCGTGATGAGATCGACGTTCAAGAAACTGCCGCTCTGTTCCGGCAGGTATTCATCGGACTCTCATACCAAATGTCTTTCTCCGACGGCCTCGATGTCGGGATTCTCCGAAAACGTTTCCTCTATATATATGGACTGCTGAAGCGCTGAGCAGGCTTTCAACGGCTTTTTTCACGAATTGAAGCAAAAATATGACCTAGTGGTCATATTTTTGCTTTTTTATGCTATCTTTGTCTCCATAAAAACTGACCAACCGGTAACTTTTATGGAAAACAAACCTTTCGAACGCATCCAGCGGAGCTTCAACTACACGCCTGCGAGCATCTTTACGAACCAATGGTCAAACCTGGCCTTTGGTGTAGGAATGATTGTCATTCCGGCCCTCTTTCCCTTTGGTCTTCGTATCCGCCATCTGCGGATTCTCTCGCCGGCAGTCTTCTCGACCATTCTGATTGTGGGCGGCGTGCTGCTGCTCTTCTTCACCTGGCGGGGCATGCGAAATGCCCGGGCGCTGAAAGCCGCAGGAGGAAAGATCACCGTCGACGGCACACGCGTCACCTATCCCGAAGTAGAGAAGGGAAAGGTCGAATACCGCTCATTCCTCACCTCGGACATTGAGTACGTAAAGGACGACGAGGAGGAGCACCAGTGCAAGGTCAAGACGCCGGACAACTACATCATCTTCGAGACTCGCTATTTCGACTCCGAGGAGGAGTTCGAGGCCTTTCGTGCACTGCTGGGATAAATCGGATAATCCAAAAACAGAATCTCATGAATGCAATCATCACCAAATGGATCTGTGCAGCGGGCATGGCATCGCTGACTCTGACCGGCTGCGGGTCGGGCGAGACCTATCCGATGGCCTCCGCCGAGGGGCTTGCCAAAATCCGGGAGCTCGTCGCAGAGCATGTAGACACTACGAAATACAAGATTTACACGGTGGAGTGGCGCGAGGACAACCGCGACCGCCAACTGGAGAACATCCTCACGCATATCGACGTCTATTACCTCGACGCCGACAACAACGATTACTACCTTTCGTTCCAACTCACCGACGGGAAGTTCACGACCGACGGTCCGGAGCAGGACGACCGCCAGATCAACTCCTACGCCTGCTCGACACCGCTTGACCTCGCGGCCATCGACTTTGACTACCTCCAGAAAATCGGCGAAAAGGCGGATGCACTGGTAATGTCCGATGAGGAGGGCAAGAAGCTGACGTTGAAGTCAGCCGGGATGTTCCGTTTCCGCGTCTGGCCGGTATCGTTGAGCAACGTCGACCGCTGGAACCGCAGCGAGGAGTACCGCGAGGAGTCGCAACAGCTGCAGGTGCAGTTCGAACTGAACTACGTCGATGAGAACGAGTCGCCCGAATATCAGGGACGCTTCACCGTGACGAACTATTACACGGTCGCCTTCACGGCCGACGCTGCGGGCGAGGTTGCCATCGACGATTAGCGGAGAGAAGATGGGATGGATGGGCGGCGCCCCGCCGACTACGGGAGCGGACTCCGGACGACTCTTTGCGGCCGGAATCACCTACATCTGCTGCGAAGCGTGGCCACAGGCCTACGACTGCTTCGTACGCTCGGCTCGGGAAGATGCCCCGACACGCTACAACCAGGCTCTGTGCTGTTTCCATGTGGGATGGTATGAGGAGGGCTACTGGCTGCTTGCAGAGGCCGAACGGTTGCTGGACGACAAGCCGGGCAAAGGCTCCTGCCCAGGCATCCCGTTCATGTCGCGGCGGCAGCCACCCGAGGCCTTCCGCCGCTGGGATACCGACGGTGAATTGCCACGCAGTCCGCTGCTGCCCGAAACGCCACGAGACGATGCTCTCACGCTGATCCTCCGCCTACGGGCCGAGGCTGCCTTCCGGCTGGGACGCTGCGAGGAGGTGCGGACGATTGCCGCCCGCCTCGGACACCGATACAAACACCTTGAAAACCTGCTCAAACCAATCGACCGATGACACCGCTCCGGGAACTCTACGACCTTTATTACTATCCGAACCCTGCAAAGGAGGAGCGCCGGCGGCAACTCCTTACCGAGATTCCGACCGACGCACGCGACGAGGACAACTACGGCCGCACATCGCTGCATATCGCGGCGGAATTTGCCGACTGCGAGGCCATCGCTTCGCTGCTCGACCGCGGGGCCGAGGTAAACGACCGCGACACGGAGGGGCACACGTCGCTCTTCCGCCTGGCCTCGCGCCGCAGCAGGGTGGCTACACAGGAAGAACAGATTGCCACGGCGGCTCGGCTGCTGCTGGATCGCGGCGCGAACCTTCCGCGTTCGGCCCGTGGCACAACGGCGCTGATCGAGGCCGTGCAAAACCGGCACCACGCGATGGCCGCCGTGCTGATCGACTCCGGACAGCGACTCGACTCCGCGAACAGCTACGGCGACAATGCCCTGCACATCCTCTGCCGCCGCGCCGCCGATACCGCAAGGGAGATCGCCGGCAAGAAGCGTTTTATCGCCAGCTTCGGCGAACGATGGGTCTCGGAGAAGCAGCAGCGGGAGGCCCGCGAGGAGCTGGAGGAGCTCCAGGCGGAACAGATGCGCTGTTATGCGACGGCGGCACTGCTGCTCCACAGTGGGCAGATCGACCCCGACGAGAAGAACTCGGCCGGTCGGCGTGCGTTCGACCTCGCCATGGAGGGCGGAGCCAAATGGGTGGGTGCCCTGCTTTCGGGTGAGGATCCGTTCGATGAACTCACGATGGAGACCGGCGGGATGGACCTCTTCCAGGCACTGCGCCAAAGAGATCGGAAAGCGTTGGAAGCCCTGCTGCAGGCAGGGGTCGATCTCAATGCGGAGTGCGACAACCGTGAGATGAACGACTGGACGGGCAAGACGCCGCTGGTCTGCGCGCTGGAGTGGGGCGAGACCGAAATCGCGGCGATGCTGCTCCGGGCCGGTGCCGACCCCGACCGGCGAACGGCAAAGGGGATGTCTCCATTTGCTGTCTGGATCGAGCAGGGCTGTCGCATTTCGGACGGTATGGAGCGGTTTGCGCCGGTCATGGAGCTCTTCGAAGAGCGGGGATGGCACCCCGATGCCCCGCAGACGGGGAAGGACGAACGGGCCCTCATGCTGGCGTGTCAACACGATGATTACGAACTGGCCATCTGGACCTTGCGGCGCCTGCTGAAACAAAAGGTCGAGGTGAATGCCCGCGATGCGCTGGGGCGCACGGCCCTGATGCATCTGCTGGGTCCGCACAGCGCCGGGCCGTATCAGCCGGAGATGCTGGAACGGTTGCTGGAGGTTGGCGCCGACCCCTGCACCGCGGACAACGAAGGGCGCACGGTGCTGCACTATGCGGCCGAAGGCTACACGCACGCGGCGGCACGGCAGGCGGCCGAACTGCTCCTCGACTTCGGGCGTCCCGATGTCTCGGCCGTCGACAACGAAGGGCGTACGCCGCTCGACATCGCCATGCGCAGCAATAACGAGTCGCTTGTGAAATTTTTGCTGAAACACGTTTGAAATCAACGCTATGGATACCTTTCAGACCTTTCTGAACGCCTGCCGCAACGGGCAGAAGAGCATTGCAAAACTCTTTCTCGAACGGGGTGGCATCGACCTCAACCGGCGCGATGCCGAGGGCAACACGGCGCTCCATTATGCCTGTCGTGAGGGATACCGGGATCTGGCGGTGCTGCTGCTGGAAAAGGGAGCCGACGCCTCGTCCGTAAACAACCGGGGCGAAACGCCCCTCCACGCCGCCGCCCGAAAGGGCAATCGCGAGATCCTGGCCCGACTCCTCGATGCCGGAGCCGATCCGGATGCCGCCGACCGGGAGGGCTGCACGTCGCTGATGCGGCTCGTGGAGAACCGCCGCACGGATGCCGTTCTGTGGCTGATCGACCGCGGTGCCGACACCGAGGCTACGGACCAGACGGGACACCGCGCGCTGGACTACGCCACGGCACACGGACTGACGGAGGTCGTGGCACGGCTGAGCCGGAGCGGTTCCGGAGGGGCGGACAGCCGCGATGCCGAAGGCAACACGCCGCTGCACCAGGCGGTCTACAACGATCAGGCGGAGGTCGTGCGTACGCTGCTCGCGGCCTCGAAAGCGCAGCTCAATGCGCCGAACGATGCGGGCGAAACGCCGTTGCTGGTGGCGTGCGGACGCGGGAATCTGCACATTGCCCGGATGCTCCTCGATGCCGGGGCCGACGCAAACCGGCCGTTAACCAATGGGACAACGCCGCTACATTGGGCGGCACAGGCGGGCAATCGCTTCCTTGTGGAGGCGCTGCTCGGGGCCGGCGCGGCAATCGACGCCCGCAACGGAGTGGGTGAAACCCCGCTGCTCATGGCGGCCCGCGCCGGGAACAACGAAGTCGTGCGCCTGCTTGTGGAGCATCGTGCCGACGTCAATGCGGCGGACAACCTCCAGCACACGGCACTTTACTATGCCGGCGAACGCGGCTTCACGGAGATCGTCGAGCTGCTGCTTGCGGCCGGCGCCGAAGGATAAAATGGATCGAAAACCTTAAAACATACCGAACATGGCAAACGAGAAGATGAAACCCCAAAGTCCGGAGGAGATTGCCCGGGCGACACAGGAGGCAGCCCTGGAGCAGATGCGCGCAATGATGGGATCGATTCCGGGGATGCCCGACATGGGCGACATGCAGGCACAGATCATGGCGCAGATGCAGGCTGCCGTGCCCGATCTGGCGGAGATCCAGGCGCAGCAGGCCGCCATGGGAACGCTCGGCGGGGTGGATGCCGCCGCCGTGGCCGAAGCCGCCCGGCAGAACATGGCGCAGGCCGCCGCAACCATGCAGGCAATGCAGGACGGGAGCCTTGAGAAGGAGTTGCGCGAGGCGAATGCCGCAGCACTCGCCTGGCTGGGCGAGGACGACGGCTGGGAGATCAAGCATGCCGCGACGTGCCGTCTGACGGCTGAACAGATGCGACTGATGGCCTTTGCGGCGCCACTGCTCATATACAACGACGAGGAGGTGGATGCTGTCGAGAGCGAGGTCCTGCCCGAAACCTACCGCGCGCAACTTCAGAGCTGGTGGAACATTACGGACCGCGAATCGACGCTCGAAATCGTCCGGTGGCTGCTCCTCGAAGGGCATCATGCCGATGCCGACGCGGCGCTGGCGCTCATGCGCGGCGACCAGCCCGAAGCGGGCGATCCCGAAGAGAAGGCCGAGGATGTGCAGTCGATCGCGGAGTTTATGGTCGAAAACGGGTATTGCACAGCTGAAACGCTTCCGCGGACGGTCATTGCGTGGGATCTGGTGCGCATTGCCAACCTCGGACGCTGGGCCCTCCATGCCGGCTACCTCTCCAAAGAGGAGATGTGGCAGGTGATGCAGGTGGCGGCCGATGCCGCCCGCGAACACTTCTCGTCGTGGGAGGAGTACGGACGCAGCTTCGCCATGGGTCGCGGCGTCTGGCACGGCGATGAGGAGGATTGCCAGACGGCCTGGGAGATCGTCACCACGCTGCTCGAAGAGGAGACCTCACCCTGGCAGCAGATTCCGTGGAACGCATAGCAACCCGTCAACGCCGAAACGATGGAACGGGGACTTGAATTCTATGTGATGCTGGCTGCCGTGGCGGTCGGCGCTCTGACGTGGCTCTACAGGAAAGGCAGCCGGGTCTGGCGAACGGTGCGCAAACTGCACCGCTCCTTCCGGGAGATCTGCCTGAACCCGAAATCGACGCTCGATAACGAACGGTGTCGTCAGCTGGCCGTCGGGGCGATGTACGCCTCGCAGCAGGGGGCGTGGCAGAATTCACTGGAAACGGGGATTTTCGATACGCTGCCCGAGATCCTGGGCGGCTGGTGGGGCATTGACTCCACCGCGGAGGCCCGCGCACAACTGGACTACCTCTGCGAAAAGGGATTCCGCTACTACTGGCCCACGGTGCTCGAGGCCTTTCGGCTCGACGGTCGCGAACGGCAGGACGAACTCCTCCAACAGCGGATGACCTCGCAGGAGGATTACGACAAGGTCTCGTCGCAACTCGAGAATCTGCGGGAGACCTTCGACGAACTCCTCTCGTGCGGCGTGGTCGCCTCGAAGGAAGAACTCAACGGCTGCAACGTGACAGGTTGGGATGCCGGGCGTATCGTCTTTCTGGCGCGCGCCTGCTGCGAGATGGGCTACCTCTCCGAAGAGGAGGCATGGCGTTACATCGGACGCGCCGACGCGCTGGCGCACGAGACGTGTGGATCGTGGCGCGAACTGGCGATGAGCTATATTCTCGGGCGCTCGCTCTGGGGCGGCAAACGGGCCTACAATTCGGTGATGAAGACGACGGCTGACGTGCTGCTGAACGATCTGAAAAGCCCGTGGGTACGCTACCCGTGGTAAGAACACGACGAAGCAGTGATGAAAGCCGCGCTAAAATATCCGGTCTTCTACCTTGCCCCCGCGGAGCACATGGTCTATGTCTTCTGGCGGGAGGAGAACGTGACGACACGCCGGCAGCTCGCCGAAGCCAACGGCTGGGCCGGTCAGGAGTCGGTCGATGCCTCCGGACGACGCTACATGATCCGCCGCTGCCGGGAAACCGGCCCGGTCGGACTCTACGGTCGCATCGGCCCAGCAGACCGACGCACCGTCCGCTACGACACCGACTTCGAAGAGGAGGTTCGCGATTGTCCGCTCCCGGAGCTGCAGGCGTGGATCGCCCGTGAATACCCCAAGTCGGAGTGGTTCCGGGTGGCGTGCTGGCGCAACGCCGCCGACTTCCGACAGGCGGTCTACGGCTGCCGGAGTTTCGAGGAACTGGCCCGGATGTTCCGCTGCCGACCCGAAGAGGAGCCCTCTATCCAACGCGATCTGGTACGCTTTCTCGCCGTGGCACTCGTTGTCGGACTCGTTATCTGGCTGCTGGCCCGCTACACATAAAACCCAAAACCATGAAAATCAATCATCTCATCGTATTTCTCCTTCTGCTCGCCGCCACAGGCTGCGCAAGCACCCGCAAATCCGCGGAGATCGCCCCGACGTTCGTAGCCTCCGAATCGACCTGGCTGTATCGGGATGCCGAGGTGGTAAACCGCCGTCTGAAACCCCTCGAACGTCCGCAGGTGCGCTTCGATGTCGAGCACGCCATCCTGCACGGGGATTCGGTCTGGGTAGTGGTTCGCGCGACCATTCCCCACCGCTCGATCCGCCGCGGAGAGTGTTTCAAGGCCATAAGTGTTCTTCAAGCCTCCGAGGGCATCATGGAGTTGGGCGAACTGTCGCTCGACTCGGGCCATTTCATGCCCGATGAAGAGGGAGACGTGGATGTGACAACCCGTCCCGGGCGGATGCAGAATCTCTATCTCTCGTGGCGCTTTGCCTGGGACGAGCGCATGCGGATGAATACCTTCATCGTGGTCTTTGCAAGCCTGACCGACGGTCGACATCTGTTCGAGTATCTGCCCCTGATGCTGCCGCTCTTCTGGATTGATGATACGGAGGATGAGTTTTACTGGCCCCGGTCGGCCGAGATTCCCGAGGAGGCCCTGCTCGATCGGTCGCCCTTCGAAACTGCCGTCAAGTGATATGGAAAAAGTTATTCAGTGCGGATTCGGACTGCTGCTCGCACTGACACTTCCGATCTGGAGTGTACAAGGCGAACAGGCTCCGGCGGACGACCGTTCCGACTTCGACGTTGTACCGGAAAACGCCGCCCGGGCGGTCCTGCTCCACGCCGCCACCCCGGAATGCGACACTGTGCGCTGCTCTCTCTCGATCGATGCCGGGCAGCCGCGGGCTCGGGGCAACTACGAGATTCTGCTCTCCAGCAACCAATATACCGACCGAACCCCGACCATCGTCACGGAGGAGGGGACATCGCTGACATGGCTTCGCAGTTCCTCTTCCGAATCCTGGAGCAACGGCATAACCACACGTATCTGCCGGCACTTCTATCGCTTCTCTCCCGCCAAAAAGGGTGAATACCGGCTTCGTTGCCGGGACCTCTCGTTCGACGGGGTGGCCTACGACGGCGTATTGACGATCCAGGTCGGAGCACCGGAGCTAAATGCCGTTCCTACCTTCCTTTTATGGGTGGCGGGAATCGGTTGTCTGCTCCTCGTTGAAGTATTCATTCGGATTGGATGCCGCAACGAAGCCCGAGTCGATACGGCCGACTTCATACGGCGACACCGCAGGCTGCCGCTCAACGCCGAAGGGATCTGGACCCATTACCTGCTTCCGATCATGCTTCTCTATCTTCCGCTCTTCCTGGCTTTCATCACACTTACCGGAATGGCGTCCATTTCGACAAATGTACTTCTCTGGATCGCGGCCGTTTGCGCCCCGGTGGCTTTCGTCCTCTTCCGCCTCCAATACCGCAGGCTTTTCTTCCACTGGAGAAAAACGGAGCTGCCGCCGGAGCGGATCGACGCATTGCTTCGGGAGCTGGCCGAGCAGTACGACTGGACGATTGACCACATGGACCGGAATTTTTTCGTCGCACACACCCATCCCACATGGTGGAGCGCCACGTGGGGTGAACAGATCTTCGTCGCGCACGACCGCGGCGGCATCTGGATCAACAGCATCAATGACCTCGGCAAGCGCAGTTCGATCGTCTCGTTCGGATATACCCGTCGGAATATCCGCCGGGTAACGGAGGCAATCGCAGCACGGGAAAAAGATACCCATTCATTCACCGATGTAAGCCCGATACCATGACACCACTGAAAATTACCCCGCTGCCCGGATGCACTCCCGGGACGGCCGAAAAGATCGACGCACTCAACCACAAACTCGGATCGTTCATCCACGCACCGCTCAATCTCAAGGAGATACTGCGCATGGAGCCGTTCGCTGCCGACACGGAGGTGGTACGGGCCGTTGCGGCGACGCTCGACAACTACGCCATCCTCCCGACCTCGCCCGAGGAGCGCGAACGCCAATACACGACGGGCCTGCCGAAGGATTACGACATCGTGGGGTTCTGGTATTGCGTGGCGCTTCTCGCCCTTTCGGCAGAGCCGGAGGCTGTGCGGTATCTGCTCGTGCTGGCGCGCATGCTGATGGTCGAGGATCCCGCGGAGCTGTTCCTGCTGCGGCGCATCGTCCGTCTGCTGGAGGGATTTCCATTTCCCCACCTGCAGGACCTCAAAAGTCGGATTGAAGGCTTCTACGACACCGTTACGCACCAATTGGAGGCCTTCCGATGGCTGGAGGCCGCCGGGATTCCGTGGCCCGAGTCATACGAATGGGAGCTCCTCGCGCAGTTCTCCTCCGACGGCGAGCCCTATGCCGATCCGGCAGCACCGAAGGAGGAGCGGCGCCGGCGCGTGGTGCTGACGTTCAGGCTGAACAGTCCCCGCAGCCTCTACGGCAGTTGCCGCCAGCACAACAGCTACGAGATCTCGCTCCGCAACGACGACAACACGACGCGCGGCCTGTGGAACGAGGGTCACGGCGATCTCTTCATCGAAGACCGCCCCGTGATGCAGCACCGGATGTTTACACCGTTGCAGCTCCCGGAGTTGTTCGACGCGCTCGAAGGGCTCGGCATCCGCCTGGTACGCAAACCCGTGATGGTCTACACGAGTCAGGGGATCCGAAACTCCCACGTGAAAGTGTTTCAGATGCTCGAAGATCAGCTCGGACGCAAATCTTCGGAGGTCGAACAGGCCGCAGAGGAGACGCCTGGCCAGCCGGAGGCGAAGAGCGATACGGATGGCACGTCGGCAGAAAGGAGCAAATCCCCGGAGGTCGAGCGGGCCGTGGAGGAGGCGCTGGACCTGCTCAAATACGATGGGGACGTGAACGACTCGCTGGCTGAGATGCGGAAAAAGTGGGGCGAAGAGATTTCAGTGCTGCACGACGCCCGATTCGACGAGATCGGAGTTCAATATGCCTGCCGCTCGCATGAGGAGGGTATGACCGCTCTCGGACAGGAGCTGACCGGCCACGGATACCGGCTCTATGATCTCGACGGCGACGATATCTACCTCCTCACGTTGCAGCCGGAGGCTCACGCTACGGATTTCGAAAAGAGCTGCCGGAAGGCGGGTCAATATTGTCGGCAATTGAAGCAGTCGGGGCGCGCACCTGGCTCTCCGGCCCGAACGCTCGACCCCGGGCACACGATGCCCTGCGAAGAGGTGCCGTGGCCCGATGACGCCGACTACATGCTCGACGCGCTGGCCGGCGACTTCTGCAGCGGGAGGTGGAAAAGCCGCGATGCGGAGGAGTGGCAGGGGAATTTCGTCGCCGACCTTCGCCAACGCCCGCTGCAACCGGTCAAGGTGCGTTGGAACCGGTTTTGCTGCCTAACCTACTCCCCGGAGATGGATTTCTATGCGGCGTTCTACTACATTCCGCCCATGCAGTGCTGGATGCTTCTCGGGGGCAAGAATCCCCTGGAAGCGAACAGCTGGAAGCGGCTGTGCGACCTGCCGAAACAGGAGTCGCCCTTTCTTTTCCTCGATCAACGCCCCCGATGGTTCGGCCGCTATCTCTGCTTCGGCGACCGGCAGAGCGCCACGATCCTCACGATGAATCCGCAGGGAGTGGAGCGCGTCCAGCGTTTTCCCCTGCCCAAGGCGCAGCACCCTTGCAGGTTTGCCTGCGACGGACTCGAACGCATCCTCCTTGCACACGGCGAAGAGACCTATTGTTTCGAAAACGGCTCGCTCTCACCGCTGGGTTTCCGCATAGCGAGCGGCGACGGGTTCAACGGCTCCATCCCTGTCCCCGGAACCGGCCGACTGGTAATGTGCGGCTTCTCGGACCGGGAACTGGTTGCCCGACTATTGGAACTCGACGTCGATACGCGCCGCTGCCGGACTACCCGGATGCAGAACGTAGATCCCAGGTCGAACCTCCTCCCGTTTGGAGACGACTGGGTGCTGATCAAAGGAACTTGCGATTCGATGCGGCTGGATTTCGCCCGGCTCTGGAATCGCACGACGGGCGAAGTGTTGCGCATCCGTCCCGGGATGTTCGGCAGCGAAAAACTCGAACACATCGGAAGGCTGAGCGATGGCCGCGTGGTGCTGACCACACTTCGCTCCCATGTGGGACAAGTCGTGCACTTTCCCGCAGATTTCTGGGATTTCCTCCGCTCGGCAAGTCGTCCGCAAACTCTGGAGCCAATGCAACCCTACGAAACACTCTATCCAGATATTCCGCTGACACTGCCCGAAAGATCATAATAAAACATGCGCATGATTGGGTAAAAGAGGTGGATTAAAACATCATTCACAGCACGTGTGGGGAAAATGTGGGGAAAATCCGAAAAATAAAAATCGCTTAATTCGTCTGTATCAACAAATTAAGCGATTCTCATGGTACCCGGAGCCGGGGTCGAACCGGCACGATATTGCTATCATTGGTGTTTGAGACCAACGCGTCTACCGATTCCGCCATCCGGGCATGACCGTTCTTTCGTGAAAGAATCGGGTGTGCAAATGTAGGGATTTATTCTCAATTTGCAAATTCTGAACCGATAAAAATGGCTGTCGCGGTTTTTCCGCAGTCGTTACGGCCGCATCGCAGGGATACGGAGGTGCCGTATTGCGTCGGTAAGGGGCGTTCGGCGGTGCTTTCCGCATACAGGCTGAGAGTGGCGGAGATGTCGTGCGGCCTCGGAGGATCGCCGGCGGACGGTCAGGAGGATGCGAAGTGCTTGCGCAGGCGTTGCGTCCTGGCCGCACCGATCAGCTCGATGAGTTCCTCGTCGGAGGCGTTGCGGATGCGTGCGACGGTGCGGAAATGCCCGAGCAGCGTCTCGACGGTGCGGGGGCCGATACCGGCGATGCCTTTGAGTTCGCTTCTGAGAAAGTCGTTGCTGCGTTTCTGGCGGTGGAAGGTGATGCCGAAGCGGTGCGCCTCGTCGCGGATATGGCATACCACTTTGAGCGGTTCGCCCGTGCGGCTGAGGTAGTAGGGCATCGGATCGCCCGGGTAGTAGATCTCTTCGAGCCGTTTGGCCAGTCCCACGATCGGCACCTGTTTTTCGAGTCCCAGTTCGCACAGGACGGCATAGGCGTTCGAGAGCTGTCCCTTGCCGCCGTCGACGATCACCAGGTCGGGCAGCTCCTGTCCCTCGGCCATGAGGCGCGTGTAGCGGCGGAAGACGATCTCGCGCATCGAGGCGAAGTCGTCGGCTCCGACGACGGTCTTGATGTTGAAATGGCGGTACTCCTTGCGCGAAGGGCGGCCGTCGCGGAAGACCACGCACGAGGCGACGGGGTTCGTTCCTTGCAGGTTCGAGTTGTCGAAACACTCGATGTGGCGCGGCTGCCGCGGCAGCCGCAGCTCCTTCTGCATGGCGTTCATCAGCCGTTCGGTATGGCGTTCGGGATTCTTGATCTCCATGTTTTTGAGCTGCTCGGCGCGGTAGATGCGGGCGCTGCGCTCGGAGAAAGCCAGTAGGTCGAGTTTTTCGCCCCGCCTGGGTACGGTGAAGGTCACCCCGTCGAAGAGCATCGTTGCCGACGGCAGGAAGGGGACGATCACTTCGCGCGCCAGTTCGCCGCCGGCGATCTGCTCGACGACGTGCTGAATGGCCAGCGTCAGCATTTGCGCGCGGTCGGTATCGACGCCCGGCGTGAGCCGCACGGTCGAGACGGCCGTGATCGAACCGTTGCGGATGCGCAGGAAGTTGCAGTAGGCGGCATCGTCGTCCTCGACGAGCGAGAAGACGTCGACGTCGACGATGCGGGCGCTGACGATGACCGAACGGGCCGAATAGTTCTCCAATGCAGCGAGCCGCGATTTGTAACGCTGCGCCGTCTCGAACTGCAACGCCTCGGCCGCGCGGCGCATCTCCCCTTCGAGGTAGGCGCGCACGGGGCGCAGATCGCCTTTGAGCACCGAGACGGCCATGTCGAGCAGCTGCCGGTACTCCTCGGCGCTCTGCGCGCCGATGCACGGCCCCTTGCAGTTGCCCAGGTGGTATTGCAGGCAGACGGTGTACCGGCCGCGCGCGATCGCTTCGGGAGCGAGATTGAGCGAGCAGGTGCGCAGCGGGATCACCTCGCGGATGAATTCCAGGATGCTGTGCTGCATCGTCACCGACGAGTAGGGCCCGAAGTATTGCGAGCCGTCGCGCTGCAACTGGCGCGTGGACTGGATGCGGGGGAAGTTCTCGCGGCGCACGACGATCCACGGGTAGGTCTTGTCGTCTTTGAGCAGGATGTTGTAGCGGGGTTGCAGCTCCTTGATGAGCGAATTTTCGAGCAGCAGGGCGTCGGTTTCGCTGTCGACGACGATGTGGCGGATCTCGACGATCTGGCGCACCAGCACCCGCACCTTGGGGGGATGCTCCTTGTTCTGCATGAAATAGGAGGAGACGCGCTTGCGCAGGCTCTTGGCCTTGCCGACGTAGATGACCGTACCCGTCCGGTCGAGGAATTGGTACACCCCCGGTTCGAGCGGCAGCAGCGCTACCTGCTCTTTGAGCGGATTGCGGTCGGAGGGAGTCATCGCGGCGGTTATTTGGCCAGCAGCCACCAGAGGTAGGCGCCGTAAATAGCGAGGAAGAGCACCCCTTCCCAACGGTCGAGCGCACGGCGGCGGAAGGTGAAGGCGGCGGCGAAGAGGAGCAGCGAACTGAGGACGACGGCACCCAGCGTCACGGCGTCGATGCCGCCCGGCGTGAGCGGGACGACGGTGGAGCAGAGTCCCAGGATGAGCAGGATGTTGGCGATGTTCGATCCCACGACATTGCCCAGTGCGATGTCGGGCCGGCCCTTGACGACCGAGACGACCGACGAGGCCAGTTCGGGCAGCGACGTGCCGCCCGCCACGAGCGTAATGGCGATCACCGACTCGCTGACGCCCAGCTTGCGGGCGATGGCCACGGCGTTGTGGAGGAAGATTTCGCCGCCGAAGACCAACGCCGCCAGTCCCCCGACGATCATCAGCGCCATGAGCCAGCCGGCCATCGGCCGTGCGGCGGGCGTCTCTTCGGCCGGCTGCTCCCTGCGGGCTGCACGGGCGGCCGTCCAGACGCTCAGCACATAGAGCAGCAGCATCGCGAGCCCCTCGATGCGGCCGATGCGTGCCGGATGCGTCGGGTCGAGCACCTCGTCGGCCAGCACGGCGCAGAGCACCAGCGACGCCGCGACGCCGACGGGCAGGTCGCGCCGGATGTTCTGCCGCGTGAGCGGCAGCGGGCGGATCAGGGCGCAGACGCCCAGAATGATGAAGACGTTGAAGAGGTTCGATCCCACGACGTTGCCCACGGCCATGTCGCCCTCTCCTTCGAGGGCCGAAAGGAAGCTCACGACCAGTTCGGGCGTCGAGGTGCCGACGGCTACGATCGTCAGTCCGATCAGGAAACCCGGTACGCGGAAACGTTCGGCCAGCGCCACCGATCCGTCGGTGAGGTAGTTGGCTCCGGCCAGTATGAGAACGAGTCCTGCGAGGAGGTAGAGGTATTCCATAATGAGTCGATGTTGTACGATTCGTCGGTAAAGACGGGCGGTCGAACTGAAATCGGGTCGGTCCGATCTGTCGGAACGTCGTCTGTCCGGACGGAAATTCCGCATGGCAAAGATACGAATAAGCCGCGGGCAAAAGCAAATTTATTTGCATTTTGCCGAGGCGGAGTATCTAAGACGCAGTCAAAGATAGAAAATATCGTGCAATTATCCGCCGGCCGCCGGATCGGAATTTGGCCGTTCGGCGGAAAAAGCCTACCTTTGACGCAATTTCGGTTGGAAAAATGAAACTTCGGACGATCTTCGGTTGTGTGCTTGCCGGCGTGCTGTGGGTGCTGCTCGCGGCCGATGCGCGGTGCGTCGCATCCGACGGGGAGACGCCGCTGCCCGCTCCGAGCGAACTGACACGGCAGGTGCCGGTGCGCGTGGCCGACGCCTACGGTCTGCGGGCGCTGTTGGTGCGGTTGAGTTTGGAGGCGGGCGATACGTCCGCATTCGACCGGATGCAGGATCTCGGCCGCGACTTTCCGTCCCGCGACGGAGCGTCCGGCGGGTGGGGACAGGATGCCTCATATGTCCTGTCGGCGGTCGAACGGCGTGTGCCCGGCGACGCGGATCTGATTCTCCTGCTGCGGAAAATCCGGATTTAGCGGATGCTCCGACCCCTGCCGGTCGAGGGTTCTTCCCGCCGGCGCGCAATTTGCCGTTGCGCAATCTTTCCGACCGTTTTCGACCGGCGGGTGCCGAAACTGCCCGAATTGTGCCGAATGCGGAAAATAAAGAAGGAAAATTTTCGTTTTCGATCAGGAGGACCGCATTGTCGGCAGGCTCTTCCGGGTGCAGAAAACATCTCTTGTAAATAAACGGATTTAAAGCGATCGAGTAATTATGATTACAACCATGCTCATCCTGTTTGTCGTAGGCTATGCCTTCATCGCCTTCGAACACAAAACGGGAATCAATAAATCGGCCATCGCCCTGCTGATGTGCGGTATTCTTTGGAGTATTTTCAGTCTGGAATACCCCTCCGCCCTGCCCGGTCTCACCCAGACGACCGTGAGCGACGAGATCCTGCGGCATCTGGGATCGACATGCGAAATCCTCGTCTTCCTGATCGGAGCGATGACGATCGTCGACCTGATCGACTTCCACGGAGGGTTCGAGTTCATCACGCGGCGCATCACCACGCGGCGCAAGGTGCGTCTGCTGTGGCTGGTGGCGCTGCTCACCTTCTTCATGTCGGCGCTGCTCGACAACATGACCACGACGATCATCATGGTGATGCTGCTGCGCAAGATCGTCCCCACGACCAAGGAGCGGATGCTCTTCGCCTCGGTGATCGTCATTGCGGCCAACAGCGGCGGCGCGTGGTCGCCCATCGGCGACGTGACGACGATCATGCTCTGGATGAAGGGCAACGTCTCGTCGGCCAAACTCATCGAGAGCCTCCTGCTGCCCTGCCTCGTGTCGCTCGTCATCCCTCTGGTCATCGCTTCGCGCTGGCTCAAAGGGTCGCTTCCTGAAACCGATCCGGCCGATGCAGGGTCGTCGCAGCCCGATTATATCTCCGACGGCGAGAGCCGCGCGATCCTCTTCCTGGGCTGCGCCCTGCTGGTGGCCGTTCCGGTCTTCAAGAGCGTGACGCACCTGCCGCCCTACATGGGAATGGTCACGGCGCTGGGCATCATGTGGGTCTTCACCGAGCTGATGTACCGCCGCAAGCGCAACATCGAGGAGTCGATCAAATGCCGCGTGGCGAAGGTGCTCAAACACATCGACATGTCGACGATCCTCTTCTTCCTCGGTATCCTGATGGCCGTGGCGGCGCTCGAAAGCGCGGGCATCCTGTCGGGTTTCGCCACGGGACTCAACGAACACCTGCACAACGTCTATGCGATCAATACGTTGATCGGCATCCTTTCGTCGGTGGTCGACAACGTGCCGCTCGTGGCGGCGTCGATGGGCATGTATCCGATTCCTGATGCGGCGGCCGTGGCGGCGAGCGCCGATCCGACCTATGCCGCGATGTTCGTGCAGGACGGTGTTTTCTGGCATCTGCTGGCCTACTGCGCCGGTGTGGGCGGCAGCCTGCTCATCATCGGCTCGGCGGCCGGCGTGGTGGCGATGGGCCTGGAAAACATCAACTTCGTATGGTATTTCAAGAAGATTTCGCTGATGGCCTTCGTCGGTTATCTGGCCGGCATCGGGGTCTACATGCTCGAAGTGTTTCTTTTCGGAATTTAGCCCGCATGAGCGGAGCGGATCGGGCGGACTTGCCGAAAAGTCCGCCCGATTTTCGTATCTTGCGGGGGAAAACGAACGAGTTTATGATACGGATTTACGAAGCGACCGAACCCTCCGACCTGTTGGCGGAGGCCTTTGCGCGGCTGCTGCCGCAGCTGTCGGAACGGATGACGGCACCCGACCGGGAGGCTGTCGCACGGATCGTCGCCTCGCCTGCGACCCGTCAGCTGGTCGCCGCAGCGGAGGACGGCCGGATCGTCGGGTTGCTCAGCGTGGCCCTTTACGACGTCCCTTCGGGGCGCAAGGCGTGGATCGAGGACGTGGTGGTGGATGCGGCGACGCGCGGTCGCGGCATCGGCGAGGCGCTGGTACGCGAAGCGCTGGCGTTGGCGCGCCGCGAGGGCGTCGCACGAGTGATGCTCACCTCGAATGCGACGCGCAGGGCGTCCCACCGGCTCTATGAACGAATGGGGTTCGTGCGCTACGAGACGGATTGTTTCCGGCTCGATCTATGATTCCTGCGGCAGATCGCTCAGGTCGAGCGTCTCGCCGGCGAAGGGTTCGCCGGTGAGCGGCAGTACCATGGCGCGGTCGTGCGCAGGGTCGCCCGTGCCGAAGTCGAAGTCGTCGTGCGTACGGAAGCGCGCGGGGTAGTCCCCCGCGAAACCGAAGCCGGCATACCAGCGTTGCAGCTCCTCGCTGCCGGGGATGAGCGCGGCGTAGCGGAATCCTTCGGCGCGGCAGCGGTCGAGCGCTTCGCGCAGCAGTCCGCCGGCCAGTCCCTGCTGCCGGCAGTCGGGCGCCGTCGCCACGGCGTAGATGTAGGCCGTATCGCGGAACGGCACGATGTGGAGCATCGCCGCGATCCGCCCGTCGCGTCGTGCGACGAGGCATCGCCGTTCGTCGTAGCGGCTCAGCAGAAACTGTTCGACATCGTCCTGCGTGTCTTCGGGGAAGCAGGCGAGCCACAACGCGCGGAGCTGCAACTGCTCCTCGGTGAGCCGCTGCGCCGTGAGTTTCGGTTGCAGGAAAAGGGGGTGGTAGGAGAGTTTCGACTGCCGCAGCCCTTCCAGTCCCAGATCCTCCTCGCGGTCGATGAGGGTGTAGTGCGGCGGCAGGTGTTGCGCGAAGAGACGGTTTATCATCGTGAAGGCGCCGTCGTAGCGGGTGTCGGCCTTCTCGACGTGGATGCAGAAGGCTTCGTCGTTGATGGCCGATCCGATCGTGAAGGCCACGAGCTTCTCCCCGACGAAGAGCGCGCCTCCGCGCAGTTCCAGCTCCCCGAAGTGGTCGAATGCCCGTTGCATGGCGCGCTGTTCGGCCGTCAGTTCGGCCGCATGGCTGTCGTGGCCGGCGCGCCATTCACGTTCGAGGCGCATGCATTCGGGGGCGAGTGCAGGCGTCAGTTCCTCGTAACGGTAGTCGTAGGCAGCTTCGAACCGGTTGATATGGTTGCGTTTGGGCTGGTAGCGCCGTCCCGTGAGGTTGCGCAGGTCGTCGGCGCGGTAGACGTAATCCTCGTAGTCGCGGTTGCGACAGATGCCGAATTCGGGATGGGCGCGGCGCACGGCTGCGGCCCCTTCGGGCGTAAGTCCCGAAATGCGCAGCGGTTGTCCCGCGGCGCGGGCGTCGGCTTCGAGACGGGGGATGAGGTGCGTGAAATCGCCCTCGCCCAGCGGTTGCATGTAGCCGATGTGGTGGCTGCCGTCGATGTAGAAGCGGATCAGCAGAAAACCCTCCTCGACGCACCATGCGCTGCGGTAGGTGCCTTCCCAGCAGTACATGTTGGCGAAGGCCAGATCGCAGTTGCAGATGCCCGAAGGGCGGGTGAAGTGTTCGATGGCGGCCTTGTCTTCGAGCCGCACGGGTCGGAATTCCATAGGATTATTCGACGGTGAAATCTTTTTGTTCGAGGTGACGGTAATATTGCTGGACGAAGGCTTTGACGCGTCTTTCCAGCGTTGCCGCTTCGGGATCGTTTCTCAGATCGTGTTCGCGGCGCAGGTCGTCCGTGCGGTAGGAGCCGGTCGTGCGCCGCTCGTCGAAGAAGAGCAGGCGGTCGCCGCCGACGGCCTCGAATCCGCTGTCGTAGGCGAGGGCGAAGCCCCCTTCGGGGGTCTGTTCGCCGAAGAGGTCGCGCCCGAAAGCGAAGTAAGGCTCGCGGTTGCCCATGAGTCCGAGCAGCGTGGGCATGAGGTCGATTTGCGAGACGGCCTCGTCGTAGCGGCCGCGCAGTGCGCCGTCGGGGGTGTACAGCAGGCCGATGATGTGGTGGTCGCCGGGGAAGACGCGCGTGGCGTCCGCGAATTTTTCACTCGATACATGATCGGCCACGAATACAAAAACCGTGCGACGGAACCACTCCTCGCCGGCGTAACGCGCGAAAAAGCGGCGGAAGGCGTTGTCGGTGTAGGCTACGCACTTGTGGTTGCGCGTAAGCCCTTCGGGCAGCAGGTCGCGGTAGGCGTCGGGAACGACGAAGGGGTGGTGCGACGAGAGGGTGAACAGCGCGGCGAAGAAGGGTTCGGGCAATGCGCTCATCTCCTCGCCGGCGTATTGCAGGAAGGGTTCGTCCCAGATGCCCCAGTAGCCGTCGAAATCGTCTCGGCCGTGCCTGGCCTCGTAGTCCTCGCGGCTGTACAGGCGTTCGATGCCTGCCGAACGTGCATAGGCGCCGAAACCCATCGAGCCGGCCGCCGAGCCGCAGAAAAAGGCGGTGGCGTAGCCCTTGTCGCGCAGGATACGCGGCAGCTGCCGCGTCGGTGCGAGCGCCTGCGGCATCAGCACGAAGGGGGTCTTGAACGAGGGGATCGATCCCAGTACGGCGGGCAGCGCCTGAATCGAACGGGTGCCGTTGGCGTACATGCGTTCGAAGCAGTAGCCCGCCTGCATGAGCGAATCCAGAAACGGCGTGTAGCCCTTGACCTGCCGGTCGGCGTAGAGTTCGGGATGGAGGTGGGCCGAGTGTTCGGCCGACATGCTCTCCATGACGAAGACCACCACGTTGCGTCCTTCGAGCGGTGCCGCGCCGACCGAGTCGGGACGGTGGACGGGCGTGTAGATACCGTCCAGTTCTTCCGGAGCGAAGTAGCGTTCGTAGTTGATCTTTCCGCCCGACCCCACGGTGCGCAGGATGCAGAAGGGGTTCGAGAGGATCAGGTTGGCGCGGGCGTTGTCGGAGGCGTAGAGCGTGGCGTTGGAGAGCGTGACGGGGCGCGTCATGCGCGTGACCCCCCCCCGCATTCCCGCTACGGAGAGCAGGGCGGCGACGACGAGCAGAACCGTACCGCCGCCATAGTAGCAGAGCGGACGACGGCAGAGCGGTTCGGGGCGCGCCTTGCGGCCGCCGGCCAGCGCCAGCAGAGCGATCAGGCCGATCCCTGCGAGCAGCAGGGGGATGTTCTCGGCCATGAATTTGCCGACGAGTTGCAGCGAATTGTCGTTGTCGGCGAAGAAGATCTCTTCGGCCGTGAAACGTTTCTGCGTATAGCGGAAATAGACCGCATCGCCGAGGTTGACCGCCACGACCAGCAGGGCGTTGACGACGACGTAATAGAAGTAGAGCATCCGCTGCCACCAGCGCCGTTCGCGCAGATGGAGCGGGATGAGCGAGAGCACGATGAGCAGGGCGTTGGCGTAGAGCACCGACACGGTGTCGAACAACAGTGCACCCCTTGCGAGTGCCGGTAGTTCGGCGTCCGCGAGGGGGCCGATGCCCGCATAGTTGTAGCGCCAGAAGATCGCACGACAAATCGCCAGCACCGCATAGAGCAGTGCCAGCCGCCACGCCAGCAGGGCGATATGGCTTTTCAGCAGCCGTTTCATGATCTCTCTCGATCGGGGTGTTCGCACGCCTGCCGGCTCCTGCACCGGCGGGCGGTCACTGCCTGCGGCCTGCTACTCGCAGGCTTTGAGCGACATGTCGAGCGAACGGATCTGGTGCGTGAGCGCGCCCACAGAGATGAAGTCCACGCCCGTCTCGGCGTAGGTGCGCAGCGTATCGAGCGTGATGCCGCCGCTCGACTCGGTTTCGCAGCGTCCGGCGACCTTTTCGACCGCCTTGCGCGTCATCTCGGGCGAGAAATTGTCGAACATGATGCGGTCGACGCCGCCTGCCTCGAAGACGAGGTCGATATCTTCGAGCGTGCGGACTTCGCACTCGATCGGGATGTTCTTGTCGCGCTCGCGCAGGTATTGCTTCGCGCCGCGGATCGCGGGGACGATGCCGCCGGCGAAGTCGATGTGGTTGTCTTTGAGCAAGATCATGTCGAAGAGACCCATGCGGTGGTTCTCGCCGCCGCCCAGTTTGACGGCCATTTTGTCCAGCACGCGCATGCCGGGCGTCGTCTTGCGGGTGTCGAGCACCTTGGTGTGCAGCCCTTCGAGCCGCGCCACGTAGACCGCCGTCTGCGTGGCTACGCCGCTCATGCGCTGCATGATGTTGAGCAGGATGCGTTCGGCCTGCAACAGCGAGCGCAGCGAGCCCGCCACGTAGAAGGCCACGTCGCCCGGACGCACGCGCGTGCCGTCGGCGATCCGCTGGTCGAACTCGACGGTGGGGTCGAGCCGTTCGAGAACGAGTCGTGCGATCTCGATGCCGGCGATGATGCCCTCCTGCTTGCACAGCAGGCGCATACGCCCCCGCTCGTCGGCGGGAATGCAGCAGAGCGAAGTGTGGTCGCCGTCGCCGATATCCTCGCGGATGGCCAGTTCGATCAGCGCGTCGACATAGGGTTTGTATTCGGTTTTCATGATCGTGATGGTTTCTGATTATTTGGGTGCAAAGATACGAATAAGCGAGGGCAATGTCAAATTTATTTGAGCATTGCCGGGCGGGAGTATCTTCGGCGCAGCCAAAGTACGAATAAGCGAAGGCAATGTCAAATTTATTCGAGCATTGCCGGGCGGGAGTATCTTCGGCACAGCCAAAGTACGAATAAGCCGAGGGCAAAAGCAAATTTCGGTTGCATTTTGCCGAGGCGGAGTATCCGTACAGTCAGTAATCGCGGAATAGAAACGTTGATTTTCTCTCTTCGTTTTCTCGCCTCGGCATAGCCTGAACAAGTTCGGCTCTGCGCTCGGCTTAATGAAAACGTTCGTTTGTTTTCAACAGTCGTTTTCTCGCCTCGGCATAGCCCGCGCGAGTGCGGCTCTGCTCATCTGGCTTAACGAAAACGTTCATTTTCATGCTCCATTTCTCGCCTCGGCAATTCGAGTAAACTCGATTGCACTCGGCTTAACGAAATGGTTCGTGCGGCGGCGTTTCGTCTGGCACCGGACAAAAAAATGCGCCGCGCTCCGATTTTCCTTTCCGGCCCGGAGTGTCGCGGCGCTCTTTGACGGCGAGCGGCGTGTGTTCAGAACCGTCCCAGATATTCGACGTCGTAGCCGATGCAGGAGAACTCCACTTCGAGAAGCGTGCCGTTCAGCTCGCCTTCGAGGTCGTAGAGCGTGTAGCGCGGCATCGGTTCTCCGCGATAATAGGGAACCGCCTGTCGCAAGTCGAATTCGAATCCGGCGGGAGTCGGGTGAATGGGGATTCCCGGCACCTCCATGTCGAGCGCCGGCATGTTCTGGACGAAGCGCGTCTTGTTCATGTAGAGGTCGATGCACGTCACGCCATAGGGGTCGGTGTAGGGCTCGGAGTATTCCCAGAAGACGTCGTAGTCGTAGAAAACGAGCCGGTCGTTTTCGAAGACGGCGATCGTGTTGTCGCCCTGTACGAACTCGTCGGGGGTGTCGTCGTCGTTGCAGGCGGCCAGTGCGAAGGCCGCGAGGGCCAGAAGGAGAAATTTTTTCATCGTTCGTTATGTTGTAAATTGATTGTCAGTGTGACGCCCCATTCGCGCGGCCGGCCGCGTTGCAGGAAGGCGTTGCCGATCGACTCGAAATAGAAGACGTCGTAGCGTGTCTGCGTGAGGTTGCGGCACCAGAGGCTCAGCGAGCCGTGCCGTTGTTCGAACCGGATCGCGCAGCCTGCCAGCGCATAGAATTTCTGCCGCAGCGAGTTGGCTTCGTTCCATTCGATCGGCCCGACGCCCCGGCCGTCGACGCTCAGGACGATTCCGTCGAGCCAGCTGCGGCCGACGGAAACCGTGTACTCCGCCACAGCAGCAGCCGTATGGCGCGGTGCGTAGGGAATCCGCTTGCCTGCGTAGTCGGCGTTTCCGCTGCGGAATTCGGCGAAGGTGGCGTGGGTGAAGCCGTAGCTCAGCCGCAGGTCGAGCCGGCGTGCGACGAGCGCCTGCACCGAGAGCTCTCCGCCGCGGCTGCGGGTGCGGCCGGCGTTGGTCATCATGCGTCCGGTGGTCTGCCCTTCGGGAAAGACGGTGAGCTGCTGGTCGCGGCAGAGGATGTAGAAGAGCGTCGCCTCGCCGCGGATGCGGCCGTCTGCGAACGCGAAGTGGCTGCCGACCTCGAAGTTCCAGCTCTTTTCGGGTTTGTAGGCCACCACGCGGTCGATGTCGTAGTGACGGTCCCAGTAGACGCCCATGCGTTCCATGACGCTGTTCTGCAACACTTCGGAGAACATCTGGGTGTTGAATCCGCCCGCCTTGTAACCCTTGGCGACCGATGCGTAGAGCGAATTGCCGTCGTTGATGCGGTAGACGGCCGCCGCTTTGGGAAGCAGCTGCACGAACGACTTGTGCAGCGTGCCCCGTTCGGTGAAGGGCGTGATGCGTCCGTCGCCGAACGTGCAGTCGATGTCGGTCGAACTGAGATAGCGCAAACGTGTGCGCTCGTAGTCGATGCGCAACCCCGCCGAGAGGTCGAAGCGTCCCAGCCGCAACTGCGACTCGTGATAAAGCGCCGCCCCCCACGTGGGGTTGCGGAAATCGCTGTCGAGCGCCATGCGGTCGGAGGCGAAATGCGGCCGGAGGCCGGTGTACTGCTCGGCCTTGTCGGCGATCAGACGCTCCAAGCCGTCCTCCTTGAAGAGTACGGGCGCCTGCATCGAGCGGTGGCGGTAGAAGCCGAAGGCGCCCACCAGCCAGCCGTAGCGCCCCTCGCCGCGCGAACGGACGACGATGTCCTCGGTCAGCCCGTGATCCTGTTTGGCCTGCGTGAGCGTGAAATAGGATTCGGGCAGGAAATCCTGGTCGAGCGTCATGCGGTCGTCGCTGTACTGGTAGCTGGTGATCGAGGCGATCTCCCACCCGTCGGCGGCGTAGCGTATCGTCAGGCCGTCGTTGAGCGTCGTGCGGCGGTAGCCGCAGGGGTCGTTGTAGGCGATGCGCCCCGTCGCGGCCGAGGCATAGGGGTAGCCTCCCTGCCGGAGCATCCCGAACGCGAGGGTGTTGTCGATGCTCCACCGCTCGTCGGGGCGGAATTGAAGCCGCATCCGTGCCCCGCCCGAACGCTCCCAGTCGCAGGTGCGTCCCGTGTATTCGTTGGTGAAAAAGCCGTCGCCGTGCATGAACCGCGCCGCCAGCGAGACACCCGTGCGGGGCGAGGGGCGGTGGTAGGTCGAGGCGCGCAGCCGCAGCGTGTTGCCCGAAGCATACTCCGCACCCAGCCGCGTCCCCTGGTAGGCGAGCGGCGAGAGGGTGTAGATGTTCATCACGCCGCCCATGGTGTTGCGGCCGTAGAGCGTGCTCTGCGGGCCGCGCAGCACCTCGATGCGTTCGATGTCCGCCAGGTCGAAGTCGTAGTCGTCCTTCGAGAGGTAGGGGACGTTGTCCACGTTGAGGCCCATGACCGGCTGGTCGATGCGTGCGCCCAAGCCGCGCACGTAGACCGACGAGGTCATGCGCGAACCGTAGTCGGGGATGTGGAAATTGGGAACGAGCTGCGAGAGCTCCTTGATGGCGGTGACGCCGCGCCGCTCGATCGTCTCGCGTCCCACGACCGAGGCCGCGACGGGGCGGTTGTGCAGCGTAAGTCCCTGTTTGATCGCCGTCACCTGCACGTTGTCCATCACTACGGCTGTGTCGATCGCCTCCGGTGCTTCGTCGTGCGTGCGCACGGTGCGACGCGGCTCGGCGTGTGCGCATAGCGCGGCGACGCAAAGCAGGAGGCATACGCAGAAACGGCGGCGGAACGGTGTCGGAATCATCGCATTGAATTTCACGGCAAAGTAACGACATTATTTCCGTTCCCGCAATCCTCATTTGTAAGGAGAAGAAAAAGGCGGCGGAGGTGGGGGCGTGCCGCACAACCTGCGGAGGGGAGCCGTGGTAGGCCTCCGGCGGAGGAGGCTGCGGCTCGCGCAGCTCGCGGAGCCGTTCGGATGCCGGCGATAGCGGTGGTCGGACGGTGCCTTTTTACTGTTCTCCCAGTTGCTCGGCGTCGACGTACCCTTTGGTCACGGCGTAGATCGTCAGTCCGGCCACGGAGCGGATGCCGAGCTTGCGGACGAGGTTGCGGCGGTGGGAGATGACCGTCGTCAGGGCGACGTCGAGCCGTTGGGCGATCTGCTTGTTGAGCAGCCCCGCCACGACGAGCCGCAATACGTCGATTTCGCGCTGCGTGAGGGATGGCTGCACCGTCTCGTCCGTCGTGCGGCCGTGCGGGTCGCAGGCAGATCGTGCGGAGGGATGCGTCGGGTGCGTGGCCGGATATGCGGCGGCCGTCCCGTCGGGATAGCCCTCGCGGTGGGCGTGCTGGTGCAGCCGCAGGATGTCGCGCACGAGCCCCTCCTCGCTCTGGGCGATGTCGAGGCAATGCAGTTCGCGCAGCGTGGACTGCGGCGCGCCGTCGGTCAGCAGGATGCTCTTGTGCCGCCGTTCGAGGAAGAAGGCGTTGTGTTCGACGAAGGTCTGCGAGGCGACGAAGTAGTGGAAAAAGCGGTCGGGGCGGTCGGCTGCGAAACGCTCGAAACGGTCGTAGACCTCCACCTCGGCCATCGGGATGATGCGGCGCAGGATGCTTTCCAGCCCCAGACCCGTGAGGATCGAGGGGGTGACGACGGCGATGGCGGGACGGTGGGGCTGCATGGGTTATTCGTGGTGATAGGGTTCGTGGTTGAGGATCGCGAAGGCGCGGTAGATCTGCTCGGCGAAGATCGCCCGCACGATCTGGTGCGAGAAGGTCATGCGCGAAAGCGACAGCCGGCCGTCGGCGCGGGCGTAGACCGCATCCGAGAAGCCGTAGGGTCCGCCGATGACCAGCACGAGCCGCCGCACGCCGCCCAGCATCCGTTTTTGGAGCCAGTATGCGAACTCCACCGAACGCATCTCGTCGCCGCGCTCGTCGAGCAGGACGACATGGTCGCCGGCGGCCAGCTGCCGCAGGATCGCTTCGCCCTCGGCCGTGCGCTGCTGGTTCTGCGTGAGCGAGCGCGTGTTGCGCACGTCGGGCAGCGCCGTGACGGCGAACCGGCAGTAGCGGTTCACGCGGCGCGCGTAGAGTTCCACGAGCGCTTCGACCTCCTTCGAGTCGGTTTTTCCGACGACCAGCAGTTCGATGTTCATTGCACTCGGAACGGAATGGCGTCGCTGTTCCACTCCCCGTCGGCGCCGACGTAGAAGACGGGTTTCGACGGTTCGACCGATTTGAGCCACTGGTAGGCCTTATACATATTGTATCCGTTGCCCGAATCGCGTCCCAGCGCGAAGCCGATGATCGAGGTGTGGTTGCGCGAACGGTGGTACATCGCCTTCACGCGGCCGAGATACTCGTCTGTCAGACGCGGGTCGTTCGACGGAGTGCCGCCTACCGAGCGGTCGTCGCGCGCGTCGGGGGCGTAGATTGCCGCGCAGTCGACTACGTAGAACCCCGTGCGGTCGGCCAGCGTATAGAACCAGTAGGGCTGCGGATAATCGGGCAGCAGGGTGTTGATGCCCCGGGCTTTGAGCGCCTTCATCTCGGCGGCGGTCGTCTTCTCGTCGGCTGCGGCGTTGTAGCGTTGGGGCCGCAGCGAAAGCTCCTTGTCGAAACGGTAGAAGCGGCCGTCGCGGTATTCGCTCTCTCCGAAGCCGACGTAGAGGGGGATATACTCCCACAACATGCTGTTGCGCTTGGTGTAGAGCGTCACCTTGTAGAGCGGCTGCCGCTTGTCGTCCCACTGATTGGCGTAGGCGTGGTAGATGAGCCGCTCGATGTGCACCGTGTCGCGCGAGCGGCCCTCCACCATGATCTCGCGCGAACCGTAGTCGAGCAGCTTACCTTTCGGATCGTAGATGTCGTAGCCGGCGGTGATCGGCTCTTCGCCGTTGTAGGAGTTTTCGACCACGATGTCGAGTTTCAGCACGCCGTATTTGCGCGTCGAGTCGGGAACGAGCGCCACCGAATAGTCGTCGATGTGGAGCCGGTGCTGGAAGACGAGGTAGCTGTTGGCGTAGGCCAGCCGCGGCGCCGGTGCGTCGGCCTGCAACTGCGGAGTCTTCGAGGGGCGCAGGTCGAGCATCACGGCGTTGCGTCCGGGGCGGATGTAGGGAGAGATGAGGAATTCGCGCGGCGTGCGGTCGTCCTCGACGTCGGCTACGCGGGTATCGTTGACCAGAAGCGTGTAGGCCGAGCCGACGTTCTCCAAATGGAGGTAGATGTCGCGGTCGGTCAGCAGCAGCGGTACTTCGACGACCTGTCCCACCGTGGTGGTGTCGGCCTGCTGCACGACGATCTGCGGGGAGAACGTTTCGTAATGGGCGATGTTGCCCCGACGCAGCAGCGCGGCGTCGTCGCGCGTGTCGAAGGGGACGAATTCCGAACGGAATACCTCGGCGGTTTGCGCTCCCGCGCCCGCAAGGGCGAAAAGAGCCGCCCAAAGTGTAATGAATCGTTTCATCTCGATATTCTTAAATTACCGGCCGCAATGTCGCAGGCCGGCGGGAGCGGAACGAATCCGATCGTACCGCAGTGCCCGCCGCCTCTTCATGCCGGAGGTCGAGGACAAAGATACGATTAAGCCGAGCGCCATGCAAATTTATTTTATTTGCATGGCTGAGGCGAAGTATCTAAGACGAAGTCAAAGATACGAATAAACGAGGGCAATGCAAATTTATTTGCTTTTTGCCGAGCGCAAAAGTGATGCCTTGCAATTGAAAATTCTGATTTATCGTCCTAAGGGTACAGTCTGCAAAGGCTTTCGTCGTAAGGATCGGCGGTTTTCGTATTTGCAAGGCGAAATCTGCGGAGGACGCGTACTGCGGGGCTCCGCAGGCGAAGGCTCGGCCCGCACGGCGCCGTGGCGCCGCAGTGTCGCAGCGGGAGTTGCGGGTTTTGACAGGCCGGCAGGCCGGTCCGATCGCATTGCGAAAATAGCGGATGAAGTGTCGGCGGCAGTGCGGAGTCGTAATAAATCGTCGTCGGATACGATCGATTGTATGCGTTTTTTTTGTACTTTTGTAACTCGGGGAGAAGACGATGCGGATCGACCGCGGAATCGGGGCCGTTCCGTTTCCGCCCGTGCGGTCGTCTGCGCCGGAATTCTGCAAAATGCTAAAATAGATAAAACGTTATGAAAACACTACGAATCGTAGAATTGATCAAGTCGGATGCGGTCGATTGCGATGTGACCGTCAAGGGGTGGGTGCGTACCAAGCGCGGCAACAAGAACGTCGCCTTCATCGCCCTGAACGACGGTTCGTGCGTGGCGAGCATTCAGGTGGTCGTCGAGCTGGCGAAGTTCGACGACGAGACGATGCGTCAGATCGCCACGGGCGCCTGCATCCGTGTCGACGGCCGGCTCGTGAAGTCGCCCGGCGAGGGCCAGGGCGTCGAGGTGCAGGCCTCTTCGATCGAGATTTACGGCACGGCCGACCCTGCGACCTATCCGTTGCAGAAAAAGGGCCATTCGCTCGAATTCCTGCGCGACATCGCCTACCTGCGTCCGCGTACCAATACGTTCGGCGCGGTGCTGCGCATCCGTCACGCCATGGCCTTCGCCATCCACAAGTTCTTCAACGACCGCGGCTTCTACTACTGGAACTCGCCGCTCATCACGGCCTCCGACTGCGAGGGTGCGGGCGCCATGTTCCAGGTGACGACGCTCGATCTGAACAATCCGCCCCGCACCGAGGACGGGCGGATCGACTATTCGCAGGATTTTTTCGGCAAACCCTGCAACCTGACCGTATCGGGACAGCTCGAAGGCGAGCTGGGCGCGTTGTCGCTGGGGCGCATCTACACCTTCGGCCCCACGTTCCGTGCCGAGAATTCCAACACGCCGCGCCACCTCTCGGAGTTCTGGATGATCGAGCCGGAGATGGCCTTCTACGAGTTGGAGGACAACATGGAGCTGGCCGAGGAGTTCCTCAAATACCTGATCGGCTATGCGTTGGAGAACTGCCGCGAGGATCTGGAATTCATGTGCAAGATGTGGGACAAGGAGCTGATCGAACGGCTGGAATTCGTGCTGCACAACGATTTCAAGCGGCTCGACTACACCGAGGGCATCGAGATTCTGAAAGCTTCGGGCCGCAAGTTTGAGTTCCCGTGCGACTGGGGATGCGACCTGCAATCGGAGCACGAGCGCTACCTGGTGGAGGAGCACTTCAAGCGTCCGGTGATCCTCGTCAACTACCCCAAGGAGATCAAGGCCTTCTACATGAAGCAGAACGACGACGGGCGGACGGTACGCGCAATGGACGTATTATTCCCCAAAATCGGCGAAATCATCGGCGGATCGGAACGCGAAGCCGATTATGGCAAGCTTTGTGCCCGTATCAAGGAGTTGAACATGAACGAACGCGAGTTGTGGTGGTACCTCGACACCCGCCGCTGGGGATCGGCTCCCCACTCCGGTTTCGGACTCGGCTTCGAGCGTCTGCTCCTCTTCGTTACGGGCATGGGCAATATCCGCGACGTGATACCTTTCCCCCGCACCCCGCAGCACGCCGAATTTTAGGCGTAGCGGCCCGCCGACCGAAAATCGGGTATACGGGGTGTGCGGAGGGTGTGCGGCGGCTCCCTTCCTCGTGTGCATTGATTTTAACTTTATCGACCCATGGCTATTCATCAGAAACAGGTGATGACGCTTCAGCAGAAGCTCTCCCCGCAGCAGATCCAAATGATTAAATTGCTCGAACTGCCTGCCGTGCAGCTCGAACAGCGCATCAAGCAGGAGATCGAGGAGAACATCGTGCTCGAAGAGGCCGAACAGCAGAACGAGGAGGAGGAACCCCAGCAAATATCGGTCGACGAATACCTGCGCGAAGACGACACGCCGGCCTACAAGATGCGGGCCAACAACTATTCGAAAGACGACAAGCCCCGTCAGATTCCCCTGTCGGGCGGCCGTTCGTTGCAGGAGTACCTGATCGAACAGCTCGGCTACCGCAACCTCTCGGAAGAGGAGATGCGGCTGGCGGTCTATCTGGTGGGAAGCATCGACGAAGACGGCTATCTGCGCCGCGATCTGGAATCGGTGGCCGACGACATCGCCTTTACGCTGGGCGAAGAGGTCTCGCCCGAACGGCTGGAAGCGATCTTGAAGGTCATCCACGACCTCGAACCCGCGGGTATCGGTGCGCGCAACCTGCGCGAATGTCTGCTGCTGCAACTCTCGCAACTGCCTATGACGACCCGTTCGCGGCGGCTGGCGCGCAAGATACTGACCTCCTATTTCGACGAATTCGCAAAAAAACACTACGAGAAGCTGATCTCGCGGTTGCAGGTCACCGAGGACGAGTTCCGCGCTGCCATCGCCGAGATCCGCCACCTCTCGCCCAAGCCCGCCAACGGCTACTCCGACGGCGGGTCGGACGCCGCGCCCTACGTGGTGCCCGATTTCATCCTGGACTATCACGACGGCCGTTTCGAACTGTCGCTCAACTCCTACAATGTTCCCGACGTGCGGATCAACCGCCGTTACGTGGAGATGATGCGCGACATGGTGTCGTCCGACGGCCGCGTGCAGGAGAAGAACCGCGAGGCGGTGCAGTTCGTCAAGAACAAGATCGATTCGGCCAAGTGGTTCATCTCGGCGATCAAGCAGCGGCGCGACACGCTGATGCGCACCATGCAGGAGATACTGGATTTCCAGCAGGAGTATTTCAAGACGGGCGACCAGTCGAAGCTCCGCCCGATGATCCTCAAGGATATCGCCGACCGCACGGGACTGGACGTTTCGACCATTTCGCGCGTGGTGAACAGCAAGTACGTGCAGACGCAGTTCGGGATCATCCTCCTGAAATCGCTCTTTTCGGAGGCGATGCAGACCGCATCGGGCGGGGAGGTTTCGAGTTACGAGATCAAGAACATCCTGCGTAGCTGCATCGACGACGAAGACAAGCGCCGTCCGCTGACGGACGAGACGCTGATGGATATACTCAACGACAAAGGTTACTGCATCGCGCGCCGCACGGTGGCCAAATACCGCGAAATGCTGGGCATTCCGGTGGCGCGTCTGCGAAAACAGATCTGATGGACGAATCCCGAATTGCCGATCCCTCTTCCGCACTGCGCCGTAGCGACCGCAGCCTGCCCACGCGCCTGTCCAGAGCGGTGTCGGTGGTGCTGCATCCGCTGGTGATGCCGCTCTACGTCATCTTGCTGCTGGTGGCGGGACCGACCCAGCTCTCCTATTTCCCCGCGTCGGTCAAGTTCTACCTGCTGTGGGTGACCGTGCTCTACACGGCCGTCATTCCGTTGCTCTCGGTGGGGCTGCTCCGCTCGGTGGGGCGTATTTCGTCGCTTGCGATCGACGACCGGCGCGAGCGGATTCTGCCGCTGGCGATCGGTATCGTCTGCTACCTGCTCTGCGCCGCTACGGTGGCGCGGATTCCTTCGGCGATGATCGTGCGCAAATTCATGCTGGCGGGCGCCTGTTGCGAACTGTTCTGTCTGGCGGTGACCTTCTACTGGAAAATAAGTCTTCATCTGGCTGCGCAGGGAGCCGCCGCGGCATTGCTCGTGTTGCTGACCTTCGGCAACGCAGGGAACCTGACCGGTGCGCTGGCCGTGGCCGTGCTGGCGGCGGGTGCGCTCGCCTCGGCACGTCTGTGGCTGGGATGCCACACGATCCGCCAGGTCGCCGCGGGTTATGTCGGCGGGTTCATCGTCGCGACGCTCGCCGTGCTGCTGTTGTAGGTGTGCGGCGAAAGGATTCTCTTCCGCTCGTTCCGCCGCTCGATCTTTTGCCGCTTTTGGCGCGATCCCGAAGCAGCGAAGGTTGGCCGTTGATTTCCGCACGGCGCGTACTGAATTTCGGCTGGCGGCAGTTCGATAAAAAAACAGCGAGGTAAACTGCCTCGCTGTTTTCTATTCCGGAATCGGGATCGGGTTCTCAACGTGCTGCGATACGGCAGTAACGGTCGTAGCGTTTCAGAACGTCGCGGACGTAGGCCCTCGTCTGGCTGCCGCCGGTGAACCGGCCGCAGCGTACCTCCTGCTGCTCGTAGTATTCGGGCAGCGCTTTGAGCGCCAGATAACGGGCCACGGTCTCCCATGAATCGGGATTCTCGCCATGGCTGCGCGCCAGCCGGCGTGCGTCGTTGACGTGGCCGATGCCGCCGTTGTATGCGGCCAGGATGATGCTCATCCGGTCGTCGTCCGGCGTGCCGGGCGCGAAATGCAGTCCGGCGTCGATCTTCGAGAGCACCTGTGCCGCCAGCCGGACGTTGGTCTCCGGATCGAGGAGCCGGTCGCCCGTCACGTTGAACTGGCGCGCCACGGCGGGCATGATCTGCATCAGTCCGGCGGCGCCCCGTTTCGAAACGATGTCGGGCGAGAAACGCGATTCGTGGTAGGCGATGGCGCTCATCAGACGCCAGTCGTAACCCTCCTCTTCGCTGACCGAACGGATCAGTTCGTCGTAAACCGAGATGGTGTGGGCGATCTCCGTCCTTTCGGCACTGCCGATGAAGCTGCCTGCCGTGCGGTTGCCGTAGGGGCCGAAATTGGCGTTCAGACCGTAGAAGGTAGTCAGCAATGTTAAGAACACGAACGTTAAAAATGTCTTTTTTAACATAAAGTTTTACGTTGCGGGCAGCTCTCTGCGTGCCGTACAGTACACCGATCGATCAGTCGTAGAATCCCCACGAAATACCCATCTTGAACATGCCGGGGTTGAGCGGGTAGCGGGCCACGGAAAAGTAGTCGCCGTTGCCGAACAGCCCCCTGTTGACATGCTGATATTTCAGAAAGATGCGCATTCGTTTCCACTTGCCCATGACGAAAACGTCGGTGTAGGGATAGTTCCCCACCTCGGTTTCGCGCTGGTTGTAGAACGCCGACAGGGCCGGATTGTAGCCCGGGGCGTAATACTTCGTGTTGTAGCGGCCGTCGAGACCGATTTGCAGCCTCAACACGTCGCGCACTACCCAGAACTCGTAATAGTACGAGAGGAAGGCGCTCACGAGCGGAACGGGTATGACCTCCTGATTTGTACTCCACTGCAACAATACCCTGTTGTCCAGATGGAGTCCGCCGATGCGGAAATCCTTGCGGGCATACAAACTCGTCAGGCTGACGTTGCCGTCGTGTTGCAGGACGCCTACGTTGGAGTCGCCGGGACCGACGGGGCCGTAATAGATCTTGTTCTTTACGACACCCTGCCATGCGGCGAGTTCCAGCGCGTAGTCCGGCACGCGGAACGAAGCCTCGATACGGGTTTCATTCTCCTTGGCCAAGGAGTTGGACCACACGTAGTGGTTCGAGAAGAGATTCTCCTGCCAGTAACCCGGCGAACGCTTCTCGTTCGAGAAACGTCCTTCGAGAATCAGGGCGTGACCGCGGAGATAGCCTTTGAGCGCGAGGTGTGCGCCCAGCGACATGTCTCCGCCTCTGTACCCCGACGGGTAGACCTTCATGTTGGCGTCCCAGTCGACGTATTTCTTGATTTTGCCGGCGATCGACCCGTAGGCGAAATAGCTGGTCTTTCGCGTGCGGCGGTATTTGCCGGTGATGTAGTCGCCGAGCGCGAACTGCGAGTAGGTGTGTATGTCGAACCCCACGCCGCCGTCGATGGTGCCGATCACGCCGTTGCGGTCCCACGGCTGCGCCTGTACGAACAGGCGGTTCGAAAGCCTCCGTTCGCAGAGCGTGTCGCGCGAGGCGTCGGGGTGGATGAACCAGTTGTCGTAATACTCGTGGCCCTCGGTGGCGACGAAGTTGCCGTTCTCGTCTTTCGACCCGCGTTCGTCGGTGTAGGTGCCGAAGATGTCGGTGTAGGTCTTGCTCCAAATGTCGTACTCGATCGAGTGGCCGATGAATACGGCCGAGAGGTCGGCCAGCGAAAAATCGTTTTCGGTGACGCGTTGCAGCGGAATGGCGTAGGACTGCGTGAGGAAGAAGGCGTGGTTGCGGTAGATGTTTTCGGCCTTGGCGTTCGTCAGCCGCATCGGTACGCCCGACGGCATCTCGAAGACCGTGTCGCGGATCGCCCATTCGCCCACCACGCCGCCGTTCTCCTGCGTCTCGATGTGGTTGTTGACGTAACCGGCATGTACGGAGTAGCGCTTGCCCGTGTGGGCGACCGTCACGGCGATGTTCTGATTCTTGGTACGCGACCATTCGTAGAGTCCCCGCGTGCCGCGCGACTTGTAGTCGATGCTGAAACTGGTCGAGGGAGAGATGTTCTGTGCGTGGCGGATCTCGAAATTGGTCTCGCGGTAGCGTTTCTGTCCCGATTCGATGTAGGTCATTTGCAGGAAGGGACGTTTACCGTTGTAGAACGGCGCGTTCCGCATGTCGTAAATATAGGAGTGGAACGGGGAGGCGAAACTGAAATCCTGCCACTGGGGCCGCTCGAAATAGTTGAGCGGAACCGATCCCTGGCCGAGCGCGCCGATCGGCGCATCACCCACGCCGTTGCGGTAGAAGGGGTAGTCGATTCGCCACGCCGTGAGCGTGGTGTCGAGCGGTTCGATCCGCACGCGGTTGTAATCCTGGGAGACGTTCCATTTGAAGTTGGGCAGCGCCCGGATCGAGTCGCTGAAAAAGTAGGATTCGAGCGGTTTTTTGATGCGCTTCTCCTTGGTCGAGTCGACGGGCTGCTGCGCCTGCCCCTCCTCGTCTTCGGGCGCGGGGTTCGGTACTCCGTAGAGGTTGGTGTTTTCGCCGCGTTGCTGGGCGCGCATGAGCGAACGGGCGTCGAGCTGGGCACAGACACGCCCCGGCAGCAGCGCCGCCAAGAGCAGCACTGCCGGGAGCAGATATGTTCCGAGCCGTTTCGACATGCGTTTTCTTTCTTAGGCTTCGGTCGCCCTGCGTCCTTGCAGGAGCCACCGGACGAGCGAGACTACGACATAGAGAACGAAAATCGCGGGAATTGCGTATGCGCCGAGCGTAAGAATAAGTACGACGCACGCCCCCAGAAAGAGATAGCGCAGCCGGTTGCCCGTCCAGCCGAAGCCGTGGAATTTGAGTGCGAACATGCGGATCGGGCTGATCATGAGCCAAGCCGTCGCCGCCGCGGCGAGCAGTACGGCTTCATAGGGCAGCGAGAGCATTCCTTCGGCGTGGAGCAGACCCAGCGAGGCGCAGAAGAGGCCCGCCGCGGGCGAAGGCAGTCCGCAGAACTCGGTACGCTGCGTGTCGTCGATGTTGAATTTCGCCAGCCGCAGCGCCGTCCCGACGGCCAGCAGCAGTACGATCCAGCTCCAAGGGCCTCCCGTATCGGCCGCCCACCACGAACTGCCGGCCTGCCATGCCAGCGTGAGCATGACGGCCGTCGGTGCGACGCCCGACGAAACCATGTCGGCCAGCGAATCGAGCTGCAACCCGATCGGCGAGGACTGGTGGAGCAGCCGTGCCGTGAAGCCGTCGAAAAAATCGAAGACGGCCGCCAGCACCAGCAGCCAGAAGGCCAGATGCAGGTCGCCGTCGGTGAGTATCGCCACCGTCGCTATCATCCCGCAGAGCAGATTCGAGAGCGTGAGCAGGTTGGAAATGGTAAAGAGCTTGATCTTCATATTCGTGCCCGACAATTGATAGATTGACCGGCAAAGTTACGAATTATTTTTCGGTTTTCGGGCAAATGTGCCGAAAACCGATCGGACACGGCCTTTTTCTCCGCTGTTTGCTGGGCGATGCAGGGGGCGATGCCTGTGTCGGAATTGGTTTGGACTTCCTCCTGAGGATGACAGGATTTGTCATTCCGGGCGGAATGCAGTGGAGCGTAGGAATCTTTCCGCTCTTTTCGCAGTGCGATCCGGCAGGCCGGAGACCTGCCATGTGCGGACGCAAACGAATGATTATCATTGCGCACAGCGCACAACTGTCTCCGCATTGCACCGGAGGAGGAATCAGATCGGACGGCGGTTCGAGCGCTCGGAGCGGGCGTGAAAACGACGGGCAGCAGGCGAGTGCAGAGGCCGCTTGCGGACTTTGCCGAGCCGCCACAGTCGAAGCGGTGCAATCTTTTGCGTCGCAACAGCGCAGTCTTTTGTGCCCGCTCAGTGAGCACCTCCGTCCGATCCCGACGGAGGTGCCCTGCGGACACTTTTGGCGCCACCTTTTGGTGACAAAAGGTGGTAAATCCGCTCCTTGCAGGAGACACCCAATCGGAGGTGCGGGATGTGCTCGAAATGAGAATAGGTTGTTTTTGCAGTGCGATCCCGCAGGCCGGAGGCCTGCTAAAATACAGTTTCGAAAGATTCGCTCTTCGGCCGCAGCCGCCCATGCAGAGGGCGCATCGCTCCGCCTGCGGCGTCCGGCACATCCTCCGCCGGCCGCGGACTGACAAAGGGAAATCGCACTTTGGCTGCACCGAGAATATTTCGCCTCGGCAAAAAGCAAATTAATTTGCATTGCTTCCGGCTTTTCGTATCTTTGGCTTGCCGAAGATACTCCCGTTCGGCAATGTTCGAATAAATTTGACATTGCCCTCGCTTATTCGTATCTTTGACTTCGCCGAAGATACTCCGTCTCGGCATAATCAAACATGAATGTTTGCTTCTGCCCTCGACTTTTCGTATCTTTGTATATTATTTCAGGAACAATCAAACGAGATACGATATGAATCGTTACTGTATCATCATGGCGGGAGGCGTGGGAACCCGCTTCTGGCCGCTGAGCCGGCAGAACAAGCCCAAGCAGTTCCTCGACATCATGGGGACGGGCAAGTCATTCCTGCGCCATACGTTCGAACGCTTCGCGCCGCTGGTGCCCGACGAAAATTTCATCGTGGTGACCAACCGACGTTACAAGGAACTGATCCGCAATATCCTTCCCGAGATCCGCGAGGAACAGATTCTCTGCGAGCCGATCGGCCGCAATACCGCGCCGGCCATCGCCTACGCCGCCTACTGGTTGCGGAAACACGATCCCGAAGCGCAGATGATCGTCACGCCGGCTGATCACTGGGTGGTCGACGAGGAGGGGTTCCGCTCGATCATCGGCGAGTGCCTCGATTTCGTGACGGGCCACGATGCGTTGATGACCGTCGGCATCCGGCCCACACGCCCCGAAACGGGTTACGGTTATATACAGGCCTCGGCCGACGAGACCATTTGTCCGGTGAAGAGTTTTACGGAAAAGCCCAATCTGGAACTGGCCCAGACCTTCGTGCAGTGCGGCGAATTCTTCTGGAATTCGGGTATTTTCGTCTGGAAGGTCCGCGATATCGTGCGGGCCTTCGCCCAATACCTGCCCGAACATCATGCGCTGTTCTCGTCGGTCGAGGCGGCGTTCGGTACGCCGCAGGAGGACGAGGCCGTCGAACGGGTCTTTTCGTGCAGCCATCCCATTTCGATCGATTACGGCGTCATGGAGAAGGCCGGCAACGTCTACGTGCGCTCCAACGCCGACGTGGGTTGGAGCGACGTGGGGACGTGGGGTTCGCTCTACCAGCTCTCGCGCAAGGACCGTTACGCCAACGCCAAGCCTGCGGAGGGTTGTTACGCCTACGATACGCGCAACTGCATCATCTCGCTGCCCGAAGGCAAGGTGGCCGTCGTGAGCGGGTTGAAGGAGTACATCGTCGTCGATACGGAGGACGTGCTGATGATCTGCCCGCGCGGCGAGGAGCAGAACATCAAGAAGTATATCGACGAGGTGAAGTTCAACAAGGGCGAGGAGTATATCTGATAATCGATGAATAACGATTGACAATTGAACGAAAACGAACGGCTCGGAACGCAGCGTCTCTATGCGTTGTTCGAGCGATACCCCGCCGTCGCGACCGACTCGCGGCGGGCAGGTGAAGGGACGATCTTCTTCGCCCTCAGGGGCGACCGTTTCGACGGCAACCGCTTCGCCCTGGCGGCGCTCGATGCCGGTGCGGCCTGCGCCGTCGTCGACGATCCGGCGGTCGCGGCGTCGGCCGGAGAAGCTTATGCCGGACGGATCGTGACGGTAGACGACGCGCTGGCGGCCTTGCAGGCGCTGGCGTGCGAGCATCGTCGCAGGCTCGGCATTCCGCTGCTGGCGATCGTCGGCAGCAACGGCAAGACCACGACCAAGGAGCTGGTGAGCCGCGTGCTGGCCGAAAAATACGCGGTCTACGCCACGCAGGGCAATCTCAACAACCATATCGGCGTACCCCTTACGCTGCTGGCGATGACGCGCGACACGGAGTTGGGCGTGGTGGAGATGGGGGCGAGCGCCTGCGGCGAAATCGCCCTGCTCTGTGCGATCGCCGAGCCCAATTTCGGCCTGATTACCAACGTCGGGCGGGCGCACCTCGAAGGATTCGGGGGTGTCGAAGGTGTGCGGCGCGGCAAGGGCGAGCTGTACGACTATCTGGCTGCCAACGGCGGCCGTGCCTTCGTGCGGCGCGACGACGGGACGCTGGTGAAAATGGCCGCTGAACGGGGAAATCTGGCGGTGGAACTCTACGATCCGGCGATCGCCGACGGCGTCGGGCACCGGCTCGAAGGGGCGTTCAACCGCCTGAACGTAGCGGCGGCGATGGCCGTAGGCCGTTATTTCGGCGTGGACGAGGAGCGTATCCGCGACGCCGTGGCCGCATACCGGCCCGACAACAACCGCTCGCAGCGGCGGTCGACGGCCCGCAATACGCTCGTCGTCGATTGTTACAACGCCAATCCGTCGAGTATGCAGGCGTCGCTGGCCAATTTCCTCGGCGAGGAGTCGGTCGGCGGCAAGGTCGCCGTGTTGGGCGATATGCTCGAATTGGGGGCGTGGAGTGCGGCGGAACATCGTGCGGCGGTCGAACAGGCGCTTGCGGGCGACGTGGAGCAGTTGTGGCTGGTGGGGACGGAGTTCTCCGCCGCGTGGCGTGCGATGGGGTGCGGCGACGAACGGGTGCGTCTGTTCGCCACGTGCGACGAAGCGGCCGCCGCGTTGCAGGCGTCGCCGTTTGCGGGCAAGTTCGTGCTGCTGAAAGGGTCGCACGGGATCGGACTGGAACGATTGATCGAGTGGTTGTGATCGGTCAGTGCTTTGGCTGATGCTTGTCCTGTGTCCGGCAGGAGAAAGCGCGGATAGTATGCGGATGCCCGACGGTCGTCGGGTGTCCGCGTTTCATCATGCCGTTCCTTTCGGATCGGCCGAATTCGGCGGGCGGAAGATCGATTTTTCGAAAAAATTCCTAACTTTGTCAATCAGACGCGAATTCAAACTTAAAAAACGAGAATGGAACAGGAAAAACAATTGACCTCGTTGCCGGAGAACGCCTACCGCGAGCTGGCGCCGGGCGAGGAGTACACGCCGATGCTGCCGGCGTCGGCCGCTCCCGCCGAAGTGACGCCCTATTCGGTCGGGATGGGCATCGTCATGGCCATCGTCTTTTCGGCTGCGGCGGCCTATCTGGGGCTCAAAATCGGACAGGTGTTCGAGGCGGCGATCCCGATCGCCATTATCGCCGTGGGCATGGGCAGCGTGCTCGGCAAGCGCAACATGCTGGGCCAGAACGTCATCATCCAGTCGATCGGCGCTTCGTCGGGCGTGATCGTCGCCGGGGCGATCTTCACGCTGCCGGCGCTCTACATCCTGGGGCTGGACGCGGCGTTTTACCAGATCTTCCTTTCGTCGTTGTTCGGCGGTCTGCTGGGCATCGTGCTGTTGATCCCGTTCCGCAGCTATTTCGTCAAGGAGATGCACGGCAAGTATCCCTTCCCCGAAGCGACGGCCACCACCGAGGTGCTCGTGTCGGGCGAGAAGGGCGGCGCGCAGGCCAAGCTGCTCGCCGTGGCCGGTGCCGTGGGCGGACTGTACGATTTCGTGGTGTCGACTTTCGGGGCATGGACGGAATCGGTTTCGACGCGCATCTGCGATTTCGGCGCGATGTGCGCCGACAAGTTCAAGGTGGTCTTCGGTCTCAATACCGGCGCGGCGGTGTTGGGCTTGGGCTACATCATCGGCCTGAAATACGCCACGATCATCACCGCGGGTTCGTGCCTGGTGTGGTTTCTCGTCGTGCCGTTGGTGGGATCGGTGATCCCCGATGCGGCGAGCGTGTCGCCCGAACAACTGTTCAAGGACTTCGGCCGGCCGATCGGCATCGGCGGCATCGCGATGGCCGGACTCGTCGGCATCGTGCGGCAGGCGGGGATCATCCGTCAGGCGTTGGGGCTGGCCGTGAAGGAGCTGGGCGGTAAGAAGACCGCCGAGCAGACGACCGTGCGTACGCAGCGCGACCTGACGATGCGGCTGATCCTCACGGTCGTGATCGCCACGCTGGCGGCGCTGCTGGTCTTCTTCCAGTTCGGCGTGCTGGGCAACTGGGCGCAGACGCTCGTGGCGCTCGCGATCGTCTTCGTGATCGCTTTCCTCTTTACGACCGTGGCGGCCAACGCCATCGCCATCGTGGGGACGAATCCCGTGTCGGGCATGACGCTCATGACGCTGATCCTTTCGTCGCTGGTGCTCGTCTCGATCGGACTGAGCGGCAAGAGCGGCATGACGGCCGCGCTGGTCATCGGCGGCGTGGTCTGCACGGCCCTCTCGATGGCCGGAGGCTTCATCACCGATTTGAAGATCGGCTACTGGATCGGTACGACGCCGGCCAAGCAGGAGGCGTGGAAATTCCTCGGCACGGCCGTTTCGGCGGCGACGGTGGCGGGCGTGATGATCGTGCTCAACCGCACCTACGGTTTCGTGGGCGAGGGTGCGCTCGTGGCGCCGCAGGCCAATGCGATGGCGGCCGTGATCCAGCCCTTGATGGAGGGCGGCACGACGCCGTGGGTGCTCTATTTCATCGGCGCCGTGCTGGCGCTGGTGCTCACCTCGATCGGCGTGCCGGCGCTGGCCTTCTCGCTGGGGATGTTCATCCCCATGGAGCTGAACGCCCCGCTGGTGGTGGGCGGTCTGGTGGCGTGGTACGTCTCGACCCGCTCGAAGGACGCTGCGGTGAACAAGGCGCGGCTCGACCGCGGTACGCTCATTGCGTCGGGCTTCATCGCCGGCGGTGCGCTGATGGGTGTCGTTTCAGCCGTGCTGAAATTCGCGGGCGCCGACTGGTACTTCGAGCAGTGGGCGTCGTCGAACGGCGCCGAATGGTTGGGGCTTGCGATGTATGCGGCCCTGATCGGCTATATGGCCTGGCACACGATGCGTGCGAAGCCCGAACAGGAGTAATTCATTTGTAACGAATAAGATATGGAACTCAAAGATCGATTTCTGAAATACGTCTCCTACGACACGCAGTCGTCGGAGCAGAGCCGGACCTTCCCCTCGACCGACAAGCAGCTGGTGCTGCTGCGCGAGCTGGCCGACGAAATGAAGGCGCTGGGCATGACGGAGGTGACGATGGATGCGCACGGCTACGTGATGGGTACCGTGCCCGCCACGCCGGGCTGCGAGTCGGCGCCCGTCGTCGGTTTTATCGCGCACGTTGACACCTCGCCCGACATGAGCGGCAAGGACGTCCGTCCCCGCACGATCGAGGAGTACGACGGCGGCGACATCGTGCTTAACGGTCAGTTGACGATGCGCGTGGCCGATTTCCCTGAACTGGCGTTCTTCAAGGGGCATACGCTCATCCACACCGACGGTACGACGCTGCTGGGCGCCGACGACAAGGCGGGCGTGGCCGAGATCATGACCGCCGCCGAGTATCTGCTGGCGCATCCCGAGATCGCGCACGGCAAGATCCGCATCGGCTTCACCCCCGACGAGGAGGTGGGACGGGGCGTCGACTACTTCGACGTCGCGGCTTTCGGCTCCGATTTCGCCTATACGGTCGACGGCGGCATGGAGGGCGAATTGGAGTACGAGAACTTCAACGCCGCCAGCGCCAAGATCGCCGTGCAGGGCCGCAACGTCCACCCGGGTTATGCCAAGAACAAGATGATCAACGCCATCGAGGTGGCCTGCGAGCTGAACGCCATGCTGCCCGCCGCAGAGCGTCCCGAACATACCGAAGGGTACGAGGGGTTCTACCACTGCGTGGGCTTCGACGGGACGGTCGAGCGCGCCGAGATCAGTTATATCATCCGCGACCACGACACCGCGAAGTTCGAACAGAAGAAGAGTTATCTGTGGAGCGCGGTCGACCTGTTGACGAAGAAATACGGCGACGGGGTGTTGACGCTCACGCTGAAAGACCAGTATTTCAACATGCGCAAGATGGTCGAGCCGCATCCGCAGCTCATCGACAAGGCGATGGAGGCGATGCGGATGGCGGGCGTCGAACCGCTCGTGCGTCCGATCCGCGGCGGTACGGACGGTGCGCGGCTCTCGTTCATGGGACTGCCGTGCCCCAACCTCTTCACGGGAGGCATGAATTTCCACGGCAAGTTCGAGTACTGCTCGCTCACGACGATGCGCAAGGCCGTGCAGGTGATCCTGAACCTGGCGCAGCTGTGGGCCAAATAGCGCCTGACGATGGATCGGTACGGATTCTTGAAAACGGCGGCGGCCATCCCTTCGGTGCGGGTGGCCGACTGCGCCTATAACGGCGAGCGGATCGCCGCGCTGGTGGCCGAAGCGGCCGGACGCGGCGTCGAGGTCGTTCTCTTTCCCGAACTGTCGGTAACGGGCTATACCTGCGGCGATCTCTTCCTGCAACCGGCGCTGCTGGCTGCTGCCGAACAGACCCTTGCGGAGCTGCTGCGGCGTACGGCGGAACTGAACACGGCATTCGTGGTCGGCCTGCCCGTCGCGGTGGACGACATGCTCTACAACTGTGCCGTTGTGGCGGCCGCGGGCGAAGTGCTGGGTGTCGTGCCCAAGTGTCATATTCCCGACTACGCCGAGTTCTACGAGTCGCGCTGGTTCGCTTCGGGTCAGGGGCGCCCGACGGTCGAGATCGAGTTGTGTGGGCAGAGCGTGCCGTTCGGTCCCGACCTGCTGTTCGACATCGGCGGTGCGCGGTGCGCGGTGGAGATATGCGAGGATCTGTGGGTTCCGGCCCCTCCATCGGCGGAGGCGGCTACGGCCGGCGCCGAGGTGATTCTCAATCTTTCGGCGTCGCCCGAAACCGTGGGCAAAAGCGACTACGTGCGGCAGTTGGTCGTACAACAGTCGGCGCGCATGCGCGCGGCCTACCTCTACTGCTCGGCCGGTTTCGGCGAGTCGTCGACCGATCTGGTCTTCGCCGGCCATGCGCTGGTGGCCGAGAACGGCGCGGTGCTGGCCGCGTCGGAGCGTTTCTCGCTCGGTGAGCAGCTCGTCGTGGCCGACGTCGACTGCCAGCTGCTGCGCAACGACCGCTGCCGCACGACGACGTTCCGCCACAGCGGCGCGGGCGGCCGTACCACGGTCGCCGTGACGATGCCCGTGGCCGACGACCGTCCGTTCGACCGCACGGTCGAGGCGATGCCCTTCGTACCGGCGGAGGACGACCGGCGGCACAGCCGTTGCGAGGAGATTCTCAACATTCAGGCGACGGGATTGGCGCGCCGGCTGGCGCATACGCGGAGCACGAAGGCTGTCGTCGGCATTTCGGGCGGACTGGATTCGACGCTCGCACTGCTCGTGACGGTGCGTGCGTTCGACCGGCTGGGACTCGACCGGCGGGGGATCGTGGGGATCACGATGCCCGGTTTCGGGACGACCGGCCGCACCTACGGCAATGCCCTGACGTTGATGCGCGGACTGGGCGTCACGGCGCGCGAAATACCGATCCGCGCCGCCTGCGAACAGCATTTCCGCGACATCGGGCTGCCGGAAGACGACCGCTCGACGACCTACGAGAATGCGCAGGCGCGCGAACGGACGCAGATTCTGATGGACGTGGCCAACCGCGAAGGTGCGCTGGTCGTCGGTACGGGCGACCTGTCGGAACTGGCTCTGGGCTGGGCGACCTACAACGGCGACCAGATGTCGATGTACGGCGTCAACGCCTCGGTACCCAAGACGCTCGTGCGCCATATCGTCGAGTGGTATGCTGCGCACTGCGCCGAAGGGAGTGTGCGCGAGGTGTTGTGCGACGTGGCCGCCACGCCCGTCTCGCCCGAACTGCTGCCGGCCGATGCAGAGGGCGGTATCGCACAGAAGACCGAAGAGCTGGTCGGCCCCTACGAGCTGCACGACTTCTTCCTCTACCGCTTCGTCCGGCAGGGGTTTTCGCCCGCGAAGATACTTTTTCTGGCCGAACGTGCGTTCGGCCGGCGTTACGACCGGGCGACGATCCTGCGGTGGATGAAGACCTTTTTCTCCCGCTTTTTCTCGCAGCAGTTCAAACGTTCGGCGATGCCCGACGGGCCGAAGGTGGGTTCGGTGGCGTTGTCGCCGCGCGGCGACTGGCGGATGCCGTCGGATGCGAGCGCCGCGGTATGGCTCGCCGAGATCGACCGGCTCGAAAAGGAGTGAACGAAACAAATTATCGGAATTTATGAAGAGACTTTTGATGTGCCTGCTGGCCGCGTGCTGCGTTGTACCGGCCGTCGGGCAGGATTGGAAAGAGGCGTTGAAGAGCGCGGCCTCGAACGTCGTCGACAAGGCGACGGGCGGCAAGGCGACCGAAACGCTGATGATCGGCGACTGGCAGTACGAGGCGCCGGGCGTGAAGTTGGAAAGCGACAACGCGCTGGCCGACGTCGGAGCGTCGGCCGTGACGGGCAAAATGGAGGAGCAGCTCGAAAAGCTCTACGCGCTGGCGGGTATCCGTGCCGGTGCGTGCAAGTTCTCGTTCGCGGCGGACAAGCGCTTCACGGCGACGTTCGGCAGCCGGACGTTCACCGGAACCTACGAGTTCACGGGCGAGAGCCACGATATCGCGCTGCATTTCGAAATGTCGTCGAAATACGATCTGGGGACGCTCAACGGCAAGACCTACTTGTCGGGAACCGACCTGCAAATCCTCTTTCCCGCTACGCGGCTGCTGAAAATGGTCGACGTGCTGGGGCAGAAACTCGCTTCGTTCAGCACGACGGCCGCGACGGTCAGCACGCTGGTCGGCAAGTTCGACGATCTCTATCTGGGATTCGAATTTACGAAGCAATGACGATGAGACGCCTGTTTTTGATCGCGGCCTTCGCCGCCGCCTTTGCGACGCCCGTTTCGGCGCAGTCGTGGCAGGACATGTTCAAGAGCGCCATCCAGTCGTTGACGGGCGGTACTTCGTCGGAGTCCGCCGCGGCGACCGCTGCCCCCGAACCGCTTCCGGAGAAGGAGCTGTTCGGCTCGTGGAGCTATCAGGCGCCGGCGATGGAGTACACGGGCGACGATATGCTCGCCTCGCTGGCGACCTCGACGCTCAAAGGGCAGCTGCCCTCCTATTTCCAGCAGGCGGGGCTGCAACCGGGCAAGGCGACGGTCTCTTTCTCCCGTCGCGGTGTCTTCAAGGCAGTGCTGGACACCTATAAGGTAGAAGGGGTGTACCGCTACGACGAAGATACGGGGGAGCTGACGGTCGAGTGCCTCTTCGCCGGCAATCCGGTCTCTTTTACCGGCCGGGCGAAACATGCCGACGGCGTGCTGACGCTGCTTTTCGAAGCGAATGCCGCGCTCGGTTCGCTGCGCGCTTCGTCGCAGCAGTATGCGCAGAATCCGAAGTTGCAGCAGATCGCCGCGATTCTGGAACGTTATCCCGGCGTGATGCTGGGCGCCGAGTTGAAGCGGCGGTAGCGCAGGGAGAATGATACGCGAGGGGTCGGCGCTTTCGAAAGCGCCGACCCCTCGCGTATCGTGTTCCGGGCCGTTATTCGTAGACCAGTTCGAAGTCGTCGACCCACATCACGCTGTCGGAACTGCCGGTGAAGTAGTCGCCGTAGCGCGACGCCGAGCAGACGATCATCAGATGCGTGGGTACGACGTCCGTGGCCGTGTAGTCGAGTTTGACGGTGAATTCGCGCCACTCGTCGACGCTGGTGGTGAAGACCACCTCGCCGTAGGCGATGACGTCCTTTCCTTCGGGGTCGAAGAAGGTCTTCGTGTCGCGGGTGTAGACCTGCACGGGCGACTGCTCCGTTCCGCCGTATTCGGCGGCCGTCCAGCGCCCCAGCGCCATGTAGATGATGCCTTCGTCGGGGTCGCCCTTGGCGAAGCTCATGCCCACGGGGCTGCCTTTGATATAGTCCATCTTGCCGCGGTTGTATTTCACCCAGCCGTGCAGCGCCACGGGGCGCGAGGTGAAGGGCTGGCTGAAATTCACGATGCCGTCGGTGCCCTTCGTTTCGGCGTAGTGGCCGGAGAAGAGGTTTCCGGCGGCGAACTTGCCGACGCCGAGGAAGGCGACGTACTGCGATTTGAGCTGTGCGCAGTATTGGCCCTCCGAACCCGGACGCGGGTCTTTTTCGTTGGTGGTGACGAGTTTTTTGAGCGTCATCGAACCGGGATTGCCCGAACCCCAGAACTGCTCGGCCAGCGGCGCGTCGGCGGCGTAGGGGTAGAGGATGTCGCTGCGGTCGGTGCTCCACGTCTCGAATCCGGCGTTGGGCAGCTGCGGAGCCGCTTCGGTGGTGAATTCCCGCATGTCGCAGCTGTCCGTGTCGGAGAAGGCTCGCAGTTCGTAGGTCGTTTCGGGGTCGAGGCCGGCGAGTTTCGCGCGGAAGGTTCCGCCCTCGATCTCGACGTCGGGTACCGCGAGCCACTCCGTGTCGCCCTTGCGGCGGTAGACGAAGCCCATTTCGGTGTCGCTCAGACCGTCGGCCGCGAGCCATGCGATGCGCGCCCATGCGTCGCACTGCGTGATGCGCACCGTGACGTCGGTCGGCACGACGCGGAGCCGCCACTGCTCCGTGCGGCCGTGCGCCGTGACGTCGACCAGCCGTACCGTCTCGAACGAGGTCGTTCCCTCGATTTCGGGCGAGTAGGTCGTGATTCCGGCCGGGCCGAGTTTGAGCTCCTTGACCGGGACGTTTTGCAGGTCGGTGCTGCGCGAGACGTAGGCCGTCGCCGTGCGGTTCGCAGGATCGATCTCGGCCGCGCCCACCTGCTTCTTCACGCGGAAATAGCGTTCGATGGTCTGCGTGGCCGCGATGCTCCACCCGTACTCCTGATAGAGCGACAGCGTCGTGTAGAGCGGCGTGCGCAGGTCGAACGTGCCGGGGAAGGCTACCGACGACTGCCCGCCTTCGGTGAGCGTCACCGAGGTGATGTGCACGTTGCGGATGTCGGTGGTCTCCAAAAGCGGCAGGATGACGGTCTGCTGCGCAGCGTTGATCTGGGCTGCGCCGTCGAGCCCTTCGGCCTCGATCGCCTCGATGTTGATCGTCACCACGGGGTAGGGCAGGTCGTTATGGATGCAGCCGGCGAGGAACGCCGGAAGGCACAGTGCGCCGAAAAGGATGAGTCGTTTCATGGTTACTCTTTCTTTTTGTTCCACAAATGAACGGTCATACCCACGTTGATATTGGCAAGGTTGAGCCGAAAACGCATTTTCGACGCCGTGCGGCTGCCGGTTTTGCCGTCCTGGTCGGTCTGGTCGATCTTCGAATACTGGAAGCCGCCCAGTCCGAACGAGAGGGTTCCGCAGACGTTGGGAAAGATGTAGACCGCCACGCCGGGATTGAACGAAATGTTCATCTTGAACGACTTGCTGTGGGTCGATTTCGGCGTGTCGCCCGACAGGTAGGAGAAGTCCGAGCGGCCGATCATGCCCGACAGCTCCAATTCGGCGAACAGACCGAAACTGCCCTTGGGGTCGATACCCGTATAGGAGCGGTGGAAGAGTCCGAACGAGTAGGCGTTGCCCGAGTAGTCCATGTTGTCGAGCGAAATGTCCAGATCGTTCTGAGAACCCAGATCGACTTCCAGATTGCCCAGTCCCATGCCGATATGGCGGTAGCCGAGCCGCAGTCCGACCATGTTGTTGTCGCGGTAGAAATAGCCCACGAAGGGGTTGACCTGCGCCATCGTCCCGTCGAGGTTGATGTGGTCGAGGATGAGCATCATGTCGGTGTCGTCGCTCGAAATCGTGCCGTAGGAGGCCGTGATGCCGAGCGCCACCTCGCCTTTGTAGGCGAATTTGTTGCGGTCGATGCGGCGGTCGATGCGCTTGGCCGTGGGCAGGAAACGGTGTTTCTCGACGAAGGCCGAGTCTTTGCGCACGACGACCGAGGCGTCGGCGCCGGAGTCGGCCGCGGCCGACAGTGCCGCCGGCGCGAGGAGCATCAAAAGTAGGAATTTCTTCATTGCCGTGCGGTTTTAGAGGTAGAACGATATGCCCAGCCCGATGGAGAGCAGGTTGACTTTGAAATTCATGGCGCTCTGGTGGCGCGTGCCGGTCGTCACCTGGTTGTGTACCTGCCGCACGCGGCTGTACCCGATGCCCATCATGCCGACATTGACCTCGACGGCCATGCTGTTCGTGGCGAAGGCGATCAGGCCGGGCGAGAGGCCCAGTTCGAAGTCGAAGCCCCGCTGGAACGTGCCCTTGATCGGCGAATCGGCCGCGAACTTGCCCTGCGAGCCGCCGAAGAGCAGCTGGATGTCGGTGAAGATGCCGAAGCGCTTCGACTCGCCGAAGGGGATGTAGCGGCGGTAGACCGCAGCGAACGAATAGGAGTGGCGCAGCGCGTAGTAATAGTCGACGCTCAGGTCTGTCGACGAGTCGCCGTTGCCGAAGCTGACGTTCGCCCCGTCGAGTTTGAGCAGCGTGCGGCCGTAGATGAAGCGCACGCCGAGCGTCGAGTTGTTGCCCAGCGCGTAGCCGATCATCGGACTGACCTTGAAGGTGTAGCCTTCGGAGGTGATGTCGTCGATTACGAGCACGTCGTAGTCGCGGTTGTTGTGGGTCGAATAGGAGACCGTACCGCCGAAGACCCATTGTCCCTTGGGGACGAAGAGGCTGGTCCGCGAGCTGATGCCGCGCTCGGCACGCCGCTGGTTGACGGTTTTCGCCGGCTGAGGCTGTTCCCCGTCCGCGATCGCCGTGAGTCCGGCTGCACGGTCGCCGGCCGGCGTCGTGGCAGTCGGCCCGTCGGGTGCCTCCGATACCGGAGCGACGTCGGTCGCGGGAAGGGGTTCGGCGGTGAGCGGCGGCTCCGCGTCGGCGATGTCGGACGTTTCCGCTGCCATAGAATCGGGTGCGGCGGCCGTTCGGTCGACGGGCGATTCCGGCCGCGGGGCGGCGGCCGCGACGGCCGTCCCCAGCAGCAGAATCAGTGTCAGAAGTTTGAGTTTGCGCATTTCGAAGTGCGTTAATCGGTTCTTTGCGTATCGCGGGAGTTTTTCGGCGGCCCTCCCCGCAGCCGTTTCCGACCCTAACGAATCTCCGGGCGGTCGTCGGGCCGCCCGGAAATTTGCAGGGTTGTCGTTTTCAGAGGATTAGTATACCCACTCGAAGTCGTCGACGTAAATTTTATTTTTATCACATCCATTCAAATAGTCTCCGTATCGACTTGTTGAAACAGAAATGATGATCGTGAATTTATTTTCTCCGTCAGGAGCGGCATTAGTTTGTTGGTAGTATTTAATCGGAATTTCAAGCGGGATTAAGTCCGTCCCGGGAGTATTTTCCGAACTATATTTTACACCGTAACCGATGATTCCGTTTTGCTTATCAACGGGGAGTTCTCCCATTGTAATCGGATCCCAGATTCCTTTGGGGGCCGAAGTTCCGGATTGTACATCGTGCCGTGTATCCCAATCAACAATGCAAACTGTAAAACTACATTGGTCCATAATGTCTTTGTCTTTTTCAAGAGGACCGTTATGTTTATTATAGTTAACGGTTCCAAGTGTGGCGTGATATTTCAGACGAAGAGCTGTCGGCCGTGCAGTGTATTTGTATTTTTGGCCAAATGAGGCGGTTCCGTTCATATTGGCATATGTAAATGTACCGGTAAAAAGGCTGCCTGAGGCAAGAGCACCTACTAATGAAACGCCAGAAGCCTGCAACCATGCGCATGAAGCATTTTTTGTCTTGTCTTGTGTACATGCAGTCTTGTTTCCCGCGTTGTTACTACTATCCCAAAAGCCTGGAGTTGAATCGCTCCAACTGGAACCCGGATACCATACTGTAATTTTTTTTGAGCCGAAAAGAGGAAGCATTTCTTTGGTTTCGCACCATTGACTCATATCTCCATTTTCGATCGGATCGCCAGCGGAAGTTTCAAATGTGCCTGATGCAACAACGGCTTCTCCATTGAGAATCTGCCAATCGTAAGTAGCACCGGCGAAAACACCACAATTATTATCTAATGAATAAACTGTTTTCCCTGCATCATTCTCTTCTGTAATCCATGAGGGTGTGATGCTAAAAGTGCCGTTCGGATTTTTAGTCGTATTTTTCCATTCGGATTCCGTCGAGCGCTTGTATTGAACTGTTGCTCCCTCTGGAGCATTGTTTAAAGTGATAGTTGCTGTATTTTTCCATAAGTCAATGTCACTGACTGTTGCAGAAATAGCTTCGGGAACAAAGAATGTAATATCCTGATTTATAGTTTTATTATTGTTGTCTGTTACATTCATTGTAAAAATGTGCTGTCCCGATTTTCCTTCCAATAGAGCAACTGCATTTGTCAGATCGAAGGGAACAGTCTTTTGATTTAATATTTTCTCACCATAGGGAAAATTCAACATATCAAAGATTGTTTCAAGACCTTGGGGATTGAGCAAATCAAGTTCCGTTAATCCGATATCATTGTTGAGATAATCCGAGAGCATACTTACTGTGAATGCCTTGATGCCGGCCGGAGCATTGATTACGATATTGCATTTTCCCTTCATGTCATTTGTGATCTCAACGGGCTCGAAAGTGGGATTTGTTTCCCATGTTACACTCAGTTCAGGTTCGAGTGCAGTCCAGCCGCTCACGGCTTTGGTCGTGTAGGCCAACTCGCCGGCGAGCAGCTCGATGCCGTCAGTCAGGTCGAACGATGCGGTGTGGCCTTCGGTGGTGATGACCACCGACAGCTTGCCGTAGGTGGCGGCCGGAACGTTGAAATAGGCCTTGAACGAGGCGGCAGCCGGTTCGCTGCCGGCTTCGTAGCTCAGCGTGATCGTCTCCGACGGCTCGGAGGCGTTGAGGGCGCCCGACTGGTCGTCAAGCGTGATGTCGAACGACTTGGCGGCGATCGTCTTGCCGGCGGCGGTCAGTGCTACTGACTTTACCTTTTCGGCCTTGACCGTAGCGTCGTCGGTCTCGAACGTGAGCGCCAGAATGGCCGTCAGACGGTTCAGACCGAAGGTCACGGCTTCGCCCTGCGGGGTCTTGCCCGGCTCGGCGCCGGCATGGGTTACGAGTGCCGACACGAGGGGATCGTAGGCGCCGTTGAAATTGCTGCCCTTCTGCGTACGCTCCGCACCGAACGGGATGTTGAGCGGCGTAGCGTCGACGGCAGGGTAGACGGCCTGGTAGGTCCAGTCCTGCGTGGCGTTGGTCAGCTGGCCTTTGAATACCTTCGAGGAGGCGTCGTAGGTGAATTTCTGGGTCTCTTCGCCCGTCTGGCTGCCTTTGGCGTAGACCGTCAGTGCGTCGGTCGCCTCCCACGAACCGGAGAAACGGCCGTTGGACTCGTCGACCTCGATCTGCGCGCGGCTCTGGGGCAACGCGGCTTTGAGGCTGACCTCGATTTTGCCGGGTGCTACCGGCATTTGGTCGGCTGCGTCGTTGGTCGAGCAGGCCGCGATGAGCGTTGCAGTGGCTGCAACGAACAATCCCTTGGTAAATGCGTGTTTCATATGGATGTCTGTTTTATTATTCTTCGATCGGATCGCCGTAGGCATCAGGCATTTGATCGCCCCACTCGTTGAAAGGTTTGGCATTTCCGCCGGGGAATGCCTCGCTGGCTGCAAAGCCGGTCTCCACGACAACTTCCGTTGCGGTGACTTCCGGACGGAGATAGGTCTTCGACCCCCCCCCGAAATTCGTAATGTTCTGCTTCATAATCATCGGATTGTGGTTATTTTTGTGTGTTGTGAATCGGTTTGGCGTCGCCGCCCGGATAGGGTTGTCCGGCGTGGGGCGGTTCCAGCGGTTTGGCATCGCCGCCCGGATACTCCTCTTCGGGGCCTTCGGGTTCGGGTGCTTCGCCGTTGGTGCTGTGCACCATGATCGAGGCGACGGTGGTCTGCCCTTCGTTGTCGGTGACCGTCAGACGGAAATCGCTGTCGCCCGTACCCAGCAGTGGAATGAGCGGCATGAAGGGCGAGATGTCGAACGATACGGAGGTCTGGCCGACGACCTTCTCTCCGGTGGGGAATCCCAGCCCTTCGAGCGGTTCCTTGTAATCGCCCGGCGAGACCAGATCGAGCTCCGGCGCGAGCCCCACGGCGTCGAGCACTTCGGGCGTCAGCACCTCTTCGGAGATGATCTCCACGGTGAAGGCGCGGATGCCGGCCGCGGCGGTGACGACGATCTGCGCTTCGAGTTCGTCGTTGGCTTCGTAGCGCTGGGAGGTGTCGTGGCCGACCCATTCGATGTCGGGCGCCGAGAGCGATTCGCCCTTGACGGTGAAGCGGTAGAGTTGTCCGGCCTGTACGTCCGTGTAGCGTCGCGTGAACGACACGGGCGTTCCCTCGCCCGCGGTTCCTTCGACGGTCAGGGTCAGCGTCCGCGCCGTTCCGACTGCGAACCAGCCCGTGCGGCTCTCGGAGGTCGTGAAGGCGAGCGCTTCGCCGCCGCAGTCGACCGTGGCGGTCGACTGCGTACCGAATGCGGGGTCGAAGACCAGCGCGACGCCGACGGCGGACGGCGTGCAGAGCACCTCGCCCACTTCGACGGTCGCGTTCCGGTCGATCAGCACCTCCTGACGGGCGGCGTAGACGGGGTCGTCCCATACCGCGGCTTTCGGTTCGGCCGACTCGACCGTCAGCGTATAGGCTCCGGCGGGCAGGGTGAGCGTCTCGGGGCGTCGGTCGTAGGGGAACTGCGCGACGGCGGCGCCCGCCGCATCCGTAACGGTACATGTATAGGTGGTCTCGGCTTCCGCACGGGCGGCCGTTTGCAGGCGGCCGGAGGCGGCCGGAGCGCTCGTCGCGGCTGCGGCGTCGGGGCGCACGACCGCGTCGTGCGTTTCGGTCTCGGTGGAGAGGACGACGGTCATCGCCGCGAGCGACAACGTGCCCGTGACGGTCCCGACGGGCTGCTGTCCGTCGCCGTATTCGGCCTTCTCGCGGTCGCACGACACCGGCGCGAAAGCCAGTGCCAGCAACATGGAAACGCTCAGGAGGATCTTTTTCATCTTCGTTATCTCGATGCGGCCTTCTGCGGGACGGCCGTCGTTTTTCGGTTTGAACACAACTTTCAATTTGTGTACAAAAATAGCCGGTTCGATAATATATAGGAAAAAATTTCAACGAACACCCCGTTTTTCATCATGAACAGGTCGGAGTAATCGTAAAACGACATCGGGAACGCATCCCTGTCCGGAGGGGTGCGCTCCCGATGCGGGGCTCGTCGGAAGAGGCTACCGGGCCTCCTTGACGTATTTGTCGAGCCAGCCGAAGAATTCGCGGTTCCAGACCACCGAGTTCTGCGGCTTGAATACTTGGTGCGCCTCGTCCTCGAAGGCCACGAGCCGTGCCGGTATGCCGTGCAGACGGGCGGCTGTGAAGGCTTCGAGCGACTGCGTGTAGGGGATGCGGAAGTCGTATTCGCCCGTGACGATCAGGATGGGCGTGTCCCAGCGGTCGACGAACTTGTGCGGCGAATTGGCGTAGGAACGCATGGCCGTGGGGTTATCCTTTTCCCAGTAGGCCCCGCCGTAGTCGTGGTTGATGAAGAACAGCTCCTCGGTCTGGCCGTACATCGACTCGAAGTTGAAGATGCCGCAGTGGGCGATGAAGGCCTTGAAGCGCTTCTGGTGGCAGCCGGCCAGGAAATAGACCGAATAACCGCCGTAGGAGGCGCCCACGCAGCCCAGCCGGTCGCGGTCGCACCACGGTTCGCGCGCCACGTCGTCGATGGCCGAGAGGTAGTCGCGGATGTTCTGTCCCGAATAGTCGCCCGAAATCTGTTCGAGCCACTCCTGCCCGAACGAGGGTACGCCGCGGCGGTTGGGCGCCACGACGACGTAGCCCTGCGAGGCCATCAGCGCGAAGTTCCAGCGGTAGCTCCACGCTTGCGAGACGACGCTCTGCGGGCCGCCCTCGCAGAAGAGCAGCGTGGGGTATTTCTTCGCCGGATCGAAGTCGGGCGGCAGAACGACCCACGTCAACATCCGCTTGCCGTCGGTGGTCTCGACCCAGCGTTTTTCGACCGTTCCCAGGCGGATGTGGTCGTAAATCTCCTTGTTGACGGCCGAGAGTTGCGTGAGCTTGCCGTCGGCGGGGTCGACCTCGAACTGTTCGGTGGCCATGCGCATCGTCGTCACTTCGGCGACGATGCGTCCGCCGGCCATCGTGAAGGCGTTGATGTCGTGGTCGCCCGACGTGACGACCGTCGGCAGGTCGACGGTGCCGCACGTGGCGTCGGGGGCCGGCAGCGCGAGGCGGCAGAGTTGGTAGGTTCCCTCCATCGGGGCGATGAACCACAGCGTGCGGTCGTCGGCCCACGCCACGTTGGTGGCGTGGTAGTCGAAGGAGGGCGTGAGGTCGGTGATCTCCGCCGTGCGGCAGTCGTAGCGCATCAGGCGCTCCTTGTCGGCCTCGTAGCCGGGCGTGGCCATCGAGCGGAAGGCGATGTAGCGGTCGTCGGGCGACCAGACGGGGTATTTGTCATAGCCGGGGAAGGGCGTATTGCGGTGTACCATGGCATTGAAGCGGACGCGGCCCTCCATCGGCTTGCAGATGTTGACCGTGCGGCCGCTCGCGCGGTCGTAGACGAAGATGTCCGAATCGGTCGAAAGGGCGTAGTCGGTGCCGGCAAGGGGCTTGCAGGTGTAGGCCAGCCGGTCGCCGGCGTTGCTCCATGCGATCTCGGCCGTGTCGAAGTAGGGCGCCGTGGGTACGTCCCACGCCGTGTCGGCGCCTACGATGTCGACGCCCTCGGCGGCTTTGCCGTCGGTGAGGGCGGCGATGAAGAGGTGGCGGTAGCGCCCCTCGTCCCAATAGTTCCAGTGGCGGGCCATCAGATCGTCGTAGATGTGTGCTTTCGACCGGGGCATGTCCTTATAGAGGTCGGCCGAACACTTCTCGGCGCCGGGGACGGCTACCGTCTGCACGTACCAGATCGCATCGCCGGGCTTGTTGACGCCGAAGCCCTCGACGTCGGCGTCGAAGGCGGTCACCTGCTGCGGCTCGCCGCCCGCGGCGGCCATGTGCCATACCTGCTGCGTGCCGCTGCGGTCCGACAGGAAATAGAGCGTGCGCCCGTCGGCCGACCATGCCGGCGACGTGTTGTTCGACGTGTGGTCGGTCAGCTGGCGCACCTCGCCCGATGCCATGTCGCGCAGGTAAAGCGCTGTCACGCCGCGGTTCTCGCCGAGATTGTAATAGGTGACCGTGTAGACGAGCCGTTTGCCGTCGGGCGAAAGCTGCGACCCTCCGAGCCTTCCCATCTTCCACATCACCTCCGGGGTGAAACGTCCCGCGGCGATCTCTTCGGCCGTGAGCGCGTTGTCGATTTCGAGAGGTTGGGGCCGCTCCGTACAGGAGCCGAGTCCCAGAACCGTACATGCCATAAGCAGGAAAAATTTTTTCATATTTGCCGAGTTGGGTTTCTTCATTTCGTTCAAATCTTCGTACTTTTGCCGGAACAAATCGTATGCTTCATGTGCCGAACGATCTATTTCGCCGATAAGATTCTGCTTTTTTCATCGCGTCCCGTCGGAGAGCCTTACCATGAGATTCCGCTCGAAGCCGGCACGACGCTTCCGCAGGCGAAGATACTCAATTTTTTGGAAACATTCAATTTCGTGGCGGTCGTGACTCCCGACCCCGACCGCTGTTTCGCGGCCTTCGCCGCGGCGTTCCGGCTCGTCGAGGCGGCCGGAGGCGCGGTCGTCAACGACCGCGGCGAGCGGCTGATGATCTACCGCAACGGCCGTTGGGATCTGCCCAAGGGGCATTGGGAGCGGGGCGAGACGATCGAGGCGTGCGCCCTGCGCGAGGTTCGGGAGGAGACGGGCGTCGCGGCTTCGATCCGACGTCACCTGTGCGACACGCTCCATTGTTACCAGTTACGCGGGGAGTGGGAGATGAAACGCACCCATTGGTTCGAGATGGCAGCCGCGGCCGACGCGACGCTCCGGCCGCAGACCGAAGAGGGGATCGACCGCGTATGCTGGTGTACGCCTGACGAGGTAGAACTGCATTTGCAGCAGACTTTTCCGACTATCCGGCGGGTTTTCGCCAAATTGTAGGCGGGCAGAAGGGATTGGAAAAGCGGGCGTCTGAATCGTCGGACGTCCGCTTTTTCGATAAGGTCGTTTATCCCACGAAATTGTCGTGTTCCCACCGGCCGGCCTGGCGGGTGCCGTCGGCATGGTATTTAATACCGTAACCGTGGAAATCGCCGTCCGAGAACTCTCCCTCGTAACGGTCTCCGTCGGCCCAGTAGTAGATGCCCTCGCCGTTGAATTTTCCCTCGACGAAATCTCCCTCGTAGCGGTCGCCGCTGGTCCAGTAGAAGACACCCTTGCCGGTGCGTTTGTCGGCGACCCAGTCGCCGACGTATTTGTTTCCGTTGGCCCAGTAGTAGGTACCCTTGCCCTGACTCTTTCCCTCGACGAAGTCGCCCTCGTAACGGTCGCCGTCCGGCCAGTAGTAACATCCTTTTCCCGTGCGCGAGCCCTCGATGAAGTCGCCTTCGTAGCGGTCGCCGTCGACCCAGTAATAAACGCCCTTGCCGGTGCGTTCGTCGTTGACCCAGTCGCCGACGTAATAGTTGCCCGAATTCCAATGGTAGGTACCCTTGCCGTGGCATTTCCCCTCGACGAAGTCGCCTTCGTAGCGATCGCCGTCGGCCCAGTAGAACGTACCTTTGCCGGTGCGCTTGTCGTCGACGAAAGCGCCGGTATAACGGTTTCCGCTCTTGTAGTAGTAGGTACCCGTCCCGTGGCATTTCCCCTTGACGAAATCCCCTTCGTAGCGATCGCCGTCGGCCCAGTAGTAGGAGCCCTTGCCCGTGCGTTCGCCGTTGATGAAATCGCCCTCGTAACGGTCTCCGTCGGGCCAGTAGAACGTACCGCGGCCGGTGCGCTTGTCCTCCGCGAAGGTGCCTTCGTAGCGGGTGCCGTCTTTGTAGTAGTAGACGCCCTGGCCGTGGAGTTTGTCGTCGGCGAAATCGCCCACGTAGCGGTCTCCGTCGGCCCAGTAGTAGGAGCCCTTGCCCGTACGGCTGCCCTTGATGAAGTCGCCGTCGTAGTGGGAGCCGCTCTTCCAGTAGTAGGAGCCTTTGCCGGTGCGGTCGCCGTCGATGAACTCGCCTTCGTAACGGTCGCCGTCGGCCCATTGGAACGTGCCGCGGCCCGTGCGTTTCCCTTCGCGGAAATCGCCTTCGTAGCGGTTGCCGTTCTTGAAGAAATAGATGCCGCGGCCGTGCCGGTTTCCGTTGAGGAACTCGCCTTCGTAACGCTCTCCGTCGACCCAGTAGAAGGTGCCCTTTCCGGTGCGCTGGTTATCGATGAAATCGCCGACGTATTTGTCTCCGTCTTTCCATGTGTAGGTGCCCTGCCCGTCGCGTTTGTTGTCGAAGAGTTCGCCTTCGTAGCTGTCGCCGTTGTCGTAGTTCTGTTTGCCGCGTGTGCGATTGCGTCCGGCCAGCGGGCGCGGAACGTCGACGGGAGTAATCGTCGGGCGCGGCACTGCGGGCGGCGGAGTCGTCGTGGCGGGCGGCGGCGTGGGTGTCGGAGGCGGTGTCACGACGGGCGTCGTGTCGAGTTTCAGCGTCCGGGCGATCGATTCCACCAATTTGGCGAAGTGCTGTTCGGGGTTGGGAAAGGCCGTGAGCCAGTGCTTGCGGCTGAGGTAGTAATCGAACTCGTCGCTCATGCGCGTATCGTCGGCGATGAAGGGGATGATGACCTTCCCGTAGTTGAACGCCTTGTCGATCTCGTTGAGCACGTGCTCCGATGCGTTGGAGTCGTTGGTATAGATCAGCACGATGATCTGGCAGTCGCGGATGCCGCGGATGATTTCGCGGGCGTAGGGCTCTCCGGGCAGGACGTCGCGCGGGGCGATCCAGCAGGAGATGCGGTGTTGTTCCAACGTGTGGCAGAGCGCATCGGCCAGTTGTTTGTTTTTACTTGCGTAACTGATAAAAACGTGGTGTGCCATGAGCCGAGTATTGGTGGTTGATAGTTCTTACAAATATAACGTATTTCGGCGGGATTTCAAAATCCCGCCGTCGGAAAAAAGGATCGGCAGCGTCGGCCGATGCGGACCGTGACGTTTGCCGGGCGGTGTCGGTCGTCCTGCGGACTCCGTTTCGCCTGTGGCGGTATGGCGGACGGCTTTTCTTGCGAAAAGCGGGGCTCGTCCGTCCGTGAGGGCCTTCGCACCTCCGGTGCCGGCCCTCCGGCCTTCCTCGCTCGCCCTGCGGGCGGCGTCCGCTCAGACCTGCGGGGCGGCGTTGAACGACTTGGCGAGCGCCTCGGCGATCTGGTCGATCGCACCCTGAATCTTCGAGCCGATCATCATGCGCATCATCATGTTCAGGTCGATGTGCAGCACCAGCCGCATCCGCGTGTCGTAGGGTGCCACCTCTTTGAGTTGCAGCCAGAAGGCGAAATCCATCGGTACGCCGCCGTCGCCGCCGACGATCTTGATCGTCTTGGGCGCCTCCTTTTCGGCGATGCGCAGCTTCACGGTGAAGCCTTTGGCCTTGAACGAACAGGTGTCTTCGTCGGCCTGCCACTCCTCGACCCGGTCGGCCAGGGCGGGGGTGAGGTTGTCGAATCGGCTGACGACATCGTAGATCTGCTGCGCCGAGCGGCGGATCTGCTGTTGGCGGGAGGTATATTCCTGCATGATCGTAGTTGTTTTCGGAGGAGCAAAAATAACGATTTTTCCGGAATCGTCCAACTTTCGCACCGCTCAGGAGGGCTTGTCGTTCGAAATGTGCCGGACGCGGGCGGACGGCGCGCTTTCGGGGATCGCCGCGCGGACGCTGTCGCGGTATTTGCGCGAAACCTCGAGCGTTTGTCCGTCGACGACCACCGCGCCGGCCGTGTGCCTTGCGACGCGGTCGGCGTTGACGATATAGGAGCGGTGGATGCGCAGGAAGCGGTCGTCGAGCTGCTGCTCCCACTGCGAAATCTTGGTCTTGGTGCGTAGGGATTCGCCGGTCGAGGTGTGGATCCACACCTCCGAATCGTTGGATTCGAGGTAGGAGATCCGCTCCGTTTCGAGGCGGACGCGGCGGCGGTCGGAGATGAATTCGACGTAGCGGTCGCGGGCGGGCTGCGTGTTGCAGCGGAGTTCGATCCAGTGCATCGGCAGCGCGCAGGCGGCGAGCAGCAGCAGGATGAAGAGCGGATTTTGCAGCAGATCGGGCATCGTGATGTCGTAGCGCCAGACGGAGGCGTTGTAGCGCAGGTAGAAATTCGTCAGCATCAGGGCGACGTACTCGAAGGTGAGGACGGCTCCCGTCAGATAGAACAGTTGCAGGGCCCCGCGCCGTCGTTCGGCGAACCGGATTTGCGGCAGGAAATGGCGGAAGGCGAACAGACCGGGCAGGAACATGACGGCCAGCAGCGACGCTTCGCCGAGGGTGTAACCGAGGCTGACGAGCAGCAGCGCCACGAACGGCACGGCGGCGAGGGCCGAAAACAGCGGGAAGAGTCGTTTCATGTGCGGACGGTCGGTTTGCGAACGCAAAGGTAGCGATTTTCGGCCGATTCCGCCGTGCGCCGGCGCCGGAAAAGCGCGACGACGGGATTCTGCACGGCAAGAGGGGGATTCGACGGCCCGATCGTTTGGTTGCGTGCGGCGTCCGGCCTATCTTTGCAGCGGGGATTCCCCGAATTGTTGAACCTTAAAAATCCGTGCGTTATGTTCGATCTTTTCATTGCAGGCGGTCCGGGCGCGATGTCGCTGCTCTCCGTCGAGTTGGTCTGTCTCTTTTTCGCGGCGTGGAAAGCCCCCGCGTGGGTGCGTGAAATCGGCCTGCTGGCGTTGGTCACAGGCTGCTTTTGGCAGTTTGCGGGGCTGTTTCAGGCGGCCGGTGTCGTCGCCGAGGTCGGCGAGTGGCCTTCGGTCGGGTTGCTGTTGAACGGGTTCAAGGTGTCGTTGATCCCCGTGATGTACGGCATGATGATCTATGCGCTTTCGCTGGTGATCCGCCTCGTGCAGAAACCGCGCATCTGACCCCTGCGGGGCGAACGACACGGCGCGCACTGCGACAGTGCGCCGCCCTGCCGGTTCGTCGGGCCGCCTCAGTCGATGAACAGCGTGCGCTGCTCGGGGCCGTCCACGCGGATGCGAACCGTCATCGTGTCGTCGGGGAGCAGCTCCTCGATTTTTTCGGGCCACTCTACCAGACAGAGGTTGCCCGAATAGAAATACTCTTCGTAGCCGAAGTCGTAGGCCTCCTCGATGCGGTCGATGCGGTAGAAGTCGAAGTGGAAGACGGGGCGTCCGTCGGCCGTGTCGTACTGGTTGACCAGCGCGAAGGTGGGGCTGGTGACCGTGTCGGCGGAACCCAGACGGTCGAGGATCGCGCCGATGAGGGTCGTCTTGCCGGCGCCCATTTCGCCCCGAAAGGCGACCACCGTGCGGCCTGCCAGGGCGTCGATGACGGCTTCGGCTGCGTCGGGAAGGTCGTCGAGCGAATCGATAGCGAGCGTTTTCATGCTTATTGTTTGGGTTTTAATACGATATAGGGCACGATCATCTCCTCCATCGAAATGCCGCCGTGCTGGAACGTGTTCTTGTAGTAGCGGATGAAGCGGTTGGCGTCATTGTTATAGACGAGAAAATCGGTGTTGTAGGCGAAGATATAGCTCGACGAGAGGTTGATGCGCGGCAATTGGATGTCTTCCGGCCGCGTGATTTCGTAGACTTCGCGCGGGTTGTAGGAGAGGTTGCGCCCCGTCTTGTAGCGCAGGTTGGGCGAGGTCTCGCGGTCGCCCGTCACGCGGATCGGGTTGTCGACGCGGATCGTGCCGTGGTCGGAGGTGATGATGACCGTGTGTCCCCGCTTCGAGAGGAGTCTGAGCAGCGTGAAGAGGTCGGAGTGTTCGAACCACGAGCGCGTCAGCGAGCGGAACGACGCCTCGTCCTCGGTCAGCTCGCGGATGATGTCGGTCTCGGTGCGGGCGTGCGACAGGATGTCGAGGAAGTTGTAGACGATCACCGAGAAATCGGCGTCGTAGATGCGTTGGATGTTGTCCACCAGCTTGCGGCCCGCTTCGGGGCGCACCAGTTTGTCGAACGTCCAGCGGTAGTTCTTGCCGTTGCTCTGCAACTGGCGGCGCAGGAACTCCTCCTCGTACTGGTTTTTGCCGCCCTCCTCGTTGTCGTTGAGCCACCGTTCGGGCATCAGACGGTCGATGGCCAGCGGCATCAGTCCTGCGAAGATGGCGTTGCGGGCGTATTGCGTCGCCGTGGGGAGAATGGCGCAGTAGAAGTCGTCGACGGCCACGTCGTAGTAGCCGCGCAGCAGCGGGTTGATCGAACGCCACTGGTCGTAGCGGAAATTGTCGATCAGCAGCAGCGTCGTCTTGGAATTTTCGTCGGCGACGGGGAGGATGCGCGAACGCATGAGCGTATGCGACATGACGGGCGTGAGGTCGTCGCGGCGGTTGATCCAGTCGAAATAGTTGCGGCGCACGAATTTCGAGAAGGCCTGGTTGGCCTCCGACTTCTGGAACTGGATCACCTCCTTGATCGAAGCGTCGCTGGACTCCGACAACTCGATGTCCCACGAGGTGATGCGCCGGTAGATGTTGCACCAGTCGGAGAAGTTCTCGGCCATTTGCAGCGCATTGGAGATGCGGCCGAACTCGACGCGGTAGTCGGCCGTCGTCTGCTCGGTGACGAGCTGCTGCTGGTGGACGTTCTTCTTGATCGACAGCAGTACCTGGTTGGGGTTGACGGGCTTGATGATGTAGTCGGCGATCTTCGAGCCGATCGCCTTGTCCATGATGTTCTCCTCCTCGCTCTTGGTCACCATGATGACGGGCGTGGTGGGGCGTACCTCCTTGATCTTGGGGAGGGTTTCCAGTCCGGTCATGCCGGGCATCATCTCGTCGAGGATGATCAGGTCGTAGCCGCCTTCGGTGGCCATGTCGATCGCGTCGTACCCGTTGTTGCAGGTGTCGACTTCATACCCTTTCTGACGCAGGAAGAGCACGTGGGGTTTCAGCAGTTCGATCTCGTCGTCCACCCATAGGATTTTCACCATAATGTCGCTGTCGGTTAGGTTGTGCAAAAGTAACGTTTTCCATAGGATAATGCAATTTCGGGGCAAAATATTGCGTGTCGGACGTTTTTTCCGCATCGCCGGCCGGCCGCCATGCAATTTCCTCCTGCTTGGCGCGTTATTTGTTATATGGTACTCACACACTGACGGATAGATTTTTTCCTGCGGGAGGGTGCCGCGCGGATGCCGGAAATGAAAAAAAATGTTAGCGAATTGTGGATTAATCAAATAAATAGTATATTTGCACACCTGAAAAAGCGATTTTTTCCGGAATCCGAGGCTGAACGACCGACCCGCAGGCGGGCGGTTGCCGTGGTGAGCGAAAGGTGTAGAAGGTGTGGCAGAAGCAGGGATAGAAAGGAATTAACATATTAACTCTTAATTTTTTACAACTATGACAAAAGCAGATATCGTAAACGAGATCGCCAAAAGCACCGGTGCCGAGAAGGTACAGGTACAGGCCATTGTCGAGGCTTTCATGGAGAGCATCAAGGGATCTCTGGAGAAGAAGAACAACGTATATCTCCGCGGCTTCGGCAGCTTCATCGTCAAGAAGCGCGCCACGAAGGTAGCCCGCAATATTTCGAAGAATACCACGATTACGATTCCGGCACACGACATCCCCGCGTTCAAGCCCGCCAAGAGCTTCGCCGCGAAGGTGAAATAGGGCCGAACCGGATCCAAACTTAAAGTCAAACCATTAAATTTACAACTATGCCGAACGGAAAGAAGCATAAGCGTCATAAGATGGCTACGCACAAGCGGAAGAAACGTCTGCGCAAGAACCGTCATAAGAAAAAGTAGCATTCTTATGTATTGACAGATAGTAAAGCTAAAGGTCCGAAAGCCTTTAGCTTTAACTATTTTTTCGTAGGCAACTCCGCCCCGCTCCGTTTCCGGTCGGCCGGTCGTTTCGTTTTCAGACCGGAACCGGCTGAAAAAGAGGCGGTATGCGTCTCCGGCTCCGGAAACGGCGGTCGGAAGCGAATGCGGAAATCCTTCTTCGCCGGCCGGCGGTGCCGCAGAGGCGTTCGCCGCCGCTTTCCGCGAAACGGGTCCGAGCCCGTTCGTGAAGGGCGGGCCGGTTCGCAGGAGTGCCTTTTTGCAGGAAAACCATATGAATCGAGAATTAATCATCAACGTAACCCCGACTGAAATCTCCATTGCGCTGGCCGAAGACAAGGTGCTCGTCGAGCTCAACAAGGAACAGTGTCAGACGGGCTTCTCGGTGGGAGATATCTATCTGGGCAAGGTTCGCAAGATCATGCCCGGCCTGAATGCTGCGTTCGTCAACATCGGACACGAAAAGGACGCTTTCATCCATTACCTCGATCTGGGGTCGCAGTTTTCGTCGCTCAAAAAGCTCGTGGCGGCGCAACAGCCCGGCAAGCGCGGCGTCCGTCTCGAAGGAATCAAGCTGGAACCGGCGCTCGAAAAGAGCGGCAAGATCGGCGCCCACCTCGAAGTGGGGCAGACGGTCATGGTGCAGGTGGCCAAAGAGGCCATTTCGACCAAAGGCCCGCGCCTGACGGCCGACATCTCGCTGGCCGGCCGCAACGTCGTGCTGGTGCCGTTTTCGTCGAAGGTCTTCATTTCGCAGAAGATCCGCTCCGCCGACGAGAAGAAGCGGCTCAAACGCATCGCGCAGGGGGTGCTGCCCAAGAATTTCGGCGTCATTATCCGCACGGCGGCGATGAACGCTTCGGACGCCGACGTGGAACACGACATCCGTTCGCTGGTCGACAAGTGGCACACGGCCTTGCAGAACGTCAAGAAATCGACGGCTCCGGCGCTGCTCCTGAGCGAGCAGAACCGCGCCAATACCATCATCCGCGACTCGCTCGACTCGTCGTTCTCGCAGATTACGGTCGACGACGAGACGATGTTCAACGAGATCCGCAACTATATCCGCGTCATCGCCCCCGAGAAGGAGAAGATCGTCAAACTCTATCGGGGCAAGGTGCCCATTTTCGACAATTTCGACATCTCGAAGCAGATCAAGTCGCTCTTCGCCAAGTACGTGTCGCTGAAACGGGGCGCCTACCTCATCATCGAACATACCGAGGCGATGAACGTCATCGACGTCAATTCGGGCAACCGCACCAAGGCCGAAGACGACCAGGAGCAGACGGCTCTGGACGTCAATCTGGCTGCGGCGCGCGAAATCGCCCGCCAGCTTCGCCTGCGCGATCTGGGCGGCATCGTCATCATCGACTTCATCGATCTGCACAAGGCGGTCAACCGGCAGACGCTCTACGACGAGATGACCAAGCTGATGGCCACCGACAAGGCCAAGCATACGATCCTTCCGCTCACGAAGTTCGGTCTGATGCAGATCACGCGCCAGCGCGTGCGTCCCGTGGCGGTCGAAGAGGTGAAGGACGTCTGCCCCACCTGCGGCGGGACGGGCAAGATCGAGCCGACCATTCTGCTCGACAAGAAGATCGAGAACAACATCTCCTACCTGACGATCGACCGCGGGCACAAATACCTCAAATTGAAGGTCAGCCCCTATGTCTCGGCGTTCCTTCACCGGGGCGTATGGTCGCTGCGCCTGCGCTGGATGTGGCGCTACAAGACGTGGCTGCACATCGTCGCGGACCAGAGCGTCGGCATCGTCGATACGCGCTTCTTCGACAAGCGGGGCAAACAACTGCTGTAAGCGGAGCCGGGCGAACGGCGCGGGGCATTGAGTACTAACGGCCTTACTTTTTTATGACTGCGAGCGAGCAGATGCTGGCACTCGTCGAGGGGTCGAAGAACCTCCGGCGGTTGTGCCGCGAATACGAAACGGAAAGCGTCACCGTCCATCTCAAGGAGTTGGTCGGCGGGGCTTTTTCGTTGTATGCCGCAGCGACCATACGCCGCACGGGCGGCGTGCACGTCTTCGTCGCCGAAGACCGCGATGCGGCCGCCTATCTCCTGAACGACCTCTACGCGCTGCTGGACGAGCGGCGCATCCTCTTTTTCCCGTCGTCCTACAAGCGGTCGATCGTCTACGGCGCCGAGGATGCGCAGGGCGTTGTGCAGCGCACGGCGGCGCTCAATGCACTGCGGACGCCGCCGGCGGGATACCTGGCGCTCTGTACCTATCCGGAAGCGCTGGCCGAACGGGTCGTCGACGCGGAGGCGCTGCGGCGCGAGACGATGACCGTGCGGGCGGGCGACCGCCTGCGCCCCGCCGATCTGGTCGAATGGCTCGACGAGAGCGGATTCGTGCGGGTGGATTTCGTCTACGAGCCGGGGCAGTACTCTCAGCGCGGCGGCATCGTCGACGTCTTCTCCTACGTCGAGAGCCTGCCCTACCGGTTCGACTTTTTCGACGAGGAGGTCGACTCGATCCGGCGGTTCAACATTTCGAGCCAGCTGTCGCAGGACAAGTTGCAGCAGGCCGAGATCATTCCCAACCTCAATGCGCGCGAAGGCGGACGGGTGTCGCTCGTCGAAGCGGCGGGCGACGTGTGCTATTGGTTTTTCGATGCGGATTACGCCCTGCGGCGCGTGGACGATCTGCGGCGGCGGATGCTCGCCGAGGCGGACGATCCCGCCGGCGTGGACCGTGCGCTGACCAGCCGCCGGCAGCTGCTCGACGCGCTGGCCGGAAAGAGACTCTTCGCGGCGCGCGATACGCTGGCCGAGCGGCCGGCGACGGTCGCGGTGGAGTTCCGCACGGCGCCGCAACCCTCCTTCAACAAAAATTTCGAGCTGCTGGCCGACGACCTTTCCGCCGCGATGCAGAAAGGGTATCGCACCTATATATTATCGGAGAACAAGGCCCAGGTCGAACGCCTGCAAAATATTTTCCACCAGGTCGGCCGCGGCGGGGTGGTCTTCACGCCGGTGTCGCTCACGCTGCACGAGGGGTTCGTCGACCATACGCTCCGCCTCTGCTGTTATACCGACCACCAGCTCTTCGACCGTTACCAGCGTTACCGCATCAACGGCGAGATCCGGCGCGACGAGCAGATGACCGTCGCCGAGCTGAACCAGCTCAAACCGGGCGATTACGTGGTGCATATCGATCACGGCGTGGGGCGGTTCGGCGGTCTGGTCAAGATCAACGAGAACGGGCGCACGCACGAGGCGATCAAGCTGGTCTACCGCGACGGCGACGTACTCTTCGTCAACGTCCATTCGCTGCACCGCATTTCGCGTTACAAGAGCGGCGACGGCGAGCCGCCCAAGGTCTACAAGCTGGGCAGCGGCGCCTGGCAGAAGCTCAAAGCGGCTACCAAGAAAGCCGTCAAGGATATTTCGCGCGAGCTGATCGCGCTCTATGCCAAGCGCAAGGCATCGCAGGGCTTCGCCTTCTCGGCCGACGGGTACTTACAGCACGAGCTCGAAGCCTCGTTCCGTTACGAGGAGACGCCCGACCAGCAGGCGGCCATCGAGGCCGTGAAGCGCGACATGGAGTCGGCCGAACCGATGGACCGGCTCGTTTGCGGCGACGTGGGCTTCGGCAAGACGGAGGTGGCGATCCGCGCCGCCTTCAAGGCCGCCTGCGACGGCAAGCAGACCGCCGTGCTGGTTCCCACGACCATTCTGGCGTTGCAGCACTACCGTTCGTTCATGGAGCGGCTGCGCGACTTTCCGGTGAAAATCGAATACCTGAACCGTACGAAATCGGCCAGGGAGACCAAGCAGATTCTCGCCGATCTGGAAGCGGGGCGGATCGACATTCTGATCGGCACGCACAAGATGCTGGGCAAGAACGTCCGCTTCCACGATCTGGGGCTTCTGGTCATCGACGAGGAGCAGAAGTTCGGCGTGGCGGCCAAGGAGAAGCTCACGCAGCTGAGCGTCAATGTCGACACGCTCACGCTCACGGCGACGCCCATTCCGCGCACGTTGCAGTTTTCGCTCATGGGGGCGCGCGACCTGTCGGTCATCTCGACGCCGCCGCCCAACCGCCAGCCGATCGTCACGGAGTCGCACGTCTTCTCGGAGGAGATCGTCCGCGATGCCGTCGAAGCGGAGCTGGCGCGCGGCGGGCAGGTCTATTTCGTCCACAACCGCGTGGAGGATCTCCAAACCGTCGCGGGCCTGATTACGCGCGTCTGCCCCAAGGCGCGGGTCGGGGTCGGTCACGGCAAAATGCCGGCCGAGCAGCTCGAACGGCTCGTCATGGATTTCATCTACGGCGAGTTCGACGTGCTGGTCTCGACGACCATCGTCGAAAACGGCATCGACATCCCCAACGCCAATACGATCATCGTCGACGGCGCCCAGAACTACGGTCTGAGCGACCTGCATCAGCTGCGCGGCCGTGTGGGGAGGTCGGATCGCAAGGCCTATTGCTACCTGTTGTCGCCGCCCGACGAACTGCTCGGCAGCGATGCACGGCGGCGTCTGCGTGCCATCGAGGAGTTCTCCGACCTGGGGTCGGGGTTCAACATCGCCATGCAGGACCTCGACATCCGCGGCGCCGGCAACCTGCTGGGGGCCGAGCAGAGCGGATTCATCGCCGACATCGGGTTCGAGACCTATCAGAAGATCATGCGCGAAGCGGTGGCCGAACTGCGGGCCGAGGGACTCGACGTGGCGGGGTTGAGCGACCGCGAGCAGGAGGTCGTCGAACAGTTGCGCTATGTGGAGGATACGGCCGTCGAGGTCGACGTCGAGGCCGAGCTGCCCGACTCCTACGTGAGCCAGACGGCCGAAAAACTGCGGCTTTACCGCGAGCTCGACGCGATGCGCAGCGAGGAGGAGCTGCAACGGTTCGAGCAGCGGCTCGTCGATCGTTTCGGGGCGCTGCCGCAGGCGGCCAGGGAGCTGCTCGACGTGGTGCGTCTGCGTTGGGAGGCGGTGCGTCTGGGCATGGAGCGCGTGAAGGTCAAGAACGGGTTGATGATCGTACACTTCGTGGGCGACGCGGCGTCGCCCTTCTACAAGAGCGAGGTCTTCTCGGAGCTGTTGCGCCGCGTGACCCGACGGCCCGATAAATTTGTGCTCAAACAGCACAATAACCGTTTGGCGATGACCGTTAGAGGGGTAACCGACATCGCAGGGGCATGGGAGATACTGAAATCGTTGTATAAAGAACAAGACGCGTGAACCTGACGATCGACATCGGCAATACGCTGATAAAAATGGCGGTTTTCGACGGGGGTGAAATCGTCGAGAAACTGCTCGCCGAGGAGTGCGACACCAAATTGCTCGACGGCCTGCTGGCGCGCTGGCCGGCGATCGACCGGGCCATTATCGCCTCTACCGGAGGCCGTACCGCACCGCTGGCGCGGATGCTGCGGGTGCGTGCCGTGAAGTGTCTGGAATTTACACCGGCGACGCCCGTGCCGATCCGCAACGGCTACGATACGCCCGAAACGCTCGGCGCCGACCGCCTCGCCGCCGCGGTGGGGGCGGCGCTCGTGGCCGAAGGGCGCGACGCGCTGGTCGTCGATTTCGGAACGGCCATCACCGTCGACTACGTGTCGGGCGACGGCACCTACCGCGGCGGGGCCATTTCTCCCGGAATGGGGATGCGTTTTCAGGCGCTGCACCGCTATACGGCCAGGCTTCCGTTGTGCCGCGAGACTGCCGAAGAGCGCCTTTACGGGACGACTACGACCTCCTGCATCGAGCAGGGCGTGATGAACGGCATCGCCTTCGAAATCGAAGGATACATCGCGCGTTTCCGGCGGGAAAATGCGGATATTTGCATAATTTTTACCGGTGGCGCCGCAAAAAACTTTGCGAAAAGAATTAAAAATGCGATATTTGCAGACTGTGAACTCGTCTTCTTGGGTCTGAATCGGATTTTGGAGTTTAATGCCGAATGCTAAAACGAATGATAGTGAAGAGATTAATGTATAGACTGGCTGTAGCTGCGATGCTGGTCGTGCCGGTTTCGGCAATGGCTCAGACAAGCAGTATCAATGCCTTTTCTCCCTATTCGATGTACGGCATCGGCGAATTGCAGACGCCCGGCGTGGTGGCCCAGCGGTCGATGGGAGGCGTAGGCTTGGGGATGCGCAGCTCGGTGATGGTCAATCCGCTCAATCCTGCGGCGTACAGCCTGACGCCCCGCCAGGGATTTCTCTTCGATTTCGGCGTGGAGGGGGTCAATTTTTACAACCGCCAGCAGAAGTATGCCGACGGTGCGCAGACCACGTCGCGCACGAGCTACAATACGTTCAATTTCCACGACATCGCCTTTCAGCTGCCGCTGGCTAGGCGGCTCGGACTGGGATTCAGCCTGACGCCGTACAGCAGCGTCGGCTACCGTGTTTCGGCCGATGAACAGAGCGACGACGTGTGGGGCAATATCGGCCGCGTGCAGTACCTTTACGCCGGCGAGGGCGACCTGACGGAGGTGAAGCTGGGCATCGGCTGGGAGGTGGTCAAGCGCGTTTCGATCGGCGTCGCCGCCCAATACTATTGGGGCGACATCGAGCGGACGTATCAGACGGTGGTCTCGAACAACATCGTCAACGGCGGTTCGGTCAATACGGTGACGGGCACCGACTCCTACGGGATTTCGCGCATCAAGATGCAGCTGGGGCTGCAAGCCGATCTGATCCAGTCCGAGCGGCAGGTGTTGACGCTGGGCGCGACCTACGATATGGGCGGTAATCTGCGTCCGTCGGTGAATCAGACGGTCGTCAACGGCGATATTTACGGCACCGTGGTGCGGGGCGATACGACGCGCATGGCACTCAAATTGCCCGTTCAGTTGGGCGTGGGGCTCTACTACCAGAACGCCAAGATCGCGGCGGGCGTCGACTACATCTACCAGAATTGGGAGAACAACGAGTCGCCGAAGTCCGTTCCCGGAGCGGTCAACGTCGCCTATAAGAACACGAACACCGTCAAGTTGGGATTCGAGTATACGCCCAACCGGATGGATATCCGCAATTACCTGAAACGCTGGTCTTACCGCGTGGGATTCCGGTACGGAACCTACTACCAGACCTTTGAGGGGAAGACCTTGTCGCAATATGCCGTGACGGCCGGATTCGGTATGCCGGTGCGTTTTCTGGGCCGGTCGAGCATCGATTTCGGCGTGGAGTTCGGCCAGCGCGGAAACGATTCGCCGCTTCGGATCGACAACCGGCAGATCGGGCTGGTACGGCAGCGCTATGTGAAATTCTCGCTCGGTCTGACGCTCTTCGGCGAGGATTCGTGGTTCGTGCGTTACAAATACGATTAAACTTGACAAAATCTAAAATAAGAAGGGAATAGTTAAGATGAAAAGCGTAAAAATTCTGCTCTCTGTAGCGTTGGCCGTCGTCGGAGTGGTGGCGATGGCCCAGGATTTCAGCGACGATGCGAAGTACGGCAAATACGGCGCAACGCCCGAGGAACGGAAAGACAACATCTATTTGCTCAACTTTTTCAACGAGGCGGTCGGCAACCAGGATTTCCAGACTGCTTCGGGGTACCTCAAACAACTGCTGGACAAGTGTCCCAAGGCTTCGGAGAATATCTATGCCAAGGGCGCTACGGTGATGAAGAACAAGATCGCGCGTGCTAAGAGCGTAGCCGAGAAGAAGACCTACATCGACTCGCTGATGCTGCTCTACGATCTGCGTATCGAGAATTTCGGCGATCATGCGACCCGCGGCAAGGCCTACATCCTCGACCGCAAGGCACGCGACTTTCTGATCTATAATCCGCTCGACCACGAACGGGTGTTGGAGCTGTTCCGCGAGGCGATCGCTGCACAGCCCGATCCGGAGTTGGTAGCGATCTATTTCAAGCAGCTCACCGACTACTATAAGGACGACGGCGAAGGTTCGCCCGAGGAGATCATCGCCGAGTACGACCGTCTGTCGCCTGTCTTCGACGGCGCTACGGGGCAGGCTGCCGAGTATAAGGATCAGTTCGACAAGTGCTTCGGCCTGTCGGGCGTGGCTTCGTGCGAGAATCTGGAAGCGATGTTCAAGGAAAAGATCGCCGCCAGCAACAACGATCCCGACGTGCTGGCGCAGGCCGTCGATCTGATGACGCGCGCCAAATGCGACAGCGAGTTCTATCTGACTACCGCCGAGAAATATTACGAAGTGAAGCCGTCGGCCGAAACCGCGTTGTTCCTCGCGCAGGCTTTCCAGAACAAGCAGGAGTACGACAAGGCGATCAAGTATCTGACCGAGGCGCTGGCCGTCGAGACCGACAATGTCGAGAAGGAGAAGCTGCTGGTGCGCATCGGCGTCGTACAGCTGGCTACGAAGAACTATGCCGAGGCCCGCAAGGCCGCGCTCGAAGCGCAGGCGCTCAATCCCGAGGACGGCATGACCTATTTCGTGCTGGCGCAGTGCTACGGCGCACAGGCTTCGGGTGCCAACTTTACTTCGCAGGCGATGTATTGGGTGGCTTACGACACGATGGAGAAGGCCGCTCAGCTGCTCGAAGAGGCCGATCTGAAAGAGACCGCGACCAAGATGATGGCCGCCTTCCGCAGCGCATGGCCCTCGAAGGAGGAGTGCTTCTTCAATGAAGTGCAGGCCGGTCAGCGCTATGTCGTCAACGGCATTGCGACGACGGTTCGCTGCATCCGCTAATCAGGCGCCTGCGAAGATGGCCCGTCTGATCGGACGATATGTTCTGGTAGCACTCCTCGTTGCGGGGAGTGCTATCTTGCTATTCTCGTGCGACAAGCCTCCTGCCGCAGCGAGCGGCGGCGACGAGGCGCTGATGACCGAGTACAGCGAACACCTGTCGGTCATCATGTCCGAGAACGGGCGGCGCTCCTATTTCTTCAAGGCGCCGCTGCTCGAAGGATATACGCTGGTCAAGGAGCCGTACCGCGAGTTCCGCAAGGGGATCGAGATCACCACCTACCAGGACGACTCGCTGACGACGGTCGACGCCGTGCTGACGGCCAACTACGCGATCTATTACGAGAACCGGAAACTGTGGGAGGCCAAGGGCGACGTGGTGGTCGTCAAGTCCGACGGCAAGACGCTCTACACCCAGCAGCTCTTCTGGAACGCCAAGACGCAGCGCATCTATTCGAACGTCGATACGAAGATCGTCCAGAACGAAGGCGGCAACGTCTTTCAGGGCGAGGGCTTCGAGTCGGACGAAGCCTTCAAGGAGTGGCGTTTCCGCCGCTTCACGGGGAAAATGGATGTCGATGTGAGCCAGGAGGACGACGAACCGTCCGAATCGGAAGCTGCCGACGGGGAAGACCGGCCGGCCGGCGAAAAGACGCCGCAGTCCGCGACCCGCCCGCCTGCCGGTTCCGCACCTGCGCCTGCCGCTGCGGGCGAACGCGGCCCTGCCGGCTCGGTCGGGAAGGAACAGACCGTTGCCGGACGCGAGCCGGCGCCTGAAACGGGCGGAAAGCCTGCTGCCGGATCGGAGGCTGCCGCAATTGTTTCGGATCCTGCTGCCGAAGTCAATCCCGCCGATACTGTTAAAAAAGGGCAGCCTGCCGCAGCCGAACGTGAACGGGCCGCCGAAGCGAGCGAAAAGCCTGCCGCCGAATCGGGGGCTGCCGTCCCCGGTGAAACTCCGACCGGAGAGAAGACTCCCGATAACGGCGATCCTGCCCCTGCGGCCCTTTCGCCGCAGGCGGGCGAACCGCAAACCGAAGCGTAGCGATGACCGTATCCGTTATCCTGATCCTCGTGATGCTGCTCCTCTCGGCCTTCTTTTCGGGCATGGAGATCGCCTTCGTGAGCAAGAACCGCCTCAAACTGGAGATCGACCGCAAGCAGAGCGGCCTGCTCGATTTCGTGGCGAAGGTCTTCGAGCGGCATCCGGGGCAGTACATCACGTCGATTCTGGTGGGCAACAACATCGCGCTGGTCGTCTATTCGCTCTACATGTCGTCGCTGCTGCGCGCGCTGGCTGCGCTGGCCGGCTGGGACGCCGTGGCGCAGGGCGGGTCGGTGCTGGCCGAAACGCTCATCTCGACGGTCGTCATCATCTTCGTGGCGGAATATCTGCCCAAGTCGATCGTCAAGGGAAATCCCAATTTCTATTACCGAGCCTTCGCGCCGCTGCTCTTCGTCTTTTACATCCTGCTCTATCCGATCGTATGGCTTACGACCGTCGTTTCGTATGTCATCCTGCGGCTGTTCGGCTGCCGGATGAAGAGGCAGGCGCCGGCGGCCGACTTCAACCGCACCGATCTCGAAAGTCTGATCGAGGGGTCGACGGAGGTGCAGCACGACGAGGAGAACGAGATCAAACTGTTTCAGAATGCGCTGGACTTCGCCGATCTGCGCGTGCGCGACTGCATGGTGCCGCGCATCGATGTCGAGGCCGTCGAGCTGTCGACGAGCGTCGAAGAGCTGACGCGCCGCTTCGTCGAGAGCAAATATTCGCGCATCTTCGTCTGGGAGGGCAGTATCGACAATATCGTGGGATACGTCAACTCCAAGAGCCTGTTCCGCCAGCCGGCCGATCTGAGGAAGGTACTGATGACGGCCTATTTCGTGCCGGAGACCATGCCGTTGCAGGCGTTGCTGGAACACTTCATCAAGCACCGCTCCTACATCGCCGTGGTGATCGACGAGTTCGGCGGCACGGCGGGCATCATCTCGCTCGAAGACGTGCTGGAACAGATTTTCGGCGAGATCGAGGACGAGCACGACGAGCAGGATATGATCGAGAAGCAGGTCGACGAGAACGAGTACGTCTTTTCGTGCCGGCTCGAAGTGAAATACCTCAACGAACGCTACGGGCTCGGCATCGAGGAGAGCCGCGAATACGACACGCTGGCGGGTTACATCATCTCGCATCTGGACGGGATTCCTTCTGCCGGTCAGTCGCTTACGGTCGACGGCCTCGAAATCCGCGTGTTGCGCACGACCCGTTCGCGCATCGAGCTGGCGCGGGTCAGACGGTTGTGAGCTTTTTTTCGGCCGATCAGCGGGTTAATTACGAATAATTTACTATCTTTGGAGGCCCGAAAAAAGGACGTTTTCGATAAGCCGGATGCAGAGCCGCACCCGTTCGGGCTGTGCCGAGGCGAAAAAACGTCCGCAGGAAAGCAAACTAATGAAAAAATAAATACAGTTTTATGGCAAGTTTGAACACTTTACGGACCAAGTTCGGCGCGCTTCTGTCGGTGATTATCGCACTCGCCCTCTTGGCATTCATTCTGTCGTTGAAGACCGACATGGGCTTCTCGGACAACGATCCGAAGGTCGGCGTGATCGACGGCGACAAGATCCGCTACTCCGAGTATCTGAATCAGTACGACGCCATCAAGAACCGCAACGGCGGCGTAGAGGCTTCGACCGATCAGGAGTCCGACCAGCTGGCCGCCGCGACGTGGCAGGCGCTTTTCGCCGACCATGTGCTCGTCCCCGGCTTCGAGCGGATGGGTATCGAGGTTCCCGAGCAGGAGCGTCTGGACATGGTCAGCGGCAAGATCCCTTCGCAGGCCTTCTATTCGGCTTTCGGCGATCCGCGTACGGGGGCTTACAACGCTGCCGCCGTGTCGCAGTTCCTGTCGCAGGCCGCTTCCGACGCCCGCGCGCAACAGGCGTGGAACGACCTGAACGAGCAGGCCCGGCTGGAACGCGCCGTGCAGAAATACGCCACGCTGATCGGCAAGGGCGCCTATGTCAACAAACTCGAAATCGAGGACGGCGTCGATGCGGCCAACCAGGTCTTCGGCGGGAAGTACGTCGCCAAGCGTTATTCGTCGGTGCCCGATTCGCTGGTGAGCGTCTCGTCGGGCGAGATCAAGTCGTTCTACAACGCCCATAAGGAGATGTTCAAGCAGTCGCCGTCGCGCATGCTGTCGTACGTGGTCTTCGAGGTGAACGCTACGGACGACGATATGCTGAACCTCGAAAAGGAGGTGCGTGCCGTCGGCGAGAAGTTCGACGCCGCGGAGGACGTGAAACTCTTCGTGCGTCAGGATCGCCACGGCGAGATCGCCGACCGTTATGTGACGGCGGCGCAGCTGGGCGAACAGGCCGAGGCGCTCGTCGCGGGCAAGATGTTCGGCCCTGAGTTGAAGAACAACGTCTGGACGATGGCCCGTGTGGTGGAGAGCCGCATGGCTCCCGATACGCTCGGTCTGAAAATGATCGTGCTTCCGTATACCGCCGAGAAACTGGCCGACAGTCTCAAAACGGTGGCGACGAGTGAGAATTTCGCCGATCTGTCGCGTCAGTATTCGGCCAACGAGGAGTTGGCCGCCGCAGGCGGCGAGGTGGGCGTCTACCCCTTCTCGGCCTTCAATACCGTAATGGCCGAAGCGCTTTCGGACGCCAGAAAGGGCGACGTGGTGAAGGTGATGAGCGGCGACGCCATCCAGCTCGTCAACGTTTACCGTGCCGACAAACCCTCGAAACATTACAAGGTGGCGACGGTAAGCTATCCCGTGGAGGCTTCGGCCGCAACGCTGCGCGACGTTCACAATCAGGCCAGCACCTTCGCCGTGAATGCCAAAGGCTCCGCCGCCGCGTTCAACGAGGCCGCCTCGAAGGCTGCCGTGACGCCGCGCATAGCGACGCTCAACATGGGTGACCGCTCGGTTCGCGGTCTGGAAGGTTCGCGTGAAGTGGCCCGCTGGGCCTACGGCGCGGACAAGGGCGACCTGTCGGAGATTTTCAAGGTCGGCAAGGACTATGTCGTGGCGCTGCTCACGGAGATCGACGACGACGAGTACGCTTCGGTGAAGAAGGCTGCCCCGCAGATTCAGAACCGCCTGCTGCGCGACAAGAAATACGACTATATCGTGAAGAACCTCTCCGATGCGTCGCTGGCAGGCGCCGCCGAGAGCTTCGGCAGCGAGGTGACCGATTTCAAGGACGTGACCTTCGGGTCGTTCTACATCGACGGTGCGGGTGTCGAGCCGGCGCTCGTGGGTGCGATCACCGAGACGACCGAGAAAGGCAAGGTTTCGGCTCCGGTCAAGGGCATTTCGGGCGTTTACCTCTTCGAGGTGACTGCGATCGATCCGGCCGAGCGGCAGCAGACGGCCGAGGACGAGAAGGTGCGTGCCGAAGCGATGGCCGAGGGAATGATGCAGCAGCGCCTCCTGCCGGCTTTGCAGGAGATGGCCGAGATGAAGGATTTGAGCGGCCGTTATTTCTGACGAAAACACCCGATTCGTAAAGTGGTCGGACTCACGTCGTGAGTCCGACCACTTGCGTTTCGGAGGTAAAAGCGGCCGGATTTTCATAAATACATAGGTAAGCGTTTATAATTTGTAGGAAAGCGTTATCTTTGCAGCAGATTTATGTTACGGATCGATCCGAAAAGACAACGGGTAACGGGTGGCATGGCGACTCTGTTTTTCGGAGCCGGATGCCGTAGACGAATGGAAATCTCCCTTTTTATTAATCTAAACTTATACTTATGAGGAAACTTGCCTTTTTATTTTTGTCGCTGTTCGCATTCTGTACGGCTTCGGCACAGGTGACGACGTCGAGCATGAGCGGTCGCGTCGCCGACACCGACGGCCAGCCGATCATCGGTGCGACGATCGTCGCCGTGCATACGCCGACGGGTACGCAGTATGCTACGGCATCGACACGCAACGGCCAGTTCAACTTGGGCGGTATGCGTGTGGGAGGTCCTTACGATGTGGAGGTCAGCTTTATCGGCTGCAATACGGAAAAGATCGAGGGAATCTATCTGACCATCGGCGAGGAGGCTACGTTGGACTTCGTGTTGCGCGAAGACTCGCAGTCGATCGGCGAAGTGGTGGTCGTAGGCAAGGCCAATCCGGTCTTCAATGCCAACCGCACGGGCGCGCAGGAGGTCGTGACGCTCGAAATGATGGAGAAACTGCCTACGACGAGCCGTTCGCTCGATGAATTCGTCAAACTGACGCCTATGTCGAGCGGTAAGAATTTCGCCGGTACGTCGTATCGTTTCAACAACGTGACCGTCGACGGTGCGTCGTTCAACAACTCGTTCGGCCTGTCGTCGGCGCTGGGCGCCCAGGGTACGGAGCCCATCTCGCTCGAATCGATCGAGCAGGTGCAGGTGATGATCGCTCCCTACGACGTGCGCAACGGCGGCTTCACGGGCGGCGGTATCAACTCGGTGACCAAGTCGGGTACCAACGAGTGGCACGCTTCGGCCTATATGTATACCAAGAGTCCCGAGTTGCAGGGCCACCGCGTGCGCGACTATGTCGGTCAGGTGTCGGAGTTCTCCAATCGTCAGTACGGTGTGAGCCTGAGCGGCCCGATCGTGAAGAACAAGCTCTTCTTCTTCGTCAACGGCGAGCTGGACCGTCAGGACGAACCGATCTCGAACCGTCTGGCCGATTCGCGTGTCTTGGCTGCCGATCTGGACGATCTGGCCAAGTTTCTCGGCGATCAGTTCAACTACAATCCGGGCGGTTACGATCTGTCGAAGACCGAGACGCGGGCCGATCGTCTTACGGCGCGTATCGACTGGAATATCAACGATCGGAATACCTTCTCGTTGAAGTACTACTACCTGAAATCCTATAATACGAACGCACCTTCGACGTCGGGCGCTCCTGCCAACGGACGCGGCCCCAACGCCTATGCCATGCCCTTCTCGTCGAGCTACTACCGCACGAACAACGATTTCAACATCGTCATGGCCGACTGGAACTCGACGATCAACGACCATATGTCCAACACGTTGAAGGTGGGGTACTCGCGTCTGCGCGACTATCGCGACATGGACGGCGGTTTCTTCCCGCAGGTCGACATCCTCAAAGACGGATCGAGCTATACGGTCTTCGGTACCGAGGCCAACTCCTACAACAATCAGCTCGATACCGACATCTTCCAGATTCAGGACAACTTCACGATGAACTACGGCCGTCATCAGATCACCGTCGGCACGCAGTCGGACTATCGCAGTTTCAGCAACGGCTTCGCGCAGAACTATCCGGGCTCGTGGGTCTTTTCGTCGATCGACGACTTCAAGTTCAACGTGCTGGCCGCGAAGGATTACATGGCTTCGCACGGCAATATGACGGGCTTCGACATTACCAAGTACAAACCCTCGGATTTCGGTCTGACGGGCGTGGTCAACGGCGGTCTTGCCAACAGCGCCGGTACGGGGCAGACGCACTACTTGCAGAAGTATTCGCTTATGGAGGGCTTCCCCTTCGCCGAGATCGACGTGCTGCAACTCGGCTTCTACGTGCAGGACAAGTGGACGCCCAGCAACCGTTTCTCGCTGACGTTCGGTCTGCGTGTCGATATGCCGATCTTCATGACCGACCTGCCCGAGAATCCGCGCGTGGCGGCCGAGACCTATCGTGACGGCATCAAGGTCGACGTTTCGAAATATCCGGGCGTACACCCGCAGTTCTCGCCGCGCGTGGGCTTCAACTGGAAACCGCTCGAAGACGGTTCGTTGCAGTTGCGCGGCGGTACGGGACTCTTCACGGGTACGCCTCCCTATGTCTGGATTTCGAATCAGGCGGGCAACAACGGCGTGCTTTTCGGGTCGATCGACATGGAAGGCGAGGCGCTGAAAAATCTCGGTTTCCTGGGCAGCATCGATCAGAACGCCAATATGTACAAACCCGCCGAGGCGGCCTATTCCCGTGCCGAGATCGCCGTGACGGATCCCGATTTCAAGTATCCGAGCCTGTGGAAGAGCAATCTTGCGCTCGACTACAAGTGGCGCGGCTGGGTATTCACGCTCGAAGCTCTCTACACGAAGGATGTCAATGCGATCTACCATGACAACATCGGTATCGAGGTCGCCGAAGGCAAATACGTGAACGACGGCGGTCAAGGACAGCGCACGGCCTTCACGGGGAGATATTACGCCGAGAACAAGACGCTCAACCCGATGAACGGAGAAAACGGCGCCGCTTCGCACGTCGTGATGCTCCGCAATACGAACAAGGGCTACTCGTTCTACACCACGCTCCAAATCCAGAAGGAGTTCGTGCAGGGGCCGCTGCGCGGTCTCTACCTCAATGGATCGTATACGATGGGTACGGCGCGCAGCGTGACCGACGGTACGTCGTCGGTGGCTACGTCGGCCTGGAAATATACGCAGAAGGTGGCTGTCAACAGCGAGGAGCTGGGCTATTCGGCCGGCTCGTTCGACGGGCGGCTGCTGTTGAGCGCCTTCTACACGGCACGCTGGGGCAAGCACGGTGCGACCAACTTCGGTCTGGTCTACCAGCGTTACCGTCCTTTCCGCTTCTCCTACTGCTACGGCGGCGACGCCAACGGCGACGGTCAGACGGCCAACGACCTGATCTACGTGCCGGCCAACCGCGACGAAGCGGTCGGCCATCTGGTTTCCGACGGTTTCGCCGACAACAACGGCAACATGGCCGGTGACAAGGATTTCGACGAGGCGCAGGCCTGGGAGAATGCCTGGCAGGCGATGGACAAGTTCATCGAGCAGGACGCCTATCTGAGCAAGCACCGCGGCGAGTACACTAAGCGCAACGGCGCCGTGGCACCCTTCGCCAATCAGCTCGACCTGAGCATTTCGCACGACATCATCGTTCCGCAGCGCAACGGTCGCGAGCACAAGTTGCGATTCAGTTTCAACATTGACAACTTCCTCAACCTGCTCAACCGCAACTGGGGTGTAAGCTACTCGCAGTATCTGGGGACGAACGGTCAGCAGTATCAGTTCTTGTCCGTCACGCAGAAGCCGACGGCGGCCAACGACTATACGCTTCAATACAAGATGACCAACGGATTGAAGGACATCTACGGCAACGACATTTCGCTGGATCGTACCTACAAACCCGATATCGGCTCCTATTGGACGATGCAGTTCGGTATCAAATATATGTTCTAAGCGGAGGAATCCGTCTGCAAACACGAAGGGGCGTCACATCAGTGACGCCCCTTCGTTGTCGTTTCGCTGCGGGATCAGGACTCGGCGGCGGGGAGTTTGAGCAGCAGCTCGCCGATGGCTTCGCGCAGCGTCTCCTTGGGCAATGCCCCGGTAGCCATCTGCGGCATTCCCCGGGCGGGGATGAAGAGCAGCGTGGGGACGGAGCGCACGCCGAAGGCTGCGGCCAGCTCCTGTTCGCAGTCGATGTCGACCTTGTAGATATCCACTTCGCCGGCGTACTCCTCGGAGAGCTCTTCCAGGATCGGTGCGAGCGTGCGGCAGGGGCCGCACCAGGTCGCATAGAAGTCGACGATGGCCGGTCGCGAGCCCAGATAGTGCCATTCGGAGATGGCGGAGTCGAGGTTGGCGATTTTTTCCGAGAATTCGGTTTTGGTCAGTTGCGTGATTGCCATGATTGCGGTTGTTTTGCGGTTATTGTACGGGAACTTCTTCGAGCTCTTCCTGCGGCAGCGGCCGCGTGCAGAAGAACCAGTCGTAACACTGCGTCCCTTCGTCGGGACGGGTCATGCGCTCTTCGGCAGCGGCCGACGATGAGGCGGTGGGTACGATCGCTTCGTCGCCCGGATGCCAGTCGGCGGGCAGCGCCACGTTGAAGCGGTCGACGGTTTGCAGGCCGACGAGCACGCGTTTGATCTCGTCGAAGTTGCGGCCCAGCGCCAGCGGATAGTAGATCACGGCGCGGATCGTGGCGTCGGGGTCGATGAAGAAGACGGCTCGGACGGCCGACGTCGAACTTTCGCCCGGCTGGATCATGCCGTAGAGGTTGGCGACTTTCATCCGCAGATCGGCGATCAGCGGGAAGCGCACCTCGACGTGCTGCATTCCGCGGTAGACGATCTTGTCGCGGATCGTGCGCAGCCATGCGATGTGGCTGTACAGTCCGTCGACCGAGAGTCCGACGAGCTGGCAGTTGAGCGCTTCGAATTCGTCGCTGCGTGCCGCGAAGGTCATGAATTCGGAGGTACAGACGGGCGTGAAGTCCGACGGGTGGCTGAAAAGGATGATCCAGCGTCCGGCATAATCTTCCGGAAAGCGGATCGGGCCTTGCGTAGTGACGGCCTCGAACGACGGGGCCTTGTCGCCGATGCGCGGCAGGGGAGTGGTGTTCAGATTTTCCATATCGTCTCTTTTTTTAACGGTGTGACACGGCGGTCGACCGGAAGAAACTCTCTGGAAGTAGCGAGGAGACCTCAGAAGCGGCGGGTGTAGGCGTGGCAGTAGGGGAGCGTTCCCCGGCGGCGGTAGTAGTCCTGGTGACAGGTTTCGGCGGGCCAGAAGGGGCCGGCCGGCGTCACGCGCGTGGCGACGCGGTAACCTTTGCTGCGGAGCAGGGCGATGAGCCGTTCGGCCACGGCGCGTTGTTCGGGCGAGGTGTAGAAGATTTCGGAGCGGTACTGGTCGCCGATGTCGGGCCCTTGGCGGTCGATCTGCGTAGGGTCGTGGATCTCGAAGAAGAGGCGTGCGAGCGTTTCGTAGGAGACCTTCGACGTATCGAAGGTCACGCGCACCGCTTCGGCGTGTCCCGTGGTATGGCTGCACACCTCCTCGTAGGTAGGGCGGTCGGTGCGGCCGCCGGTGTAACCCGCTTTGACCGAGAGGACGCCGGGCTGTTGTTCCAGCAGGTATTCCACGCCCCAGAAACAACCGCCGGCGAAGATCGCCGTTTCGGTCGTGGCGGCCGCCTCGGAGGAGGTTCGGTCGGACGGCTCCGCGGCCGGCACGAAGTCGAGCGAGAGGGAGTTGACGCAGTGGCGCGTATTCTTGTCGGTAAAGCGTTCACCCGTGAAGACATGCCCCAGATGCGCCCCGCAGCGGGCGCAGGTGATCTCGGTGCGGCGGCCGTCGGCGTCGGGCGTGCGGCGTACCGCACCTGCGATCTCGTCGTCGAAGGCGGGCCAGCCGCACCCCGCATCGAACTTGTCCTCCGAACGGTAGAGCGGCGCGCCGCACTGGCGGCAGCGGTAGAGGCCGCGCTCGCTGTGCTTGTAGTATTTTCCCGTGAAGGGAGCCTCGGTTCCCTTGTCGACGATGATCCGGCGTTCGTCGGGTGTGAGCGGTTTCATGGTTTGTGCATTTACCGTGAGGAGAATTCCCATGAGGGCGATTCCCCCTGCGATGATTCGTTTCATAACGCTCTGTCGGATGTGCAACAATCGCGCCGTGCGCGCCCTACAACAGCGATATTGCGCCTTGCACGGCGTAGAGGACAGCCACGTAGCGCAGCGCCTTGCCCGCGAACATGGCCAGCGTGGTGATCCACACGTTGCTGCGCATGAGTCCCAGCAGGATGGCGATCGCTTCGCCGACGTAGGGCAAGAAGGCGAAAAAGGCGCTCCATGCCCCCTTTCCTGCGAGGAAGCGTCCGGCACGGTCGAGTTGTTTTTCGCCGATGCCGAGGTAGCGGCCGAACCATTCGCGTTTGCCCAGATGACCGATCCAGTAGCAGGTCATGCCGCCTGCGGTGTTGCCCGTGGCGGCTGCCAGCAGGCAGAGTGCGGGGTCGAGTCCCAAGCGGACGAGTACGACCATCACCGCTTCCGAACTGAACGGGACGATGCTCCCCGCCACGAAGGCCGAGAGGAAAAGTCCCCAATAGCCCCAGTCGATGCAGAGCTGCGTGGCCGTGTCCAGAAATCCTTCCATGTCATTCGTCGCTTTGTTGCGGCAGGTCGTCGAGCAGTGCCGTCAGCGAGTCGTAGAGCGGCACGCCGTAGCGCCGGCAGGTGATGCGCACGTTGTCGTAGCGGTAGTAGTCGGGGCTGCACGCCACGAACAGCTTGCCCGAACGGGCGTAAAGTCCCATTTCGAGCAGCGAGATCGGCGAGCGGCTGTCGCCCAGCAGATTCATTACGATGAGGTCGGCCGCTTCGAGGTGCGCCAGCTCCCACGCGACCTGATACTCCATTTCGGCCGGCGAGGCATGGAACTCCCGACGGCGGGGGTTGAAGAAGAGCCAGCGGCCGCCGATGCTGTCGCGGAAGCGGGCGACGAGAGCCGCCTGCCAGTCGGCGCTGCGTCCCATGTCGATCGTGCCGGCGAGGAAGACCTTGCGGTACTGCGTCGAGTCGACCGTGTGCGACCGCCAGCGGGGCTGGTATTCGGCCACGTCGTCGGCCGGCGTTTCGGCGGCTCGTATGCCGGTCGGCCGGGAACCGCCGCCGCAGCCGGCGAGCAGTCCGGCCAGCAGGAGGACGAGGAGGGTTGCAGGGCGGTTCATCGGAGCGTGTCGTCGAGCGGCCACGGCCGCAGTTCGTAGAGTTGGTTGCGCAGGCGCGGCGTGAAGCCCGCTTCGCGGATCGCCTGCTGGATGCCTTCGGCGTCGAAGCGGTTGTCGGCGCCGGCCGACGAGACGACGTGCTCCTCGATCATGATCGACCCCATGTCGTTGGCGCCGCTGTGGAGCGCCGCCTGCGCCGTCTGGCGGCCGACGGTGAGCCACGACGCCTGTATGTTGGGGATGTTGTTCAGGATCAGCCGGCTGGCGGCGATGATGCGGATGTATTCCAGCGGCGAGAAATCGGTCGATATCCCTTCGGCTTCGAGCCGCGTGCCCGTCGAGCGGAAGATCCACGGGATGAAGGCCAGAAAGCCGGGCTTCCCTTCGGGGCAGCGCGCTTGCAGATCGCGGATCGCGAGCAGGTGGTCGACGCGCTGGCGCGGCTGCTCGACGTGGCCGTACATCATCGTGGCCGACGTGGCCAGCCCCAGCGTATGGGCTTCGTGCATCACCGCGAGCCACGACGCCACCGAGGGCTTGGCGGGCGAGATCGCGCGCCGCACGTCGGGGTCGAGGATTTCGGCTCCGGCGCCCGGCAGCGAATCCAGTCCGGCGGCCATGAGCCGGCGCAGCGTTTCGAGCGTCGTCAGACCGCTGATGCGGGCGATGTGGGCCACTTCGGGCGCACCGAGCGCATGAAGCCGGATCCGGGGGAACATCCGTTTCAGGTCGCGGAACAACTCTTCGTAGAAGTCGATGCCGAGTTGCGGATGCAGCCCGCCCTGCAACAACAGCTGGTCGCCGCCCAGCGCAAGCGTTTGCGCGATCTTTTCGCGGTACTCCTCGCGCGAGGTGACGAAGGCGCGCTGCGTATCGTGGGGCTTGCAGTGGAAATTGCAGAACTTGCAGCCCGAGATGCAGACGTTGGTGATATTGACGTTGCGGTCGATCTGCCACGTCACGACCGTCGGGTCGGCGACCGTCGCACGCCGTACGGCGTCGGCCGCTGCGGCCAGCTCCTGCACGGGCGTGCATTCGTAGAGCGCATAGGCTTCGTCGCGCGTGAGCGGCTCGCGCCGCACGGCCTTGTCGAGTATGCGGTCGGTCGTCATGTCAGCGGCGGCGTTTTACCTGCGGACTCCGGTGGCCTCGCTGCGGGGTGTCGGTGCGGGGTGCGTCGGGCAGCACCATGTCGAAGTCGAGCTGGCGTTTTTGCAGATCGGCGCGCTTGACGCGGATGCGCACGGCATCGCCCAGCGTGAAGCGCCGGCCCGTCGAGCGGCCCGTCACGGTGTATTCGGCCGGATCGAAGTCGTAGAAATCGTCGTGCATGTCGCGCATGGCCACCAGCCCTTCGATGTGGTTCTCGTCGATCTCGACGAAGATGCCCCACTCGGTGATGCCCGATATGTGGCCGGCGAACTCCTCGCCCAGGCGTGCCTGCATGAACTCCACCATCTTGTATTTGATCGAGGCGCGTTCGGCCTCGGCGGCGATCACTTCGCGTTCCGAGGCGTGCTCGCACAGCGCTTCGAATGTCGCCTTGTCGGTCGTCTTGCCGCCTTCGAGGTAGCGTGCCAGCAGGCGGTGCACCATCATGTCGGGATAGCGGCGGATCGGCGAAGTGAAGTGGGTGTAGTAGGGGAAGGCCAGTCCGTAGTGGCCGATGTTGTTGGTGGTGTAGTAGGCTTTGGCCATCGAACGTACGGCCAGCGTCGTGACGACGTTCTCTTCGGGGCGGCCCTTGACCTTCTGGAAGAGCTTGTTCATCTCCTTGGCGACGGGACGGCCCTCGGAGGCCTTGAAGACGTGCCCGAAGCGCAGGATGAACTGCCGGAAGCTCTGCAACTTGTCGACGTTCGGTTCGTCGTGGACGCGGTAGACCATCGTGCGGCCCGACTTGCGTCCTCTGACCTTGCCGCAGAACTCGGCAACGCGGCGGTTGGCCAGCAGCATGAACTCCTCGATCATCTGGTTGGCCTCCTTCTGTTCCTTGAAATAGACGCCCAGCGGCCGGCCCTTCTCGTCGAGCCGGAATTTGGCCTCGGCGCGGTCGAAGCTGATCGCGCCGTTGCGGAACCGCTCGCGGCGCATGGCCTGCGCCAGCCGGTTGAGCGTAAGGATCTCTTCGGCGTAGTCGCCCCGGCCGGTCTCGATCACCTGCTGCGCCTCCTCGTAGGCGAAGCGGCGGTCGGAGTAGATCACCGTGCGGCCGAACCATTCGTCGAGGATTTCGAGGTTCTCGTTGAGGGTGAAAACCGCCGAAAAGCAGAGGCTCTCCTCGTGCGGCCGCAGCGAACAGAGTTCGTTGCAGAGCCGTTCGGGCAGCATCGGCACGGTGCGGTCGACCAGATAGACCGACGTGCCGCGCGCTTCGGCTTCGGTGTCGACCACCGAACCCGGCCGCACGTAGTGCGTCACGTCGGCGATATGGACGCCCACCTCCCACACGCCGTCGCGGACTTTGCGGACCGACAGCGCGTCGTCGAAGTCCTTGGCGTCGGCCGGATCGACGGTGAAGGTCACCGTCTGCCGGAAGTCGCGCCGCTCGGCGTAGTCTTTGCGGGTGATGCGCCCGTCGATGGCTTCGGCTGCCGCCTCGACCTCCGGCTCGAAGCGGTAGGGGAGGTCGTATTCGGCCAGAATGGCGTGCATCTCGGTGTCGTTCTCGCCCGCCTTGCCCAGAATGTCGACCAGTTCGCCCACGGGGCTTTTCGAGCCGGGCGCCCATTCGGCGATGCGTACGACGACCTTGTCGCCGTTTTTCACGTTCGGGCAGTCGCGCTTGTGGAGGTAGACGTCGACGGGCATCTTGCGCGAGTCGATACGCACGAAGACATTGTGTTCGTTGACTTCGGCCGTGCCGACGTAGCGTTTGCGGCTGCGTTCGACGATCGCGGTGATCTCGCCTTCGGGGGCGTTGGAACCCCGTGCCTTGCGCGTGAGCACCAGTTGCACGCGGTCGCCGTCGAGAGCGTTCAGCGAGTTGCGCGAGTGGATGTAGACCTGCTGCTCCATGCCTTCGACATGCACGAACATCGAGCCGGTATTCAGCATCTCGACCGTGCCTTCGAGTCGGGGCCGCTGGGCGGGGCTCAGGCGGTATTTGTCGCGCGGGCAGCTCTCGATGACGCCCGTTGCGAGCAGTTGTTCGACGATCTGCATCGTCTCGCGGCGGCCCTCCTTGCTTGCGCCGCCCGATGCCGAAGCGAGGTGGCGCAGCGAGAATTTGTTGTCGGGCAGCTGCCGGAACAGTTCCAGAATCAGCGCGGCGCGTTCGTCGCCGTTATGGGTTTGTTTTTTCGTTCTTGTCATTTTTCATTCAACAGTTTGAGGGCCAGCGCCTGCATGAAGGCTATGCCCGTGGTGATGGCCTTCTCGTCGGGCGAGAAGGTCGATGTATGCGGTTTCCCCGACGCCGCGCCGACGCCCAGCCGGTAGAACAGCGAAGGATAGAGGTGCGTGTAGAACCCGAAGTCTTCGGCCGTCGTGCGCAGCGGTAGGTCGACGGCCTGCCACCGTTCGGCGGCCAGGCTGCGGGCGAGCGAGGCGAGGGCGGGGTCGTTGACCACGCAGGGATAGCCCCGCCCGATGTCGACGGCCGTCCGTGTGTCGTACCGGCGGTCGGCGGAGGCGGCGATGTCGCGGATCGCGTCGTAGGAGGCGCAGCGCAGCGCCTCGTCGAAGGTGCGCAGCGTCCCTTCGAGCCGGACGTCGTCGGGGACGACGTTCGTCGCGCCGTCGGCCTCGATGCGGCCGATCGAGAGGACGCGCTCCGGCAGGTTGAGGGCCAGCAGTCCGCCGACGAGTTCGGCGGCGGCGGCTACGGGATCGTGCAATTGATTGCGCAGTGCGGCGTGGCCTCCTGTGCCGTGTACGGTGAAGCGCAGTTCGTCGCTCGAAGCCATGTATTTGCCCGCGCGGAATCCGAAGGTGCCCACTTCGAGCGACGGTTCGACGTGCTCGCCTACCACGGCCCGCACGTCGTAGTCGGCGAAAGGCTCTTCGGCCAGCACCAGCGACGCGCCTCCGGGGTTGCACTCCTCGCCCGGCTGGAAGAGCCCGAGAAGCGTCCCCTCGAAATCGCGCGAACGATTGAGCTCCTGCAAGACACCCATCAGCACGGCCGTGTGGACGTCGTGGCCGCAGGCGTGCATCACCCCGTCGTTGAGCGAGCGCCACGCTACGTCGGCCTGTTCGCGGATCGGCAGCGCGTCGATGTCGGCGCGCAGGACGACCGCACGACGAAGATCGCCGCGGCCTTCGATGCGTGCCAGGACGCCCGTGCGGGCGACGGTGCGGTGGGCGATGCCCAGCCCGTCGAGCGTGCGGGCGATGAGGTCGTGCGTCCCGGTCTCGCGGAACGAGAGTTCGGGACGGCGGTGCAGCGCACGGCGGAAAGCGATGATGTCGAGCTCGTCGGCCATGGTCAGAATACCTCCTTGATGATTTGGCGCACGTTCTCGGCACGGCCCATGGTATAGAAATGGATCACCGGTACGCCGGCGGCTTTCAGCCGGCGGCACTGGTCGACGGCCCACTCCACGCCGATGCGGCGGATCGCTTCGGGGCGGTCGGCATGCGTCCGGACTTCGCTGCGCAGCGCTTCGGGCAGTTCGATGGCGAAGGTTTCGGGGAGCAGCGTGAGCTGCCGCAGCGTCGAAAGGGGTTTCACGCCCGGGATGACCGGCACGTCGATCCCCGCTTCGCGGCAGCGGCCGATGAAGGCCAGGATACGGTCGGCGTCGTAGCAGATCTGCGTCATGACGTAGTCGGCGCCGGCGTCGACCTTGGCTTTGAGGTGGCGCAGGTCGCTTTCGGCGTCGAGGGCGTCGACGTGTTTTTCGGGATAGCCCGCCACGCCGATCGAGAATTTCGAGTGGTGGCACTCCTCCACTTCGCCGTCGACGAACTCGCCGCGGTTCATCGCCGCGATCTGCCGCACGAGGTCGATGGCGTGGGAGTGCCCCTGCGGATGGGGCATGAAATGGCGTTCGTTGGGGCCGCAGTCGCCGCGCAGCGCCAGCACGTTGTGCAGCCCGAGGAAGTCCATGTCGATGAGCGCGTCCTCGATGTCGTAGCGCGACAGGCCGCCGCAGATCAGGTGCGGCACCACCTCGATGCCGAAGCGGTCGCGGATCGCGGTCGAGATGCCCACCGTGCCGGGACGCCGCCGCATCCGGTGCCACTCGATGTGGCCGTCGGGGGTAAGCGTCTCCTTGATGCTCTCGCGGTGGAAGGTGACGTTGATGAAGGCGGGGTCGAATTCGCGCAGGGCTTCGATCGTGGTGAAGACGCTGCGGGTGCCGTCGCCTTTGAGCGGCGGCAGCAATTCGAACGAGAAGCGGGTCGTCTCCCGTGCGGAGGTTTCGCGGATGATATCCAGTACGTTCATGTTCAGACGTTGTTCGGAATGATTTTTTCAACGGTTTCGACTGCCAGTCCGCGCCGTTCAGCGTAGTCGCGCAGCTGTTCGGCGTCGATCTGTCCGACGGAGAAATAGTGGGCATCGGAGAAGAACAACCCGCAGAGCGCTTCGCCGGGCGAGATCATCCAGTTCTCCGTCAGCCGCATGCGGGTCGTCTGTTCGACGGCGAGCAGATCGAAGATCTCGCGTTTGAGCGAGTGGTCGGGCGAGGCGGGGTAGCCGAAGGCCATGCGCCGGCCGCGGTATTCGCCCGCGATGACCTGCTGCGGCGTCGGCGCCTCTGCGGTTTCGTAGCCCCACATCTGCCGCCGCACGAAGCTGTGCACCACTTCGGCGAAGGCTTCGGTGAGGCGGTCGGCGAGCAGCTTGGCCATGATGGCCGAGTAGTCGTCGCCCTCGGAGCGGAACTTGTCGCAAAGCTCTTGCAGGCCGATTCCGGCCGTGAGGGCGAAGGCGCCGATGTAGTCGGTCGCGCCGTCGCGCCGGTCGGCGATGAAGTCGGACAGGCAGAGGTTTTCGGCGCCGCGCGTCTGGTTGCGAAGCATGGGCAGCGTATGGCGGCGTCCCTTCGCATCGGTGAGGAGGATGTCGTCCCCGCGGCTGACGGCGGGGTAGATTCCCACGACGCCTTGCAGCGTGAGGAGCCGTTCGTCGGCGATGCGGTGCAGCAACGCCTGTGCGTCGTCGAAGAGTTTGCGGGCTTCGTCGCCCCGTTCGGGGTGGTCGAAGAGGTCGGGGCAGCGTCCTTTGAGCCCCCATGCGGGGAAGAAGAAGTTCCAGTCGATGAAGGGTTCGACGTCGGCGATGTCGAAGTCGGGGAAGACGAGCCGTCCCGTGTGGGCTGCGGGCGCGATCTGCGATGCGGGACGCGGGCGGCGGTTGCGGCGGGCATCGGCGACGGGGATCAGATCGCGCAGCCGTTCGCGGCGCAGGTAGTCGTCGCGCAGCCGTTGCTGGCGAGCCTGCACCTCGGCGACATAGATTTCGCGGTCGGGACCCAGCAGGGCCGCGAGGATGCGGTTGTTCTCGCTCGCGTCGCGCGAGTGGATGACCGGTGCCGCCGTGCAGGGGGCGATCTTCACGGCCGTGTGGAGGTCGGAGGTGGTGGCTCCGCCGATGATGAAGGGGATGTGCAGCGAGCGGCGTTCGGCCTCCTCGACCACGTGGATCATTTCGTCGAGCGACGGGGTGATCAGGCCGCTCAGGCAGATCGCGTCGGCGCCCCATGCGGCCGCTTCGTCGACGATGCGCTGCGCCTCGACCATGACGCCCAGGTCGCGGATCTCGTAGCCGTTGCAGGCCATGACCACCGCGACGATGTTTTTGCCGATGTCGTGGACGTCGCCCTTGACCGTGGCCACGATCACCTTGCCCGCCGACTTTCGGCCGGCGGCGTTCTGTTCGATATAGGGGGTGAGCACCCCGACGGCGCGTTTCATCACGCGCGCCGACTTGACGACCTGCGGCAGGAACATCTTGCCCTGGCCGAAGAGTTCGCCTACGCGCGCCATCGCACGCATCAGCAGCCGGTCGATCACCTGCATCGGGTCGCCCAGTTCGCGGTAGGCTTCGAGCGTGTCGGTCTCGATGTGGTCGGTCACTCCTCTGAGCAGAGCGTATTCGATGCGTTCCGGCAGCGGCCGGGTGCGCCACGCCTCCTCGTGTGCGGCTCCTTCGGCCGCGGTGTCGGTGCGGAGATGCTGTGCGTAGTCGATGAGCCGCTCGGCAGCGTCGGCACGACGGCAGAGGACGACGTCCTCGACGCGTTCGAGCAGTGCGGGTTCGATGTCGCTGTAAACCTGCAACAACTGGGGATTGACGATGCCCATGTCCATTCCCGCCGCGATGGCGTGGTAGAGGAAGACCGAGTGCATCGCCTCGCGCACGACGTTGTTGCCGCGGAAGGCGAACGAGAGGTTCGAAACGCCGCCCGACACCTTGGCGTGGGGCAGGTGTTCCTTGATCCAGCGCGTAGCTTCGATGAAGTCGAGCGCATAGCGGTCGTGCGCCTCGATGCCCGTGGCGACGGCCAGTACGTTGGGATCGAAAACGATCTCTTCGGGCGGGAATCCCGCTTCGGTCAGCAGCCGGTAGGCGCGTTCGGCCACCTCGATCTTGCGGGCGTAGGTGTCGGCCTGTCCCCGTTCGTCGAAGAGCATCACCACGGCCGCCGCGCCGTAGCGGCGGATGGTGGCGGCACGTTCCAAAAAGGTGCCTTCGCCCTCTTTGAGCGAGATCGAGTTGACGACGCTCTTGCCCTGCACGACTTGCAGACCGGCTTCGAGCACCTCCCATTTCGACGAGTCGATCATCACCGGCACACGGGCGATTTCGGGCTCCGAGGCCATGAGGTTCAGAAAGTGGCGCATGGCCTGCGGCCCGTCGATCAGGCCGTCGTCCATGCAGACGTCGACGAGCTGCGCTCCGGCGTCGACCTGTGCGCGGGCCACGGTGAGCGCTTCGTCGTAGTCGCCTTCGCGGATGAGACGGGCGAACTTCGCCGAGCCGGCCACGTTGGTGCGCTCGCCGATGTTGACGAAGTTGGCCTCGGGGACGATGCGCAGCGGTTCGAGACCGCTCAGGACCGTGATATGGCGCGGTGCGGGGAGACGCCGCGGCGCGTAGTCGCCCGCGATCTTCGCAAGTTCGAAGATATGTTCGGGGGTGGTGCCGCAACAGCCGCCGATGATGTCGACCAGCCCGCGCCGCATGTACTCGGCGCAGTCGGCGGCGAACATCGCCGGCGTCTCGTCGTAGCCGCCCATGATGTTCGGAAGGCCGGCGTTGGGGTGCGTCGAGATGCGCGTCTCGGCCACGGCGGCCAGCCGTTCCAGATAGGGAAGCAGCTGCTTGGCGCCGTAGGCGCAGTTGAGCCCGACCGAAAGCGGCCGTGCATGGGCTACCGAAGCGTAGAAGGCCTCGACGGTCTGTCCCGAAAGGGTGCGTCCCGATGCGTCGGAGAGCGTGCCTGAGATCATCACCGGCGTGCGGATGCCGCGTGTGCGGCACTCGTCGTCGACGGCGGCCAGCGCAGCCTTGGCGTTGAGCGTGTCGAAGACCGTTTCGATAAGCAGCAGGTCGGCGCCCCCGTCCAGCAATCCCCGCACCTGCTCGCGGTAGGCGGCGCACATCTCGGCGAACGTGATGTCGCGCGCGGCGGGATCGTTGACGTCCGCCGACATCGAGAGCGTGCGGTTGGTGGGGCCGATCGAGCCGGCGACGAAGCGCGGTTTGAGCGGGTTGCGTGCGGTGAAGGTGTCGGCTGCTGCGCGGGCCACGCCGGCTGCTGCGCGGGCGATTTCGTAGGCGCAGCCCTCCAAACCGTAGTCGGCCAGCGAGACGGCGTTGGCATTGAACGAATCGGTTTCGATGATGTCGGCGCCTGCGGCGAGGTATTTTTCGTGGATTTCGCGCACCACGTCGGGGCAGGTCAGCGCCAGCAGGTCGTTGCAGCCGCGCAGCTGCCGTTCCCAGTCGCGGAACCGTTCGCCGCGGTAGGCCGCTTCGTCCAGCCCGTAGCCTTGCACCATCGTGCCGAAGCCGCCGTCGAGCAGCAGGATGCGTTCGTCGAGTATCTCTTCGATCGGTTTTCTCATTTTTTGACGATTTCGATTTCAAACAACCGGCTCCAATTCTTTCCCGTGACGAAGATGCGCCGCGTAGCTGCGTCGTAGGCGATGCCGTTGAGTACGTCGGTCGCGGGGGTGATCTCCTCTTCGGGCAGCAGTCCCGCGAGGTCCACGACCCCTTCGACCGTCCCCGTAGCGGGATCGATGATGACGATCTGGTCGGTGGTGTAGACGTTGGCCCAGATCTTTCCTTCGATCCATTCCAGTTCGTTGAGGAACTGCACGGGACGGCCGGCGGCCGTGACCGTGATCTTGCGTCCGCGCCGGAACGTGGCGGGATCGACCTCCCAGATGTGCTCCGAACCGTCGCTCAGATAGAGCGTCTCTCCGTCGGTGGCGAGCCCCCAGCCTTCGCCGGCATAGCGTACGTCGCGCAGTTTCTCGAACGTCTGCGCATCGTAGATGTGGGCCGTGTTGTTCTGCCACGTGAGCTGATAGATACGGTCTTTTACGCGGGCGATTCCCTCGCCGAATTCGCTCTGAGGCAGGCGGACGAGTACGTCGGCGCGACCTGTCGGGAGGTCGAGCCGCTGAATCGCGGAGGCGCCGTACTGGCCGGTGCCTTCCCACAGGAAGCCGTCGTCGAAATAGAGCCCCTGCGTGTAGCTCGTCGTCAGGTGCGGATAGCTCGCCTTGACGACGTAGGTATACTGCACGGGTTCGACGGGAGCCTGTGCGGCCGTTGTCGACGGTGCCGGACGCCGCCCGGCGCAGCCTGCGGCCAGAGCCAGCAAAAGAATCGGTAAACTCGGTTTCACGTTTCTAATATGTATATAATTTTACAAAAATACGAATTAAAAACGAAAATGAAAAATTGCAGGTCGTCCTTCGTCTTTTCCGCAGTAGCAGACGGGGTATTCGGAGCGGATTGAGAGGTGTTTAGGGGTTGGATAACCGGCTGGAATTTAAGCGCTGGCATTCGACTTGTGTTATCCGATTAAAACTATGCATTTTGCTGAACAACACGGAACTCCATTTAAAATCGATAATCAATATTGCAAATGATGAAAAAAGCAGTAACTTTGCGATCGAAGAAATCTCTTACTAACGTAGAGTTGCACGTATTTACGACCTGCAAGGGCAGGTATAGTTTTCGGTAGACCAATATTGTTATCTTGTAAATGGTTGATTTATAAAGATATATTTATTTTTGGTCTAAGTGGGGATTTTGCCTAAATTGAACGCTCATCTGAAAATCGTGGCGGAGAGAGATGGAAATATACAGTGGTTTGTCCTTAATTATATCCCTTCGATAGTTGCAAGACATGAAACTGCCGAGGCCGTGGTCGGACGATTCAATAAGGTCAACGATGAGGAATTGGAACTTTTCGCTCCGACTTTTGTGAAGATGGTCGAAACCGGAGGCAAATTGAAACGTATCGAAACACCTTTGATGTTTCATTATGTTTTCGTGCGGGGAAGCTTGGGATGTGTCAAAGATCTTTGTTCTCAGACAAATGGCTTCTCGTTCGTGCTGAGCCATTTGGACTCGCCCCGTTATCTTTCGATTACCGATCAGTCGATGGAGGCTTTCAAGACAGTTGCCCGTTATTACGCAAATCAGATTCCGTGTTTTTCGACGGAGGAGATCGATCTCGAAGAGGGTGATTATGTCGAAGTGGTACAAGGCGCTTTTTCGGGGTTGAAAGGAAGATATATCTCCAAAAAACGCGGACGCAGCGGCAATTTGCTTATCGCAGTGACGCAAGATCTGGCCGCAACGGTGTATGCCGTTAAAGCAGATTATCTGAGAGTTCTCGAATTCGCCAAAAACAGCAAACGGGCCTATGATCAGGTCGAGGCTTTTATACCTCGTCTTTTTGCGGCGATGAGAGTTTACCGCAGCGGAGGGAAACTCGACGCCGGCCTGATCGCTCCGCTGGTCGTCTTTTGCCGAAGATTTGATTCCGTAAAATTCGATAACGCCAAGTTTGAGGCGAAACTTCAGCTGCTTTTGATGACGGCATGCAAAATTTTGGGCGATGCGGATGGTTTCCGGAAAGCGCAGGCGAGTTTCGAAAAACTCGCAGTGAATCTAACCAATCGATGGACGAAAGCATTGGCGGCCCTTTGCCTCTCGGTCATGTCGTGCGACGCCGAGGGCATTGCACCCGGGCGGGAATTTCTTCCAGAGAGTAGCGCCGGCGAGTCGAAGGCGCAGGCAGAACTTCGTGCCGAATACGAATACTATCTTGCCGACAAGTCTTGACAACTACGGACTCGTAGTCATTCCTCATGCGCAAAAAGAGAGGAAATTATTAGTAATCCGATAACGGAATGTTATCGGTTTGTAGGATGGATATATGTCTTTAAGTTGTTTGAATTAGTTTGTTGAATACTGTTAGTTTAATAACCTAATAAATGGGAAAAGATATCAAAATCTGCGTAATCGGTCTGGGTTACGTCGGCCTGCCGTTGGCTCGCCTGTTTTCGACTAAATACCCGACGGTGGGATTCGACATGAATCGGTGCCGTGTCGACGCCCTCAACGACGGACATGATGCGACGCTCGAAGTAAGCGACGAATTGTTGCAAGATGCGATCGGAAAACACGGTTTCCGTTGTACGACCGATCTTGACGAGATTCGAGACTGTAATTTTTATGTCGTGGCCGTTCCCACCCCTGTCGATGATAACAACCGTCCTGATCTCAAAGCCTTATGGGGAGCCAGTGAAACTGTCGGGAAAGTCATCTCAAAAGGAGATATCGTAGTTTACGAATCGACCGTTTACCCTGGTGTAACGGAGGAGGAGTGTCTGCCCGTCGTGGAACGCGTCAGCGGATTGAAGTTCAACGAGGACTTTTTTGCCGGCTATTCTCCCGAACGTATCAATCCGGGTGATAAACTCCATACAGTCGAGAAAATCAAGAAGGTAACGTCGGGTTCGACGCCCGAGATCGCAGAGATTGTCGACGGCGTATATAATTCGGTACTTGTCAACGGTACCCATAAGGCCCCTTCGATAAAGGTGGCCGAAGCTTCGAAAATCATCGAAAATTCACAGCGTGACGTCAACATCGCTTTTATGAATGAGTTGGCGAAAATATTCAATGCCATGGGAATCGATACCCATGATGTCATAGAGGCCGCTTCGTCGAAATGGAATTTCATCAAACTTACCCCTGGACTTGTCGGAGGCCATTGCATTTCGGTCGACCCGTACTACCTTATTCAAAAGGCTCAGGTCTACGGTGTGCTTCCCCGCGTGATGTCCTCCGCCCGACGTCTCAACGACGGGATGGGTGCGTATGTTGCCAATCAGACTATTAAGGCGATGAATCTCAAAGGGGTAAAAGTGAAAGATGCTAAAATTCTTATCCTCGGCATTACATTCAAAGAAAACTGTCCCGATATCCGCAATACCAAGATCGTCGACATCTACCACACCCTTGCCGAGTATACCTCTAACATCGTTATCTACGATCCGTGGGCAGATCCCGTTGCCGTAGAAGGTGAATATGGCGTGAAGCTTGTTGACGAAAACTTCAATGCGCTTCGCGGTCGATTCGACGCCGTTATTCTCGGCGTGGCGCACGATCAGTTCAGAGATATGGATGTTCGCAGCCTCCTTGCTGATCCTGCCGCCGGAGTAGTCTACGACGTCAAGGGCGTTCTTCCCCGCAGTATTATCGACGGGAGATTGTAAAATATTAAAAAAAATCAAATACTTTATGTCGATTTTTAAAGACAAAGTCCTGCTGATTACAGGAGGTACGGGTTCGTTCGGCAATGCCGTGCTGAAACGTTTTCTTGATTCGGATGTCAAAGAGATCCGGATTTTTTCGCGTGACGAGAAGAAGCAGGATGAGATGCGCCACCGTCTCAATAATTCCAAGTTGAATTTTATCATCGGCGATGTTCGGGATTTCGAAAGCATAGACTCTGCGATGGCAGGTGTCGATTATGTATTCTCGGCCGCGGCGCTCAAACAGGTGCCTTCTTGCGAGTTTTATCCGATCCAGGCCGTACGAACGAATATTTTGGGTTCTGAAAATGTGTTGGAAGCGGCAGTTCGCAATAGCGTAAAACGTGTAGTTGTCCTATCTACCGATAAGGCGGCTTATCCGATCAATACGATGGGTATGACCAAAGCGTTGATGGAGAAACTGGCGATTTCCAAGGCGCGTGATCCTCGGGCGAAAGAGGCTGGAACAGTTATCTGTGCGACGCGCTACGGTAACGTGATGTGTTCGCGAGGATCGATTATTCCTCTGTTTATCGACCAGATCAACGCCGGTCTGCCGATGACTGTCACCGTGCCTGAAATGACGCGTTTTATGATGTCGCTGGACGAGGCTGTCGATTTGGTGCTGTTTGCATTCGAACACGCCGAGCCCGGAGACTTGTTCGTTCAGAAAGCACCCGCAGCGACTATCGAAGTTTTGGCACAGGCTATTAAGGAGATATTCGGAGTCGACAACCCGATCAAAATAATCGGAGCGCGCCACGGAGAAAAGATGTATGAAACGCTTTGTACGTCTGAGGAGATGGGTAAAGCCGAAGATCTCGGCAATTTCTACAGAATTCCGGCCGATCTCCGCGATTTGAACTATTCGCAGTATGTCGACGAATTCGGACATCGGGTCGACTGTAAGCAGTATAATTCAGACAATACGCATCGCCTCGATGTCGAGCAGATGAAAGAAATGCTCCTGAAACTCGATTATGTACGCGAAGAACTCGCTAAATTCAAGGCAAAGGCATGATACCATTGGTCAAACCGTATATGCCTCCGCGCGAGGTGTTGATGCCGGCGTTGGAGCAGATTCTGTATAGCGGATATATCGCTACGGGACAGGCTGTCGATGATTTCGAGATGGAGTTCCGTCGATTTATCGGCAATCCGAATATGCTTTCGCTGCATTCCGGAACGGATGCGCTTCATCTGGCCTTTATTCTTGCCGGCGTAAAACCCGGCGACGAGGTTATCTCGACGCCCATGACGGCCGAGCCTACCAATACGTCCATTGCGATGGTCGGGGCCAAAGTCGTGTGGGGAGACGTCGATCCTGCCAACGGTCTTCTCGATCCTGCCAGCGTCCACAGTCTGATTACCGAAAGGACTAAGGCGATCGTGCTTGTCGATTATGCGGGCATGGTATGCGACATCGATGCTTTTCGGCATATCTCTGCGGAGACGGGTGTTCCGTTGATCGAAGATGCCGCCCACGCCCTCGGTTCCAAATACAAGGGCCGGATGACAGGTTGCAATGTACCGTACACCGTATTTTCTCTTCAAGCGATCAAACATATGACAACGGTCGACGGCGGCTTCCTCGCAGTGCGATCGGAGGCCGAACTTGACCGTGCACGTCGTCTTCGTTGGTTCGGTCTCGACAAAAAGCGCTCCCGACTCGAAAACGACATCACCGAAGTCGGGTATAAGTACGCCATGAACAATGTCAATGCCACCATAGGTCTTGTACAAATGCGGTATATCGAAGACGTCATCGGTAAATACATAGCGAACGGTAAATTCTACGACGAAGCGTTGGCCGGAGCCGACGGAGTTACGTTGCCGTTCTATTATCCCGGTGCAGAGGCATCCTATTGGCTCTATACTATGAAAGTGGAACGGCGCGACGATTTCATCCGCATGATGGAAGCCAACGGCGTGCTTGCGTCTCCCCTCCACCACCGCAGCGACACGCATTCGATATTCAAGGATTCGCGCCGCGATCTTCCCGGCATGGAGCAGTGGTATGAATCGTTCGTTCATATTCCCTGCGGTTGGTGGGTGACACCCGAAGACCGTATCCGCATTGTGGAACTTGTCAAAAAAGGATGGTAAATTCTATGAATATGAAAGTTATATTTCTTGCATACCGGCAGTGGTCGTTGAACGTCTTTCCCGCCATTGTTAAACATCCGAAGGTTTCGGAATGTGTCTTATGTAAGACGCATGAAGAGTTGTTGGCGCTTGATCTGTCCAAGTATGATCTCCTCATAACTTGCGGATGGAGTCAGGAACTTGGAGAAGAGGTTACTGGGAAAATCGAAGCTATCGGAGTACATTGCGCCGAACTCGACCGTTATTCTTACGGTACGCCCATTCAACTGCAAATTATTGATGGTATTACACGTTCCAAACATCGTATCTTTAGTTTCACATACGACAAGAGTTCTGCTCGTGCACATACACACAACAGGTTGTATTCCCATGAAGTAGATCTTGATTATTCGGGGAATATGGAAGATATCCTCGAACAACTTACCGTGACGAGCAAAGTGCTTTTTATCCGCTATCTCGATGACTATCCCGAGATCGAATGGAAGCAATGGCCTGCTGAAGATATCGTACGTCCCGCTCGTAGACCTGCCGACAGTATCCTTAGCAAGGAAGATGTCGCACGCATGGATACTGAACAACTTTACAATTTTTTCCGCTGTCTCGAAGATCCTTATCCAAATGGAGCCATCGAAGACGATAAAGGCACACTCTACATCCAAAAAGTGATGTATAAGAAAAAATGAAACAGCTTATAATACTCGGAGCAGGAGGCTCCGGTTGGGATATCGTTTCGATAGTCAACGCTATCAATGCAGTAAATGGTGAGTGGGAAATAGTGGGATTTCTTGATGATAATCCTGCGTTGGCTGGAAAAGAATTTTGCGGAGTGAGGGTTGTAGGGACAATTGACGATGCTGTAAAATATCCAAAAGTGTATTTTGTTTCGTCGATAGCTAATCCGACCAATCGTATTATACGCCGCATGATATGGGATAAAGTAACGCGTTTTGGTTGTGAATTTGCTACTTTGGTACATCCGTCGGCCATAATCTATGATAATGTGACCATCAAGAAGGGGTGCGTGGTAAATGCGAATTGTATGCTCGGCAACGGAGCATGTCTCGAAGAAGACGTACATTTGGCATATGCCTGCAATATTGCCCACGAAACAGTTCTTAAGAGCCATGTGACTCTTGGAACAGGAGTAAATCTTTCAAGTGGTGTCGTAATAGGAGAAGACTGTTATATCGGAGCAGGTGTGTCGTCGACACACGATATTACGGTGGAACCCGATACTCTTGTAGCCGTTGGAGCCGCTATTATTGACGATTTAGTGAACAATTCGATGAAAATGTGGATTGGAGTGCCTGCTATTCCTATAAAAGAATATATCAGAAAAAATCGATAAAAATGGAAACAAAAGTACTTGAAATAATCAATGGAATCCGCTCGGCAAAAGGTCTGTCGACACTTGCAGCTTTGATGCCTGATGCCGACCTTCGACACGATTTGGAACTGACGTCGTTCGACCTTGCGGAACTAACCGTAAAGTTGGAGGATGAATACGATATCGATATCTTCGAGGACGGGTTGGTGAATACCGTGGGCGAAGTATTGGAAAAACTGAGCAAGTAATGATATTTCTTAGTGACAAAGGACGGGAATATACCTACGGTGACCTTTTATCGGCTGTCAATACTGCATGTTCGTACAAGCCGTTGTATCGTGCTTCGGGTCTTTATCCCTATTTCGTCAATTTCCTCACCGCTTTGGTCGCAGGGGCGCCCGTGGTGTTGCTTGATTCCGACCTCAGTCCGTTGGAACTCGATGGTGTGGACGAACGTGCCGTCAATTCTGAGACAGATTTGCCGCAGCATGTCGCTTTCGATAACATCGGCGGTTTGATAGAGGCTGTCTTTTCTTCGCAGTCGCAGATTACAATCTTCACTTCCGGTACTACCGGACAACCCAAAGAGGTGGTGCATACGGTGCAGTCATTGTCCCGATCTGTAAGACGGGGCGACAAATACCGAGACTCTATTTGGGCTTTTGCATACAATCCTACGCATATGGCCGGCCTGCAAGTATTCTTTCAGGCATTCGGCAATGGCAATACTATTGTGAATGTGTTCAACAGCAGCCGGGATGAGGTATTTGCCGCCATCGATGCACAGGGTATTACACATATTTCGGCCACTCCTACGTTCTATCGTTTGTTGTTGCCTTGCGATCATGTGTGCCCCACGATGAGGAGAGTGACGCTCGGCGGCGAAAAATCGGACAGACAGCTTTATGATTCTATTGGGTGTATCTTTCCCAATGCGAAAATCAATAACGTATATGCCTCTACCGAGGCGGGATCTCTGTTTGCCGCACGAGGTGACGCTTTCCGTATCCCGCCGGAACTCAAAGACAAATTCAAGGTGGTCGACGGTGAACTCCTGATACATCGATCCCTGCTCGGATACTCCGAGAACTTCGTCTTCACCGATGATTTCTATTCCTCGGGAGACCTTGTGGAGTGGGTAGATGAGACTGCCGGTCTTTTCCGCTTTAAGAGCCGCCGGAACGAATTGATAAACGTCGGTGGCTATAAGGTAAACCCCAACGAAGTGGAGAAAGAAATAACCGCCGTTGCGGGTGTATTGCAGGCTGTGGTATACGGTAAGGTTAACTCCGTGCTTGGTAATGTGCTGTGTGCAGAGGTGGTTAAGGCTCAAGATTGTGCTATCACTGAGACAGACCTCCGTCGATACCTTGCCGGACGCCTTCAAGATTTCAAAATACCCCGGCGTATAAAGTTTGTTGATAAATTATCTCTTACCCGAACTGGAAAACTGAAACGAACATGAATATACTTGTTACCGGATGTTCCCGAGGCGTGGGGCTTGAAATATGTCGAGTGTTGTTGAGGCAGGGCAACACGGTGTATGGTATTGCTCGTTCCCATACGCCTGAATTCCAACGACTCGAAGCCGAATATCCCGGCGTTCTTTTTTTTAAGAGCGTTGATTTAGCAGATTCTGTCGGTGTACGGAAGAATGTATTCAGAGATTTTATCGTCAATACGGTAGTGCTTCACGGCTTTGTGAACAATGCTGCCATGGCGTATGACGACATCGTCACCAATATCAGCCTCGACAAACTCAAAGCTATGTACGATGTAAATGTATTCACGCCGATGATAATCACCAAATATGTCCTGCGTAATATGCTCCTGCACCACACTTGCGGTTCTATTGTGCATGTATCGTCCATAAGCGTGCATACCGGTTACAAAGGATTGGCAATGTATGCTTCCAGTAAAGGTGCCCTTGAAGCATTCTCGAAAGATACCGCACGTGAATGGGGGGCTTTGGGAATACGCTCCAACTGCGTCGTGCCCGGGTTTATGGCTACGGCTATGAGCGCCAGCCTCTCTGACGAGCAGCGTGGTAAAATATACGCACGTACATCTCTGAAAACTGCCACAAGTATCGAGTCTGTGGCCGAGACAACGGCATTTCTATTGTCGGACAAAGCTTCGTCGATTACCGGACAGAACATCCATGTAGATAACGGTACCATATGATTCCTCTGTTCAAACCCTATATGCCGGCGAAGCTGCCTGATTTGGACCGTATCATCCAGTCAGGGCAATTGGCTTACGGGAAGTATGCGCGGGAATTTGAAGCTCGGTTAGCCGAATATATCGGAATCGATGAGGTACTTTGTACCAGTTCTTTCAATTCGGCTTATCTCGTGCTTATTCGCACACTCGGTCTTGGTCACGGAGATGAAGTTGTGGCTTCGCCGATGTGCTGTCTGGCTTCGAGTCAACCGTTCGCAGTCAATGGCATCAAACTTATCTGGGCCGATATCGATCCTTCGACAGGAACGCTCGATCCGGAGGCTGTAAAATCTAAAATCACGCCGCGTACCCGTGCGATCGTGCATAACCACTTTTGCGGTTACGCCGGCCATGTCGGTGAAATGCGAAAAATCGCGGACGAACATGGATTGATGCTGATCGACGATGTCTCGGAAGCGTTCGGTACGGAATATCACGGACGCAAGGCCGGTAATTGGGATGCGGACGCTACGGTGTACTCTTTCCAAACGGTACGCCTGCCCAATGCGATCGACGGAGGGGCTGTATCTTTCAAGGACCCAACGTATTCTCAAAAAGCCGCATTGTTGCGCGACTATGGGATCGACAGGGCGAGATTCCGCGACGATCTTGGCGAAATATCCCCTCTTTGCGATATTTCCGAGGCCGCCTATGGTTGTTTATCGTCCGATGTGAATGCGTATATCGGCATGTTGTCGCTCGCCGATACACCGGAACTGCTTCGCCGACAGCGTGAGAATGCCGTCAGGATTGCGGAAAATCTTCCTGACGGAGTTGAACCTCTCGTCCCTCTTTCGGGCACGAATCCCAATTATTGGGTATTCGGAGCGTTGGCTTGCGACAAACGCGGACTGATAGCCGATTTCCGAGCGGCGGGAACCTGCGGCATCTCGGGAGTACATCTTCCGAACACTTATTATTCTCTTTTCGGAGACCAAGGGGTGTTTTCGGGCGTGGAGGAATTCAATCACCATTTCGTGGCTCTTCCCTGTGGCTGGTGGATAAGTGACAGTGCTTTATGAGTGACCTTTCTGGTTACAAAAACATATTCAAAACCACGTTCCTCTTCGGCTTCGTACAGGTATTCAATATATTTGTGAAAGTCGGAATCAATAAAGTAGTAGCTATCCTGCTCGGTACGGCGGGAATGGGAGTGATAAGCTTGTTTCAGTACGCTGTAAGTTTTCTAAGCGTCTCATGCGGGTTGGGTATAAATCAAAGTTCCATACGCGACATATCGGAGGCTCGAGAACGAGGTGAAAACAACCGGATTGATCTGACGATCTCTTTTGTCAAATCTATCATTCGGTATACAAGTCTGTTTGGTGTAGTTGTAACGATATGTCTTTCGCCAGTTCTCAGCAGATGGACCTTTGGAAACGGGAATTATACGTGGTCGTATATCGCATTGTCGCTTGTAACAGGGGGGTTAATTCTGATACAGGGCTATCGTGCCATCAATACAGGAATGCGTCAACTGCGCAACATGGCGCTTTCCAATTTGTGGGGAAGCGCAATCGGATTGTTGGCCGCATTGCCTTTCTATTATTATTTGGGGGATAAGGGTATCGTCCCGTCGCTTATCGTGTCGACGTTCGCCACCCTCGCCATTTCGAAATTTTATGCCGACAAAGTAAAATATAATAGGGTTTCATTAACGTTCAAAGAGACCCTGTTGAAATCGTCGGGTACGATTAAAATGGGTATCTCGCTCATGCTGATGAACATGATGCTCACTCTTTCGAGTCTTGTGTTATCGGGTTACATAAGTATGCACGGAGGCGTGGAAACAGTTGGTATTTACCAAGCCGGCGCTACGATTGTCGTAAGTTATTTCGCTGTCATTATTTCGGCGATGTCCACCGAGTATTATCCCCGTATTTGCGGTATCAACGATGATGATGCGAGACTTGCCCAGGCCGTCAATGCGCAGTCGGAAACGGGACTGATCATTGGATTGCCCTTAATCGTCTCCTTTGTATTTCTCGTTCCGTATTTTCTCCGGATTCTGTATTCCGACGCATTTCTCAGCGCTTCGCAATATACCGATTTCGCAATAATAGGCTCGATAGCGATTATTTGTTCGAATTGTATGGGTATGGTATTGCTGGCTAAGCAGAACTCCCGTCTGTTCCTCATTTCGTCGTTTGTTTGTTGTTTTGTTATCTTAGGGTTAAATATTTTATTGTATAATATTTGGGGGTTAATCGGGTTGGGTATTGGGTATGCCGTCAATGGGTTGGTTCAGCTCGTTATGTATCAATGTATTATGTCCAAACGTTATGGGATATCGTTTGACCGTTCGGTTGTGCTTAACCTTGTCTTAGCCATTGCAGCATGTTTCTTGGCAAAATATTTCCGCAGTATCGAGATGGGATGGTTACAGTGGACTTTGGGAGGACTCTTGTTCGTATCGTGTTCCGGCTACACCCTTTGGTATATGGGGGCGAAAATGGACATAAACATTTTATCATACATCAACCGGCGACTTAAAAAGAATAATAAAGAAAAGCTGAACTAATGGTCATGTGACTGTATTGATAGCTTGAATCTCAATAAAACAGTTCCCTAACGATGAAAATAGCAGCGATCACACTCACGCGCAACGACGATTTTCGCCTCGTCCCTTGGAAAATGTATTTTCAGGACTATAAAGACGAACTTTACGAACATATCGTAGTGGATAACGGTAGTACGCCGGAGTATCAGAGAAAGTTGCGGGAGGCTTTCCCCGATTCGACGCATATCGAACTCGGATACAATGGCGGGTGTACTGGAGCATACAATGCAGGTATCCGTCATGCTCTTCAAGATTCTGAAATCGATGCTATTATGCTTATAGGCAACGATGTAAAGATTGAACGCGGGGGATTGACGAAACTTTTTGTTTTTCTGTATTCTAATAATAACTATGGAATGGTTGGCCCAGTAATACTCAAAAAAGATTCAACCGAAGTTGCTTGTTTCGGGATGAGTTTTAATCCCGATACTGGGATTGCTTTGCCACGCTATGCTCATAAACCTGTAACTGAAATCCAAGAACGAACCATAGAGGGTGGTTATGTCCCGGGTGGAGTATGTATGGCCAAACCCGAATTTTACGGAAGCATTGTAGGGTTGCAGGACGAAGCCCTTTTCCTTTATGGCGATGAACGTGATATGGCGCATAGGATTTATAAAGCAGGGGTTAAAGAGGCTGTAACATCGGAAGTAAGGGCATGGCATCAGCATATAAACGATAATGGTGCAACAAACTATATCAGATTCAGCAGTTATCTACAGGGACGGAATCATGTATATTTGGATAAGAAACATCTTACACGCAGAAGAGCTTTCGCTGGATTATGTAAGCGCATACTTTTTAAAATGTTGTATTTAGCAAGATATTTTTATAAATACGAAGCTCGTATGAATGTTAGTTATTACATAAAAGGAACTTTTGCCGGATTGAAGGGAAATATGGATAATAACATCCAATTTTAACGGTAGGTATTTAGTTGATGAAGAATTTACAAACATTCTTAGCGAACTTCAACGTGGTGATATTATTGGTAGGTTACCAAGTATTTACTGCGGTTTTTGAAGCCATATTCGATGTTGATTCTGAACTTTCGCAAAGTTTCACGGTACCCTATCGAGCATTTACCTTGGCAGTGAGTTTATTGTGTATTGTCGTTTCGTTAAAGGTAAAAGCGTTGCGTGCTCCTGGAACGTTATTTCTGTGGCTTGTGTGGATATGTATTCTATCTCGTTTTGTCGATACGATGTATTTCAGTCAATATTCTCCAAATACATCTTATGTATTGACGACATGGCTCTATATGATTGGTCTAACGCTTATTCCGATGTATTCCGTATACAAGAGCATGGCGGCAATCGACATTGGAACTGTTTTTAAGTGGACTTATATTCTATTGTCTATCGCGATTCTTCTGACATATTTTACCAACACTGCCTATCAAACAGCTAACTTAGAACGTTTTTCGGTCAATGCGGCCATAGGTATCATCGGTTCAGGACATTTAGGACTTACGGGGCTACTACTCTCAATTGTTCTGATTGCCAGGACAAATAGGAAAACTCAGAAATTATTTGCAATAGCGATAAGCATATTGAGTATGCTTATTATGCTGCGATCGGCTTCGCGGGGGCCTGTAATGGCGTTGTTGGGTATCGGAGCATTTTATATTATGGCTCGTTCAAAATACAAGGTTGTCGGGATTGTAATCATGGCGTTGATTATGCTCGGATACACCTTGTTTGAAACACATATAATAAATGTCTTGGAAGAAGTAGCTCCTATGATGAAAGTCCGATTATTAGACCGAGAGACAGCTCATTTTGCATCGCGGAGCTATCATTATGAAATGGCGGTTCACTTTTTTAATATAAATCCGATTTTCGGCAGTATATTCGCCATTCCGGTTGCAGGTGGATTTTTCATATATGCGCACAATTTATTCTTAGATATAGCGATGCAAAGCGGTATTCTTGGTTTGGGGATACTGCTATCCTTTTTAGGATATGCTTTGAAAGCTTGTTATAGGTTGATTCGGAGAAATTCTGGTGCCCTATGGATAAGTCTACTGTTTTTACAATCTTTTTTCATGCTTATCGTCTCTGGGGCTATATACACTGATCCTCAGTTTTCGATCTTAGGTGTGATGATACTCGTATTTGGTAGAAAAGGCGCCGTTTGGCAGAACGAAAAAATATAAATCAAATGATAAAAACAATATGAAAGCATGTTTTATGGGACTTGGCTATATCGGCCTGCCCACAGCCGTTATTGCTGCCAAAGAAGGCGGTGTCGATGTTGTCGGTGTCGACATCAATCCCTCGGTGGTTGAACAAACCAATGCCGGCCATCTTCACATCGTCGAACCCGGTATGGAAACTATGCTTCAAGAGGTGGTGAGCGCTGGTAAACTTCACGCGTCGAGCACACCCGAAGTTGCTGATGCATATTTCATGGTCGTGCCGACTCCTTTCAAAGGCAATCATGAGCCTGATGTTAGTTATGTGGAGGCGGCTACCCGCGCTGTTCTTCCTCTTTTTAAAGAGGGTGATCTCTACGTTATCGAATCGACTTCGCCGGTAGGGACTACAGAGGCTATGAGCAAAATAATTTTTAGCGAACGACCTGAACTTAAAGGAAAAATCAGTGTGGCATACTGCCCAGAACGAGTCCTCCCTGGTAATGTAATATATGAATTGGTCCACAATGACCGTGTAATAGGCGGTCTCGATGAGGCGTCGACAGAGAAAGCTGTCGCGTTTTATTCACGTTTTGTAAAAGGGACGCTTCACAGGACTAACGCCCGTACTGCCGAAATGTGTAAACTTACAGAGAATTCGAGTCGCGATGTACAAATTGCTTTTGCCAATGAACTTTCACTTATCTGTGACAAAGCGGGTATCAATGTTTGGGAACTAATCGATCTCGCTAATAAACACCCTCGTGTCAATATCCTTCAACCTGGTTGCGGTGTTGGTGGTCACTGTATTGCTGTAGATCCATACTTCATTACCTCAGACTTTCCTGCTGAATCGAAACTCATAGCAGCTGCCCGTGAAATCAACAATTACAAAGCGTTTTGGTGTGCAGAACGAGTGAAAAACTCCATACTTGAATTTGAACTTAGAGAACACCGAAAACCTGCGGTTGCTATGATGGGGCTGGCATTTAAACCTGATATAGATGACTTGCGCGAATCTCCGGCGAAAAACATTGTAGCGAAAGTGATGCAAGGTGCTAGTAATGCTGATATATTCGTTGTCGAACCGAATGTAACCGAGCATAATGTATTTAAACTTACCAATTATAACCAAGCTTACGATAAGGCAGACATCGTGGTGTTCCTGACTGCGCATACTCCCTTCAAATCGCTTCCCTATCGCAAAGATAAAGTTATTCTCGATTTCTGTGGCATATTTAAGAGATAACAATAGACCCCATGAAATTCTCGAAAGTCGTTTTTATTGCCAATGCGCTTGGACAGCCCAGAGTTAAGAAGCGTATTATGCAATTTATCCGGCAGGGCTATAAGGTTGAAGTGTATGGATTTGACCGAGACAAATTGACTGATGTTTCCGGTTGGGGCGTTGAGGTGACAATGATAGGTCGAATACCTAGCAAGTTGCCTTATGCCAGGCGTATCGGAGTGATCTATCGAGGGATTAGGCAAGTATTGCGGAGGGAAAGAGATCCAAATGTTTTATTTTATCTGTTTCAGTTGGACATAGCCTGGATTTATTCTCTGCAAAGCCGTCGTCCATATGTATTTGAGGAATCGGACCTTGTACATACACAAATCGATAATTGGGCGGTGCGTAATTTTTTTGAATGGATGGATAAACGGATAATTCGCAAGGCAGCGTGTGCGGTATTTACATCCGAAGGATTTTTAAAATTTCATTTCGGTGACAAGCGATGTCGGAATTCTGTGATTCTGCCTAATAAATTAGATGTCAAAGTGACGGAATGTCGGTCCAGTTTATTGGAGCCAAAAGTCCCGAAGCCCGGTTCTCTTCAAATCGGATTCGTCGGGTGTCCGCGGTTTAAAAGCCTGGTAAAATTCGCCGAAGTTGTAGTAGAAGATTTTTCGGAGGTAGACTTACATTTCTTCGGACACATTGTCGAGGCCAACAAGTTGGAATTTGAGCCGTTTCAGCACAAAAAAAATTGTCATTTTCACGGATATTTCGAGAATCCGAGCGATTTGCCGAAAATTTATTCTCAAATTGATATTGTATTGTCCATCTACGATACCGATACGATCAATCCTCGGTTTGCCGAACCCAACAAATTGTATGAGGCGATTTATTTTGAGACACCTATCGTAGTGTCTGAAGGTACTTTTTTGGCAGAAAAAGTAAAAAAGATGAACGTCGGTTTTGTAATCGATGCAAGCAAAAGATCCGCGATACATAATTTCATAAAAAAGCTCTCATCTCAAAAAATTAATGATAAAGTGTTATCTTGTAAGGGTATTCCTAAGTCAGAATGTCTGGCATCCGCTGATATATTGTTCGAATATCTTGAAAAAATATAAGAAATTGGCTATCTACTGACTATGGAAAATTGGAGTCGAAAATTAAAGAAGGTTATTTGGATACTTCTTATTAAGATAAAAGAGAAGAATTTTAAGGGGGGGGGAAATATCTCTTCAAAAATAGGAATTCCGATATTTTATTCATTTCGTTTTCCGGATTCGGAACCTATGATCGGTTGAGGACGTATAATTATATCAAGACTTTAAATCCATTTAAGGTTGACGCACTCTATATAAAAGATACATGGGGTTATCGCGGAAGTTATTATTTGATGGATCATGGTAATTGTCGGCCCTATGATAGCGTTCTGAATTTAATTTATAAAATTTTGAGCCGTAAAAAATACAGTAGGATTATTTGTATCGGCTCTTCTAAGGGTGGTTCGGCAGCAATTTTATTTGGACTAAAAATTGGTGCTTACGAAATTCTTTCTGGAGCCTGCCAATATCATATAGGCACTTACGTTGCAAAATTTCCAGAGGTGTATAGAGGTATGCTTGGTTCGATTCCCCAAGCAGAAGGTATCCAACTGTTGGACTCTGTTCTTCCGGAGGCAATTTCAGAACATTCCCAAAGAACACCTCAAACCAAGATACATCTATTTTATTCTAAAAACGAACATACTTATGAGGATGAAATCATTGATTTAAGGCGAACAATTATCAACGCCGGCTACCCTTATAATGAGACGATATGCGATTTTAAGGAACATGGCGATGTTGGCAAAGAGTTCTCGAAATTTTTAGCAACGTATACGAAGGAATTAATTTTAAAATAAACCTTTAATGATTAAAACGATAATGCTTGTTTTTGGAACACGACCGGAAGCTATCAAAATGGCGCCACTGGTCAAGGAGTTCCAAAAATATCCCAATCGATTCAAGACAATTGTTTGTGTTACTGGGCAGCATCGTCAGATGCTCGATCAAGTTCTCAAAATTTTCGGCATCAAGCCTGACTACGATCTTGACATCATGAGGCAGGGGCAAGACCTCTACGATGTAACAGCCCGTGTCCTCACCGGTATGCGTGACGTGTTAGCTGACGCAAAGCCGGATGTGGTTCTTGTTCATGGAGACACTACTACTTCGACAGCTGCATCTCTCGCTGCTTTTTATGCACAAATTGCTGTGGGCCATGTCGAAGCTGGTTTACGAACGCATAATATTTACAGTCCTTGGCCGGAGGAGATGAATCGGCAGATTACGGGGCGAATTGCATCTTATCATTTCGCTCCAACTCCTTTGAGTCGGGCAAATTTACTCGCCGAAGGCATAGCGGAGGATAAAATTACAATAACGGGAAATACGGTTATTGATGCTCTTTACCATGTTGTTAATAAAATCAAAAATGACGAAAATCTCAATGAAGAGCTCAAGCAAGGGCTTGTAGATGCAGGTTATGATACCGACCGTCTTGTTGACGGGAAAAAATTAGTATTGATTACGGGACATCGACGTGAGAATTTCGGTGATGGGTTTATCTCTATTTGCAAAGCGATAAAAATGCTTGCTGCGAAATATCCCGATGTTGACTTTGTCTATCCGATGCATCTTAATCCCAATGTGCGCAAACCTATCCATGAAGTCTTCGGTAAAAACCTTGATGGACTTGGTAATATGTTTTTTATCGAACCGCTTGAGTATTTGGCGTTTGTCTATTTGATGGAGAAAGCTCATATCGTACTCACCGATAGCGGTGGTATTCAGGAAGAAGCTCCGGGTCTTGGAAAACCCGTACTTGTAATGCGCAGTACTACCGAACGTCCTGAAGCTATTAAGGCTGGAACGGTGAAACTAGTAGGTACTGACTATGGGAAAATCGTCAATGAAGTTTCTGCTCTTCTCGCTGATTCGGAGTATTATGCTGCAATGAGCAGAGCTGTTAATCCGTATGGTGACGGCAATGCGTGCAAACGTATTATAGAAACATTCAGTGATAAGTAACGGTTAAATAATGTACATTTATGGAAATCAAAGAATTTATTGAAAATTTCGCCAATCAGTTCGACGACACTGACGTATCGGTGTTCTCTGCGGAAACCCGCTTTCGAGAACTCGATGAATGGTCATCGCTTCTTGCCCTCTCGGTCCTCGCCATGGTTGACGAGGAGTACGACGTACAACTCAAAGCCGACCAAATGCGTAAGGCGAATACCGTACAGGAACTCTTCGATATTGTAAAATCGCTCAAAGACTGATGGCTGTCCTTATCACAAAACATGTTGCTGTCAAAGGCCTTGCAGCAGCGGTACCCTCACAGATACAATATAATAGCCAAGTATATGAAAAGTGGGGGGGGGAGCAATTTATAGCAACAACTGGGGTAAAACAGAAAAGAGTAGCGTCGGAATCCGTCACTTCGTCTGATCTCTGTTTTGAAGCGGCTGAAAAACTTATAGCCGAATTGAATTGGGAGAAAGCAGAGATCGATGCTCTTGTATTTGTGACTCAGTCGCCCGATTATCGTACTCCGGCCTCTTCTTGTATTCTTCAAGATCGTTTGGGTTTACCGCAAAGTTGCTTTACACTTGACATCTCGTTGGGATGTTCCGGATGGGTCTATGGTTTGAGCGTCATTGCATCCTTGATGCAGAGCGGAGGAATTCGTCGAGGCTTGCTTCTGGCTGGCGATACGGTTCTGAAAATGTGTTCGTCTGAGGATAAAAGCACCTATCCGCTGTTTGGTGACGCTGGAACGTGTACGGCAGTGGAATTTGATCCGGAGGCATTTCCGATGACTTTTGCGATGCATACGGATGGTTCTGGTGCGGAAGCCATTATTGTGCCGTCTGGCGGTTTCCGCAATCGTGAATCTCCCGAGTCATTTGAGATGGTAGACTATGGCGAAGGAATCGTAAGGAATTCACTTCAGGTGTCTATGGAAGGGATGTCAGTATTTACTTTTGGTATATCTAAAGCTCCGAAAGTGGTCAATGAATTGCTCGGTGTTATTGGTGAAAATTCGAATGATATCGATTATTTCACATTTCATCAGGCCAATCTTTTCATGAATGAAAAAATACGCAAAAAGTTAAAGTTACATGAAGAGCAAGTGCCTTATTCGTTGGATGAATTTGGCAATACCTCCTGTGCGAGTATTCCGCTCACGTTGGTTGTTCGATGTGCCGATGTCCTACGTTTCCGGAAGCTCAGGCATGTGGGTTGCGGCTTCGGTGTAGGTCTCTCGTGGGGTGCTGTTCGCTTTGATACAGATAAAATAGCAGTTCCCGAACTAATCGAAATATAAAAATTATGAATTACAATCCTTTTGCACTTACGGGGAAAACGGTTTTTGTGACCGGTGCAAGTAGTGGGATCGGACGCAGCACGGCTATCGAATGTTCGCGGCTTGGGGCGAAACTTATAATTAACGGTCGTGATGAACAACGTTTGAGAGAAACATTACTGGCATTGGATGGTGATGGTCACCGAATGATAGTCGGGGACTTATCGGTAGAATTGGACCGACAAAATCTTTTGGATTCAATTCCTAATGTAGACGGAGTGGTCTATTGTGCTGGTATATCGGGCCATATGCTTTTACAGTTCATTAAAGAGAATGATGTTAAAAAGATGTTCGATATCAACTATTTCGCACCTCTGTATCTTTCAAAAATACTGGTTAAGAAAAAGAAGATAAATAAAAACGGTTCTGTTGTTTTCATATCGTCAACTTCGGGTATATTATCATCGTACATCGGGGGATCAATCTACGCATCGACTAAGGGCGCCATCAATGGCCTTGTAAAGACGATGGCCGTGGAACTCGCTTCAAAGCTTATTCGCGTCAACAGCGTAATGCCGAGCATGGTCACAACTCCGATAATGAATGGAGGCAGTCTTACGCAAGAGCAATTCGATGAAGATAAGTTGCGCTATCCGCTCAAACGATATGGTCGGCCGGAAGAGGTCGCGTATGCCGTGGTTTATCTTTTGTCGGATGCTTCTGCATGGGTAACGGGGACGAATCTACTGATGGACGGGGGCCGCTCAATAGCATATTAGGATGAAAACATGCATTAAGGCATTGGCCTATTATCTTCCTGAGACAGTCGTCACTAATGAACAATTGGTCGAAGAGTTTCCGGAATGGACGGTCGAAAAAATTGCCGCAAAAGTTGGGGTCAATCAACGGCATATCGCCCGAGACGAAACGATATCGGATATGGCCGTGAAAGCCGCCGAGAAAATGTTCGTCGACTATCCCGAGGTTAACAAAGAGGAAGTCGATTTTGTCATTCTTTGTACTCAAAGTCCCGATTACTTCCTTCCGAGTACGGCCTGCATCGTTCAGCAGCGTCTCGGTTTGAGAACCGCTTGTGGAGCTTTTGATTTCAATCTCGGCTGTTCCGGGTATGAATACGGATTGGCGATCGCCAAAGGATTAATAGCCGGCGGGATAGCAAAAAATATTCTGTTGTTGACTTCAGAGGCTTATAACAAACATATCCACTCGCGAGACAAGGGCAATCGTACAATTTTTGGCGATGGGGCTACAGCCACTTTGGTGTCGACCGACGGTTTCGCAGAAATCGGCGATTTCATACTTGGTACGGATGGTTCGGGGGCAGAAGAACTAATCGTGAAAACCGGCGGTATGGCTTATCCCGAAAAGGCACATGACCTCGAGTACGATGAAAACGGCAATCCGCATTCGTCGGATCATCTCTTTATGAACGGGGCGGAGATATTCAACTTTACGCTGAAGGTCGTACCTTCTATGGTTAAAGATACGCTGGCTGTGAACGGACTTGAAAAAGATGATGTGGACCTGTTCGTTTTTCACCAGGCCAATCGATTTATGCTCAATCATCTGCGTAAAAAGCTCAAAATCGATGAAGATAAGTTCTTCATCAACATGGATAATATAGGCAATACCGTATCGTCGACCGTCCCCATCGCACTTTGCGATGCAAAAGATGCGGGTCGTCTTCGCGGCAGTATTCTCATTGCCGGTTTCGGCGTCGGTCTTTCGTGGGGTGCTTGTATGCTAAAAATTAGATAATGGATATTGATACACGAATTATAACCTATCGGGAGATTCTCGACGGTGTTCCTGCGATAGACAACGATGATTTCGGACTTGCAGCGAAGTATACGGAGCGACGAAGAGAAACCTTTCTGGCAAATCCCAATTTAAAGGATTATGACAGTTGTGCCTGTCAGCTTAAATTGGCCGAAGGAAAGGTCGTGGGGCGGAGCATGCAGTTTTATACGGCATTTAAGGCCGACGGTCGGGTCTATTCTGCAATCTCTGGTTCCACATTGGATGTAGTTGAGCCTTATAGAAAATGGGCTGTCGGCGCGGAGTTGATGATGTATCCGGTCTTTACGATGACTGGTGATTTTGTCATAGCGGCGGGAATATCTGAAATAGCCCTTCCTCTTTATAAAAAACTCAAATATTCGGTTTTCGAATTTCCTCGACTGATGGTGATTCGGAATGTACGTCCGTTGTTGGAATATAAAGGTATTAAGGGAACGTTTAATAAAATTGTATCGGCGGTTTTCAACCCGCTCCTGAAAGGTGCGAGTGGGGTGGTAAGAAGGATCATGTCGTGCAGGTTGAGACGTTTAAATCTTGAATGTGCGGAGAAAGTGCCCGATTGGGTGGCGGATTTGGCATTGAACGACGGTCATCGATTCATGGAATATCACAACAGAGATTGGCTTCAATGGAATCTTGACTATAATTTTAAAGGCGACAAGGAAGATGTTCAGGCGCTTTACATAGTTAAGGATGGTGAACGAAACTTGGGCTTCTTCATGATTAAGGAGAGGAAAAGAGAGTCGGCAGGCGCTCTTCGAAATATTATCCTCGGTTCGATCGTGGAGTGGGGAACTGCCGACGAATCGCTATTATCCGAAAAGGATTTGATTTTATTGGCGATTCCCAGGTTCAGCAAGGCGGTAGATCTCATCGAATTTGCATCTGATGATCCCAAAACGATCCGAGTTCTGAAAAAAGCAGGTTTTATCCCGTTCGGCTTTGCGCATGTGGCTTTCAAGGATAAAAAGAAAAAATATCCGGAAGCGAAAGATCCTCGGAATTGGCGTCTTCGTTTGGGATACGCCGATGTAATCCTCACTTGAATCATGCGGCAAATAGTTTTGATGTATCACGACGTGTACTGTCGGAATAAGTCTGAATCCGGATTTCAGAATCCGAGGAATTACGTATATATGATCTCGGATCAGACATTTGAATCGCATCTGCGGATGATAACGGAATGGCGGAGATCCAAGCGTATTCCTCCGCAAAAGATTCTGTTTTCATTCGATGATGGAGGGGGTTCGGGATTTACGACAATCGCTCCGTTATTGGAGAAGTATGATTATAAAGGAATATTTTTTATCGCAACGAAATATATAGGCGAGCAAGGATTCCTCACTCGGAGTCAAATTAAGGAGTTGTATGACAGAGGTCATCTGATTGGTTCCCACTCGCATTCTCATCCGGTCAGACTTACGTCTCTCTCCCGCGAGGAAATCGACTGCGAATGGGAAAAATCTCAGCGTGTTTTGGAATCCATTTTAGGGTTTAGGCCTTCGGTAGCCTCGATCCCCAATGGGTACGTGTCCCCGTATGTTTTAACTTCGTTGGCGAAGGTTGGTATATGTCGGGTTTTTACATCGGAGCCCACCACGCGTATGGCGCAACGCGATGGGGTGCAAGTTTACGGAAGATATGTGATCAAGGCGGGAGATTCTCCCCGAAAGGTGAAGAAGATCGTTTCATCTCGCGGCGTGCGGTGGCGTTTGCTGATCAGATCGACTCTATTGGAATTGGCGAAGTCCATTTTAGGAGATTCGTACATTAAGGTGCGTAGATTCCTGATCAAACAATAATTTTGTCATTATGCTTCATATAATCGGTGATATAGATCTGACAGAGGGTTATTTCGACAAAGGATTGGGTATAGGGAACTCTCTTGTCGACAAAAAAGAGGATCCGTTCGAATACCTTTCCCGGAGGGACGACGATTTGTGGATCGGGAATTTTGAATGTGTCTGTTCCGACGTTCAGGCGACGGGTTCTCCGTTCATTATTAATCCCTGTCATTTGGAACACATCCGCCATTTCGATTGTTACGGCATCGCGAACAACCATGTCATGCAGTTTGGAGATGAAGCTTACCGGGAAATGGAGGCTTACTTTTGTCGGAAAGGAATAAAGTATGCGGGTAGTTTGAAACATCGTTCGGTTGTTTTCGAGCACCAGGGAAAGCGGGTCGGTTTCATGGCTTTTAGTCAGCGGCCCGATAATTTCAGCGAGTCGCCGCTGTACTGGCATCTGCCTGAGTATATCGAGTTGGAGGAGGAATTGAATCGGCTTCATGATTGCGATTACCGTATCGTGTTTGTCCATTGGGGGTATGAATTTATAAACTATCCCAATATCGACCAGAAGAATTTAGGACGTTGGCTCGTGGATGTCGGAGCAGATTTGGTTGTCGGGACACATCCGCACGTGGCGCAGGGATATGAAGTTTACAAGAGCAAACATATCTTCTACTCTTTGGGGAATGCAGTGTTCGATATGCCGTGGCTTCCGACAAAATACGGGCTGATGGTAACCGTGGATTTAACGGCAGAGCCGGTTGTAAAGAGTTCATATCTGCATATTGGCGAGAATTTCTTTCCTCATGTCGTCGACACGGTACCGCAGGAATTTTCCATAGAGTATCTTAATTCCTTACTTGATATTACGGAGGAAAATGAAAATTACTTTTCTACGGTCAATCGGCGGTACCTTGAATATCGGAAAGCGAACCGCCGTAACATTCTGAAAAATCTCTTTAAAATGAGTCATTCGGCTCGGATGGAAATCGTTCGTGATTTCATCCGCCGGAGGATGAAATAATCGATTACTGTCATGCACATTACCACATCGCCTACTCTCTCGAAAGTATGTTGGCCCCTGATTAAACTATGTGAATTGATCGGCGAACATTGGCCCGGAATTATGGTTCGGATTCGCTACTTTGCCCGCTTTCACCGTTTCCCCAATCTCAAAGATCCGCAGGATCTCAACGAAAAAATACTATGGCAAAAGCTCTATGCCGATACAGCCCGATGGTCGGAACTTGCTGACAAGTACAAAGTTCGCAAGTATGTCGAAGACCTTGGCTGTGGGAATATATTGGTTAAATTATATGGTGCATGGGACAACGAGAACGATATCGACTTCGATACTCTTCCGGATTCTCTGATTTTCAAAGCCAATAACGGTGAAGGAAAAGGGACGAATCTTATTGTCCATGATTTAAAATCGGAAAATAAGGAGGCATTGCGTCGCCTTTTCCGCTGGTGGCTTACTCGCAAACATATCGGAGCATTAGCCGGAGAACCGCAGTATAAGGCTATTAAACCGATGGTGATCGCCGAAGAACTTCTTCCGATTCCAGAAACCGAAAGTTCGATCGTTGATTATAAGATATGGTGTATCAACGGCGAGCCTCGATATATCTGGGTTTGCAACGACCGAGACAGTCGTGGCGGTGGTGCTTCGGTTATGACCTATGATACGGCATGGCATCCATGTCCCGAATATTCGATGTTCAATGAGGATTATCGTCGTGGCGAAATCCTTCCTAAACCGAGGAATTTAGATAAAATGTTGGAATATGCACGGCGACTTTCGGCAGAATTTCCGATTTTGCGTGTGGATCTCTACAACATTGATGGTCAGATCTTTTTCGGAGAACTGACTTTTACATCTCTCGGCGGCATGATGAACTTCTTTACGCAGAAATTCCTCGATATGATGGGCAAAGAGGCAGATCTATCTAAAATTAAAAAAATCCGATGACTCTTTCCGTTATTTGTCCGATATATAATGAGGAACAGTACATCGAGGCGTGTATCGAGTCGATTTTGGCTCAGGATTTTCCCCGTGAGGATTTCGAAGTGATTTTTGCAGATGGCATGAGTTCCGACCGTACGCGCGAAATCGTTGTCGATTATGCCGTTCGTTATCCCTTTATCCGATTAATAGATAATCCTCGTCGGATCGTGCCGCCTGCCCTGAATGCTGCTATAACAGCCTCGAAAGGCGATATCATCATGCGTCTCGATGCCCATGCCGCATATCCGGCAAATTATTTTTCGGCGCTTGTGGAGGCACATAACCGCTATATGGCCGATAACATCGGTGCTCCGTGTCGTACGGATGTCCTCCATAAAACACGGAAATCGCTGGCGATTCGAGAGGTTCTTGCGCATCCTCTCGGTGTGGGTAATTCGGCATTCCGCACAGGTATTTCCGAGGCCAAAGAGGTCGATACCGTTCCCTTCGGTTGTTGGCGTCGTGAAGTTTTCGACCGATACGGCCTCTTCGACGAGCGCCTTGTCCGAAATCAAGACATTGAAATGAGTAAACGAATTTTGCGCAATGGCGGTAAGATCGTGATTATTCCCGATACCTATTCGACGTATTATGCCCGTGAAACCTTCGGCCGACTCGCACGTAACAATTACGGGAACGGGAAGTGGAATATTCTCACCGTGTGGTATACCCGCCAATTCGATTCGTTGTCGCTACGGCATTTCGTACCGCTGCTGTTTCTGCTCTCACTCTTGTTGCCGCTCGTCGTTGGCGGCATATTTGGGTATCCGCTTATATGGTTGGCGGCAGTGGCGTTGTTCGTATATGTAGTTGTCGTGTCGTTTGTAAGCGCCAGGCTCTCTCGGCAAAAACATCTCATTTTTTTCTATATCGTCGTGTCGTTCTTCACTTTGCATCTGTCGTATGCTTGGGGCTCTTTTTGCGGAATTCTGAAACTTGCTTTTGTAAAACGATGAATGCTAGTAATTTGAAAACAGATAGGGGGGGGGTATTTTGTTTATAAACATTGCTTGTTATGGAGCGGGTACCCTACAAATGAAACCGAGTTGTCGAAAAAGGAGGTAAAGCGATTGCTTAAAGTAAACGGGGGATGGATGCTTCGAAATGTTTACAATTTCTTCAGCGATCGCCCCGACAATTTCTTTGAACTGATCAAAGATAAGCCTTCATCACTTTCTGAGCATTCCTCTAAAGCAAGAAATCAAATTCGGCGTTGTCTTCGAGATTGTATAATCAAGAGGATTTCTCCTTTGGAATTGATAAATGACGATGGATATGATGTTTTTGTTGCATCTTATCGTAAATATCGGGAAGTTACGACTCGCATTGTGGAACGAGGTCTGTGGGAAAAGGGTGTACTGGATCAAGACGACGGATGGGGAGAACGAGAATATTGGGGTGTTTATGTCAGAAACACCGGCAAGCTTATAGCATTCGCAACCAACCGAATTGTAGGACGAAAAGTTTCGTATGCTATGCTCAAAGCTATTCCTGAGTTCATGAATAAACATTATCCCTATTATGGCTTGTTGTTCGAAATGAATCGTTATTATCTGGAGGAATGCGGTTTTAATTATGTAAGCGACGGTTGGAGGAGTGTAACGGAACACTCCAATATTCAACCTTTTTTGGAGAAGAATTTTTTATTCCGCAAAGCCTATTGCCATATGAAATTGTATTATGTTTGGTGGTTCGGCTTGATTGTAAGACTGCTTTATCCGTTTAGAAAATGGATACCCGACCAAAGGATGAAGAATATTCTTAAATTCGAGGAAATAAATCGAGAATAAAGTTAGGGTAAAATGCTCAAATATGTATTCGATCGTACGATGGCATTTGCGGGATTGCTGGTCTTTTGGCCGGTTTTGCTCGTTGTGGCTATTTTAATCAAAATCAGGATGCCGGACGGCCCGGTGATTTTTAGACAACGGCGGGTAGGGCGATACGGTAAGATCTTTACGATGTATAAGTTTCGCACGATGATCGTAGATCATGGCGGTTCGAACGTATCGGTGGCAGGAGAGAACCGTATCACGCCGTTGGGGCATGTATTGCGCAAATACAAACTCGACGAATTGCCCGAGTTGTGGAATGTCCTCATCGGCGACATGTCCTTTGTCGGGCCTCGTCCGGATGTTCCCGGATATGCCGACGCCCTTGAAGGCGAAGCGAGAGACGTGCTTCGTTTGCGTCCCGGAATAACAGGGCCTGCATCGCTCAAATATGCCAACGAGGAGGAGATCCTTGCGCTCGTTGACGATCCGCAGCGTTACAACGACGAGGTTATTTTTCCGGATAAAGTGCGCATAAACCTTGAATACTATCATAATCATACGTTCATGGGAGATTTGCGGCTTATTTTCGCCACGATTTTCCGCTCTTACGAGTCAGCAGAATTACCGAAATTGAAATGAAACGCGATCGTATTTATCTCTGTCTCGCCCATATGTCGGGACAGGAGCAGAAGTTTATAAAGGAGGCTTTCGATACCAATTGGGTGGTGCCGATGGGGCCGAATGTCAATGGGTTCGAGGCCGACCTCGAACGGTTCGTCAATCGTCGCGAGGGTACCGAACCGCAGAATAAAACGGTCGTCTGTTTGTCGGCGGGGACGGCGGCGGTACATCTGGCGTTGCTGGCCTGCGGCGTCGGGCCGGGCGATGAGGTGCTGGTGCAATCGTTTACATTCTGTGCTTCGAGTCATCCCGTTACCTATCTCGGTGCGACGCCCGTGTTTGTCGATTCCGAGCGTGAGACATGGAACTTGGATCCCGACCTGCTCGAAGCGGCTATCGCGGATCGCATTGCCAAAACAGGGCGCAAACCGAAGGCGATCGTTCCGGTCGCCCTTTACGGGATGCCTTACCGGATTGACCGGATCGTGGAGATCGCCGACCGTTACGGGATTCCCGTGATCGAAGATGCGGCCGAGGGGCTCGGCAGCCGTTTCGACGGTCGGGTGCTCGGCACGTTCGGCCGATACGGCGTATTGAGTTTCAACGGCAATAAGATGATTACCACATCGGGAGGCGGTGCGCTCATCTGCGGGGACGAAGAGGCCAAGAAGGAGATTCTCTTTTATGCTACGCAAGCACGTGAATCCTACCCCTATTACCAGCACGAACATATTGGTTACAACTACCGGATGAGCAATATCTGCGCCGGTATCGGCAGGGGGCAAATGACCGTTATCGATGCGCATATTGCACACCATCGACATGTTCAGGCTCTTTACCGGGAGTTGTTCAAGGGGGTGCGCGGGATCACTCTTCACGAAAGTCCCTCGCAGCGTTATGACAGTAATTTCTGGCTTTGCGCCATCACGCTCGATCCTTCGTTGCGCGTGAAAGGTCAGGACGATGCCTATCGCCGGATTATCACCGGTGCTGTCGGCGGTGCCGCCGGTGTCACTCATGCGGCAGCCACGCCCCATACCGACTGCGAGCCGAACGCCAACGTCGAGGCGATGCGCATCGCCCTTGATGCCGCCAACATCGAGGCGCGCCCTACTTGGAAACCCATGCATAAACAGCCGGTTTACAAGAATAATCCAGCCTATATCAATGGCGTCAGTGAGGCTGTCTTCAAGACGGGCATGTGCCTTCCTGCCGGACCCTATGTTACGGATGAGGACGTGCACTATATTGTAGATGCAATAAAGGCCAATATCGAATAGTATCGCGGCGGCCTTTGCATAGGTTGAAGAGGTCTTTGTACTTGTAAATATGAAAGGAGAATGGTCGGATTGCAATCCGGTAATTCTCCTTTAAAGTTTGGAAAGGGAGGGGGGGGGAGTAAAAAAGAGTTGCCGACAGACAACTCTTTTTCGTGTGGTACCACCAGTTTTTGTCGGTGTTTCCGCTTCTTTCGTTATTTGCTTGAAAAAAAGTTGTAAATGCCTAATGTTCAAATTAGGCATTTGGAAATTTCATTTCTCTTTTATATATTCAAATCAATCGGGAACGGTAAAATTGTTTTACTTATGTTTTACCCCTCATCCCGCAGAAATTCCATAAAAAAATAAATAATTAAATTTATCGATGTATGAAAATTACTGCAAGTGTCGTGTTAAGGCAAGACAAAGTGAATGCACGTAATGAAGCACCGGTTTGCATCCGAATTACCGCAGACAGAAAAACAACTTACAAAACTCTATTCCGTATCCCAATTACAGATTGGGATGCAAAAAGCAAGGAAATCAGAAAAACAGCGACAAATGCAGGCGTCTTAAATCTCAAATTAAAAACAGCATTGGCTGAATATACCAAAACAGCTTATATGTGTGACGTGGAAAATGCAGACGCCGGAATTACGGCAATCCGGGATAAGATACACCAAAATTGCTCGCTGGATTTATTTCAATACGCCGAAACATATGTACAACGGCTTGCAGAAGTCGGAAAGTTTGCACACCATGCGAAAGTGAGTTCGACAATGGAACGGTTTCAAAAATTTATAGGCCGAACTACATTCCCGGTAAATGCACTTACGGAAAAAACATTGAAAGACTATGAACATCATTTAGCGACTGTTCGTAAGAATAAACCGAACACGATTGTGGCAAACATGAAAATCATAGGAAAACTCGTGAATGACCTTTACAAAGAGTACCGGTTGGACCCTACTCTCAATCCGTTCACTTACTATAAAAAACGTTATGTCTCCGTAGACCGAGTGTTTTTGGACGAAACCGAAGTCGCGGCAATAGAAAACTTGAAAATAAGGCCGACAAATTATCTGTATGACATACGGAACATATTTTTATTCGAAATCTATACCGGATTACGCATCTCGGATATTCTTACTTTGAAATGGAAAGATTTTGACGGAAAACGTCTTCATAAAACCATCAAGAAAACCAAAAAAACAATCCATTTGCCACTACAAGATAAAGCGATTGAACTGATCGAAAGACGGAGACGGTGTGTCTTACGGCGATTCGATATCAATCCCGAAGATTATATTTTCCCTTATCTCGAATACGATTACGAACAAGTCCCGGCAAGAGTGATATTCACAGCTATTTCAACAACAACGGCTCGCATAAACAAAGCATTGAAAAAAATCAAAGAAAAAGCCCAAATCGAAAAATCATTTTCCACACATACCGGACGGCATACATTTTCCGCAATTTTCTTATTGAAAAGCAATGGAAATTTCTACGCCTTAAAAGAATTTCTCGGACACGGCGATATGAAAACTACGCAAACTTATGCACACATGCTTGACAAATCAAAAGACGATATTATCGAACTGTTAAATACTCCCACAAGTCATGAGGTTAGATGTTGATATTAAATCCGAATTTTTCACTTCGAGAGAAGTCGCAGATGGTTTGGGCATTAGTCTACGAACCTTAAAAAATTACAGAGACGAAGGACGCATACAATATCACAAGTTCAGCCCACGTAGAATTGTCTATGCTAAGCAACATATTTGGGCGTTCTTACAAACGACACATTGTTCGTTTTACATGAAAGAACGCGCAAAGAAATTGTTGCAGAAAGGCATCGTCAAATATAATTCACCGGGTTAAATAAATCTTTCGACACCCAAAAATACAAAAAAGAGGTTACATATAGGTAACCTCTTTTTTGTATTTTATAAGGATCAAATTTTCGGGCTATCAAAAGGCTACTTTACAAAACATGTGAAAATGTATTTAATTTATTTATGTATAGTATGTTATAGCGTTTTATTGAAATTGGGTTACCCGTAGCAACCGATAGAAAAAGGGGTAAAAAGGAGGTTGTGTTTCAGTGCACAGTTGAAATTAAATTTACAGATACAGCTAAGTTAAAACAGATCGCGGCAAGTAATTAAGAAATGTTTTATCAATATGAAGCACATACTTATATGCAAAGACTGCATAAATCCGTGTCAACCTGATTCGCAGGTAAGGGTTATGCAGGTAGCGCTACGAGCAGATGCGAATTGCAGACACCACCCATTAAATTGGAATAAATTTCAAAATAGCTACGGGTAGCCTGTATAGGTAAGAAGGGATTTTGGGAAATCCAGCCATTGTGATTTTTTCTTGCAGTCCCGCAGAAAATTTCTAACTTTGCTCACGGAACCAATTAAAATTACAATAAGCAGAAAATTTAAACGATTGACATATTAAAATAAAGCGTTAGCTTTCATTCTTGCTGTTGAAACTTCGACAATTTCAAAAGTAGACAAGAGTAAAGCGTAAACGCTCACGTTTCACGACGTGGGCTTTACTCATTTATTTGTCTACAAGGTAGTCGAAGACCTCAACAGCAAATAAACAGTTTAGTCCACGTTTTTTATGCCCACACCCAAACAATTCCATGAACTTACAGCGAAGCTGAAAATCCTTGTCGAAAAAGACAAGGAACAGCGAACCCTTGCGGAGGCATCATTGGTAAACAGCCAACTCAACGCCCTCGCAAAAATCAAAGCACTCTACCCGCATGAGGTAGATGAGAATTACAACAGATATGTTGCGCCCTTTTTAGATCGCTATGCTTTTCTGAAACGGCCGTCATGCTTAGCTATCATTAAAAAGCATGCTTACGAGCCTGTGCATACATTATACCTCGCTCATTTGTTCGAATCCAACAAGGCTATTTTATCGGCGTTGATAAAATCTGCGGAATGTTTGTCCGGCAAAGATGAATTGTTACAACACATTCAAGCCTGTGAAACATATCAGGTGAAAGCCGAAGAGCAGATCAAAGACTGCGGAAAAATTACGGGACGGATTCCCGATCTGACAATTACGGATGAACGGAACCGGTGGGTGTTAATTATCGAGAATAAAATCGAAAGCCGCTTTTCGGACGGGCGTATCGGGAAAAATCAAATTGACGATTATCGTATTTATGCAGAACGGAAATTCCCTGCATACGACAGGTATTATTTGACCGTCAGCTATTCGGACTGCAACCGAAAAGATGCATTGGATAACCAGTGGGGCTATTGCGATTACTGTTCCGTATTTAACGCGATCATCCAATGCGAGCCATTGGATTGGATTGTAGAAGATTATTTATCGGCTCTGATGCAGTTGCTATGCAACGGAACACACAAGCGCAAACAAAAGCCGGATACGGAACAAATACCCCAACAATTAGTCAGCATATATCAGTTTTACACGAACGTAATCATCCCAATAAAAATATCGCCTTATGAACAAATTGACACAATTAACCAATGAATGTCTGGCAAATATGCCGATGCTTGCCGACGTTATTTGTCACACGACGAATATTATAGGAGAAATATTCGGATCGTATTATGACAAGGTTCAAGATCGGGTTCAACAATTTTTGAACGACAAACCGGAATTGAAATATGAAATTGACGAACGGAATTCCAAGCGACGAACAATCTCCTTATTCCCATATATAAAGGCAAAAGGCAGGAAACAAATGCCTCGGTTGCATAACGAGGTCGAGATCTATTCCTCATTGATATTTTACAATCAATTCCGACGAAAGATTGTTAATGTATTTTCGGTGATAATCGGCTATGCAATGTCCGGCAACCAAGAAAATATCATTTACTTCAATTTAACTGTTGGAGAAATGAATCCCGAAATATCCGTGTTTAGCAAAATCACAACGAATATCGAAAAGGAACTGATAGAAAAATGGGATATTCAAATCGAAGACAAATCTATCGAACTGCATATCGTTCCCGATCAAAATTTAACGGAGGAAACGATGGAGAACTGTTTCAATGATTTCATGGCACACATCTTAGACCCATTATTGAGCAATATAAAAAATTGACGATATGAAAACAACAAGTGCTCTTCTCGGAATTATTGGAGGTCTGCTAGGAATAGTAACCGGATATTGGATCCAAACCGTCGGCGGGATGAACTCTTTTTTTGAGATTGATAATGCAGATACGACAATTGTTATTGGTAAAATAGTAATCGCTTTATCTATGGCAATTATTATTTTATCTTGTTTTATTTTCAAACGGCCCAAATTTTTTGGGGCAATTATACTGGTATTAGGTATTAGTGCTACTATACTTGGAAATCTTATATCAGGTACAATGGTTGTTGCGGGAGGTGTTATTGGGTTATTATCCCAACTTCAAGCGACCAATAAAAGATATAAACTGATAGCCTTTAAAAAATTACCGTATCGGTCAATTTTTATGATATTGGGTTCTATATTATTAATGTGCATATTAGCATTTGGAATATATAAAATTGTCCTTTATTATAAAATAGCTAATGCGAATGCAAGGGCAAAAGAAGGCATATCTTTGGTTGACAAAGAAGAATACAAAGTTGCTATTCCCTATTTGCTGGATGCGGCTTTATCTGGGAATGAACAAGCACAATTCAATTTAGCAATATGCTATGATAAGATGCAGAGGATGGACTCTTGTTTATATTGGTTATATGAAGCGTTCCCTAAAAGTAAGGATGCAGGAGAAATGTTGTTTTTAAAATGTGCCCAAATAGCAATAACCGATACTTATCCGGAATACAAGCAAGATGCATTTGATGTTTTATCATTTGCGGCTGAAAATAGTAATATAGCTCAATATGGTTTAGCCCGGTTATATCAATACGGTGAGGGAACAGAAATAAATTATGACAAGGCCTTTTACTGGTACAAACGAGCCGCAGAAAACGGGCTTAATGCAATTGTCGGATTAAATGCCAATGTAGAAATAGGGTATTTTAATTATAAAGTGACAGATTTTGAATATAGAAAATCTGTCGGACGTAGTTTTTATCGAGAAACTTCGGATGGATTATATTTAATTATATATGTATCAATTACCAATATTGATACTGAGAGCAGATATGCTGTGACAAAAGCTTGTTTTCTAACAGATGAACAAGATAATAAATATGAACCCGATGATGATGCATCTGTTGCTTTAGCAACTAGTGGATATAATAACTTTGCTATGAAGGTTATTAGTCCTAATATCACGTCCCGCGGCATTATAGTATTTGAAGTACCACATAAGGGAAAATATTATTTACACGTGTCAGGTGGATTTTGGGATGATAAATATGCACCAATTCTGCTGAAGAAGAATTGATATTTATATACTATGCAAAGACTCTGCTTACTCCTACTTGCTATATTTACGTTATCGACGGCTAATGCAATTAAAAAGTGGACCTCGATATTAAAACGTTGAAGGAAACTGGTCGGTACTGCTGACCGCAATAAGATGGGCGAAATTCTTGAAAAGTCACGCATCATGGATGATGGCCGTGAAGTTTTCGAGGGCTTCAATGCTTATGATAAGATGTTTATGGCCTATTATTGTATTTTCGATGATAAGGGCGTTCTCAAAAGCGTTGTGTTTCCAACGAAATATGCGACGTGGTATGCTTTGGAAATGATTATGGTAAATAAGATTAAACCCTATAAAAAAGATGAACCGGATTTCAGAAATTTACCTACATGATTGTTGGGATGGTCGTGAGATAATCATTGAATTGGAAAAGGGACGTGTAGCAATCTACAAGAAACAACCTGATGCCCGCTAAGAAGTTGGAGGGCTAACAATTCGGTCTAATATTTTCAAACATTATAAAGGCGATCTTTCGGGATCGCTTTTATTGTTACTTTTCCAATGTTCTGTAATTACAGTTATCGAACATAAACAGTCAAATTTATCATAGAAATTTCGTATATTTGGGTATACCGAATTAACAACCGTAGTTTTTTCTGATTCTCAAATTAGATGATTGACCGAATAGTAATGCAGATTAAAGGCGTTGCGCCCAGTTTAATTGATCTTAAACTGGAAGACGTTATGGGCATATTCGACGAATTTAAAGGCAAACAAATCGGAGTTCGTAATTCTCTAACGTATACATATTATAAAAGCAGGGCGATATTAAAAATAGAGGGCTCTCTCCATAAATTTGTAAAAGAGAATAATTATGAGCTTTTTACATATAGTGAAGCGGTGACAGCTTTGCAAGAAATTGCAAGTTTTCTTGAAATTCCTCTTTCAGCGTTTAGGATTAACAGTATTGAGATTGGAGTGAATATTCCTGTAAATGAACTTCCAATAAGATATATTGAAACGATTTCGGAATACAAGGGTAATAAATTTATACCTATGACACCAA